>Ga0180432_10001736_pt1 | contig 33978 bp, 29 predicted proteins | sample SS_ome_10_FD_132414 | JGI IMG/M metagenome (GOLD analysis project Ga0180432, IMG submission 132414) | Hypersaline lake sediment archaeal communities from the Salton Sea, California, USA - SS_1_MS_2 metaG | ecosystem: Environmental > Aquatic > Non-marine Saline and Alkaline > Hypersaline >... | reverse complement strand
GGCGATTTCATCATTATCGACGACCTGAGGGGTACCGTCGAGCACATAGGAATCAAAACGACTCGCGTTCACAGCCTCAGCGGCGAGCAACTGATTTTTTCGAACAATGACCTGCTGAAAAGCAGGATTCGCAACTTCAAGCGTATGTACGAACGCCGCCTTTTGTTTCAAATAGGAGTTACTTACGAGACACCTTACGAAAAAGTTGCCGCCATACCGACCATGATCAAGGAGATAATCGAGAGTCTGGATCAGACGCGTTTCGATCGCGCTCATTTTTTCAAATATGGCGATTTTGCATTGATATTCGAGGTGGTTTATTACGTATTGGTTCCGGACTACAATGTTTACATGGACAGGCAACAATCCATAAACCTGGCTATTTATCGCCGCTTCGCCGAGGAGGGAATCGAATTTGCGTATCCCACTCAAACCGTTCACCTGAAAAAACCTGAAGATAAGAGTTAACCGACAAGGAGGTAATGAGGTACCGTGCAAGAACCCGGCATGCGAATAGTGGCCGTATCCAACAGGCTTCCGGTCTCGTTAAAACGGGAGGAAGGAGGTTGGCGCATCCATCCCGGATCCGGCGGTTTGGTTACCGCGCTGGCGCCCATCTTAAGAAATCGGGGAGGCCTGTGGATCGGCTGGCCCGGCACCTCGGAAAAAATCGAAGACGACCTTAAAGAAGTGTTCGAATCCGCCTCGGTGAAAGAAGGCTACAGTCTTGTTCCGGTGACATTAACCGCTGATGAAATAAGGAATTTCTATTACGGCTTTTCGAACGAAATAATATGGCCTCTGTTCCACGATCTTCAAACGCGCTGTACTTTTGATCCCGAATACTGGTACCGCTACCTGGATGTCAACCGTAAGTTTGCCCGGACAGTCGCTCGCAACAGCCGCGCTACGGATTACATCTGGGTAAACGATTACCACCTCATGCACCTTGCCCACGCACTGCGTGATATCGGAGCCGAACAAAAAACGGGGTTTTTCCTCCATATTCCGTTTCCGGCACCGGACATCTTCATGAAATTGCCCTGGAGAGAAAAAATTCTGGAAGCTTTGATGGAGTATGATCTTATCGGATTTCAAACCATGCGAGATCGCCGAAATTTCCTACAGTGCCTGAATCATTTTTTCAAGGATGCCAAGGTAAGCGGCCGGGGCCCTGTAGTTACCGTCACTTATAAAGATCGGCAGTTCCGAGTCGGAAATTTTCCAATCAGCATCGACTACGGCGGCTTTGCTAACAGAGCGTCATTGAGAGAGGTCGCGGACAGGGCATGGTACTATCACGAAGCATACCCCAAGAGGCGGATTATTCTGGGGCTGGATCGTCTCGATTACACCAAGGGAATCCCGGAACGTCTCGCGGCCTTCGGAAACGCTTTGCTTCGTTTCCCGGAATTGCACCAGAAAGTGACACTTGTGCAGGTTGTTGTTCCCAGCCGGGAAGAAGTACCGGAGTACCAGATTCTCAAGGCACATATCGAACAACTTGTCAGCGAAATAAACGGCCGCTTCACCAAAGAAGGTTGGGTTCCCATTCATTACATGTATCGCAATCTTGAAGACGAGGAACTTCTGGCGTATTACCGCGCAAGTGAAATCGGGCTCATTACCCCTTTGAAAGACGGGATGAACCTTATCGCCAAAGAATACTGCGCATGCAACATCGAGGAGAACGGAGTGCTTATATTGAGCGAATTCGCCGGCGCGGCGGCTCAACTGCGGCGCGAAGCGCTAACGGTGAACCCTTATGACATCGAGGGCGTGGCGGATGCAATATACCAGGCGTTTACCATGAGCAAAGAAGAAAGACGCTCGCGAATGAGAAAACTCCGCGAAAGAATCAGGAGATACGACATATTCCGCTGGGTCGACGCGTTTTTGCTGGCCACCTTCGCCAAACAGTTGGAAGACTTTCCGCCTATGAAAATCCGTCCCGCAAATTGATCCGAACCGGGAAATTCAGGGCGAACTCAATATGCCCTTTCGTGAATAGGGCGACCGTTTTATCAACCGGCCGCCCCTTTTTCTTCTACCGTAATTTTCGATTCAAAACGGATGCTAAACCGGTTTTCACACGTAAAACAAGCTCAACGACTCCGCCACGCAAGCGGGCTTTTCCTGTCCCTCGATCTCGATGGTGTGCGTCACGGTCATAAGAACTCTGCCCCCGGATTTTTCTTCGACATTTGAAAGTACGGCTTTCGAACGTACCTTGGATCCGACAGGGACGGGGTTAATGAACCTTACCTTGTCCAGACCATAGTTCACGGCCATTTTGATCCCCTCAGGGATATACTTGCTTGAGGCGCTGAAGACCGGGAGTAGTGACAGGGTCAAATAACCGTGTGCTATAGGCCCGCCGAAGGGCCCCTGTTTGGCCTTCTCGACGTCCACGTGTATCCACTGATGGTCTCCGGTGCAATCGGCGAACCGGTTGATCTTTTCCTGATCGATCTGTATCCAGTCGCTGGTGCCCATATCTCCTCCGACCAATTCCTTGAGTTTTTCTACCGGTACTAATTCAGGCATATTTTCCTCCTTCGTTATGTGCGTTTCTTATAACGCGATTTTATATCAGGCCGGAATAAAGTCGGGCGGCCTGACCTCGATTAATGATATAGCTTCCTCCGGACAAGTGACCTGGCAGACGCCGCAACCCATGCATTTGTCCTCGATGACGCTCATTACCGTTTCGCCGTCATCTCTTTCAACTTCTTCCAGCGCATTGAAAAAGCATCTATCCTCGCACGTGCCGCAATCCGAACACAATTCCGGGTCGATCTTGGCGCGGTACCGGCTGGGATCTGTGAGCTTAAGGCCCTCGCTGATCATTAACGGCATTACCTGGCAGCAGCAACCGCAGCAGTTGCATATAAAATGTCCCACATGAGCTTTATTCATGGTAGTATGAATAAGGCCCGCCTCTTCACATTCCTTCAATATTTTTAAGGCCTCTTCCTTTGAGATCTCTCTTCCCGACCCCCTATCGATGGTATACTTCGCGGCGTTGTTTACCTGGAGGCATACTTCAAGAGGGTTGTCGCACTTTTTCGCGATTAACCTGCAAGTACACTTGGTGACGGCCAGCACTTCGGCGTCGTTAACTATTTTACTAGCGCTTTCGGTATCAAGTATTTGCTGCCTGCCCGCTTCCACGGCCTGCTGAACCGGGATGACCCGCATGATCGGCCTGGGCAAAATTTTATCCACTATGCGTGCATAGTTGGGCCATTCTTCATCAATGAACTTCTGCCACAAGTCATGAAAATCTCTGGTCGCTTCAGACCACAATATGGTGGCGTCATGGAACTGGGTCATATCGCGGCACATCTTGTAACCCAACCCGCCGCCTTTGAACGACTTGAAAGCTACGCCCTTGTGGTAAAGCTCCCCGCACATCTTGTCCACTTCATCGATAGGCTTCCCAACCTTTTCGGCAAGTTGCTCCGGCGTACCGGGCATGGCCATAAGAAGCTCGGCCTCTTGCTCGTCAGCCACTATACGGAAAAGCTCGGGGATAATCTTCGAACCTTTCAACATGATCTTTTCGGCCATTTTTTCATAAATGCTTTCGCTCATCAGTTTCTCCTCTGATAATCAATGCTAAGGCTTATCACGATAACCGTAAAGGACAACAAACAACAGTCGTTACTAGCTATAGCACCCCTTCCCCTCACTGTCAATGTCCGTATTTTGCCTGGAATAAAAGCGATTCAAATTTAATGTGAAGCGCTTTGCTTATCCGATGCAAATACCGATCGGCACCAAAATCTACGCTTTCAACTGTTTCATCCTGACTGCGCCTGGGAGTATATCGAATGTGGCTGGTAATACGCCCGGCTGCTCGCCGTCCACGTCGAGAAACACCTTCTCGTCGCTGACGGCTGTGAGCTTTTTTCCCTGGAATCGCTCGACTTTGTCCATTCCGATGTGCCCGCCCTTGTATATACGAGTGCCCAATTTCAGGATTTCGCCGAAAGACAGATCACCCAGCACCATAATGTCGAACAGGCCGTCGTTGTGGACTGCCAGAGGAGCGCTTTGCATACCGCCTCCGAAGTATTGCCCCAGCGCTGCGGTTATCATATAAAACTTCCCCTCGATTTGGGGGCCGTCGTCTATCCGGTACCGGACGTGCCTGTTTCTGTATGCCAGCGTACCGCGCACGCTGCCTATAAGAAAGCTCATCCTCCCACCAAACGCTTTGGTGGTACGGTTCACTATGGCGACGGTCTCGCCGCCTATTCCGAGGTCGGCTATATTGATGAAATATCGAACCGCTTCTTTCCCATCATGATCGATGAACGTTACCTTTCCCGCGTCGGATCGTACCGCGTCCCTTCCGCGAAGCGTTTCGGCCACCTCGCGACATGAAATCCCTTGCACTCCCAGAATCCTTGCGAGGTCTCCGCCCGTGCCGCCGGGTATAACTGCAAACGCCGCTTCGGGGTTGATGGGTTCATCCTCATCGAAAAAGCCGTTTATAACCTCATTGTTGTTACCGTCGCCGCCCACTGCAACGATCATCTCGTACCCCTTGGCGAGTGCTTCCCGGGCCAGGTCGGGCGCTTCCATCGGCCTTGTTGTGAGGGCGAAATCGAAAGGCCCTATCGCGTCGCGAACGACAGTCGCTATTTTCGGCCAGTTTTTACCCGTGCGGCCGTTTGCCGATTGGGGATTAACCACCGCAAGGGTTTTGAAATTTTCGTTCATCTTTTTTCCTCATTTAACGGGTGTTTTGGGTTCCACCTTGTATATGAGAATTTCACTTCCAAACAACCCTTTATTAGGAAACCTCGCCGCCAGGCGGCCATGTCTCCCGGTCATAAATAGAAGCTTCCCGGCTAAAGCGCGTTTTTGAGGTTTATAAAAAAAACTTCTGGATACCACTACCCAGAATAGATCAAAACCGTCCGTCAAATTGGGATTATTCGGCGCATAGACCAATTCCACAAGATCGTACCCCGGCGAGGGGAGTTTGTCCATTCCGGCAAGATAACGAAACCTCTTGTAATAATAACGTTCTTCCTGCAAAATCGCTTCCCGAAAAAACTCGAAAGGAAAACCTTTGGGAGCGGTTGAGGTAAGGCGATTTCCGAAATAATCTCGCCAGTACCGGGCCGAATTTAGGTCGTAATTCAAAATTGGCGCATGATAATTGGTGAAAATACGCGATCCGGGCCGTATATTTCGTTCAATCCATTCCCTCGCCAATGTCCTGGTATCTCCATTAGCCCTCCGGCTGACGATGTGCAATGAATCGGCTACCGGCATTGACGCAATGATCACGAGCAGTAGCGCCACAAGTGCTGACAAACGCCCCGGAACCTTATTGGCCAATGCCATAACCGCCCCACTCGCCAAAATCGACACCAGAGGCACTAAAGAAAACACATACCTGAATCCAATAAAATTCGATGAGGCCAAAAGAGCGCTGTATGCGAAAATTCCAAATAATATAACCAGTGAACCTTCCGTACGGCACTTAATTCCCCAGACCAGGCCCACTGTCGCTAAAGATAAGGCGGCGATGCCGATGCCTTTCAGCATTATCCGAATCAATTCCATCCACCCGGAACCTTTATATGTGGAGAATCCATGACCTTCATAGATGAAAAACACGCGCTTGAATATTCCTTTAAGAAAAAGGCTCATATCCGTCAACGGGTACGGGTTTATTATCAGATAGGCTACCAACACCAAAACGGTAGCTATTATTATCCTGTTGATCGTTAGCCTGGCAGGTGAACCTCGAGTTCCCAATACGATCGCTAACACCAGCGGAACCCAAAAAGTAATCGCAATAAATTTTGTGGCCATTCCGATTCCACAGAACACGGAGGCCGCCACCCATTGTTTCTTACCGCGCCTTCCGGCGTGACCGGCCTCGCCGATGCAGAAATAAATACACGCCAAAGTTGCAACAGCCTGGAACTGGTCCGGGTGAAAATCCGTTCCCCACATCACCACCGTAGGAGAAACGGCGCACACCGTTGCCGCCACCAGGCCGGCTTCCCTGTATCCCGACCACCTTGCAGCTATGAGATACGTCAACCAGACCACAACCACCGCCGCAAGTGCGTTAATCCACCTTAAACGCATATTAACTTTCAATGGGTCGGCAAAAAAACGCTGCCTCGATTCGTCAAGCGCCTCCAAAATACTCCCAAACCGCCTGTTTTTTAGGCCTTCCCAAATTATTCGAAAATTTCCAGCTAACCATCCACCATTAAAAGCAGCCGACCATAACCGTATAGCCGACATCCCGTATCCATCCGGATTAAACGGGTGATAGCCTTCAACAAGCAAAACGGCATTTTCCACAAGGCGGCATTCGTCAGGGGTGCCTTCCATCTTGCCGATGCCGTATACCTGCAAGCATAGTGCACCGATCAGAATTACCGATAGCAATGTCCATGCTACCGGCTTGCTTATTTTCGAGTCGGAAAGCTGTTGGGAGGGAGGGCTGTCGTCGCCTTGGTTCAGAGTTTCCTCCATTTTACGTCCTAAAGTCCCATTTTGCCGGGATTAAGCGTATCTTGCGGATCGAAACCGCGCCTTCCGGCGCGGTACCTCCCGCAGTAAAGGTGAAATAAATGCTGCATTCTTTCGCAAGACGTTGCGCCAATTTCGAGGAAAAATCCGCCGAATTAAGCTTCACCCAAAGGTCTCCATTTCCTAATCGGCAGCATTCGCGCCCGCCACGCGGCCGGTTAAAACGCAAACTCCCAACCCACAACCGTCGTAATGATAGTTATAGCCGCCCAGCACCGACCCGGCTGCAAACAGGTTTTTGTATATCACTCGACCATAGGCATCCACCGGCCTCAGCGATGCGTCCGCCAGGATCCCTACCGAAAATGCGTCATGCCGGTCGAGCACCGAAGCGCCTAAAAGTTTCTTCGTCCATATTTCCCCGACCGGCTCACCGTCGCAAAATACCGGCAAATCCAGCAAGCTCTCCCGGAATGCTTTCCCTTTCTGCAACCCACCGCCTATGAACTTGCCGGTGGTAAGCACCCAAGCGCGCGCATTGACTTCGATTTCATCGCCATCTGATTTCACAATACAGGAACCAAGCTCGTCTTCGGCCTGCTCGAAGTCCAGTACTTCACCGGCAAGCTCCTCGACGCCCGAAGCTTCCGACGCTTTGCCCAATGCCGCATCGAGCCTCTTGCCGGGTGCATTTATGGGCAAACCGGCGATTTCCCGAAGCAGCGTGCCGCCGTTCAGAATCAATTCGCTCGTCGAAGCGACCTCATAAGGCACTATGGGCGGCAAAAGCAGAAGACCGTACCGTCCTCCCCCGCCTTTCTCGATGGCGGATATAAAACTATCCCATCGACCGGGCCCGGATAAATACTCGGAAAGCTCCGGCGGCGTCCATGATCGGTCATCACCGAACTCTATTTCGATGCAGTCGATTGTTTCACCCGCTCCCATTCCCTTTGCTTCGAGCGTTGCCTGAAGCATTCCCGCCAGGAAACAGGCGTCGGGAAACGCAAGATTCCTTATTCCCAATACGGCGCTACCCGTGGGAAGCGCTCCCGCTTGCTGGCATGACTGGAACAACGAAGTAAGCTTCCATGTACCCAACGCCGTCGGAACGGCGACCTGCGTGGAGACCTTGCCCTTCAGTATCAACCCCGCTTCACCAAGCCTTCGGGCAAGGAAATCTATCGCTTCTTCAATCATTTCCAGCACGACGGCGGCGGGATCGGGAACCGATCCCATCGAAAGCAGCCCATAAGGATGGCATGGATGAAGCAGCAGCATCTCGGAGATATTGGACTTGACGTCCAACAGTCTGTCCCAGGTAACGCGCGGTCCCACGACAGGGCCTGTGCAAATATCCACAGCGCCGCTCGACAGCGCGGTGGCTCCCGGCCCCTTGGTGATAACGAGCGTTCGCCCACCCTTGCGGGCGGCGGTCATTGCAGCCATCGCCCCGGCCATTCCTCCGCCGATAACGGCCACATCCACTTTTTTCACCGGCATCGGCGTCCTTCCATGTACTCCTGCAACCTGCCGAGGCATTGATGCACGGCCTGGTTGACCTCTTCTTGAGCCAATTGTGCTCCTGCGAGCACCGGCGCTTTTCCCTTGAAGCGCCTTTGCAGGAACCCCTCGAGATACGCCAACGCCGCTTCCGGCGTTTCACCCTTTTCTTCAGCCAACACCAACGCCGCGCGTGCGGCGCATCGGGCGCCCTGGCACGGGCCCATGCCCAGTCGCGTGCGGCGGCGAAGATCGCTCAGATCATGCACCCATTCGGTGCGAATGACGAACCGCGCCTCGGCTTCGAGCACCGGCTCGCAGCGGCACAGCAACTTTCCCCATGATGGATTTTCACGTACCAGCTCGAGCACCTGCAGCGCGCGCGAACCTTGCCTGTAGACGAGTCTTCGAGCCGCATGCGCCGGCACGCCGAACTCACGCGCCAGATCGCCCGCATCGGGGACCGAATCCCCGCCGGGTAGCGGCTCGACATGAGTACGACACGGCTCACCGACTCCCAGCTTCCCGGCGATATGATCGACGGCGTCCTCGCTCATCATGCGGTATGCGGCGAGTTTCCCGCCGGTGATACTCAGCAGCCCGGGAGCGCCTTCCGATTCGTGATCAACTACCTTGTGGTCGCGGCTGAGGCCGTCTTCGTCGGGACCCCACTTATAAAGCGTCGGCCTTATCCCCGCCCATGCGCGCAATATTCGCGCCCGGCGTATGGCCGGGAAAACGTGCGCTATACCCTGCAACAAGTACTCGACTTCGTCCTCGGTTATGGGTATGTCGTCAAGATCGCCGTAATAGTCATCGTCAGTGGTACCGACGATAGAAGTGTTTTCGTGAGGAAGGACGAATATATTTCTGCCGTCGATGGCGTTGGCGATGATACCGACATTGCTTATGCGCCTGTCGAGTGTGAGATGCACTCCCTTCGCCGGTCGCATTTTTACCTTTGCGTCAGCCAGCCCGGCTACTTTTTGACCCCACGGCCCTCCGGCGTTCATCACCAGTCGTGCGCCGATCTCCTCGACCAAGCCGGATATTTTATCCCTCAGCCGTACGCCCACCACTCTGCCCCCCTCAGCCCGGAGCAGTGCCGTCACTTCGCAGTGATTACGCACGGTCGCTCCCGCCTGAGCGGCGGACAAAGCGTTGGCCGTCGTAAGCCTGAAGGTGTCGATTCCGTACTCGTCGGTTGTGATTGCGCCTATAAGATCGGGAACCAACCCCGGTTCGAGTTTGCGGGCTTCCTCGGCGGTCAGGCGCGTGTGAGGCTTGCCGCGCTTGTATTCGACGAATCGGTCGTAGACCTCGAAGTAGGTCTCCATCGGTTCTGCCATAAACTTATGCGGAATGGGGGTAAGAAGCGGTATTCGGAAAAGCAGGTGCGGAGCTATGCTCTGGATATAGCCGGAATCCACGCAGCTTTTTCGGGTGGTGTGAACGTCGTTGAGAAGATACCGGAGGCCGCCGTGAATCATGCCGCTACATGCGCCGGTAGCGCCATAGGAGAAATCCTCCTTTTCCACCAGCAGCACTTTCATTCCACGCATTGCCGCATCGCGCGCTATGCCGGTGCCGTTAACGCCTCCGCCTATCACCACAACATCGTAATCAGAATTCACTTTCGGCTCTCTCTAACTGGAAATTTCATGTAGTTACTTATCTTACGCCCGCTGTATATGATTGTCAACATTCGCTTTTTACACATTGATATCTTTGCGCCTTCGATACTTGTGTTTTTTTGAAATTAACCTCGTTTGTTGACATTTCGGGCAAAGGGGTGTACAAAACTACCATGCTGCAGCTTCAAATATTGATCGAGAAGCTGAAGGATGTGACGTTGCCTTTTCTTCACCTGATCGATCGAATAATACCCCTCCCGGTACCTTACGGCCGTTACGCGGTGTTTACTGCAATAGCTATTATGATCCTTACTTTTCTAATGCGTACGTGGTCGAAACTTAAGCCCCGGCCCCAAATTCACAAGGCGTCGCTAAAAGGAAAAGGTGCGCGAAAGGTTCAGCACGAGGCGCGGACGGCGCTGAGATCGGGAAACCTGGTTCAGGCCGCTGACGCCTACAATTCGCTCGGTAAAACCAAAAAGGCGCTCGAGTTGTACGAGAAGGCAAAAGCCTATAAACAAATGGGCGAACTGCTCATTCATATGGGCCGTACCGATGAGGCGATATCTCTGTGGGAACGCAAGGGCATATATTCCCTGGCCGCTAAAAAGCTGGCTGAAGCAAGAAATTTCGAGCGGGCGGCGATGAACTATGAAAAAGCGGGTAACAAGCACCAGGCCGCCGAGATGTTCGAGAAGGCCGGGAAACACGAAAAGGCGGCCGAGTATTTTTCGAAGTCCGGGCTTCACTCAAAGGCCGCCGCCTGTTTCGAAAAGGCGGGTATGATCTTGCCTGCCGCGCAGTCTTTCGAGCGCTTTTTTCGCGAAAAAGTAGTACGCCTCCACGAAAAAATTACCTCGAAAGAAGAAAAATCCATAAGAAACCTGGCATATAAGAGCGGATCGTACTACTTGAAGGCCGGGAAAGTAGAAGAAGCCGCTGAAATTTTCCTAAAAGGCGGATTTAATGCCGATGCCGCTCGCGCATTCGAAAAAACCGGTGATAGTGATCGCGCCGCAAAACTGTTCCGCGAAGCGGGCTTGCACGACGATGCCGTGAGGCTGCTCGAGGCCGGTGGAGACTCGCGCGAAGCTTCCGCCATGAAAGCTGAAGCACTGCGCGCGCAGGGGAATCCGGCCGGGGCGGCCCGAGCTTACGCTGAAGCCGAAGACTACCATCAGGCGGCGGACCTGTATGCACGTGCCGAGATGCCCGCCGAAGCCGCTGAAATGCTTCTTAAAGCGGGATCATATAACGACGCTGCCGGCCTCTTTGCGCAGGCCGGAAACAAAGCAAAGGCCGCCTGGACTTACGAACAGGCTCGAGATTACGATAGCGCTTTGCGCCTTTACGGCGAGATCGGGGATGTTAACGGTATGGTGCGCACTCTTATCGCCGCCGACCGGCCTTTCGAGGCTGCGCAAGCGTTGTTACAACAAAATCGCGCCCCGGAAGCATACAAAATCCTCGAAGGAATCCAGCCCGACCATCAGGACGCGCGGCAGGCGGCACTGATAATGGCAAAAATGCAAGCTTCTCAGAACCGCGTCGACATCGCCGTCTCGATAATACAGCGGGCAATCCGTGGCGAGCCCGTCGGGCCGGAAACCATAGACCTTTACCACGCGTTGGGAACGGCATTCGAGCAACGCGGCGATTACCCGCTGGCGCTCGATATTTACACCAAGGTGATGGGAGAAAACATCGCCTACAAAGACGTCGCAGTACGCCATCAATCGCTACGGGAACGGCTGGCTCACACCACGCCCGCCGCCCCGGCGCCCCCACCTGGAGTCGCAACGCCCGAGGGGGCGGAAAAAACCATGGTGCTACCTTCGGACGTCGGAGGCGCTCGAGCGAATCCACGGTATCAAATTGTTTCGGAACTGGGCCGCGGCGGCATGGGCGTGGTGTATAAGGCTCAAGATTCGGTACTCGACCGACCGGTGGCGTATAAAGTATTGCCTCCCGATCTGAAGCATCACAAGGAAGTGGTCTCGAAGTTCAATAAGGAAGCTACCGCGCTCGCAAAACTGCTTCACCCGAATATCGTAACCGTATTCGACGCAGGCGGCATCGGCGGAGAATATTACTTCGTCATGGAGTTCATTGATGGACGAAATTTGAAGGAAGTGGTACGCGAGAAAGGCGCTATGCCTCTACCCGACATCCTATCCTTATTTCGCCAACTTGCGGAGGCGCTCAACTACGCACACTCGAAAGGAGTGGCGCACCGAGATATAAAAACATCGAACGTCATGCTGCAAGACGACGGCCAGGTCAAGTTGATGGACTTCGGACTGGCCAAGATACTCGAAGAGGCGCACAGCGAACGGACTTCGATCAGTGGAACTCCTTTTTACATGAGCCCCGAGCAAACCATGGGGAAAGGCGTAGACCACCGTACCGACATTTATTCGCTGGGGGTGATGATGTATGAGTTGGCCACCGGCAGGGTGCCCTTCCCCACCGGCGACATAGGGTACCATCACCTTCATACGGAGCCGGAACCGCCAAAGAACTTGAAGCCTGATATTCCGGCCCTTCTCGAAGCCATTATTTTGAAGTGTATGAAAAAAAAGAAAGAGGAAAGATACCAATCCGCCGCAGAAATAATCGAAGACCTGAAAAAACTCGGATAAAGTACTAATAATGAAGTATGAAGCGTGAAGAATGAAAAAAACTTCACGCTAAGGATAGAGGTACATTATGAAAATAGTTCGAATTGAAGACAAATGTAACAACTGCATGCGCTGCGTGCGGGATTGCGTTTCGGCAGTGTGGCGGGACGTGGACGGAGTACCGACCCCCGTAGCGCCGGAGCTATGTAACATGTGCAGTCATTGCGTGGCGGTTTGCCCCCAAAGCGCCATTGAGCACGACAAACTGGACGCTAAACAACTACACCGTATAAAGAAAAAACTGCTTGATCCCGAAGTATACCGGGAAATAGTAATGAGCCGCCGTAGCGTAAGGCAATATAAAGATAAGCCCGTCCCGAAGGAGCTTATCGAGGAAATCATAGACCTCGCGCGTTATTCGCCGACCGCCAGCAACCTCCAGAACGTGGAATACACTGTGGTGACGGATCGGGAGTTAATGCAAAAAATGTCGAAGCGGATTTTAGATTTCGGCATAAAAATAGACAAATTGATCAAGACGCGCCGTGGCAAAATGCTTCTAAAGGCATTTGAACGAACAGATTTCGGCTCTTCCATGGGACGATACACGAACATGATGGATTACTATCTGAAGCAGTCCGATGCCGGCAGGGATTACATCCTTCACAAGGCCCCCGTCCTGATGCTCCTGCATGCTCCCACCCGATCGAACTTCTCGAGCGATAACTGCAACATCGCCGCCACGAACATCACTAACTATGCCCAAGCCCTGGGCCTCGGTTCCTGTTTCATAGGCTTTATCTCAATGACACTTCGCTTCGACAAAACTATGAGGCGGTGGCTCGATATACCGAAAAAGCGCAGGGTGTTCGCAAGCCTGGTGATGGGATACCCGGCGTACAAGTACACTTTCACCGTATCGAGAAAGCCGCCGAGCATAAGCTGGATATGAGGGAATGCCGTTTTGGACGATAGGTCAAAAAACTTCGCACCAATTACCCGGCTTTACCCACTACCACCACTGACGGTCTGACAAGCACGTCGCCGAGCACGTAGCCTTTTTTGAGTTCTTCGAGTATGATGCCGTCCTTTTCGGGGTCTTCGACATCCTGGACGGCGATCGCTTCGTGGAACTGCGGGTCGTGAGGTTTCCCTGTCGCCTCGATGGGCTCGATGCCGATTTCCGCCAGGCTCCGATTGATACGTTGTGTAATGAGTTCCAGCCCCTCGCGGATAGCTTTAACGTCATCACCGCCACTCGCCGCTTCAACGGCTGCGCCGAGGTCATCCAGTATCGACAGGAATGTTCGGGCGAGTTCCGCAATACGGAAATTAACCTCACGGGCTTTCTCCCGCTCGATGCGGGATATGGCGGCGTTCATGTTTTCCTTGGCCGCCTTATACTGCGCGATATATTCCCTCAGCGTTTCGTCTTTCTGCTGCAACTCTTCCTCGAGCGCCTGGACGTAAGCCGGCTTACCGATACGCTTTTCGGCCGCCTCAACCTCTTTTTCATCCACGCCTTCAACCCAATGGCGCCTGTCCGTAACGCGGAAACCGGGGCTCATCTCGCCTTTTTCGGCCATTTCCTCCGGGTCTTCCTCGATAGGAGTAACTTTATCCGCCCACTCGTCGGGTGGGTCGCGATCTCTTTCAGCGCTCATCTTATGTTATCTCCTGACCCTACTTTTCCTTTTTTTCTTTGTTTTTTTCTCATGTTTGTTTTTACTATCATCTGTCATGCGTTCAGCGTCAAGTGATTCGCCCTGATCCGATACCGAGCCTTCTTTTTCAAATTCCCTCAACAACTCTCGCTGTCTTGGCGCCAGTTCCGTCGGTACCTTTAAAATGACCTGCACAACCTGGTCGCCCCGACCGGCTCCACGCAGATATGGAATACCTGCACTTTGAATCTGGAAAAATTCCCCCGGTTGAGTCCCTGGAGGAATAGTAAGGTTGTGCGTGCCGTTCAGCGTGGGGATTTCTATTTCGGCGCCCAGCGCGGCTTGGGTGAAAGAAATCGGTATGCGGCAATATACGTTGAACCCATCGCGCTCGAAAAGCGCATGCGGCTCGACGTGAATGACCACGAAGAGGTTCCCCGGCGGACCTCCACGATCCCCCGGCTCACCCTCCCCTGCTACGCGTAAATGATCCCCACTATCAACGCCTGCGGGTATGGTTACGGTAAGGCTCTTCGTCTCGGTAATTCTACCGGTACCCTCACAGTCCGGGCACGGCGAGTTTATGACGGTTCCCGAACCTCCGCATACCCGGCATGTGGTTTGTATGGTAAAAAATCCCCGACTGGCGCCGGTCATACCCGTACCGTCGCATCGATCACATTTTTCCGGCGATGTTCCCGGCGCGGCGCCGGTACCGTCGCAATTATCACACCGCTCTCTGCGGGAGAACTCGATCTCCTTTTTAACCCCAAACGCCGCTTCTTCAAATGTTATTTTTAAATCATATCTCAGATCCGCGCCCTGCATGGGCCCGGAGCGTGACCCGCGGCGTGATCCAAACCCGAAGAAATCCTCGAAAACGTCCGAAAAACTCGAAAAAATATCCGAAATGTTTGAAAATCCGCCGAAACCGACCCCTTTTAGCCCCTCATGACCATACCGGTCATATATCCGACGCTTTTCCGGGTCGGAAAGCACTTCGTAAGCTTCACTGGCCTCTTTAAACTTCTCCTCGGCTTCCGGGTCGTCGGGGTTTCGGTCAGGATGATAATCGAGAGCAAGCTTACGGTACGCTTTTTTTATCTCACCGTTGCCGACGTTAGACTCAACGCCCAGAATTTCGTAATAGTCGCGTTTTACCAATTTTTCACCTTCGTGCGGATTTTATTGAAATTTAAGAAACTATTGAAAAGATAATTACGAAAAGTGTGAAATTCAAGGTATGCCACCCGTTTATCACCGAAAATCGCCGTGTTATTTAGGTTTTTCAACTCAACCCAAGATTTTAGCTCGTTGAAAAGCTCCTCGAGTGAAGCTAAAATCGTTCATCGGATAAAGGATATTTTTATGAATCGTAAAGCCTTCTCATTCGCGGTGCTCTTTGCGGCATTTTTCATCACGGCCTGTTTTCCCCTGAAGCATTCCCGGCTGAAGGGGCGTTACCGTAAAGATTTTAACCGCTATGAAGCGGCAAAGAAGGTCTCTCACTTGTCGGTAGCCGGCAAGAGACTTCGCTACGCCGAGCAGGCGCTCGAAGAAGCTCGAGAAGCCATCAAGCGCTGGGACCACGAGCGCGCCGGGACGATGCTTTATCTGGCCGAGGAACACCTGGACGCAATAGATAACCCACCCGTCATTCCCGAGTCTCTCCGGGATTTGTATGCCCCGCCCGGTGAACCTTTTACTCCTGAGGCGCAGTTCCCGTGACTGCTCCGAGGAGAATTATAATTATCCACCCCGGCGCGCTGGGCGACCTTGTAATCGCCGCTTACGCCGTCAATTCTCTTAAAAACAAATTCCATGATGCAAGACTGGACGCTTACACAAGTTACCGTGTCTGGCCTCTTTTCAAAAATACGGTCGATAGCTGGACAAATCTCGACGGTTCCAAAATACACCGCCTTTTTTCAGAAGCCGACGCATGCGTCCTCGGCTCGGCGGATATCATCGTCACCTGGATGGGATCGAACGATAAGGTTTTTCTTGATAACCTGGCCGAATCGACCGGGGCCGAGATAATAACTGCAAGCCCTACCCCCCCGCCGGATTATAAAATGCATGCGGCAAATTATCTGGCATCTACCTTGAGCGAACTCGAAATAGACGCCCCTGCCGATTGTTTGACCTTTGAGTCTGAAGTGATAGAGGATAAACTTAAACCGCTCCTTCGAGCTATCGGAGCGGACGATCCACCTAATCTCTTGGTGATTCATCCCGGCAGCGGCGCGCGCTCGAAATGCCTGCCGCCCGAGCTGTTTGCGGAGTTTATCGAATGGTGGTTATCGTCGGGCAGGCATGCGGTTATTTTGGAAGGCCCTGCTGACGCTGAAGCAGTGGCAAATGTCCTTGAGAAGGCAGGTGAAATTCCAGTGTTAAAATCTCCGCCTCTGAGAGAGCTTGCAACGTTATTATCGAAATGCGCCGCCTACGTGGGCAACGACAGCGGCGTCTCGCACCTGGCGGCGGCGGTAGGAGCGCCTACTATGGCGGTTTTCGGGCCTACCGATTCCACAGTGTGGGGCCCACGCGGGTCGCAGGTGACTATACTCACCGGCAACGCGGATTGTTCGCCATGCTCGGCCGAAAAACGCCGCAGGTGCCAGACGATGAAGTGCTTCGATGATATCTCGATAACGCGAGTAAAACAGGCTCTCGATAGCATACAATATCTGGAGGTGTCTCCATGAACAACCTTGAATCTAAATTCGCCGGCGCTATTTTGGGCTGCGCGGTCGGAGACGCGCTCGGCGCGCCTTTCGAAGGATACCGACGTGGATCATTGCCTCCGTCGAAAGAACTCCTCGAGAGCTTCGTGCTCATACCTGGATACCCGCTGGGACAATACACCGACGATACGCAAATGACGTTGGCCATAGCGGAATCCTTGATCGAGCGGGGCGAATTTGACGCTCGCGATATTGCCGAGCGTTTCGCAGTTCTATGGACTGAAAAACGCATCGTCGGCGCCGGAGCGAGTTGCACTGAAGGGGTGATGAATTTCGTATCGGGCGTTTCACCCGACAAGTCGGGTTCGCCGCCCGGCCGCGCGGGCAACGGCTCCGCCATGCGCGCCTCTCCCATCGGTCTTTGGTTCCACGACGATTTCGACGGGTTGGTGGAAGTCAGTCGAGCACAAAGCGTCGTAACGCATCTCGATGACCGGGCGAGCGCGGGCGCGGCAGCCGTTTCTTATGCTGTCGCATTGGCGCTAAACGAAAAAGAACTCGACCCCAAAAGCTTCCTCGACAACGTCGCCCGAGCGGCTCAACCGTATTCGCCCGAGTTGGCAGGTTATATTCGAGAATTGCTTCCTCAATTGGAGTACGACGAAGACGATACGCTACCGTGGATTACTACCGTTGGGATGGCCGGGCCCGCGCGGTGGATAGGCGGCGTCACTCCTTTTGTCATATCGACGGTGCTTGCGGCATTGTATGAATTTCTGCGCCACCCCGACGATTGGGGCGCGGCGGTCACAGCGGTTATCGGATGCGGCGGAGACGTCGACACTACCGGAGCTATCGTGGGCGCCATCGCAGGAGCCCGGCTCGGCATCGATGCCATTCCGAAGCATCTGACCAAAAGCGTCAAGGATTCCGATTACATCCACTTGGTTGCAAAAAAGCTATACCAAGCCGCCATAGCAAACGACTGACAAGAAGCTGCAAACCTCAAAGAAGGGATATATTTTTTACGAAGGGTGTCATGAACCCGGACGGGCCCGTGACACCCGTGTTGAGAGATTTATGGCAGTTGAAAGTTGTTATAAATTCCCAGTGACCACTTTCTAAATTTTTACTCGTCTGCGACCCTGTATCCGCCTAATTGCCACTGAGGCGGCACCTTCGCATCCTGATTGCAATGGAAACACAGCTTTGTAACCATGTCGGGCGCGACGCTGGTGGCCCTTTTATAATCTTTCATCTCGACCATACGTCGCAGCCGTATCGTGTTCCGCCTGAGTTCCTCGATTTGCCTGCGGAACTTCACCTTGTTGATCGGTTTGGATTCGGGTGGCGGAGAAGTGTTCGGAATGAGATCCGGCAGGAAGTTGATGTAATACTCCATACACCGCAGAAAGGCTATGGTCATTTGGTAATCCCCTCGGCCGAATGTGGCAGCGGCTTGCAGGTAATGGGTGAACATTTCGTGCATGGCGATTTCCCAGTTGGGATTTAGAAATGTTTTGATGCTGTATGTTTTGGGGCCCATTTCGGGTTCTTCAGGGGTTACCCTGGTTTTAGCCAAAACCACGGCCGCCATAACAAGCACGACTACGATCAACGCCAGGATTTTTACTCTTGTCTTCATTAAATTCCTCCTTCACTCCGGTTGAATATATCGAAATCTAGTCCAAGTAGCCGGGATTGTCAAGCTTTCAGGGTGGAAGGGCATATATTATTTTGGTTCGTACCGCCCGGTTTATTGACAACTTGCTAAATGTAGTATATCTATCAATCACGCTATAGTGCGGTGGTTTCACCCTCAGACTCCGAGGGCGGAAAAAGAAGGAGGATTTCGACCAATGAAGCGAAAAGGTTGTTGGGTGTTGATAGTGTTGCTGGCCGTATTTACGGCGGCTTGTTCCCCTGACCCTGTAGAACTTTATCAAAAGGCTGAAGCTCACCGGAAGCTGGGCGAAACCGAGGTGGCTGTCAAGGAATACCGGAAACTCATCAAGTTGCAGCCGGGCAACGCCGCCGCGTACTTCGGTCTCGGCATGGCGCTGCTCGACCAGGGTCTCAAGGCCGAAGGCCGCGCCGGGCTCGAAAATGCCGTCAAACTGGGTAAGCCCGCTGACATAGTAGCCGAGGCTCACCATCGCCTGGGAGACCTGGACTTCGAAGCGGGCAACCCGGCGAAGGCGCTCGAACACTACCGCAAAACAGGGGACATCAGCAAGAAGAAAATCCTTACTACACGCATCGCCCTGGTTAAGTCGCTTTTTGCAGCAGGAGACAGCGAGGCCGGTACGCAAGAAATGTTGAACCTGATGCGTGAACATCCGGACAACATCGAGGTCGAGGCGCTGCTGCAAGACCCGGCTACCGAGAAAGCCAGGTCGAAATTACGATCCTACTTCCTGGATATGGCCGAAAAAGAACTCAAGCGCCGAAATTTCAAGAAGACGCAATCGCTGATCGAAAAGTCCGAAGGTTTCCCCGGAAACGATCCCGAGGCCGACTTCAAAGCAAGATGGATGTGGGCGGTGGTTCGATCCGAACAGGGTGAGTGCGAAACCGCCGGCAGGCTATGGGCCGATATTGTGAGCGAGTCTCCCGAAAAGAAAGCGGAAGCCGATTTTTATAACATCGTTTGCAGCATGCATTCCGACAAAGCGCTCGAGGCGCTCAAACGTTTCGAGGCCGTTGCACCGGAAGACCCGTTCCACGACCGCGCCAAGGCGCTCATACCCGAAGCCCTCAAACTTATCCCCACCAGACGCTTCAAGATACCGCTCGAAAAAGCTCATGTACGCGCGGGCCCGGGGTTAAAGTTCAAGATCATCGATAAATGGCCGTTAACTCAGGAAGTTCGCGTTATCGAGAAGGAAACGAAAAACTGGTACCGCATTAACTACAAAAACACTCGTAGCGCTTTCATGCACAAAAGCGTCATCACCGACAAACCCATCTCCATCCTGATTAAAAAGAACGGATGGGAACAGACCCAGGGCGAAGGCTGGATGCTCGCTTTCCAGCCCGTTGTGCATTTCAAACTGACCAATCTTAGCACAAGTTCCATCAAATCCATCCGCCTAAAGATGGTTATCAAGCAGGGCAGAAAAACCTTCAGCAAGGACACTTTCAAGGTCGAAATATCGCGGGAAAAACGCCTCAAACCGGACACATCGATCACCGGAGAAATTGCCGGCAGCGCCAAGCAGGAGTTGTTGACCAGGCCAGATGAGGCGTATGTAATACTTTATGCCTCCGTGGACGAAAAAGATTTCGAGAGATACCGCGAATTTTATCTCACCCGTAAGGTGGTGGACGAAGGAGGCTGATTCGCCCATACGGGCGACTGGAACGAGCCATATGGCCGACCGGTAGCCCGCACGCTATCTGTAGCGGCACGTAATCATCGGTAAGCCTGAGAGTATAAACTTGCCCCGACGGCTATGCGACACATCACAGTTGGCCTGCGACATATTTGGGGGGGTAATTGTGGCGTAGGCATCCTGCCTGCGGATTTTCGCAGACCGGATTGCCAAACTGATCCCGGTCAACATAGATATTGAAAATTATTTGCTTTTTTCATAGACAGTGCTATATTAAATTTTTATGGAACAAGCAGGCCGAAATGCCGTTCGACGACCGCTCATTCCTATTCGGGTAAAGGATCGGGAAGGAAGGATCGATACTCATTACACCGATTACATACTCGAGCTCAGCAAAAAACGAATATTTATACGCACTCCCAAACCATTGCCGGTGAGCAGTCTCGTTGAAATCGAGTTTAACCTGAAAGATACTAACCGGCCTGTGTTAATCAAGGGTGAAGTGGTACGCACGAGTAAGGGTAGTGAGGTCGGATCGCGACTGCTCGGCGCGGGTATGGGGATAGTTTTCCAGGATATTAACTTAGAGAACGTAAAGCTTCTTAACGACTATCTGCATCTTGTCGGTGCCGGTCAATTCGGCAAGGATTATGAGAACTTTCTACATTGGATACGCGCGCTCAAATCACCGCTTGCACAGGAGGAAAAAGAAAAGATAAAACGCGAATGGCTTGGCGCCGTTGTTGACGCAGCCCGTGGCAAGTTGTCTCCGGTAGCGGCTCCGCCTGCAAAGAAACCGGTCGAATTAAGACCGTCCGAGGAAACCGAACAGCTAAAGCTTATACAACTGTTCGAGGAGCTGTCCGACGAGGAGTTGAGCGAGCTTGCGGGTATATGCCACAAGGAAGTCTTTAAAGCCGGGGAAAAAGTATTTGAAGAGGGCGCCATCGGTGACAAGTTTTATATGATTGAAAAGGGTGAGGTACGTATATCCAAGATTATACAAGGCATCGGTGAGGAAGCGCTGGTGGTTCTGAAAGAAGGGACCTATTTCGGAGAAATGGCTCTTATCGATGAAGCGCCCCGCTCGGCGACCGCTATTTGCAATATCAACACCGTCCTTATTGTTATTGATAAAGACGACTTCGAGCGGCTTCTGCATGATAACCACGATCTAGCCTACAGGCTGCTTTGGACTTTCGTCAAGACATTGAGCGTTCGGCTGAGAGAAACCAACGAGAAAATAAAGAGCTTTTTTGCCATGACCGGCGGCAACCAGTGGTAACCCGACCCGACTTTATCGCATGCGCAACCTATTATTTCCCCCTCATCGCGAAATTTCGTTAAAAATCGCAGTTATTTTCGCCGGCGCAATAATTTTATTGCAAATTTTCGGCTGTCCGGGCGGCGATTTAACATCGGGTTGGTCAGTGCGACTCGAGTCTCATTCCATGGTATGGGGTCACCCTTACCCTCTGGATTTTCATGTTAAAGTGGGCCGACTTAAAAAAGGCGACCCGCCGCCCACCTTGCGATTGCGTTTTCCCGCAGGAATTTTCGGGCGGCCATTCGATATGGAAGTTATCCGGTCCGCATTGCGACATGTACACGTCGAAGCTCCCGCCAATTGCCGACCCGATCTCGATGTTGACGGTTGGTTCGAGGAGATGGGCCCGGCCGATCTTGTGCTCAAGCTTCCCCCCTCCTGCTCGTCGGGGGATATCATCGAGACGGCGATTTCATTGCCACCTGTCTACATCGAAGGCGAAACGAAATTGGAAGTGCTGATCGAGTCGGGCGCCCGGAAAGGCCGTCTGGCGGAGATCGCTCTGCATTCGAAAAGGCTCCGCCCGTCGGACGCAGACGGGCAAGGAAGCTTCAAACTCGATTATGATCGACCGATCATAGCAGGCACGCCGGCGAACTGGTCGCTGACCTACACCGCCGGGCCGGATGGAATAAGCCCCGGCGGTTGTTTGAGCGTGGTTTTGCCACACCCTCTCTACAATATTCGTCCCCCCACCGTCGTTCCGGGAATAACAGCCCCACTCGACAATGTCAAGGTTCGATGGCAGGGCACCGGAATATCGTCATTGATATCATTGTTATCGATGAAGAATGAAAGGGTATTCCACTCCTCACTGGACATTACTCTCGAAAAAGGAAGCCTTCCCCCCGGCAACAAGATAACGATTACTTTCCGGGAAAGCACTTTTTATATATCGGGCAAGTGGCCGCCGGGCGTTTGGATCGATGGGGACGGAGACGGCGCTTTCGCTAAGGTAGATCAAGGCGATTTTCTGGAAGTTTCACCCGCCGGCGAAAAAATAAACCGGGCATTGTTTTTAAGCCCAAATATGAAGCGACCGCAGGCAATCATCAAAGATCATGTCACGGATCGTTTCGGCAACCCCGCAAGCCCGCCAAAAAGTCTAAAAAGGACTTTCTCTTATCCCGCCTGGATATCCACGAAACAAAAAAACGGGGACTGGAAGTTGAATTTCCTGTTGGGAGAGAGAAACGGCAAGTCTTTAAATTACGAGGTACATATCGCCGGAAGTTTTTCACAGCCTCAAATTTTATGGGGAGACCTGCATGGACACACTATGTTGAGCGACGGGGCAGGCACTCCGGAAAATTATTTCCATTTTGCACGGGATGTCTCAATGCTGGACTTTGCCGCAATTACAGACCACACAATAGAACTGAAAGAAGCCGAGTGGGAAAGAATCCTTGACGCGGCGGAAAAATCCACCGAGCAGGATCGTTTTGTGGCCATACCCGGCATAGAAATAAATTTAACCGGCGGAGGTCATACCAACCTGTATTTTGCAAGGCGCGCCTCCTTGCCACCGCCGACTTTCGGCGAAGACGACGATATTTTTACTGCGGACTACAACGGGCAAGACCTGTTCATCCACTTCCCCACTCCGGCATCCATCGGATCGTTTCTAAATGGAATTGACGCTATAGCGGCCTTTCACCGGGCGGGATCGAGCGGCCCTATCCGGCAAGTCGCCACCGGGCAAAAGCAACCGGTGATTGAAATCTACTCGAACCTGGGCTGTGCCGAAGAGCGTGGAAAACCATGGTCAATTTCAGAGCATAGTGATGATGAGACGGTCATGGATATTCTCGCACGCGGCGTCAAGGTGGGTTTCATCGGTGCGAGCGACAGCCATGACGGTCGTCCGGGAATGAGCTTGTGGGGTCGATTCCCCAACGGCCTTACTGCGCTGAAGGCCGAACAGCTATCACTCGAGGGAATACTCGATACGCTGCGTAAACGCCGCACGTGGGTAACGATAGGAGCAAGGGGATACATGGAATTTCGGATCAATGACAAACCGGAAGGCTCCGAGTTGGTCACTTCCGACCGGAATATGAAAATCAGGGTGGTAGTGGCGCTTCCCGGCGCGCGGGAAGTTTCCATCCGACGCTTCGCAAACGGAAATTGGTCTGATTTTGCCGTTCCGGCAGTTGACGGCCTACCGGTACCTTTTTGGGACTACGAATCGACCGCTGCAATCGAGCCCGGAAAGTCCATTTATTATATACGGGTTATGGGAGATTCCTTCCCGGTAGCCTGGTCTTCACCGATATGGGTCGAGGCGAAATAACCCAGCCCCGCTACCGCTCCATTCACGACGGGTTCAGGGATGTATATTTCCGAGCGATCAACTGATTCCGAGAGCGAATTTTACGGAAGCGTCAAGTTCCTCACATTTTTTCGCAGATAATAAACCTATTCGTTCAACCAGGCATCTTTTTGGTATCGTTGTTATTGTATCCGAATTGGCGACACACTTCTTTGGCAGCCCTTCTTCCCTGCCAAGTTTGACCTCGACGGGAATATCACGCACGCGCGTTGTTACCGGCGCTACGGTGATAAGCTCGCGAACTGCATAAGCTTCATCTCGAGAGAGAAGCACTACCGGCCTGCGTACCGCAGGCTTTGGAAACTCGGCCCACCATACCTCTCCGCGCCTCATTCCCAAGGTTCCCCCGCCAGAAGTTCGGTAGCGGCGGCTTCGGCTGCGGCTATTTCGCCGGGCGTTTCGGGTTTTTTTCGATACCCCTCTTCATATTTCGCAATTAATTCTTTACGTTCCCACTCCGACAGTATCGCCTCGACCGCCCGCCTTATGAAGGAACTGCGTGATTCTCCGGTCACCTTTCGTATGCTTTCCACCTTCTTTAGAAGTTCGGAAGGGAGGCTAATCGCAACCTTTTCAGTTCCTACCATGACAATACCTCCTTCATACTTTTATCATACCATAATAATACTAAATTTTCAACCCTGTCTTTCCTTTTAACGGGCAGATGTAACAAATTTGCCGATTGTCCGACAAGGGGCTAAAGTCATTTATCCCGTGCCGTCTGGAAGGCGGCGATCCCCGTCAGGTTTCATTTTTTGCGGGGAAGTATTCCGGTATGCTTGCGAGTTCTTCGAAGGTTTTGTACCTGCCTCTCACTTCTTCTTTTGTGACCGTAGCCAGTCGGGTGAGGCTGAAATCTTCGACGGCGAAGCTTGCAAGCACGCTGCCCACAATAATCGCTCTTCGGAAAGCCTCGTCGTCAAGCTTCGGCGATTTTGCCAATGCGCCCATAAATCCGCCTGCGAAAGTATCTCCCGCGCCGGTCGGGTCGCGTACTTCTTCGAGCAAAAGCGCCGGCGCGCTGAAAAAGCCGTGGTCGCTGAACATCACTGCGCCGTATTCGCCTTGCTTTATCACCACCCACCTCGGCCCCATGCCGCGTATACTCCGCGCTGCCGCCGGCAGCGACGCGCGGCCGCTGAGCATCTTTGCTTCCTCATCGTTTATCACCACCACATCCACCCGCTCGAGCAACTCGCGCAAAGCCTCCGGCTTGCCCTCGATCCAGAAATTCATGGTGTCGCACGCGGCCACCCGAGGCTTTTTTACCTGATCCAGGACCGACAATTGCAGTTCCGGGTCGATATTGGCCAGAAAAACGTGGTCGGTATCTTCCCAACCGTCTGGAATCTTCGGCCTGAAGTTCTCGAAAACGCCCAACTCCGTCAGAAGCGTTTCGCGGCGGTTGAGTTCATCGAAATATTTCCCGGCCCATCGGAACGTGCGGCCTTCTTCCTTTACCAGGCCGCGCAGATTTATTCCCGCTTTATCGAGCATCTCGATATGCTCTTGGGGGAAATCGCTTCCAACGCATCCCACGATATTCACCTCTGCGAAATGCCGCGCCGCCATACTGAAGTAAACAGCGGCGCCCCCCAGCGCGTCTTCAACTCGCCCCGACGGCGTTTCGACCGTGTCCAACGCCACCGATCCCACTACCAATATACTCAAATCATACCTCCTGTGTTAGCGCGAAGTGCTAAGTACGGGAAAAACAACTTCGCATTATTTTATGAATGGATTGGATTTCCGCTCTTTTCCAATTGTCGAAGGCGGCCCGTGTCCCGGATAAATTGCCGTATCGTCGGGTAATACCAGCAGTTTTTCCGTTATCGATTTATAAATAGCCTCCATGCTTCCGCCTGTAAGATCCGTCCGACCGATACCTCCGGCGAATAACGTATCGCCCGTGAATACCGCTCCGGGAAGACGCAGAGATATCCCCCCTCGAGTATGGCCCGGAGTGGCTATCACTTCGGCTTTGATCGAGCCTATGGGCACTATGTCGCCGTCTTCAAGCACTTTTCCGCCTCTCGCGAACTCTTTTTTCCTTAAAGATTCCCCCTTACCAATGAGTATTCTCGCGCCCGTAGACCGCTTGATGCGACCGGCGGCCATCGTATGATCCCAGTGCCGGTGAGTGAGAACGATCCACTTCAGTTTTCTTCCCGACTCCTCCAATGCTCTTCTAACATCCTTTGCCCTACCCCCCGCATCCACCAGCAGCGCCTCGTCACTCTCCACGGGCATTACGAGATATATATTCCCCGCAAGAGCCGTCGCAGTCCAACGGTAAAGTGTCCACGATCCGTGCTCGAAAACAATAGGCTTCATTCCGATCCTTTCATACCGACGGCGGCTCCGGCCTCCGGCTCCCGAAGAAAATATCGTGCCAGATATGCACCGATGCGATGCCGATAAGCAGGTTGCCGTGATTTTCACTGCCGCTACGATGCATTTCGAGAAGGCGGACTACTTCGCCGGATTGAAAAAAACCCTTGCTTGCCACCACATCGGGCGACAAGGCTTGCAATATGCAATCCGGCGCTTCGCCTCGCATCCAAGCGTCGGCGGGCTCAACGAAACCCTGCTTGGGCCGCTCGACTATTTCCTTAGGCAGAAGGTCTTTCGCCGCCAACCTCAGGATATATTTACCCCATGGAGGTCGCAGCTTCAAATCCGGGTGTATGCCCGCCGCATATTCGACAAACTCATGATCGAGAAAAGGCACCCGCGCCTCGACGCCTGCGGCCATACTCAGTCGATCTTGCATAAAAACAACAAACCGGGCAAGCCGCAACTTGGCATCAAGATAAATACCAACATCCAGCGGGTCTCGTTGCTTGATTTTATCGTCGTCCGGCAAAAAGCCGACAACCGGCTTCCCGGCGGCATCGAAAAACTCCGGTGAATAAAGACGTTCGGCCTGATCATATTCCAACTCGCGCAACAACCGCAGGTAAAGAACCTCCGGCCTTACTCCTTCGGGCGCTTGTCGAATCATGCCCGGAAACTCGGCCAGATGCGAATACCCTGCCAGAATTTCGTCCGCGCCTTCGCCTGTGAGCACGACCGTAGCCCTTTCCTTGGCGGCTTGATATAGCTGCAACAGTGATGTAGTTCCCGCCCACCGCTGCGGCTGGTCGAGGTAATATATAACCTCAGGAAGCATCTCCAGACCGACTTTGCTCTTGATGAGCGTATGCTCAGCGCCGATATACGCGGCAGCTTTTTGAGCCCATTCGGACTCGTCCCACAAAGGCTCATCGAAGCCTATCGAAAACGTTTGAGGGCCATTGTTTAACTCTTTTCCCACCAGCGCCGCGATCAGACTCGAATCGGGACCGCCCGACAGAAAAACGCCCAACGGTACGTCGCTCATAAGCCGCAGGCGGACGGATTCGCGAAGTCTATCCAGAAATTCGCCGGCGATTTTATCTTCGTCACCTACCTCCGCCCGATCCCCGGCAAGCGGCATTTTAAGGTCCCAGTAGCGCCGATACCCTGTCCTGCCGTTGTCCCATGTCAATATCCGCCCCGGAGGAATCTCCCGAATGCCCTCGAAAACGGTGCGATCGCCAAGCGGAAAGTTAAATGACATCACCTGATGAATAGCGCCAAGGTCGGGACGTACGTTTTTCCTCACCTCATCAAGCTGTAACAACGCCTTTATCTCCGATGCGAATGCGAACAGGCCGCCGCCCTTTGCAAAAAATACATAAAGCGGCTTGACGCCGAGCCTGTCTCTGGCCACCAAAAACGTCTTTTCGATACAATCCCACACAGCAAATGCGAAAACGCCCCTGAACCGCCCGATTGCCTGAGCGCCCCACTCGATCACTGAATGCAAAACCACCTCGGTGTCACTACGTGTGCGAAAGGTATGGCCTTTATTTTCGAGTTCTTTGCGCAGTTCGAGGTGGTTATAAATTTCGCCGTTATACACAAGCACCCAACGGCCGTCTTCGGAGATCATCGGCTGCTTCCCACCGGGTAAATCTATAACTGCCAGCCTCGCGGACGCCAGCGCAACATTATCGCCGGTCCACCACCCAACGCCGTCCGGCCCGCGATGGGCGATTGAGGCCGCCATATTGCGGATGTCCGCCTCTTCTACGCGGCCTCTGATTTCCACTATGCCTGCTATGCCACACATAATCCCGAACTTATCATGATAAGCGCCACGGTTGCAGGCGGCAAATTAGCCCCATAAACAACAAATATAAAAGCAGCGTATTATAACCAATAGCCGGGTGGCGCCCCTCGAAATATCGTGTATTAATTCAATGAGGCATTATCAACAAAAAATAGCATCGTTTGCAACTAAAAATTAAATGTTATACTCGAAACATTCAGGTTATTATCGATGTATGTCGCAAGCGACGGCATACCGTATAAAAACAGGATGGTAAAATAATGAAGTATAGCGGTCCGGAAAAAAGAAGACATCCGCGCATACCGATCACCGTACGCGTGAATTTGGTGGACAGTCGAAAAATCAACTACCTTTTCACACACGACATCAGCATGTGCGGTATCGGGCTAATCTCCGATGATCGTTTCAGACAGGGCGAACTTATCGACATGGAGATTGCTATCAGCGGGGTGGAAAAATTCATTAAAGTCCGCGGCAAAGTAGTGCGAATAATCCAGAGCGATCCCAAAGGTATCGGCGTTGATTTTGTACGCTTCGCGCCACATTCAAAGTCCCGGCTGTCTAAAGCGCTAAAAAAATGACCCGATAATAATGAGTTCCCGAACCGTACGCTGGCTTGTCGCAGTAATTATACTCCTCATCGCCGCATTCTTGGCGCTGCAAATATGGACATTGCGCCTGGGGTTGCATCGTTACCGCAGCGGTGATTTTGATGGAGCGTTTCCTGTCCTCAAAGTCGCTCGCATCCTCAATCCTTTCAGTAAATCCGCATCATTGGCTCTGGCGGATATATACCTTATGAACGGAGAAAGGGACGAGGCTGAGAAGCTATTGCGCGCCACGGTAGCACGAAATCCAAAAGACGCTCCCGCTCATAACCTGCTCGGCGTGGCGATGCAGGCCAAGGGTCGTCCGGGTGACGCGATGTCGGAATATGACCTGGCCATCGAGCTGGATCCGAAATTCGCCCTCGCACATTTCAATCGCGGATACCTGCTGCTGCGAACCGGCCAATTGGAAAAAGGTATGAAGGCATTGAACAAAGCGGTTGAACTGGAACCGGAACTCGCAAAAAACAGGGATGAAATACTCTTCCTGCTCGGCACCGCTTTACCTCCCGCGCCGGAGCCGTTCACTCCAAAACAAAACGCACAATGAAACAAATTCAAAAAGCGCCTGCGTTGACTTTTCGCTAATTGAAGCTAACCTAAAATTAAATATTCCATAGAGGTTTATTCTCTAACCATGGTGGGCGTAGCTCAGGGGTAGAGCACCGGGTTGTGGCCCCGGTGGTCGCGGGTTCAAATCCCGTCGCTCACCTTGTTGAATTTTTTCTTCTCATCGCTCAACTCTTTGGAAAAAGAACCTAATTTCCGATATGAAAGCAAAAGCGGCGTTGACTTTTGGGTTGTGCTCTGTTACCTCTAACGTGTGGGGTCGAAAGTGTATTTTGACCCCGGTTTAGACTTATGATAGAGATGTACCACGTAACCAAGTCTTATCCCGGCGGTTCTAGCCCCGCTTTGAAGGACGTAAACTTAAAGGTGGAAAAAGGTGAGTTTATCTTCGTTACAGGCCCTTCGGGGGCCGGTAAGACGAGCTTGTTGAAACTTATATTCGGTGCTGAACGCGCCACAAACGGCCAGGTGTTGGTGGCGGGGCGGAATATGAATCGCGTCGCACACACTCAAGTAGCGCTTCTCAGGCGTACGTTGGGGGTGGTGTTTCAGGATTTCAAGTTGCTAAACAACCGCACCGCACTTGAAAACGTCGCTTTTGCCCTCGAAGTAGTCGGAACGCCTCGGCGAGAAATACGCCGCCGGGCATGGATGGAGCTTAAACACGTGCATTTGCATGATAAAATGGATTCGTTTCCTCTAAATTTGTCCGGCGGGGAGCAGCAGCGTATCGCAATTGCAAGGGCGCTGATCAATAACCCCTTACTTCTGTTGGCCGATGAACCCACCGGCAGCCTTGACCCGGACATAACCCGGGAAATAATGAAGCTTTTTGATGATGTGAATACAAAAGGCACGACCGTTATTGTGGCAAGCCACGACCGGGAATTGATAAGGAGCATGGGCAAGCGCGTCATCCGGCTTCAAGAAGGCAAGGTAGTGGGGGAAGGCATTTGAGATGTTGCCCGATTTTGCGGTAATTGTGCCGGTTCACAACGGCGCCGCTTACCTCGAGCGCAGCCTCGAAGCTTTGAGAGTTGCGGCTGAAGAATATTGCGCGCTCGACGGTCATGTAGAGATCATAGTGGTGGACGATGCGTCGTCGGATAGCAGCGGTGAAGTCGCACAACGCTTTGGAGCGAAGGTTATCGAGTTGCCTCCCCCTCCCTCCGGCCCGTCCGTAGCAAGAAACCGTGGAGCGAAATCCGCCGGCGAAGAGGTATTGATGTTTGTGGATGCGGATGTGCTTGTAAAACGTGATGTTTTAATTAAAATAGGCCGTTTTTTCGAGAGCCGCCCGGAAATCGCCGCCGTTTTTGGTTCGTACGACGACGCACCTGATGATCCCGGTTTTGTCAGCCAATATAAAAATCTGTTTCATCATTACGTACACCAGACCTCGCAGGAAAACTCAAACTCGTTCTGGGCGGGGTGTGGCGCCATAAGGTCCGAAGTGTTCAGGAATGTCGGCGGGTTTCCCGAAACGTACACCCGGCCCGCTATCGAGGATATCGAGCTAGGTTATATCTTACTCTCCAAAGGATATCACAGCTATCTAATGAAGGATCTTCAGGGAAAACACCTGAAAAAATGGGAACTTTTTCAATTGATTAAAACCGATATATTTATGCGCGGCGTTCCATGGACGAGGTTGTTGTTGCGTACTCGATCCTTCACCCGGGATCTTAACTTGCAGACTCACAATCGCGTAAGCGTCGTGCTGGTGTATTTGATGGTTCTGTCGGCAATCGGTTCTCTCAAGTGGCCGTGGCTTATTGCGAGCATTCTTCCTCTCGGCGGTTTTTTTATTTTTCTCAATATCGACCTGTATCAATTTTTTGCGGAAAAGAAAGGGTTCGGCTTTGTCTTGAAGGCCATCCCGTTACATCTGCTTTATTATTTCTATAACGGTGTCAGCTTCATCATCGGGCTGCTTTTACATCTTAAGGAAACACGAGGGAGGGCGCCTGAAAGCTGATGGCTCCCGCCAAAGTCAGCGCCTGCATCGTCACGTGGAACGGCAAGCGCCTTCTGGAAAGGTTGCTCGAATCGTTAAAAACCGTACAATGGCCTTCGCTTCACATTGTGGTCGTTGATAACGCCGGCACCGACGGTACGGCTGAAATGATACTCGAGCGTTATCCCGACATTGAGCTTGTGCGGCTTGATAGGAACATCGGGTACAGCGCCGGGATAAACGTGGGTATCGAGAAAACACTCTCCCAAGCCCCTGATTTCGTGTGGGTTTTTAATAATGACGTAGTTGTCGAGCCGGACTGCTTGAAAAAACTGGTCGCAGTGATGGAATCCGATCCGACTATCGGCGTCGCGGGACCGATTGTGTTCGACTATATGACGCATAAGATCGCTCACGCAGGGTATCGGATAAACTTGTGGACCGGCAGGATGAAAGAATTTGGTGAGCCCGCCGGCAATGAGCCTTACGAGGTTGATTCTGCGTTCGGTTGCTCGAATCTCATAAGAAAGACCGTTTTTGATCGAATAGGGGGTTTTGACCCCGGCTATAACGTTTATTTTGACGAGACCGACTTCAATATGCGTGCGCGGCGCGCCGGTTCTAAGGTGGTGGTGGTACCGGCGGCGAAAGTTTATCACGAAGAAAGCGCCACCATGAACAAGTTCATAGCGCGCAAGGCGTGGCTCTTGCTTAGCAATTTGGTGCGCTTCGAGTTCAAAAACTCCTCTTTGGCGCAACTGGCGGTTTTTATACCGTATTTTTTACTGCTTCACATACCTCTTTTTTTGATACAGGGGGCCTGGTATGTTTTTAAGCTGCGTGACCGGGAGCGAGGAAAATGATAAATCGCCGCGCTTTGCCGTGGGTATTGCTGATTTTCGCGCTTACCGTAGCGGCGTATGCCCCCGGACTTCGCTCTCCCTTTCAATTCGACGATGAAGCGGGAATACTTCTTAATCCCGCCGTTTGGCGCTTGAGCGATCCAATAGCCGTCCTGACGTACAAATCTGATTTGCCCCGGCCGATCTTCAACCTGAGTCTTGCACTGGACTGCGCTTTGTGGTGGGGAAAGCCGCTGGGTTTTCATATTAGCAGTTTGGTGGTTCATTTTTTATGTACGCTGTTGGTTTGGAGGTTGACTTTTGATGTTTTGCGCATTTTCAGAGAAGAGTTTTCGGCCCGAGTGGCCGGGATAGTCGCGGGCCTGACCTTCGCAATACACCCTGCGGGAAGCGAAGCGGTTATATATATCTGGAGCAGGTCTTCAAGCCTGATGACCTTGTTTGTGCTTGCCTCGGCCATAAGCTGGCTTGCAGGTATAAAGTCTCTGCGCCGGGGATATATTTTTCTGAGTTTCATCTTTTACCTGCTGGCAATCGGCAGTAAAGAGGAAGCGGTTTTTTTTCCTGCTCTACTGGCAGCCATGGATCTTTGCCTCTTTGACGCTCGAGGGAGACGCAAGCGGCTTATATATACTTTGCCTTTTTGGCTTGTTCCTCTCGCGCTATTTGGGATCCGATGGATCGTCGCTTCGGCCGGGTTGGATTTTGTATCCTGGCGCGCGGGTCTCGGTGACGACATGGCTCACCTGGCGCATAAGCGCGGCCTTGTAACGCTGATTCCTTACAATTTCGCCACCCAATGCAAGGTCGCATTGAAATACTTAAGCCTGCTGTTTTGGCCTTTGGGGCTTAGTGTAGATCATGGGGTTGTTTTTGAAGATGGAATGCCGTCCATTGCGGCTATGGTCGGTATTCTTGCAGTATTCGGTTCAGTGGCATTTTTCTTCCTGTTCAGGCAACGCTTTCGGGTGGCGGCGGTTGCAGTGAGTTTTTTCCTGTTGCCGCTGATGGTTTTTTATTTCGTTCCCATTTCGGACGCGATGGTCGAGCGCCGCCTTTACTTGCCGCTGGTGGGATTCTCGTTGGCTGTGGGAGCTTATTTCGCATGGGCTATTCGGTATCGTTCCCGTATTGCAACGATAACCGCCGTCGCGTTGATAGCGTCGCTCGGAACGCTTACTCATTTGAGAGCGAAAGTATGGCAAAACAAAATCAGCCTATGGACGGACGCGGTTCAAACCTCTCCCGAAAAGCTCCGCCCACGGATGATACTGGCGAGGTATCTGTTCGAGGCGAATCAGTTGGATCGCGCCATCAACCAAAACCTGATGGTATGGCGAATAAAGCGTACCGACTCGACCCCGATAGTTAACCTGGGTTTGATATATTATCGAAAGGGCGACCTCGACACCGCCCAGAAATACTTCAGCGAAGCAGTGCAGCTTCATCCCCGCGCGGATTTCAACGCGCATTTCAATCTGGGCGTCGTTTACGAGAGGCAAGGCAAGCTCGCCGAGGCGGTCGAGCATTTTAAAATTTCACTTGATATAAATCCCGGCATGGCCACTTCGCATCATAAGCTGGGAAGAGTTGCCGCTCTTCAGGGTGACCACGACTTGGCGATAAGCCATTTCCGCGCGGCTCTCGACATCAATTCCGATTTGCTCGAGGCGCGAATGAACCTCGGTAACGCGCTGATCGACGCGGGCAAGAGGGATGAAGGGTTAATCGAACTGGAAAAGGCGGCAAAAATTGCCCCGAAAAATATTCTGGTGATTTTCAATCTCGGTATGGCATATCTTGAAACCGGCAGGTTCCGAAAGGCCCAAAACGCACTCGAGGCCGCCGCGCAAGCGAATTTCACTATGGCTTATTTCGGGCTGGCGATGCTGAAGAAAGCAACCGGCGATAAGCGGGAAATGTGCTCATATCTCTCGAGGTTCTTAAAAACGGCAAAGTCACCCTCGGACCCGGCGCTTTTGCAAGTGCTTGAAGATGCGCGGAAAATGCTTCGTGAAGAATGCTTGTAAAGGGTGGCTGCATGAAAAAGAACGCACCCGTCCGTTCTTTTTAGCTTGCGATAATTTTAATAATCCGAAACAATTAATCCCGGATTTTGCGTTTGGATAGAGTTGTCTTGAAGGGCCTTTAAAATTGCGGCCTTGAGAGGGTTCATTTTTTATTGATCAGTGTTTACGAGGCCTTCCG
>Ga0180432_10001735_pt1 | contig 33984 bp, 33 predicted proteins | sample SS_ome_10_FD_132414 | JGI IMG/M metagenome (GOLD analysis project Ga0180432, IMG submission 132414) | Hypersaline lake sediment archaeal communities from the Salton Sea, California, USA - SS_1_MS_2 metaG | ecosystem: Environmental > Aquatic > Non-marine Saline and Alkaline > Hypersaline >... | reverse complement strand
GTCCCAGTCAGATTGTTGAACGAGTGAAGGCGGTATTGAATTAGGGGCGTGACCACCGTAAAGTAATAGTGTTTTGTGATTGAATAAATCATTGGCGAAATCAGGAGAGGTAGGGATGATGGCGCAGGAACCGATAAGCGAACCTTTGCATGACCTCATAGAAACTATCCATTTTACCGAGGCTGTATCCACAAAGATACACGGTCTGCGGGATGAGTCAACAATTTTCAAGACTGTAACGGATGAGTTTTCTAAACTTGAGGGCTATACGGCCACTATCCTGTTGTTGACCGATGATGGCAACTCCCTTACGCTTGAGGGCACATCTGTTCCGAAGGGTGTGCAGAAAGCTATGGAGCGGGCAGCCGGCTTGCTGGCAGGGCAATACAGGATAGACTTGAACAAGTCAAAATTGTTCAAGCAAGTGGCAAGGAAAGGGAAAACAATTCTGACCGGTGGCAAAGACATTATGGGGGAGTTGTTCCCAAGTCGGTTGGGCTCCGCTCTCTTGAAAGCTCTCAGAAGTCTGGCAGATGAGTTTTCAGTTTTAACCCCTCTCTACCGCAATGGGGAAATCATTGGAGTTCTGATCGTGACCTCCTCAAAAATGGTCGAACCGCTCATTCCTGCGGTGAGAAACCTGGCGCAGCATATTTCAACTTCGCTGGATCTGGCTAAAGAGTATGCTGAACGCAAACAGTCAAGTGATGCACTGAAAGCACGTGAATATGAATTGCGCTTTATGTTTGATTCGATCGAAGATGGGATCGTAGTTGTCGATCTGGAGGGTAATGCAGTTGAAGCCAATGAGGCTACACTGCGTATGGGAGGGCTCGATAGCAAGGATGAGATTATTGGCAAGAGTGGATTTGGTTTTGTTCGGGAATCCGACAGGCCCGGATTGTTTGAAGCATTAAGCAAGGTTATTAAGACCGGGCGAGCTGGCCCTGTGGAATTTATGGTTTGCAACCATAATGGGGATGATTTCCCGGGAGAGGCAGTCGCCAATTTGTTTAGAGATGCGGATGGTAATCCGTCCGGTGTCATCGCTGTTTTCAGAAATATTACCGAACGTAAAAGAACGGAGGAGGCGCTGCAGCGAAGCGAAACCTACTTCCGCCTGCTCATCGAAAATGCCCCCGATATGATCGTGGTGTTGAACGAGGACGATACGATACGATATGTCAGTTCCTCTCTGGAGAAAATAGCGGGATATACGGCTGAGAAGCTGCTCGGATTAAACGCGTTGGATTTCGTCCATCCAGAGGATCTAAAATATGCACGTAAATTACTGAATGAGGGCAAGAAAACTCCGGGTTACATTGCATCGCTGGAGGTCCGTTTACTTCATAGTGATGGTTCATACAGGCACGTCGAGATGACCGGTACTAATCTTTTGCATGATCCTACATTAGAAGGTGTCGTGTTGAATTTTCACGATATCGATGCGCGCAAGCAAGCTGAGAATGCGGTGAAAGAAAGTGAGGAGAGATATCGAGCTCTATTTGAAAGTACCGGAACCCCGATTACCTATTTCGATCAGGATGGCCATATCTTACTGATCAACAACGTGGGAGCGGCGTTGCTTGGTATGGAAGTCGCTGATTTGATAGGCAAATCACTCAATGAGATAGTCCCTGAAAAATCAGATATTTTCATGAAAAAACTGCGCAAGGTGCTGGAAACCGGAAAGGGAGCAGAGGTTGAGGACCGCGTGATGCTTTCTTCAGGGGAGCTCTGGTTATCATCAAATATGCATCCCGTGCGGGATTCACAGGGGAACATATTTGGGGTGCAGGTCATTTCCTCTGACATTACCGAACAGAAGCATACGGGGGAACGGATTCGTCATCTGAACGCGGTGCTGCGTGCCATACGCAATATTAATGAGATCATCATCAGGGAAGACGACCGTGATCAAATGATACAAGACGCATGCAAGACGCTCATTGAAACCGAGGGTTACGTAAGTGCCTGGATCGCCTTGATAAATGATTCCGAGAAAGTTTATGCTAATGCCGAAGCGGGGATAGGGAAGAATTTCGCTCTTATGGAAAAGCAAATCAGCAGAGGGAAATGGCCTGTATGTGTAAAGAGGGCTTTAAAACAGATGGCTCCAATAGTGATCGACAACGCCCTCGATAAATGCGCCGGTTGCCCGCTGGCGGGATCATGTAGTGCCAGCGGTTTTCTGAGTGTGAAACTGGAGTACAGCGGGAGGGTATACGGTGTGCTCTGTGTCGGTGGTGCCAGCGAGTACTATATAGGAGAGGAGGAAAGAGCTCTATTTGAGGAAGTAGCTGGAGATATTGCTTTAGCCATACAGGAGCTGGAGATAGAGGATGAGCGTGCTCGCGCGGAGGAAGTGCTGCGGGAAAGCGAGGACAGATTCAAGGAAATATTTGAGAATGCCAATGACGAAATCATTCACCTGGATATAAACGGGGTGATCCTTGACGTCAATCGTAAAATTGAGGACATTTTTGGTTATACCAGTGATGAAGTGGTCGGGAAGAATTTCAGTGAACTGGGATTCTTCCTGCCGGGTCATTTGCCTGAGATGATCGAGAAGTTCAATGATGCGATGAGTTCAAAATCGGAGTCAGGCTTAGCTGAATTTGAGGGAATTCATAAGAATGGGAGTACCGTTTTTGTTGAAGCGAATGTGAGCCCCATTAAAAAGAAAAACAAGGTCAAAGGCATACTGATAATCGTCCGTGATGTCACCGCGCGCAAGCAAATGGAGGAACGGCTTAATCAATATTCCACCGAGCTGGAACAGCGATTGGATGAACTTCAGACTGCCTATGAAAAGCTGCAGGAACTGGATAAGATGAAGGATGCTTTCCTTTCGACGGTTTCGCACGAACTCCGGACTCCGCTGACTTCCATTAAAAGCTTTGCCGAAATATTGCTTACTTATGACAGCGATCCGGAAACGAGGAAAGAATTCCTGAATATCATTAACGACGAAAGCGACCGATTGACCAGGCTGATCAATGATTTCCTCGACCTTTCCAAAATAGAGTCCGGGAATATACAGTGGGAAACCACTCTGGTGGATATTACCGAAGTTATCAAGACATCAATAAACACCACTGAATCCCTCTCGGCCCGAATGAATCTGACGATGGACATGGAGAATGTTCAGGATGTGCCGACTGTCTGGGGAGATAAAGATCGGTTTGTACAAGTGATGACCAATCTTATCAGCAATGCTATTAAATTCTCTCCTGAAGACGGAAAAATCATTATTAATGCAGAAACTTTCCGGAGTGATGAGGATAACGCTCAGGAAATGGTGAAGATCAGTATTATTGATGAAGGAAAAGGCGTCTCTCCTGAAGATCAAAAAATCATTTTTAACAAATTCACCCAGGTGGGTGATACCCTGCGTGATAAACCGCAGGGAACCGGATTGGGTCTTCCGATCAGTAAAGAGATAGTGGAACATTATGGCGGCAAGATATGGGTGGAAAGCGAGCTGGGCAAGGGCAGTACCTTTTCCTTTACTTTGCCGGTAGTTTGGAAAGCTGAAGAAATAGCGCCGGGCGATGAGATTGCGGAAGTTGAAAGTGTTGCCAAAGGTGGGGACACGATTCTGGTAGTCGATGATGAAGCACACATACGTCGTTTCCTGCGCCATGAGCTTACCGAGCGAGGATATCGTGTTATCGAAGCCGGGAACGGCATGGAAGCGATGGATATGGTCAAGAAATACTCGCCGGATCTTATAACACTGGATGTAGTCATGCCTGATATCAATGGATTTGATGTGGCTGCGGCGCTGAAAGCAGATCCTGAAACCCGGAATATCCCTATTTTGATCGTTTCCATAACGGAGGATAAAAAGCAGGCCTATAGTCTGGGAATAAGCGACTACGTGACAAAACCATTCAGCGAAGCAGTTATTCTGGAAAAAGTGGCAAGTTTGTTGCAGAATCCAAATGGAGTTATCCTGGTAGCAGATGATAACGAATTCCTGGTCAGGTCCATAACTTTTGAATTGAAACAGAGGGGTTATTCCACTGTCGTGGCCAATGATGGAGAGGAAGCGTTGCAGGTAGTCAACAACAATCCTCCTGACCTCATTATTCTGGATATAATGATGCCCAAGATGGATGGACACGCAGTTATTCAGGAACTGAAGAGCAAACCGGAGACTGCTGATATCCCCATCATCGTATTGACCGGTGTTGAGATCGACGGGGAAAGGGTAAATGCTCTTTCTCTCGGTGCCACGGAATACATAAATAAAGCGGATGGCTTAAGTCGTTTGTTCGAAACGACCGCCAGCATCCTTACTGACAGCAATCCCAACGAATGAGGCCGGTGCGGCATCACTGATCGGGCCGTGCGCGGCAATTCTCCTGCCCTGGTACACATATACTACGGATTCTCTGTTCGTCATACCTTGTTCCACATTATCAGAAGGGATATAATATAAGATTGGGCCATAAATTGGAGTTGTAAAACTATGTCAAACAAGCGTGATTATTACGAAGTTTTGGGCTTGAAACGTCAGTTCACTGATGAGGATATCAAAAAGTCCTATCGGAAGCTGGCGTTTCAGTTTCATCCTGATAGAAATAAGGACAAGGAAGCCGAAGCTAAATTCAAGGAAGTCAATGAGGCTTATGAGGTGCTGAGCGATCCGGGGAAACGGGCTAACTATGATCGCTTTGGACATGTAGGGGCTGATGGCGGATTTGCCCGTGGTTTTGATGGTGTTGATTTTGGCGGATTCGGAGATATCTTCGATGCATTTTTTGGGGGCGCTACCCGGGGACATCGCTCAACTGCAGAACGGGGCGCAGATTTGCATGTCCAGATGGAAATTTCCTTTGAGGAAGCTGCCTTTGGCTGTGATCGGGAACTGGAGATAGAACGCGTAGAACCGTGTTCAGTGTGCTATGGAACTGGCAGTGAGCCGGGTTCAAATCCGGAGAAGTGCCCCAATTGCGGCGGAGCTGGTGAGGTGCGCCGTACTCAACAGGGCATTTTCGGGCATTTTACCAATATAACTACCTGCCCACAGTGCAGCGGACGCGGGACGATTATTACCAATCCATGCCGGCAATGCAACGGAACAGGCCGAGAACAGCAGCTGCGCAAGATTTCGGTCAAAATACCGGGTGGTCTCGATGATGGTAATACAATTCGTATAACAGGGGAAGGGGGCAGAGGCTTTGGGGGTGGCCCGCCGGGGAACCTGCTGGTTTCAATTTCTGTCATGCCGCACGGAGTACTTTATCGCGATGGAGAGGACATAGTCTATGACCTTCCTTTAAACTTTGCACAAGCTGCTTTGGGTGGCGAAGTGGATGTCCCGACTCTGGAGGGGAATCACGCAATCAAGATTCCGGCCGGGGTTCAGAATGGCAGGATATTTCGGCTTAAAGGCAAGGGGGCTGCTCATCTTCGCAGGTCGGGGCGAGGAGATCAGATAGTAATAGTGCATGTGGTTAGCCCGACTCAACTGGATAAAGAACAAAAACAACTTTTCCGCAAACTGGCTGAGATAATGGAGCCAGCAGTTCTACCTGATGAGGATAAAGGTTTTTTTGGCCGGATGAAGGGGTCCTTCGGTAGCAGGTGACAACTGACCTTTATGCCTGAGTACAAGTCTCAAATCGGAGGTTGATGCGATGCATCGTTTTTTTATCCCCCCCGAATGGATCAGTCAAAGTGAAGTCATCATTATCGGGGAACAGGCACATCAGATGCGAAGTGTGCTTCGGCTCAAATACGGCGACCGAATAGTCGTGCTTGATAACAGCGGATCTGAATATGAGATCACGCTGGTTGACATAACAGTTAAACAGGTAACTGGCAAGATAGTGGAAAAACGCCTGAGTTCCGGCGAGCCGACTGTTGAGATAACACTGTATCAATCGATGCTTAAAGGCGGCAAGTTGGATATTGTCCTGCAGAAGTGCACCGAGATCGGTGTGACGAGATTTGTTCCGATGATTTGTCATCGTTCAATAGCAAGGATTCCCGGTAATAACCGGGAGAATCGCTGGAGAAAGATTGTTCTGGAATCGGCGGAGCAATCGAGACGGGGGAAAATCCCTGTTCTCGAACCGATGATCGATTTTTCACAGGCCTGTGAGAGAGCCGACGGCGTTTCACTGATGCCCTGGGAAGAATCATCTGAATTAGGGATCAGGTCTGCGATGAGCAAGGCAGGGAAGGCAAACAAAGTGAACATCTTCATCGGTCCAGAAGGCGGGTTCACTGGCGATGAAATCGAACTGGCACGGAGTTATGGTATCATACCGATCACTCTGGGGAAACGTATACTTCGCGCTGAGACGGCGGGGATGGTGGTTGCTTCCATTATCGGTTATGAAAATGGGGAAATGGGGAGTTAAAGTGAAAGTGCTTGGAATTTGTGGAAGCCTCGTCCGCGGTGGGAACACCGAGGAATTGCTTAAATACGCATTACAATTAGCAAGCAAAGAGGGGGCCGAAACTCAGTTGGTAACTCTGGCCGATAAAGAAATTGAGGATTGTACTCATTGCAACTGGTGTCTTTCAAAGCAAAAAGAAGATAAGTTCTGCAGCTTGAATGACGACATGGACCAGCTTTACAAACCGGTAATGGATGCCGATATTTTATTTGTGGCAACGCCAGTCTATCTGGGCAGAATGACGGGACCACTGGCGAATTTCCTGGACAGAATCCGCTGCATTGAGTTTGGCAATGTCTATGAAAATTGTCTTGCCGATAAAACAGGCGCTGCCTTTGCTGTGACTTGGGGCCGCAATGCGGGAGTGGAAACGGCATTGATGTGCATTACCGAGGCTTTCCTGATGCTGGATATTTTGCCTTCCGGAGCGCACATGTCTCCCTTTGGAGCAGCGGCTGTTTCGAGCACCCACGGGACGGGCGAGTTTGATTCGCATGATAAATTACATGTTCTCAAAGATGAATGGGGGCTGAGTACCACTGGCATGGTGGTAAACAGGGCGCTCACAATCTCGCGTATCGTGAAGGCCGGTAAGGAATCATTGCACTTGACATAACGTTAAATGCAAGTGTAGAGGATTATTCATGAAGGGTGATAAAATCATCACCAACAACCGAAAAGCCTTCCACGATTACCTGATAGAGGATACCATCGAAGCAGGCCTGGTTTTGACGGGCACCGAAATCAAATCGATTCGCCAAGGAAAGGTGAACATCCGTGATGCTTATGCCCGGCCTCAGAATGGCGAACTCTGGCTGATGAATGCCCATGTCGCTCAGTACAAAGAGGGTAATCGTTACAATCATGATCCCATCAGGCCGCGCAAGTTGTTGATTCACAAAAAGGAACTCCGGATATTGAGCGCTGCTGTGGAGCGAAAAGGCTTGACTTTGGTTCCGCTCAAAATGTATCTTAAAAACGGACGCGCCAAAGTGGAAATCGGGGTAGCTAAAGGCAAGAAGCTTCACGATAAGCGAAAGTCCGTGATCAAACGCGAGACGGACCGCGAGATGGAGAAAGCGGTTAAATCGGGCAAGCGTTGACTTTAAAAATTGAATATGGGGACGAGTGGCTTCGACAGGGGAAGTTAGCGTTCGGGATTGCAGGCCGAGATTCCATCAACTCGTTAAACGGTGGAACCAAGATAACTGGCGAACGCCAATTAGTTGCGGCCTAATTTAGTTTAGGCCACGTTCATTCTCACCTCTCCCTGGCGGGTGGGTCTGGACGACGAAATGCCGGGGTGCGGCAATCCGGATGGTGATAGGGAAGGCCTAAGCTTAATCGCCTGACCTGTTAAGCACTCTGCCGGTTGAGGGCATTTCAGGTAAGATAATAGACTGGCTAAGCTTGTAGGATATCCCGGGCGGGTTTCTTCTGGACGGGGAGTTCAACTCTCCCCCGTCTCCACCAAAAGTACAACCAGAGTGAGATGCCATAATGGCATCAGTCATTTTGAAAAAGTTGCCCGATAGGGTAATGTGCGTTATGTCTACTAATTAACCACTACTATAATTTACATAATAATTATAGTGCGACCCAATAATGTCAGATTAAAGAGAGGAGCAGAAATGACCAAAAAGATTGATAACCCTGCCGATACCCCGGTTGAGGCTTATGATTACTGGCACCAGGTCTGGTGCGACTATCTTAATGATCACTATAAGGATAAGTTTTTAGAGGCAGGCTTGCCTGGCGACACTTTTACAGAACGTGTCCCGGATGCGCCGGGAGGCAAGGGCTATTTCAGCTATGGATACAGTGACGATGGCACACTCTATTTCTTTGAAGGTGAAGGTAAAGCTATCATCGAATATGATTCGTATGCGTTGGGTATCCAAATGCTGGGAGATGAGAATTGCAGCTTTCTCGAACAGGTTCAGGCAGGCAAAGTTCGATTCGTAAAAGACCCTATGGATTTCGCCAAGATGGGTCCGCTCCAGCCGCTTCAGCGCGAAGCTTTCAAAGTTGCGATTGCCGAGGCGGAAAAGAAGTTCGATCTGGATTTGCCAAAATTCTGGTAGAGCAATGGGTTTTCTTAGAAGATTTAAGCAGAAGATCAAGGATTTCCTGGGGATTAAAGATGAAATCCTTTGTGATACCTGCAAGTGGGATTGGCGCAGCGCCTGCCACAATCCGGCTCGGCCCAATGCCACACATTGCAAAGACTATGAAAAACGAGGTACATAAAAAAAGGGCGGGTTTGAAACCCGCCCTTTTTTAGTTTAGCTATCTTTCCAGTATCATTGCCATTCCCTGTCCCCCACCTATACACATCGTCATCAATCCATATTGAATGTTATTTCTTTGCATGTTATACATTCCGGTGACAATCATCCGGGCACCGCTGGCGCCAATCGGGTGACCGATGGAAATCCCGCTGCCGTTCAAATTGGTTTCCTCTTTTGTTATGTTAAGTTCTCGCATGCAGGCAATCGTCTGTGATGCAAAGGCTTCATTCACTTCGAGCAGCCCCATGTCTTTGATGGTAAGCCCGGCTTTGTTCAGGGTTTTTCTGGTGGCCGGGATTGGCCCTAAGCCCATGTATGCAGGGTCGATCCCCGCTGAAGCGAAAGACTTGATTGATACGAAGGGTTCCAGTCCCAGTTCCTGAGCCTTATCGCGGGTCATTAGCACCACCGCTGCCCCGGCATCATTGATGCCCGAAGCATTCCCGGCTGTCACCGTGCCGCCCTTTCGAAACGCCGGACCGAGTTTTGCCATTTTCTCCATCGAGGTTTCCATGGGCCTTTCATCGGTATCGATCACTTTCGGATCACCCTTTTTCTGTGGAATGGTCACCGGTATAATTTCGTCTTTAAAGAGGCCGGCTTTAATGGCTGCCATTGCCCGCTGATGACTGAGCAACCCGATTTCATCCTGTTCTTCCCGGTTGATCCCATACTTTTCGGCGATGTTCTCGGCGGTATTGCCCATGTGATACCCGTAGAATATCTCCCACAAACCGTCCAGCACCATCATATCCATGAGATCGCCCTTGCTGGTCACGTCCATCCGGTAACCCCATCTGGCTTTGGGCAGCACGTATGGAGCACTGCTCATCGATTCCATTCCACCGGCAACAATGATATCCGCATCGCCTGCTTTTATTATCTGGGCCCCCAGCCCGATGGCCTTCATCCCTGAAGCACAAACTTTGTTGACTGTGATAACCGACGTCTCTTTGGGCATGCCTGCATAAATACTTGCCTGACGGGCCGGGTTCTGTCCCTGGCCACCCTGCAGTACGTTGCCCATTATGACTTCGTCAACCTGAACCGGCGTGAGGGATTCGTCCCACACATAGTTCGTGGTTTCGAGTTCCGGGGTTTCACCCTTCAGGGCATCCGGGCAGCAATTCATCCAGTCAGGTGATGTGACCGGTCTCAGTCCCGCTCGCGTCACGGCTTCCCGAATGACCAGACTGCCCAGCTTGATTGCTGAAACCTCTTTTAGCGAGCCTCCAAACGAACCAACTGGAGTTCTGGCTCCGCTGACTATTACAACTTCACGTTCGCTCATCAATTCATCCTGTTAGTATTGATAGAAACCCTTGCCTGATTTCCGGCCCATCCATCCGGCAGTGACCATCTGCTTGAGCAGCACTGGTGGGGCATACTTGGGATCGGCGGTTTCTTCGTACATGGCACATGCAATGTGATAGGTTGTGTCTAATCCCACCAGATCCGTAAGCGTCAATGGCCCCATTGGATGGTTGAGTCCCAGCTTCACCCCGGCATCGATATCTTCCTTTGTGGCAAGACCTTTCTCATAGGCACGGATCGCATCCAGCAGGAAAGGGATCAACAGCAGGTTCACGATGAATCCGGGACTGTCTTTTGCCCGGACAACCTGCTTGCCGAGCGATTCGCTGAATTTGCAGCCGGTTTCCATCGCCTCCGGACTGGTACTGATAGTCTCGATCACTTCGACCAGTTTCATGGCCGGAACCGGATTGAAAAAGTGGATGCCCATGACTTGTTCAGGTCTTTTGGTCGCTGAGGCGATTTCGATAATCGAAAGGCATGAGGTATTGGTGGCCAGAATCGCATGGTCGGGAACAATACTATCCAATTCCGTAAAAATCGCTTTTTTGAGTTCCATTTGTTCTATTGCTGCTTCTATGACCAGATCACATGCTTCGAAATCCTGCATGTTTGTTGTGCCGGTAAACCGGCCCAGTGCCGCATTTTGATCGTCTTCACTCATCCGTCCCTTGGCCACGCTCTTCTTCCAGTTGGACTTGATGGCATTCATACCCTTTCCGAGAAGCTCATCGTTGATTTCACGGGCCACAGTTTCGTAGCCTGCTTCAGCGCACACTTGTGCGATCCCACCACCCATGAGCCCGCATCCCACTACCCCGACTTTCTTTATTTCCATTATTCCTCCTGTTATGCCTTTGTAAGGACAGGTTTCAAACCTGCTCGTACGGTTATTTCTGCTTGTATTGTGCTGCCCGTTTCTCCGTGAAAGCGGCTATCCCTTCGAACGAATCCTCGGTGGTGAGGGTGTTATCGAACAGGGCTTTTTCCAGGTAGAGCCCATCTTCCAGATTCATGTTCAAACCCCGAATGATCGCCTCTTTGGTGGCCTGAACGCCCAGCGGCCCCTTCTGGCAAATCTTCTCTGCCCATTCTCTGGCTGTGGACATAAGCTCATCAAGCGGAACCACTTTGTTTACCAGTCCTATCCTATAAGCTTCCTCTGCATCGATGTTCTCCGCCGTCAGCAGCATCTCTGCCGCTTTACCGGGGCCAACCAATCGCGGTAAACGCTGCGTACCACCCCATCCCGCCATGATCCCCAGGTTGACTTCGGGCTGGCCGAATTTGGCGCTATCGGCTGCAATTCGCATATCGCAGGCCATAGCGATCTCCATACCTCCACCGAGCGCCAGTCCGTTGACCGCAGCAATGATCGGCTTCATGATTTTGAGTCCGCGGGTAATCAGTGGCGGCAGAACATAGCTGTGATCCCTGAGAGCTGGAATCATGGATTTCACATCTGCTCCGGCACAGAAGGCACGCTTCCCTGCCCCGGTTACTATGGCTACCAGCGCATCAGGATCATCACGAAACTGAATCAGCGCTTCGCTGAATTCCTGAAACAGCTCCGGGCTCATCGAGTGGAAGCCTTTGGGATCATTGAAGGTGATGGTGACTATCCGGTAGGATTTCTCATAGAGGACTAATTCATCAGACATGTTGCACTCCTTGAGTTGTGAGGTATTTTATGTAAAGTAAATCACCTTCCCGCTCACTTCCCACCCCAAGGGGTAATATAGCACAGGGGGGTGATTCGGGGCAACCTGAATGTATTCAGAGAGAGATATGCTCAAGAGACAGTTTCAACTCGTCCGGCAGTTCCGATTCAAACTCGACGTATTTGCCGCTGTCGGGTAAGCGGAACCCCAGCCTACAGGCATGCAGAAACTGTCTCTTGAGCAGCTTCGATTTTCCTCCGTAGACCGCATCCCCCACTACCGGGAATCCTATGGACGAAAGATGTACCCTTATCTGATGCGTTCTCCCCGTTTTCGGGCTGACCTCAAGCAAAGTGCAATCGCCCACATATTCCCTCACCCGGTAAAATGTTTGGGCTTCCCTGCCTGTTGACACTATGGCCATTTTTTTACGATCTTTGGGATGGCGTCCAATCGGCCCTTCAATAGCGCCTTCAGTTGGCGAAAGAAGCCCTGAAACGAGCGCCAGATAAACCTTTTTGATCTCCCGATTTTTAATCTGGGCAGATAGGCTCAACTGGGCAGCATCATTCTTGACAGCTACCATTAGTCCGGATGTATCCTTATCCAGACGGTGTACAATGCCGGGTCTGAGTGAACCCTTGATTCCACTCAAATCGGGGCAATGGGCAAGAATGGCATTAACCAGCGTTCCCGACCAGTTCCCGGCAGCGGGATGCACGGTCATCCCGGCTGGCTTATCGATCACCAGTAGATTGCTATCTTCATAGACGATATTGAGAGGGATGTTTTCCGGTTCGATCTCGACTGGTTTCGACGGTGGAATCGTGAGCGTGATTCGTTCGTTGCGGGTAATTCTCCGGCTGGGCCGTGCGGTCATTCCTCCGATGAGGACGTTTCCCTCCCGGATAAGTTGTTGAATGTGGGCGCGTGAAAGATCGGTATGCTCGGCGATATATCTATCCAGGCGACCGCCTGTCTCTTCAACTATCAATTCTATTGTTTCCTGCATTGCCTTAATTCTATCACGTTGTGCGGCAGCTATCAGCATTGACATGTGATATACTGATGACTGAAAGCTGAACCGGAAGTCCTCAAAATGCCTGAATTACCTGATCTCGAAGCTGTCAAGTCGATCCTTAACACTCAAATCGCCGGGGTTAAGATTGAGCGAGTAGAGGTGCTGCAACCATTGATTATCCGCCAGCCGACGCCTGATGAGTTCATATCCATGATGAGAGGAAACGCAATTTCCGAAATCGAGAGACGGGGGAAATATCTGCTGTTCAAGCTAAAGAGCGAACATGTCATGGCTTTGCATCTCATGCTGGTGGGTAGACTTCAATTATGTGACGCTCGTGAAAATCGCAAAGCCAGAACCTGTTTCATCTTCCATCTAGAGGGAGGAAAGCAACTCCGATATTTCGACAGCAAGCTAATGGGCAAAGTATATCTGGTGGAAAAAGGGAAACTGGCCAGCATTCCCCAGTGGAAGGAAATGGGCCCGGACGCGCTCGATGAGAAAGTGACGCTGGAAGTGTTCCGGCAGCGGATCAATCGGCATTCCGGGCAAATCAAGAACATCCTTTTGACCGGCAGTTTTCTTACAGGTATTGGTAATGCCTATGCTGATGAAATTCTTTTTGAAGCCGGCATCTACCCTTTCTGGCCGATGAAAAGCCTTTCAGACGATGAAATGGAGCGTTTGTATCATGCCATGAGGTCAGTGCTCGTTGAAGCTACCGAGATCACGACAGACAGAATGCAGGGTGACATTTCCGTGGAGGTTCGTGATTTTCTGAAGGTCCATCGGAGGGAAGGGCAGACGTGTCCTGCGTGTGGGGGGCGGATATCACAGGTTCAGGCCAACCGCCGGATTACCAGTTTTTGTCCCAGTTGCCAGCAGAAGTGAAGTAATCCGGGCGAAGCTCTCAGTTTCTGTTTGCCTCAGCAAAGGCTGTCCAGATTTCCTCCGGCATCAGATCGAACTTCATCATGTGGAAAATGATGTATTCCTGCCAGACAGCCATAGCATCGAGAAACTCGTAAATGTTCTCGAATTGAATTTCAACGCCGTTGTGCACCAGATGGATGTGGTTGTTTTCGCATTCCCATATATTTGGTCGCATTTGCACCCCCCTGGGCTCTTCCCTGCGTAGTACTAGCATATAAGCACCGGGGTCTTTGCGAAAGGGTGCTAACACTCAACTTTCGAGGACTTCTTTGAGGGTTAACCCCCAAATTACTGTGGGGATAAGTGTCTCGTGCGGTTAGTTGAATGTCGATGAGTATTTTCTAGCCAGTAAAAATCATCCATCAGTCATATTTATCTGATTGGCTCAGCTTTGCTACTGGTCTGTTACTGGTTATTACAACCACTCATCATTGTCAGGGCGGTTTGGGGATGATGCGCGTCCGGGCCCTTCCTTTGCAGGACGATTCCTGCTTCCCTTGCCAACGAATCGATCATCCCAGTCGCGCAGTGCAATTTGCGCAAGTGGATAGGCATCAAAATGCGGCCTGCCCACCCCTCTAACTTCGACCAGAATGTAATCTTCTCCCACATCACTTATATAACGGCCCGACACGCTTTTTTTGCCTTCGCCTTCTGACGGGCGGATTTCCAGTCTGCCAGTATTGCGATTTTCAAACAGTTCTACCTCTGTTCCGATAAGTTCTTCCAGTTTCTCATACAAATACACAATTATTCTCCCAACTGAGGTCTCTTATTTAGCCTGATTCCATTGCCACCGCATTATAAGCTGATTTTTTGCATTTTGCAATATGTCGTGCTCAATATTGCGATTTGACTTTTGCAACAGTTAAAACAACCCGTTCAATTGAATTTAGAACCAAAATTAGGACAAGGAAATACGTAGCTAAACAGCTTCAAAAATCAGGGGGTATGCTCACAACTGGTGGCCCCAAGGGAATTCGAATCCCTGTCTACGCCTTGAAAGGGCGTCGTCCTAGTCCCCTAGACCATGGGGCCACGTAGAAATTGCAATGAGGAAATTATACCAGACTGCACGAGAAGAGACAACTATGCAGCCTGCATAATCAGATTCAGCAGGCTACCCACAACCACTGTGGCAACAAGCATGACGATAATCGAGCCAAGGAGTCCCTTCAATCCCAGTTCTCTTCCCAAGACCACAAAGCTGGCAATGCAGGGGAAAAACATGGCCAGTACTACGCTGCCTACTACCAGTTGATGGGCGGTCAAGTCCAGCCCTCCGAGCATGCCAATGGCCATATCCTTGCGCAGGAACCCGATTATCAGAGCATCAGTTGCGGCTTCCGGCAGGCCAAAAAGTCCGCTGACCACCGGTGCGGCGAAATCGGCAATGTGCTCAAACACATTCAACGCATATAGCACAGTGATCACGAAGATTCCGGCTAAAAGCACCGGGATTGCTTCACGCAGAAACCCGATTGTCCGCATCCACAACTTCGAGGCCATGATTCTGACAGGAGGCAGATGGTAGGGAGGTATTTCTATCAGAAGTTCGGGGGTGAAACCCTTGACGATTCGATTCAAAATCAAGCCCAGCACAATCCAGACCACAATAAGAGTGGCATAGACTATGGATACATATTGAATCCCCTCATCTCCTACCAGACCTATCACCATTGCCTGTAGCGCCGCGCAGGGTACGGCAATCGAGATCAAAGTAGCTACGATAAATCTCTCCCGCCTGCTTTCCAGAATGCGTGTGGCCAGAATCCCGGGAACGTTGCATCCCATTCCCAGTAGTGTGGGGATAATGGAATAGCCGTGAATTCCCATGCGGTGGAGGAGATTATCGATAAGTACTGCCATCCGAGGCAGATACCCGAGGTCTTCCAGAAAACCCAGCACCAGATAAAATGCGATCACATAAGGCAGAACTGCGCCAAACGGGATGAACAGCCCGGTTGTCAACATGCCGAAGGATTCGACCATATCCAATTCTCCATCGATCAGTTCTCCTACCACAACATCATGCCAGAAACCACTTCCACCCATAGCACCGCTCAAATCCATCATTAGAGGTTGCCACAACTTTTCAACAAGAGGCTCGGATACGTATCCAATCAGGCCCTCGCCTATAAGACGGATAATGGTGAATGAAGCAAGCAGGATGGCTGCTGCGATGGGAATTCCGGTAAGCGGCTGGATCGATGCATCGCCCAGTCGTTCCCGCCAAGTGTGATGGCGGTGGGTGACCGTCTGGACCTGTTCCACGATACGGCCCACTTCGGCCCATATTTCGGAGTGAGTGCGGGCAGGCACAGACGGGATTTTTGCCTGAGAAATATGGGCAACGGCTTCCTTCATGCCTTCGCCGCTCACCGCTACCGTGGGAATTACAGGTACCTCCAGCAGTTCTTCCAGCTTTTCAGCATCGATATGAATTCCACGGTGTTTGGTATCGTCCCATATGTTAAGCGCGACGATCATCGGGATGCCTTTTTCCATTAGCTGGAGCGTCAGGAAGAGGTTGCGTTCGAGGTTAGTGGCATCCAGAACATTGATGACCAGATCACCTTCCGGGAGCATTTCGCAGGCAACTTCTTCGGCCTTGCACGTTGGTTCGAGGGTGTAAGTGCCGGGCACATCGATTATCTCGGCCGCTTCGTCACCGAGCTTGAGGTAACCTTTGGTAAACCCTACCGTGGTTCCGGGATAGTTGGAAGCAATAACACGAACTCCGGTGAGCCGGGAGAAGAAGGCACTTTTGCCTACGTTTGGATTGCCCACCAGGAGTATTTTCACTTAGGTGACCTCTACTATGATTTTCTGCGCCATGCCAAATCCGAGGGCCAATTGAGTTCCTTCGATTTGAATGGTAACCGGCCCGCGTCCGAACATTCCGCTGACCTTGGTGATTCTCTTGCCGGAGCGTAGACCCATTGCCTCAACTCTTCGCATGCCACGGCCTTTGCCAACTTCCACCACCCAGCCGCTTTGCCCGGCTTTCATCTGTGCAGCAGTGATCCGTCTCTTTTCTGTCATCAGCCCTTTTTCCTTTGACATTCTGGACAGTATCCCCGCAATTCGACCTCAATACTGGTTATCTGGAACTGACTGGCCTCTTCCAGCTCGCTTTTCATTTTTTCGGTGAACTCGCATTCAAACTCAAAAACCTCACCGCATCCAATACACACAAGATGGTGATGCTGCGGGTGTACATTCAACTCATAAAAATGATGATCTTCTCCCAGATGCCGCTCTGCCACAAGCTCGGATTCCTTAAGCAAATTCAAGTTCCGGTAAACTGTGGAAAGGCTGATGTGATGGTCTTTTTCCCTGGCGAGGCGGTAAATCTCGTCTGCGTCGAGGTGCCCTTTGGCGGTGCGGATGATATCCAGAATCAGCTTTCGCTGGGAGGTCATGCGATGTCCGATTAGTTGCGTGCTCATTAGCTCACCCCTTACAAGAATTGTAACTATTATTGCAAATGAGTTGCATTACTAATAATATCACATCTTCAGTTGGGGTGCAAGGGATTCGATTAGTTTTTGGAGTGAGGATTACTTCCGGGGTTTGAATCTATCTTGGCTATCGATGGAAATGGTCACCGGACCATCGTTGTGGATTTCAACCAGCATGTGAGCCTGAAACTGTCCGGTCTCCACTTTTAATCCGCTGGCTCCGAGGAATTCGGCGAACTTCTCAATCAGGGGTTCTGCTATTTCAGGCAAGGCGGCTTGGGTGAAACTGGGACGGCGGCCTTTTCGGGTGCTTGCCATCAGAGTAAACTGGCTGATCACCAGAACTTCGCCACCGATATCCTGAATGGAGAGATTGAACTTGCCTTCTTCGTCGGAAAATATTCGCAAGCCGATAATTTTATCGGCCAGATATCGGGCGTCGTCTTCGGAATCTTCAGTTCCTACCCCAATAAATACCACAAGCCCCGGACCAATCCGACCGACGGTGTTTCCGTCGACGCTGACCGAGGCTTGAGAAACTCGTTGAAGGAGGGCCTTCATTGTTCAGTTGCTGATTTTGATGCTTCCGCTGTCTGCGTTGAAGCTGTGGTTTCCGATTTAGACTCAGTATTGCCAGATCCATCACCATTACTATTAGCGGAAGGCTGCTTCGAGTTGTAATCAGTCACATAGAAACCGCTTCCCTTGAATATGATCGGGGCGGGCCGAAATAACCGGCGGGCCTCATTATGACACTCAGGACAGGCGCAAATGGGCTCTGCATCAAAACCCTGCCTTTCCTCGAATTTATGGTTGCACGCGGTGCACTGATACTCATAGATTGGCATTAGGGATTTACCTCCCGGTCATCTTAATGGTTTTTATTATTAGCACTCCCTGCGAGGGAGTGCTAATCTCAATTTATCATGTTTTTCTTATTCTTGTCAAGAGCAATGCTCGCCAGTTGATTGTATATGGCACCGCTATGGGTGAGCGTGCTTTGCATCAGACTGACCCGGCTGACGGTGAAAGGTGATGCATTCTCGGGTGTCAGCTTCCCAAGCGCCAAACCGAGGTCGGCACGTTCCAAATGAGTGGCATTTTCACGGACCCGACCCAGTGTAAGATGAGCAGAGAACTCTCTCTTTTCCGGCGTAAAACCCAGCGGAACCAGAGATTGTTCAACCTGTTTTTGGAGCTTCATCAGTTTTGATATATCACCACCAATGCCTGCCCAGACCACGCGGGGTGCTTTCAGACCGGGGAAAGCACCAATCCCTTCCAGCTTCAGATCGAAATATGTTAACCCTTCCGTTGCGCCAGCCAATGCCGATGTTATGTCAACCAATTGTCTTTCCGGGATATCTCCCAGGAATTTCAGTGTTAGATGGATGCTCTTTGGATTAACCCATTTCACGGCTCGTTCCCGGCCCGGGCGAAGGTTTTCAATTAGGCCAGACAAACTTGATTTGACTTCCGTGGGCAGCTCGATGGCAATAAAGGCTCGCACTTTTCCCATCAGCCGAGTCCCAGTAGCGCGGAGGCATTCCCCCCCAGAATGCGTTCTTTGACTTCTTCCGAAAGACTGGTTCGCTCATCCAATCCGGTGATTATCCGCTTCTGCGTAATAAGGGGGAAATCGCTGCCGAAAAGTATTTTTTCAACCCCGACAATTTCGACTGCTCGCGGGAAGATATCGTATTTATAAAGGAAGGGAGATGCCGCCGTATCGAACCAGACGTTTTCGAAAGCTCGTCCCACCTCCGGCATCAGGGCGTAAAAAGGAAGTCCGCCTCCCCAGTGGGCGCAGACGATGCGTTGTCTGGGGAAATTGGTGATGAACCGGTAGAGCATTTCGGGATGGACGTTGCCTTTTCCGGGATAAACATGGCCCACCGGTTCCGAGGAATGGGTTAGAATTATCATGTTGTGCTTTTCGGTTGCTTCGACCACCGGCTGCATTAAATCCTTATCTCCCAGATCGTATCCCTGCAAATGAGGCATCAACTCACCGATGCCGCGAAGCCCGCCGTCAGCACATCGCTCGATTTCGGCGGGAGCGTCTTCCCACCGGGGATCGATCATTCCAAACCCGACCAGTCTATCGGGATAACGGGCAACGGATTCCATTAAATAATCGTTTGTTTCCCGACAAAGCTCCAGACTTGACCAGCCCATGTTAGTGGCAACGGACACGTCGATGCCGTCACTATCCATGCTTGCGATCAATTCTTCGGCGGTGGCCATTTTGGCAGCGGGATCGGAAAAGAGAGCCCCGAGACACTGGTCTTCCCGAATCAATTCATCCCGGCGTTCTTTCAAATCAGGGGGCACGATGTGGGTATGGAAGTCAACAATCACGCTCGCATTATAGCAAGCTGTTTCCTGGCTGGTCAATTGCAATGCCTTCTTGTGAACCGGTAAGGTTGTTGCTATCATGATTTCCGTATGAAAGATTATTACGAAATCCTCGGTGTTCCTAAAGATGCCAGAGATGATGAGATTAAAAGTGCTTTTCGCCAACTGGCTTTTCAGTATCATCCTGATAGAAATCCGGGGAACGAAATCGAAGCCGGAGAGAAATTCAAGGAGATTAATGAGGCATACAGCGTCCTCTGCGATTCGGCCCGAAGGCAAAAGTACGATGCTTACCGGAGAGGCGGCTATGCCGGTGCGGGATTTGGAGACAGCCAGCGGCCTGACCGAGCCGGTTCGTATTCTTTTAACGATACTTTTTTTGATCCGGCAATGGCCCGGCAGGTATTTGCCGATCTCGAACGAATGTTTTCCCAGATGGGTCTCCGATTTGATAAGAGATTCTTCGATCAGATGTTTTCAGGAGGTGATTCCTGGGGAGGGGCAGGAGAATTTCACTATTATTACCGTGGGCCTGGTGGTGTCAGGCAGGATTACTACAGACGTGGTAATGCCGGAGCACGCAATCCGCAATCGCGCATTTCCGATAATTTGATAGCAGGAAGCAAACCCAGTTTTGCTGAAAGGCTGATAGGCAAGGCAATCGGCAAATTGAGCAAATATGCGCTCCGTAAGGTTTTGGCAATTGATCTCGATCTGCCTCCGCGTGGGGAAGATATCCATAAAGATTTGAAGATCTCGGCAGCAGAATCGGCTGATGGATGCAAAAAGAGAGTCCGCTACAAACGGGGGAACAAAACAAAAACCATTGAGGTATTCGTGCCTGTGGGGATTGCCTCCGGAAAGAAGATCAGGCTTAGCGGAATGGGTGAACCGGGAATACAGCCGGGCGATTTGTACTTGCAAATCAGGGTAAAGTAGGGGCACGTTGCAACGTGCCCCTACTGTTTTTATTTATTGCTGTTCGGAACTGGAAAGATATTTGAACAGATCGGATTCCGTGCTGAGCACTAGGGTGGTTTCGCTATCCATAATAGAGGTATAGGCTTCGAGTGTTCTCAGAAGACTGTAGAATTGTGGGCCCTGTGCATAAGCAGCGGCATAGATGGCTGTAGCAAGCGCATCGCCTTCACCTTTTAGTAACTGCTCTTGTCGGTAGGCTTCGGCCAGAATAACTATTGCCTCTCTATCGGCTTCCGCTCTGGTTTTGAGGGCCTGCTCTTCACCCTCAGCCCGGTACTTCTTGGCCTCCCTCTCACGCTCAGCCTTCATCCGGTCAAAAACATTTGATTGCACTTCCTTCGGTAAATCGGCTCGCTTGACCCGGACATCAATGACTTCTATCCCGAACTCAGTGGCTTTCAGGGCAGTCCGTTCGCTTACCTCTTCCATTATTGATTCTCGCTGCGTAGATATTATGTCTACTAAAGTGAAGGAAGCCAGTTCGTCCCTCAATTCGGAGACGACAATGGCATTGAGTCTTTGCAGTGCATTAGCCTCATTGCTGCCGATGCTCTTGTAGAAAGTATCGGGCTCGATGATCCGCCAGCGGGTTACATGATCAACCTCAAGGTTTTTCTTATCCAGCGTGAGGTAAGATGTGGGAGGAGCATCGCTCATAAGCACTCGCTTATCGAGGCTCTTGGCTGATTGAATAAATGGGAGTTTGGCGTGGATGCCGGGGCTGTCAACCGTCTTCATGTATTCTCCCATTTGCAGGATTATTACCTGCTCAGTCTCGTCCACAGTGTAAAAGCACTGCAAAATCACGATCAGGAGGAATATCCCAATGGCTGCGATAATTACTGTTTTTCTCATTGGCTTGCCTCCCCGGTTTGATCGGATATGGCAGGCACTGCTGCTGCACCGGAAAATCCGGTGAGTTCCTTTAATGGCAGGAATGGCTCCAGATCGCCTCCGGCGCTGGGATCAATGATGAACTTTTCGGTATTTGTAAGAACGCTCTCCATTGTTTCCAGGTATAGCCTTTCCTGTGTCAAACTTATCGCCTCATCATAGGCCAGGAGGAATTCATCTGCCAAATTTAGATTGGCTAAAGCATCGATCAAATTCTGTCCGGTCAGGTCGCTGGCATTGGCGATTCCGGCAGTAGCGCCAAGTCCGGAGAGAATTTCGTAGAGTTTATCTCTCGTTGTGGCTGTAAGCTGTTGATCTCCCAGGAAAGTGAATTGCGAAGACCCGGCTATTACCACTTCGGCAATAACCTCTTCAACTGCTTCAATTTGCATCAACACGTCACTTGCCTTTGAAACACCGTCTTCTGCCAGCACCTGAAATGCTGCCGGCACTTCATGTTCCCTCAAAACCTGGAGGAACTTAGCCGCATCACCCTCGGCTTTGAGCGCCCGCTCTTCCCTGTAGGCTGTAGCCTCAAGCACCATCTTTTCTGCTTCTCCCCTTGACATGGGAACACGGTCGGCGGCATAGCCTTCCGCTTCACGAACCACCTTTTGTTTATCCTCTCGTGCCCGCACCACCTCATCAAAAGCGTCTTTCACTTCACTGGGCGGGCCGGCGTATTGCAGTTTCAACGTGGTTACCAGCAAGCCCGATCCGTAATCATCGAGCAATTGTTGCAGGTATGTCATGACTTCGGTCTGAACCGTGCTTCGGCCTTCGATCATTACGAAGTCGATGGTATGGTCTCCGACCGCGCTTCTCAGGGCAACCTCTGTAGCATTGTGGAGGACCTGTTCGGGGTCCATCACATTAAACAAATAAGCAGCGGAATCTCTGACCTTGAACTGCACTACTACCTGAGCTTCAACGATATTCTCATCGCCAGTCAACATGTGTGATTCTTTATCAACCATTTGATATTGCTCATTTCCAGTTGTTCGAAACCCGATTTCAGCAGTTCGGATCTCCTCAATACTGACCCGGTTGACCGTTTCAAATGGAGACGGGAGGTGATAGTGAAGTCCGGGTCCGGTGGTGCTCACATGTTCCCCGAATCTTTTCACCACCCCTTCTTCTCCTGGCCCAACGGTGTAAATTCCGGTCAGCAGCCAGATCACGACTGCTGCTCCTATCAGAATCCACAACCATGGCAAATTCCTTCCCGGTTTTTGCCCTACCCCTTTGGCTTTCCCGGTTAGCCTTTCCCATATTTCTTCCCAGGACATCTCGTTTCCCGGCCCACCCGGTGATCTAGCCATTCTCCACCTCCTCGGTGCTAATTATCTTCTCCCATGTAATCATCACCCTCGTCATCATCATCGGTCTCAAATTCATCTCTGGGATTGCGTTCCCATATCGGTTGCGTGAAGTGGTTGATATACTTGGTCATGAACTCCTGGGAGAGCATTTTCATTTCTTCGGCCATCTGCTTTGCATCTTTGGCTATATCGGAGAGGTCGAGGTTCAGCCCGAATATTTGTGATAGCGCTCCGAGCACCGCGTAAGAAGCTATGGGATTGGGCATCTCGGCAGCATATTGAGGGGTTTCGCCCAGAATGCAGATACCCTCCATGCCTCTTTCCCTGGCTGCTCCCAGCAGCAGGCCGTTGAGTCCTCTAATCTGGAAATTGCCCACCAGCGTAATGTTGTACTGTTTGAGTTCTGTTATCAATTTGGCATCCGTTGCGGCTGCCAGAACACGTGATTTTTGCACACTGTGCTGGACCATAGCGGCGGCGCAGGTGTAAATCCTCTTGACCTTGAATCTCTCGGCCACATCCAGCACTGCTCTGGCAAGATCGTAATGATTGCGGTCCGGCTGGGATTCGCCGGAGAATACAATCACATCACTTTTACCCTTCGGGGTTTTTATCAAATAGAATTTATTTTCCGGGAATACCGGAACTTGGACCACATTTTCCTGTACCTGAATCCCAACAGGTGTGAAGAAGTCCATAGGATCAAGTGCCGCAAACTCTTTGCCCTCCATCTTGTCAACAAGGTAGGCAGCCACTTCCAGGGCCACATCACTGACGCCAGGCCAGGCTGCCAGCATGACCGGTTTCTTGAGTTTGGGGGTGCGATGCAGAATAACATGTTCCATGGCTGGCTCTCCAGTTCAAATGTTGCCTGATTTGCTATAGGCCCATAACTACGACGTAGTCATTGTAACACAGCAATCACGTGAGGGAAATGGGCTGGCTGGAATTGACACCTTTACCCGAATTATTGTATATTCAGCTATGGGTGCTAAGAAAAAAACAGGGTATTTAATCAGGGGGAATAATGATTAAACGAATTGACCACGTGGCTGTGGCAGTGAGAAACCTCGATGAAGCAATTAAGTCATTTGAGACACTCTTCGATTTGAAACCATCCAAAATCGAGGAAATACCCGATCAGGGTGTCAAGGCTGCCTTGATTCCTATCGGGGACACTGAGATTGAATTTATCCAGCCGATAAGACCAGATACCGGAGTTGCCAAGTTTCTGGAGTCCAAAGGAGAGGGAATCCATCATATCGCCATCGAAGTTGACGATACCGATGCGGAACTCAAACGGCTTGAGGAAAAGGGCGCAAAGCTCATCGACAAGCAGGGGCGAAGCGGACTGGCAGGAAAGATTGGTTTCGTCCATCCCAAATCCGTCCACGGAGTTCTTCTTGAGCTTGCCCAGAAGGTTTAGCAATCACAAAAGGAGGCATTTTGCCCATGTCTAATATTAGAGTACTTGTAGCCAAACCCGGATTGGATGGCCATGACCGGGGAGCCAAGGTGGTAGCCCGTGCATTTCGTGATGCCGGAATGGAGGTCATTTACACTGGAATCCGGCAAACCCCCGAAATGATCGCCGAAGCTGCATTGCAGGAAGATGTGGATGTTGTGGGGTTGAGTATCCTTTCCGGGGCACATACGGAACTCTTCCCGCTTATTATGGCGGAGCTTAAAAAGCGAGATTTGGGTGATGTTACGGTAATTGCCGGTGGCATCATTCCCGAAGATGACCAGGCTGCTATGGAGAAGATAGGCATCAAGGCTACATTTGGTCCGGGGACAACAACCGCAACTATTGTCGATTATGTCCAGAAAACTGTTGCTGAGAGAAACTAGGCAGGGTTGTTAAATGTCCGGTCATTCTAAATGGTCCACAATCAAACGTGCCAAGGGTGCGGCTGATGCAAAGAGAGGCCAGCTCTTTACCAGGTTAGGCCGTGAAATCACCATTGCTGCTCGCAGCGGAGGCGGTGACCCTGATGCAAATTCATCGCTGCGTCTTGCGGTTCAGAAAGCCAAAGATAACAACATGCCCGTTGATAATATTGACCGGGCCATCAAACGGGGCACCGGGGAGAATGCGGCTGGCGCGCTTGAAGAAATGACACTGGAAGGTTACAGTCCGGGTGGCGCTGCCATGCTTTTGCAGATTGTCACTGATAATCGCAACCGTACCGTATCCGAGGTTCGCAGCATTTTTACCAAAAACAATGCCAGTATGGGAGAGGTTGGCTGCGTTACCTGGGTATTCAATAAAGAGGGTTTGATTGCAATTGAAACTGAAAATGATCCCGAAGAAATAGAACTTGCCGCCATTGATGCCGGCGCCGAGGATGTCAAAGTAGAAGACGGAGTAATTGAAATTCATACCAAACCCGAAGATCTGGAGGCAGTCAGGAAATCACTCGAAGAAGGCGGATTGACCGTATCTTCCGCGGAGGTCACGCTGGTTCCCCAGAACATGGCTGAACTGGATGATAAAACCGCTATGCAGACACTCAAGCTGATCGATAAACTGGAAGATATCGATGATGTTCAGCAGGTGTTCACCAATGCCGATTTCCCCGATGATGTCCTCGAACAATATCGATCCCAGTAATCTTTGCATGAACACGAAAATTTGTATCATGGTTCACGATTTTCCCTTAAAATCTAACATCAGGGAACTGAAACGGGGGAAAGTTGCTATTTTGGGACAGCAAATTGAATTCAAGTGATAACTAAGGTTGACTTCTATTTGCAACAAAGCTAAAATAGTTGTTTGGGTGCGTTTCTTGCAAGCAAATATTCCACATTCATGGTTAAGCAGGGAAAATCCCTTAAAAGTCGATTAGGAGGATAGAGCGTGGCAACAGTAACAAAACTCTTCAGGAAGCCGGAAGACACAGAGAAGGCTGTGGCTGATCTTAAGGGTATGGGATGTGAGGTTTCGGTGATTGAGAAAGGCAGCGAAAGTGAGCTGGATTCTATGGGCCTTTCGGAACAGAAATTGGGATTCTATAAAATGGGTGTTTCAATTGGCGGGACAGTGGTCAAGACAGAAGTCGACGATGCCAAGATGGAAGAAGTCAAAAAAGCTTTGCTGGCAATCGGGTTCGCTGAACTTACTGAGAGGCCGGCACAGTGGGCTGGCAGCCCCGGATTTGTTGGCGCCGCTAAGATGAGTGCAACCAATCCCCTAGATGCCCAGATGTCAGGAGATTTCCGCAAGTATTAGGGCGAAAATCCAGAAATACATAAATCGTTAAAGAAGGAGAGATATGTCCAGATTTATCGCAACTTCAGCAATCAGAGGTGCTCATGATGTGGTCGGTCGCTTTGAGCAAATGTACAACGAGGCTATGAAAGACCCCGGCCCGGATGCTCCAATCGCGTTTCCAAATACAGTCTATTATTTGCCGGTGATTTACGGAATCCTCGGTCACAAAGTTGAAAAGATCAGTGACTTGGGATGGGTCGTAGATTATTGCAAAGCGGCACTCCCACCGGAGCCAACTGCCAACCTGTGGTTGCCTTACCTTGGCGAAACACTGGATGCTGGAATGGCAACTTTCTTTGCAGAAGAAGGGATCATGGGTATCGAGTATGCTAAAGGGCTCCAACCCGAGGTGGGCGAGGATGGGTATCAGTGGAATGGTCCCGTTGATGACCCGCAAGTCCGCTCCTGGGGGGTGGCGATGGTGGACGGCTCAATGCCGGGCTTTGCTGCAGTTCTTGGAGCTGCCAAGAACGATGATATCGGTAGAAAGATAGTTCGTGAGTTCCAGTCCAAGGGTATCCTGCTCTTCATGTCAGGTAACTCAAACGGGAATACCCTGACCAAGCAGGCCCTTAACCAGGGTGTCGAGTTGGGATATGACTCATTCACCATCCCCTTTGGCAGTACTACTGAGTCCACTATTTATGCGGGTGGTTATGCAACACGTGCCGCTATAAGCTTTGGGGGTTATGATCCCGGCGATTCTCGCAAGAACCTGCTTTATAACAAATTCCGTGCTTTTGCCTTTGCACTGGCACTGGGGCCTGTCGACGATCTCAAGTACGCAACCGCCGCTGGCGCGATTAATTACGGTTTCCCCGTAGTTGCCGATACTTTAATTCCCAATATCATGCCGGTTGGTATTACCCAATATGAGCACGTCATCAGCATGCCTTTCGATGACATCCCGGGTAAGGACGATGATGAGCGCGCCGAGCGCCTCGTCGAGAAGTGCATCGAGGTTCGTGGCATCAAAATCAAGATCACCAAGGTTGATATCCCGGTAGCTTACGGTCCCGCCTTCGAGGGCGAGGTCGTCCGCAAAGCAAATCTCCGCAGCGAGATGGGCGGTAAGAATGGAACCTGTTTCGAATGGCTCCGAATGAAAGACCTTGACGAAATCGAGGATCACAAGTTCGAAGTGATTGGGCCTGATCTCGATACCGTTCAATCTCCTCCGGATAAACTCCCGCTGGGCATTGTAATTGATGTGGCCGGACGCAAAATGCAGAAGGACTTTGAAGGAGTACTGGAACGCCAGATACATCATTTCTGCAATGGAGCTGAGGGTATTCAGCACCAGGGACAGAGGGATATTACCTGGATTCGTATTAACCAGAATGCTGTGGACAGAGGTGTCAGGCTTAAAGATATTGGTGAAATCATCCACGCCAATTTCCACAATCATTTTGGAGCCATAATTGACAAGGTGCAGGTTACATTCTATACCGAACAGGCAAAAGTGGATGAGCTTATGGAAGAAGCTCGCGCTGTGTATAAAGAAAGAAATGAGCGCGTGGCCGGTATGAGCGATGACTCTGTTGATGTTTTCTACAGTTGCACGTTGTGTCAGTCGTTTGCGCCTACACATGTTTGCGTAATCAATCCCGAGCGCGTAGGGCTCTGCGGCGCGTATAGCTGGCTGGACTGCAAGGCTGCTTATGAGATAACCCCTACCGGAGCAAATCAGCCGGTACCTAAAGGTTCAATGATATCAGCAGATATGGGCGAATGGCAGGGTGTCAATGATTTTGTGTACAACAACTCACAGCAGTCGATTGAGAGATTTACCATCTATTCGCTTATGGATGCTCCGATGACAACCTGTGGTTGCTGTGAATGTGTGATGTCGATCGTTCCTGAGGCTAATGGAGTAATGATCGTATCACGTGATGATTACAGCAGTACCCCATCCGGCATGACTTTCACCCAGTTGATGGGTGTCATGGGTGGTGGAATGCAAACTCCAGGAATGATGGGGCTAGGCAAGACATATATTCTCAGCGATAAGTTCATTTCGGCAGATGGTGGATTCAAGCGGGTGGTCTGGATGTCCAAGAATCTGAAAGAGGAATTTGCCGAAGAGTTAAAGGTAGTGTGTGAGAAAATTGGCGAACCTGATTTCATCGACAAGATTTGCGATGGTGACATCGCCCAGGATTCGGATGGTATGGTAGCTTACGTTACTGAGAAGGGACACCCTGCATTGTCAATGGACCCGATGATGTAGATAAATACTTCATTTCGATAGATAGGAGGCCATGAATGGCTGTAGAAATCCCGATAGAAAAATGGACCGGTAAAGTTAAGGAAGTAAAGATTGGCGGCGGGGGCCGCAAGGAAGTTGTGTTGGGTGGAGAGGTGACCCTCCCGTTTCTTGGGTTTGAAGGTGTTAACCCCAACCCAACCAAAATAGCAATTGAAATACAGGATATCGAGCCCACCGGAGCTTCCCCGGTTTTGCTCTCTGCCTGGGGCGATGCTGTTAAAGACCCGGGCACCTGGGCGAAGAAAGCAGTGGAGTTCGGGGCTGACATCGTTTGTCTGCGGCTTGCAAGCGCTCATCCGGAATCAGGAGACACGGGGGCAGATGAAGCCAAAGCTGCAACGGATAAAGTTCTATCCGCAGTTGATGTGCCTGTTATCGTGTTAGGTCCTGGTGTGGCTGAAAAAGATAATGAAGTCATGAAGGCAGTTTCGGATGTGGCCAAGGGGCAGCGCATAGCGATGGGCAATTGCGAGGAAAAAAATTATAAGACAATTGCGGCATTGTGCATGGCTGACGGGCACATAGCTATTGCCAAAACCCCGCTGGATATCAATCTGGCCAAGCAACTCAATGTGATGATTTCTGAGATTGGGGTGCCGCTTGAGTCGATTATAATGGATCCTGATACGGGCGCACTGGGTTACGGCATTGAATATGGCTATTCGATCAACGAGCGAGTACGGCTGGCTGCCTTCATGGGTGATACCATGTGCCAGACGCCCATACTTAATCATGCCGGCCCTGAGAGCTGGCGGCAGAAAGAGGCAAAAGCTGCTGAGGGTGTGCCTGATGCCTGGGGCAATCTGGAAACAAGGTCGGTGGTTTGGGAAGAGATGACATCCTTGGCCTGCCTTGAGAGTGGATCGGATTTACTCGTCATGAGTCACCCCCGGGCGGTAGAGGTAATCAAAGCCACTATCAACAAACTGAATGGATAAGGAGAGGAAGCGATGGCTTTAACTGGAATTCAAATTTACAAGTATTTGCCGCAGACCAATTGCAAAGAGTGCGGCTTTCCTACCTGTCTGGCGTTTGCCATGAAGCTGGCTCAGGGTTTGGCCGAGCTTTCCAAGTGTCCCTACGTCAGTGATGAAGCTAAGGAGGCACTTGCTGCAGCTTCCCGTCCTCCAATGAAAGCTGTTAAATTCGGCGCAGGTGAGAAGCAAAAAACCGTCGGTGGAGAGACGGTTATGTTCCGTCATGAGAAGACCTTTTTCAACCCGGCAGCTCTGGTTGTCAGAGTCCGGGATACTCAATCAGATGATGAAGTTGCCAAGACCGTGGAGGCTGCCAGTAGCTACTCGGCGGATCGTGTTGGTATGACTTTTGGCATGGACGGTATTGCGATTCAGAACGATTCTGGCGATGCCGGCAAATTTGCCGCTTGCGTCGAAGCGGTCATGGGGAAAACCGATTTGCCAATCATCTTGATTTCCACTGATCCTGCTGCCATGAGCGCAGCTTTGGAAAAAGCGGCTGACGGCAAACCTGTTATTTATGGTGCCAACAAGGATAACATCGATCAGATGATCGAACTGGCCAAAAGCAAAGCTGTACCGCTGGGAATTCGTGGCGAAGGGATTGATGAGTTAACGGAGCTTTCTGAGAAAGCAACTAATGCCGGATTAGAGGATCTCGTTCTTGATCCGGGAACTCGCGGTTTTGGAGATTCGCTCGTTGCTCTCACGCAAATGCGTCGGCTGGCAATTAAGAAACAATTCCACCAGATGGGTTTCCCCACCATCACTTTCCCAGGGGAAAATGCAACTTCTCTGGATGAAGAGGCTATGCTTGCGGCACAGTACGTAGCTAAATATGGCGGCATTGTCGTACTTGATACGTTTGATCCTGCTATTATTTATCCGCTCATTACACTCAGGCTCAACATATTCACAGACCCGCAAAAACCTATTCAACTGGAATCTGGCGTTTACCAAGTTGGAGAGCCCACGGCGGACAGTCCGTTCTGTGTTACTACCAACTTCTCTCTTACCTATTTCACCATTGCTGGAGAGCTTGAGTCCAGTGGTATTCCTTCATGGCTGATGGTTTGCGATACCGAGGGGCTTTCAGTGCTTACAGCTTGGTCCGCAGGAAAATTTGACGCGGAGAGGATTGCCAAGACGGCTAAGGAAACAGATGCAGCTTCCAAAGTTAACCACAAAAAGCTGATTCTTCCCGGGAAAGTGGCTATACTCAAGGGTGAACTGGAAGATGAACTGCCGGACTGGGAAATCATGGTAGGATCACCGGAAGCAATGGATATAGGCGGCTGGTTCAAGGCAAATTGGAACTAGAAATATAACCGATAAAACCGTTAGATTGATTGTAGGGGCAGGTTTTAAACCTGCCCCTACTTTGCTATTGGGAGGGTGAAGATGAATCTGGTTCCCTGCCCCTGAGTACTTTCAAACCAGATGGCACCACCATGCGCCTCTACAATGCCCTTACAGATTGCCAGCCCCAGACCGGTGCCTGATTTCCTTCGTTTTGTATTTTCCTCCAGCCGATAGAAGCGATCAAATACCTGCTCCGAATACTCCGATGGAATGCCTTCACCTTCATCGGTAACGCTGATAATCATCTTATCTGCGGACACTTGTGCTTCGAGGGTAATCTGCGTTCCCTCCGGGGAATATGCAGCAGCGTTCTGTATGAGGTTGGTAATCACCTGTCCGATGCGAATTTCGTCGACGAAAACCGGCGGCGATTCATCAGGCAATATCACTTCAAGATGATGGTCACTGGCGAGATTTTCAATCAAGCCCTTGGTCCCGCTGATGATGCTTCGAATATTAGCCACATCCTGAGCAAGTTTCATTGCCCCGGCTTCAATCATTGACATATCCAGCATGTCCTCAACAATCCGCAATAACCTGTTCGATTCATGGTCAATTGTTATAAGGAATTCTTTCTGTGTTTCGCTATCCCATTTTACGTCCGGCTGGACAAGTGTACTGGAAAGGCCCTTTATAGAAGTCAGCGGAGTGCGAATCTCATGAGAAATACTGGCCAGGAAGGCAGCTCTCAGGCGGTCGGTTTCCTCCATCTCTCTGGTTCGGGACATTGCTTCGTTCAGACGGGCATTTTCAATGGCGGTGCTGATTGCGTGGCCGATTGTTGTCAGTATCTCTTTTTCCGCATCAGTGAATATGCGGTTGCCCTGAGTTGCTGCTGCTATAACTCCGAGGGTCTGGCCCCTTGCTTTGAGAGGTACAAACATTGCTGATTTCAAGCGATTCTCTGAAATCAGTTGACTGGCAATATCCTGATCATCTCTGATAGCAGCGCTCAAATCCTCTATGAAAACAGGCTCTCCTGTTAGTGCTGCGCCTTCCATCTCGCTTTTTTCAATCTCAGCCTGCGGGAGCATCTCCAGTTGCTCCTCACTTATACCTCGAACAATATTCAACATCAAGTGATTTCCGTTTTCATCCAAAAGGGCAACAGCACCGTGTTTGATTTCCATCAGTTCAAGCATTTTGTCCAGCGCGTTGGTAAGTATCTCATCCAGATCAATGAACTGACTTACTGATTGTGTAATTGTGTTCAATGCGTTCAATTCTCGGTTTAGCTGGACGATCTCTTCACTGGCCCGCTTGCGTTCAGTGATATCACGCAGAATTATCAGAATGCCTTCAGTAGCATCGTCATCTTTTTTGAGATGGCTTACGCTGGCCTCTATAAAAACGGTACTCCCATTTTTGTGAAACATCTCCAGTTCTATTAATCCCTGTACTATTTCTCCGCTGACTGATTTATCAAACATCCGGGTCATTTTTTCCAACTGATCTTTCGGCATGGTGAAATTAAGCTCGCTGATCTTCTTTCCTATGATATCTTCATAGCGGAGACCTAATATGTCTTCACCCTTCATATTTCTATCAACGACCGTACCGAATCGATCAAAATAGATTATTTCGTCTTTGGCGTTTTCAAAAATTATTCTGAATTTTTCTTCGCTCGATTTTAGTGCCTGTTCTATGGACTTACGATTAGTAATGTCCCTGAGTGCAACCAGCCCAGCCATTTTGCCTTCATATTCAATTGGAGTACCAACTGCTTCCACCCAGACTTCTCGTCCTTCCTTTGTAATTCCGCGAAGTTCGTTCAGCTCTCGAAGGTCTTTTTCAAACAGGTCTTCGACTATGATTCGGGTGATACGATCCTGGTCATCCGGATGAACGTAATCGAGTGGGTTAACGCCGATTGTATCCTCAGGGAAATAAAAACCAAAGAATTGAGCGGCAGTTTTATTGCTAATAACCACGCGCATAGTTTCCGCATCAAATACGAATAAACCGTCCGTGGTGCTCTCAAAGAGAACTTTATAGTTGTGTTCGCTTAGCTGCCGTGCTTCTTCTTCCTTTTTTCGTCCGGAGATTTCTCGTAATATTCCGGACAACCCGTCAATGTTGCCGGATTCATCCCGCTGCACTCTGCCGTGATCTTCAAACCAGTATATATTGCCCGATTTATCAAACAACCTGAATTGAGCCAGCAATTCTTCGCCGGTTGTCATCGATGTCAAGAAGTTTTGAGAGATTCTTTCTTGATCTTCGGGCACAACAAATTCCAGGAATGATCTGGAAATAATCTCCTCAGGGAGGTAACCGTATCGTTTGGACTGTGGGCCGATGTATGTCAAAATACCTTTTTCATTCACGGCATACGGCAAATCATTTGAATCTTCAACCATAATCCGATACTTTTCCTCGGATTCCCTCAGCGCTTCCTCAATCTTTTTGGTCGTAGTGACGTCGTTATAGATATTCACCACTTCACCGGAAGACAATTTAAAAATGTGGTTTTCCCGCCACGTTTTCTCACCATCAGCTCCGGTGAAAGAAATAAGCCTGTATTCAGGGGCTCCATTGGCCCATACCCTATGCAGAATATCAAGGAGTCCAGCATTGCTGAATTCCGGGAAAACCCCGGTCAGTTTTTCACCGATTACTTCCTCTTTCCGCTTCCTCTCGATCAGTTCACCGGCCCAATTGAAATCCGTGAGGATAAAATCGGTTCCATCATCCACAGCGGAAAAGATAGCAGCACCGCTACTCATATTCTCAAACAATTCTCTGAAATGGCCCTTGATTTCCGGTTTCACTTCAATTCCTTTTGGCGCACCACGGCTAGAGTTACTTTGAGCGAAGCGCTCATAATATGGTGTATCACATAACTGTAGGTTTGTCTATGATGTAAACCCCCAAAGGCTATTAAACATTCGAGGCATGGAAATTTAGATTTGCGAAACAGAAGAAAAAAGATCTGAACAGGAGTTGAGATGTCTTTTAGAACAGCATATAGTTTCCGGGCTCATCGGCCGGTTTTTTCCGTCGTGGCGGCGGTTTTGTTTTTCCGGTGTTTGCGGCCCGCGACTTTCTGGCCAGCCACGCTTTTTCGCCTTCGAACAATTCCGGATCTGCGCCTTCCACATCTGAAGTGATCTCTTCGATTCTTTCGAGTATTCTGACGGTGAAATACTTTTCCCGATCAATGCTTTTCAACCGGGCAATTTTGCGCTGCTTGGCTACCCATTCGGGGGCATTTTTCAATCGGCAGATTGGTTCCCCCGGAAACCAGATGCATTGCTTCACGTTTACATCTTCTGGACACAGTGGTGCATCACAATTCTGGTAGTGATGGCAGTGAATCCACTCGATTGGCAATTTCAACTGTTTCATGGGCTGTTTCCTTTGTAACATCCCTATTCGCGCAATGCAACCCTCAAAGGCTCAATTAAGAGTTGGCAGAATACCACCCCGGGAATGAAAGTAACCCTG
>Ga0180432_10001734_pt1 | contig 33993 bp, 27 predicted proteins | sample SS_ome_10_FD_132414 | JGI IMG/M metagenome (GOLD analysis project Ga0180432, IMG submission 132414) | Hypersaline lake sediment archaeal communities from the Salton Sea, California, USA - SS_1_MS_2 metaG | ecosystem: Environmental > Aquatic > Non-marine Saline and Alkaline > Hypersaline >... | reverse complement strand
TCGGCCCTCGTCTGAACCGGGTATCTGACCGGATCATAGGGCACCTCGTAGTACGCCTCTCCCCGGTAGTTGAGCTCCCTGTTCACGAGCCTGATGAGCTCTTCAGCGCTCATGTTCATATCTTCCATGTTCGCGTAGGCGCGGTTCATGAGCAGCAGAAAATCTTCATAGGTAAAAACCTCGTTTAACGACGGCCCCCTGTTTTTCCCGGCGGGCCGGGTATCGGGCGATTCGGTACCGGGAAAATCCTCTGTAAAAAAGGAGCCGAAATCCTCATCCTCCCCTGAAGAAAAGCCTTCGCTGAATCCGTCGTCTCCGGAAAAAAAACCGGAATCACCTTCCTCGAAGGAGAACTCCTCCTCCCAGTCATCCGAGCCGAAGAAACTTCCGGGAATCGAATCCTGCCCGGCAGCCGCGTCGACATCACCTTCTTCAGGAACGTCATAGTTCATGACCTGGTTCATCCGCTTGATGAAGTCGGCGAAGGTAATAACCTTCCCGACCTCCTCGAAATTCCGCTCCAGGTATACCGCCAGGTTGTCCATGGCCTTCAGGATTGCAGGATCGGTCAGATCGCCCTTCTCTTTTCCCCTGACCATGATGCTGAAGCTCCTGGTGCCTCCGTAGTTTTCCCTTAAGAATTTATCCGATACCTTGATCTCCGTCCCCTTCTTGAAGTAGTCGACCATGGCGTTGTCCATGACGACCCTTGTGATGCCGAATACGGACAGAGGCACGATGATCACGAGCAGAAAGAGCAGCGCGAATTTTCTTTTCATGACGACGCCATGGTATACGCCTAGGAGGGTTTCGAAAAATCCGCCCCGGTTACCCCCTTCGCGGTTTCTTACGCCGCGCGCCTTTCCGCGGACGGGACGCCTTCTCTGTATGAGCAGGAGGGAGGGCACAAAGGTCAGGGAGGTAATAATCGCCACGCACACGCCGATGGCGGTAAAGATCCCGAAATGGCGCATGGGAAGGAGCCTGGTCGCCGAAAGCGCTCCGAACCCCGCCACCGTGGTCAGGCCGGCAAGGAGCACGGGCCTGCCCACCCTGTCAAGAGTTTCGAAAACAAGCTCCTTATCCCCGGCCTGTACGTCACCGGCCTCCGCGTCACTCCCGTTCCGGAGGTGGTCGTAGTAGTGGCTGACGATGTGTATGGCGTACGCGCTCCCCACCGCAATGAGCAGTATGGGTATGACCGTGCCGAGCATGGTGAGTGAGAGGCCCAAGAGGGCCATGAGCCCCATGGTCCATATGGAGCTGATGCTGACCGTGATCATGGGAAGGAAAACGCCTCCGAGCCTTCTGAATGACAGGAAGAGTATGAGAAGCAGGATCACGACCACGAAGGGAATGAGAAGACGCAGATCCTCCCGCATGTTCTCACCCATGAGCACCGCGACCACGGGGTTGCCGGCTATATGGGCGGTTATCCCGTGTCCGGAAGCAGACCGGAGTATATCCTTCAGATCGAAGTACGCCTGCTCCCATACCTCGATCGTCGCGTCCTTTTCCAGCCTAATCAGGACCTGCGCCGAGCGGAAGTCGTCGGAGAAGAGGTTGCGCCTGTACATATCCCATGACAGGAGTTTTATCTTGATATCCCGGATCTCCTCTTCCGTGCCCGTGAAGGACGAAACCATGGGGGTCACTTCCATGCCTTCGGCGGTTCCCGCGATGTAGTCCGTGTTGGTAATGGATTCGGCCTCCGACACGTAGGGAAGCGACTCCGCCGCACTCGTAACCTCGTCGATATACTCTATGACCTCCGTACTGAATATGTCGCCGTGGTTCACCCGCAGCCCGACCGAAATGAAGTTCTGGCTTCCGAATATCTCCTCGATCTCGTCCTGAGCGAGCTTCTCGGGATCGTTTTCCGGAATAAAAATGGTAACGTCGTTGTCGAAGGTCGTTTTCGGAAGCTGGATCGCGAAAAAGAGGGTGATCGCAAGCGTGACGATCACGACTATCCAGGGACGGCGAAGCAGCCTGTGCATTCCTCTATCCTCCTAGTTTAGCGCGTATACGATGATGTCGAGCATGTGCCTGATGAGCTCCTCGGGAGTCAGGCGCATGCGCTGGTTTATGATCTTGCCCATATCGTGTATCTTGTATATGAAGCTCATGATGATGTTGGCGTAGATGACGGCCGTCATTTCCGGCTCGATGTCCTTACGGATGGAGCCGTCGGTGACCCCGTCCCGGATGACCTGCGCGAACAAATCGACGAACTCGTCTATGAGCCTGGAGCACCGGTACGCGGCGGACCCTTCCTCCGAGCCGGCGGTGAAGTTGAAGTCGAAATATTTCGTGAACATGAAATAATCGGAGTACATCGCGTAGTACCGCACCACCACCTCCTCGAGCTTCCTGATGCGTTCGATGCCGGGAAGGTCCATGGACGCGACCTCCTCCATCATCTCCTTCACGGTCAGAAAGGATTTGTACATGATGGAATAGACGAGTTCCTCCTTGTTCTTGAAATAGAGGTAGATCGTTCCCTTTCCGAGCTCGCTCTCGCGTGCTATGTCCTCCATGGTGGTGTCATGTATGCCCTTTTTTAAAAATATACGCCGCGCGACGTTGAGTATCTTTTCACCCCGCTTTTCCCGTTCGCGCCTTCGTCTATCGTTAATTCCCATGCACGCTCCGTTTTGCCGTTTTATATGAACTATATTCAGTAAATGACCGTCAGTCATTTTTATTATAAAACGGTTCCTCCGAAAAATCAACAGGAAAAAAGGTCATGATCTCGTTTTTGAGGGAAGAGCCGGGCGTAAATCGACAAACCGGACGACGCGCCTTACCGTAAGGCGGTCGGGGTAAGGGGAAAAGAATGACTTATCGGAATGACGGCTGAAACTGCCGGAGGTATTAAAATGAGCCGCCGAAGTAGGTTAATAAATCATTTTATCGTTTTTCAGGAACGACAATCATGCCCGGGCCTCGGCCTTTCTTGCCTCGATGAGGTCCTTCACCTTCATGATCCGCGTAAGCGCGGAACGCTCCATCTCGGAGAGCTTCATGGTGATGTACTTGATGGTATCCGTAATGTTCGGGATGAGTATGTATTCCAGCGCGTTGACCCTGCGGCGCGTCTTTTCAATCTCCTCAGCGAGAAGAATGGACGTTTTTTCGCGCTCCGCGAGCTTGAGCAGGGTCTCCAGGAGGTTTCCGTAACGCCGCACCGACCGGTCCACGGTCACCGACGAACGCGCAGTACCGTAATCGAACGGGTCGCCCGTAATCTCCGCCTCGAATTCCGGGACCTTGAGGTTCATGATGGATTTTGTCTTGGACTTGAGCTCGGTCCCCGCTCCCGGAACCGCGAACAGCGACTCGAGAACCGGTCCGCCCACGATCCCCTCGGCAATCGAGAAGCTCTGATAAACGGACTGTATCTCCTCGTCCGCCTCTATACGGAGTTTTTTCGTCTCCTCGATAATTTCCAGAAAGTTCCTGACGAGCTCGTCCTGCTTGTCTTTTAAAAGTTTGTGCCCTTTCCGCGCGAGCACGAGCCGCTTCTTCAGCCTCAGGAGCTCCTGCCTGGTCGGGTTTATGGCGAGTATCATTCCGCTGTCTCCTGCTTCACCTTCTTCTTGAAACGCGGCAGGTATTTCTCAATAAATTCCGGGCGTATGCGCTTGAGCTCGACCGTGGGCAGCACGGCCAGCAGCTCCCAGCCGAGGTCCAGGGTGAACTCCACGCTCCTGTCCTCAGTCTCATCCTGGGCTATGTACTTGCGTTCGAAATTCTCCGCGAACTTGTAGTAGATCCTGTCCATGTCCGAGAGCGCGGCTTCTCCGAGTATGACCTCGAGCTCCCGCGCCTCGAGCCCGCGGGCGTATGCCGCGAAGAGCTGGTTGAAAACGTCGGCATGGTCCTGCCGCGTTTTTCCCTCGCCGATACCCTTGTCCTTCAACCTGGAGAGCGACTGGAGCACGTCCACGGGCGGATATATCCCCCTGCGGTGCATAGACCTGGAAAGAACGATCTGTCCCTCGGTTATGTAGCCCGTGAGGTCCGGAATGGGATGCGTTTTGTCGTCCTCGGGCATGGTCAGTATGGGTATCTGGGTGATCGATCCCTCCTTCTCCCTGATCCTGCCCGCCCGCTCGTATACGGACGCGAGGTCCGTGTACAGGTACCCCGGGTAACCCCTCCTGCCCGGAACCTCCTGCCGGGCGGCCGACACCTCCCGGAGGGCTTCGCAGTAATTCGTCATGTCCGTCAGTATGACGAGCACGTGCATGTTCTTTTGGAATGCCAGGTATTCGGCGGCCGTGAGCGCGAGACGGGGCGTCGCTATACGTTCGATCGCCGGGTCTGAGGCGAGGTTGACGAAGAGCACGGTCCGCTCGATGGCGCCCGTCTTCTGGAAATCCTTTATGAAGTACTGCGCTTCCTCGAAGGTAATACCCATTGCAGCGAACACCACGGCGAACTCGCTCTCTGTTCCGAGCACCTTTGCCTGGCGTGCTATCTGGGCGGCCATCTTGGCGTGGGGAAGCCCGCTTCCGGAGAAGATCGGGAGCTTCTGTCCCCTGACCAGTGTGTTGAGTCCGTCTATGGTCGAAAAACCCGTCTGAATGAACTCCGATGGATAGTTACGGGCATAGGGATTGATGGGCGCCGAGTTGATGTCGAGCCGCTGTTCGGGAATGATCTTCGGGCCCTTGTCTATGGGTCTCCCCTGTCCGTCGAATACCCTCCCGAGTATGTCCTCGGACACGTCGATCTCCATTCCCTTGCCCTTGAAGCGTACCTTTGTCTGGAACACGTTAATGCCGATCACGCCTTCAAAGAGCTGGACGAGAGCCCGGTCCTCGTTGACCTCGAGCACCCTGCCATTGCGCAGCTCTCCGTTCGGGAGCTCGATTTCAACGAGCTCTTCGTATTTGACGTTCTCGACCTGCTCGACCAGCATGAGGGGGCCGACGACTTCCCTGATGGTATTGTACTCTTTTATCATCTATGCCTCCGTCACAACCTTCCGCATGAGTTCCTTGAAACTCTCTTCTATCTCGTTCTTCACTCCATCGAACGCTTCCATCTTGTCTTCGCTCAGGAACTTGGCCCTGGCGATACGCTCCCGGACGTCCATGGAGATCAATTCCGCGACCGGCACATCCTTATTCAGGGCTTCTCCTCCAAGCGCGTGGAAGAGCATGATGAGGTCCATCATTCTCACCATTTTCTCCACGGACGTATAGGTGTCTATCTCGTGAAACGCGTTCTGATGCAGGAAATCCTCGCGGATTGACCGTGCCGTCTCCATGACAAGCCTGTTCTCGGGTGAGAGCGCATCAAGGCCCACGAGCCGCACGATCTCCTCCAGCTCGGCTTCCTGCTGCAGTATGGACATGGCCTGTTCGATATGATCCGTCCACGTCTGCCCGTATTTCTCTATGAAGTATTCCTTTAAATTATCCGCGTAGAGCGAATAGCTCGTAAGCCAGCTGATGGCCGGAAAGTGGCGCCTGTACGCGAGCTTGTCCTCGAGGCTCCAGAAAACCTTGACCACCCTGAGCGTCGACTGAACCACGGGGTCCGAGAGGTCCCCGCCCGGAGGAGAAACCGCCCCGATCGCGCTTAGAGCGCCGATCCGGTCCTCGGAACCGAGGCAGATGACCTTGCCCGCCCGCTCGTAGAACTCCGCTATCCTGGTACCCATGTATGCCGGGTACCCCTCCTCACCGGGCATTTCCTCGAGCCGCCCGGACATCTCACGCATCGCCTCGGCCCATCGGGAGGTCGAATCCGCCATGAGCGCGACCGAATAGCCCATGTCCCTGAAGTACTCGGCGATCGTTATACCCGTGTACACGGACGCTTCACGCGCCGCAACGGGCATGTTCGAGGTGTTCGCAATGAGAATGGTCCTCTTCATGAGAGGCTCCCCTGACCGGGGGTCTTTCAGCTCCGGGAACTCCATGAGCACGTCGGTCATCTCGTTGCCGCGCTCGCCGCAGCCCACATACACGATGATCTGCGCGTCCGCCCATTTCGCGAGCTGATGCTGGACCACGGTCTTGCCGCTCCCGAAGGGACCGGGAACGCACGCGGTCCCGCCCTTTCCGACCGGGAAGAAGGCGTCTATAACGCGCTGGCCCGTGGACAGCGGCTCGTCTGGATCGAGCTTTTCCTTGTAGGGACGGGGTTTCCTGACCGGCCACTTCTGCATCATGGCCACATCCACCTCTTCTCCCTCCTCCGTTTTAATCACGGCCACCGTGTCCGTTACCGTGTAGGAGCCGGACGAGATCGACTTCACCTTCCCCCCAACGCCCGGAGGGACCATGATGCTGTGGACCACGAGCACGCTCTCATCCACGGTACCGAGCACGTCGCCTTCCTGCACTTCATCTCCCTTTTTCACCCCGGGTTTGAACTCCCACTTTTTATCCCTCTTGAGCCCCGGAACATCGATACCCCTAGTTATGAGGTCTCCCGCCTGCTCCCTTATTACGTCGAGGGGACGCTGCACGCCGTCATAGATCGATTCAATGAGCCCGGGACCGAGCTCCACGGAAAGGGGCTCGCCCGTTGGGTAAACCGGCTCTCCCATGCCGAGACCGCCTGTTTCCTCATAGACCTGTATGGATGCCCTGTCGCCCCGCATCTCGATGACCTCGCCCATGAGCTTCTTGTCGCTCACGCGCACGACGTCGTATATCTTCGATTCCTTCATGTTCTCGGCAATGACCAGCGGTCCCGCAACTTTCACGACTCTACCGACTTCCATTCTAACTCTCCTTGAATAGATCTGTGCCCACGGCCTTGATGACGAGGTGCCTGAGGCGCTCCGACGCCATACTCGTCTCCTCCCCGAGCCCCCGTATACTGAGCACAACGGGAAAATCCTTCGTCCAGAGAAGGTCGATCTGTTCCTTCAGCTTACCCGCGACAGTATCAGATATGAGTATGAGCTTGTAATTTTTTTTCACTATGGATTTGAACCAGTCTTCGAGATCACCTGTGGTTTCATGGGAGAGATACACGTCGACACCGTAGGGCTTGAAGCCGAGTATGTTCCTCTCTTCTCCGATAATTGCTATGCTAGCCATATATGCTCCGCATGTACTTCCTGATCTCCTGTACCGGGATACCCGATATTTTTCCCATGAAAACGGTCCTGAGGTTCGCCAGCTCGATCTCCTTCATCCGCAGGTACGCGAAGAGCGGCTCCAATCCGAAGGTAACGAACCTGCTCTCACGCAGGTACCGTGTGAGCGCATCCTCGCAGAGCCGTTCTATTCCGACGACAGTCTCCTCCTCGTCAGCGGTTTTCTCGGCCTCCCTGAGAACGCCCGCCAACGGAGAAAAAACTATCCGTGAGGAAAATCCCTCCGGATTGAGATCGAGACCGTCTTCAAGGTGCTCCACATCGATGGTGCCGAGAGGTATGTACCGGGACCGGATCTCCGAACGCTTCATGCCGCGAACCTTCATGCGCATGCACATGACGATATTCCGTGTATCGATCTCGAAGATGAAATATGATTTGATAAATTCGTTCGGGCATTGTTCCAGGAGACTGAATACCTCTTCGTAGTAGGCCCGGTCGCACGCCGTGTCGATTTCCACACCACCCGCTTCTCTCAGCCCCTTTACCTCGTTGTACGTCCTGAAGAGGACCTCCCCCGTCTGGGTGGCCCTTCCCTCGGCCAGCAGCGTCTTCAGCGCGCCGTACCCGTAATTGGAGAGCTCGAGGAGGGAGACCGGCGTGTGCATCTCGGGAGCCATCTCCTCCTTCAGTATTATCTTCAGTATTTCGTAGTCGTACTTCAGCCTGAGCAGCCGTTTCATCTCGTCCTCTAAAACGAGAGAACAGATGAGATTGAATGTAACGCTGAAAGATTCCTCGAGCTCGTCGAGGAGTACTTCGATCGTGCCCTTCGCTGATCCGATCCCCGTTATTTCGGTAAACGTGGATACGAAGCCGTCATCCCGCGCCGAAAGGAGCGTGTTTAAGCCGGTCTCATCCAGCAGCTTCGTTTCCAGCGCGCGAATACGGGCAACGGCATAGCCGTACTCGGTGTTCTCGACGAACGGCCTAGTCATCAGCATTGAACAGCTCCCACGCCTTCTGCTCGAGATCGTTTCTTCCATACCTGAAGAGGCTGTCGATGGAGATATTTGTTTCGATCTTGCCCTTTCTCAGGACGGCGCCCCAGGGAAATTCCCCGCGCTCCTCCGCCATGGTAAAGGATCTTTTCGTCTTCTCGTTCAGCTTCTTCACGAGACCCTGAAGCTCCCGGTCGGTGCCCTTGGCGCCGAACATGATCTCGGCATCCCCGCCGACATCGCCGCCGGAAGCGGCCCGGATGAGCGATATCATGGTATCCTCGTATTCGGAAAAGGACTGGTCCACGAGCTTCCGGTAGGCTTCGCTGAACGCCCTGTCCATCCAGTCCTGCCGCACCTGGAGCACACCCTTTCGCTCCTGGAGGCGGCGGTTCAGAACGTTCCGCTCCTTTTCCTTGACAAACCGCTCCTGCAAAGCGGTTTTCTTCCGCTCATAATAGGCGGCAGCCTCTTTCCTGCCCTCATCGCGAATCACCTGCGCCTCGGCCCGTGCGGCCTTGATTATCTCTTCAGCCTGCTCCCGGGCGTCCGCGATGATTCGGTCAATAATTGCCTGAACCGACATACGGTTTCTCCAAAACTTTCAACGTTCTAAAAAGTCAGGAACAGCCACACGAATATGGAAACGAGAAGACCCAGTACCGCGTAAAACTCCACGAGGACCCCCATGACCAGGGCCTTTCCCATTTCCCCCTCCTGCTTGGAGATGAGATTCACGCCTGCGGCGCAGACCTTTCCCTGATGTATGGCTGAAAAAAGTCCGGCAATGGCGATCGGCAGGTTCATGAAAAGCACCTCGAGTCCCTGCGTAAGCGTGAGCTGAACGACCTGCCCGGTTAAAAGGCCGATCTTCTGTATCGTTAAAAAACCCATGACGAATCCGTATATGCCCTGGGTACCGGGAAGCGCGACGAGCAGTATGAACTTTCCGAATTTCTTCGGATCTTCGCTCATTGCACCCGAAGCTGCTGTGCCGACAAGCCCGATTCCCTTGGCCGATCCGGTTCCCGATAAAGCGACCGCAATCGCGGCTCCCGCGATTGCCAGAAAAAGACCGACATTCATGCTATCCTCCTGTGCTCTGCTTCAATTCAGATTGATTCCGGTTACTTCTGCCGTCGGCTCATTGGACGCCGGCATATTGCAAAAAGTCCGCGATAATCCCGTAGGCGGCCGGCCGGATAAAGCCGGCAGGCTCGTGGGGGCTCAAACCGAACGGATATTCGGTCTCCGCATCCTCAGACCCGGGATTCGGACCTTCTCTTCATATATGTATACTTCCTCTTCTCCGTAAACGCCTCGAGGAGCTCGCCCTCGCCCGTATAGAACTTGGTAAAAAACTCCATGAACTGCAATCGTATTGAATGCACGAAAGCGCTGAGCCCGCTTATAAAGAGGTTGAACAGGTGACCGACGATCAGCACGACCACGAATCCGATGATCCCAATAATCGGCATCTGCTTTACCATGCCCGCCAGGGTATTCATGACACCGGCGATGACACCCGTTGCGAGCCCGAGCGCCAGGAGCCTCGAGTAGGAAAGAACGTCTCCGAGAACGCCCGAAACCCCGTAGAGCGTGAACAGCCCCTTGCCTATGCGCTTTATGGGATTGAGCGTGCTTCTTTCCGAAAAAATGATAATGATACCCGCCCAGAGCGCGAGGAGTACGTAGAAAAGCGTACCCAGGAGCTGTTCGGCCTCCGGCATAAACCGGGTAAGCACCTTCGGTACCGGTGCGAGCAGGAGGAAGATCCACGGCAGATGATCGCACACCGCTTCGACCCACTCGCCCTCCTTCAGGAGCATGTATATCTTTACGATATAACCCGCTATGAGATGGACGACCCCGAGCGCAAGGGAAAGCGCGAAAAAGGTGAGTACGTCCTTGCTTGAGTCGAACAGCATAATTCTGTACCGGGCCTCCTTCAGCCACTGGAGGTTTTCGGGCAGAAGATCGAAATTGATACCGAAGACCGTGCCGATGAACGCTCCGACCACGAACGTCGAGCATCCCAGTATGAAAAAGAGCTTCAAAAACTTCTTCATCGGTGTTGGATGCTTGATGAGGCTCATGCCGATCAAGGCGATGAGCGCGATGATGAGGCCGTATCCCGCGTCGGTGAGACATATTCCGAAAAAGAGCGCGTAAAACGGCATGAGTACGGGCGTGGGATCGATCTCCCTGTGGTTCGGAGGAGAATAGAGGTTGACGATAATCTCGAATGGAGAAACTACGGGATTGTTCCTGTACGCGACAGGAGGCACCTCGTCCTCCTCTTTCTCGACCTCGCAGGCATAGGCCGCGCCTTTTGATTCAACGACCTTCTTGAGGAGGTCCAGGTCCCGTTTTTTTATCCAGCCGCTTAAGACGAAGGTCTGCCCGGTAAAGAAGAATTTTTCCTTCGTGTCCTGCTTTTCCAGCTCCGTTTTGAGATAATCGCTGTAGAACCGCAGCGCCTTGATGCTGCGCGCTATCTTTCGCGCTTGATCTTGATGGCCCTTCTTCTCATTTCGAAGCTCGGTTAATTTTTTATTGTACGTGTCTACAAGCTCGGAAGGCGTATCCCCGGAACCTGCCAGGGGCAGCGGCTCGAAACGGTACTCCCGCTCGATCTCCCGGACCCGTTCGAGTACGGTTCGGTGATAGACAACGAGGAAATAAACATCGTCGCCGGATACCGGTTTCCCGCCCGCACCGCCATCGTCCCCCGCCGGCCGCTCCAGCCGCTCAATGTATACGAGATCATCATCAATATCGCGCAGCCGAGCAAAGCTCTCCTCGTCGAGCATGGAAATAAACGCACCTGAATCCTTTCGCTCTCCCAGTACCTCGTTCAGGCTCACGTTCAGACCCGTAAGGGGATAGAGCTCCTGCCTGCGCTGCTCTATCTCCCTGATCGAGGAGTCCACCCGGCCGATATTCCGCTCCACATCGAGCGCGTCGTTTCTCACGGACAGGGCGTCTTTCTCTTCCGCGTACTTTCTCAGCTCGCCCTTCGTTACCTCGTCCGGGGTTATGGAGAGTCTTTGGATGAGAGGAGGCTTTTCCTCGTACATTTCCAGAAATGCTATCGCCTTCTCCGTATCGAGCAGATCCCTTCTCAGCTCGGATATATACTCGCCCGTTTTCGCGATAACGGCCTTTTCGCTCTCCCACGCGTCAATTCTGTGGGGGTCGATCTGTACGACGGAGAGCTCCTGAAGGTCCTCGAGGAGTACGTCCATCGTCTCGTTATGCGCTGTAATCTCCACCTTTACAACGGGATCCAGTGCCATCGTTTATTCCTTTACTATTTCCCGGGTAATAAACCCCACGACAACTTCGATATTTTTACGGCAGAGCTCGTCGATCTTCTTCCGGCTCGTTTCCTCCTCCCGGGCGATATCACCGAGCAGCTTCTCCGTTTCGCGTTTACCGCTCTCTTCCAGGTCGGCGAAATCCTTCTTTAAAACAGTATCCTTCTCCACGATAAGCTTATCGTTCTCTTCCCGTGCTTTCCGGAGTATCGTTTTCGCCTGCTCCTTTGCCCGGGCAATTATCCCGGCACCTTCATCTTCCTTTTCCCTGATCCGGTGTATAACCTCTCCGGCCATCGTTTTCTCCAATCAGAAAAGATGCTGTATCAACAACAATAAACTACTGTATGACTGCGGATTCAATAACCAACCGATGCCTCTGTTTTTTCTTACTGCATTATGAAGTATAGAAAAGGGTAAGATCAATCCCCACGGGAGACAATTTTAGACGCTTACTCGTTATGAGCCCGCCTGCCTATACCCTATTATTTATAAAAAGAGAAAAATTTCAAACAATTTTCCTCATCATCCCGTTCAATCGATGAGATCAGGGATCCGGTCAGGACTGTCTACAGTATAATCAGGCGCCAATTCCTCGATTCTCGCCTGCGGATGGAAACCCCAGGTAACGTATATAGACACGATACCGGCCCTGTTCGCGGTTAGAATATCGTTCCTGCTGTCACCGATCATAACGGCCTTGTCCCTGTCGACTTCCAGCTCATGAAGAATATGATCTATACCCTCGGTCGACGGTTTTTTTGTGGCCAGTGTATCCCCTCCCACAACGAGCTCGAAATGTGAGGAGAGCTCCAGATGTTCCAGCAGCTTGACCGTATAACCGTACGGTTTATTGGTCAGCACGCTCTTTTTTACGGAATTCAGGGTCCGCAGCATCTCGTCCACCCCCGGATAGGGTCGGGATGTATCGAGAAGATGGAGTGTATATGCCTCCCTGAAAAGCTTGACAGCCTCGTCGAAATCCACCTTTAAATCTCCGAGGCATCGCTCCGTGAGCTTGACGACACCGTCGCCCACATATCCGATGACCTCCTCCACGCTCTTTCGCGGAAGGCCGTAGTGTGAAAGCATATCGTTTGCAGCGGAAGTAATATCCGTGCTCGTATCTATGAGTGTACCATCAAGATCGAAGATGCACATATCTATTTTCATTTTACGAATATATCGTTGCACCACGGTTTAATCAAACTTTCTGTTGAACGGGCGTCCCGGTTATTGTCATATTATATCGAATACCGGGGTCGAGTTTCAGGAAATGAAGCCCACCCTACTCAAGTGTTGACAATAAAATGCAGCGGGGTCGAACATGCATATTCCCGACAGAGACCTGCGAAAGGCTTACAAGACGGCATTGAAGAGCGCGGTGGAGGCCGGGAGTCTTCTACGGAAACGCTTCCGCGCGGGAGAAACCACCGTCAACTCGAGCCTTCCCCATGATCTTAAGCTCGACATAGACGTTGAGACGGAAAACCTCATCACCGGTATCATCGAGCGCCGTTTTCCCCATCACGGTTTTGTCTGCGAGGAGGGAGGCAACCGCAGGGAAGAGAGTGAGCACAGATGGATAATCGACCCCCTGGACGGAAGTGTCAATTTTTTCAGGCACATACCCCACTTCTGTACCTCGATCGCGTACAGGCAAAACGAAAAAGACATGCTCGGTATCATATTCGATCCGGTCGGAAACGAGATCTTTGCGGCCGTTCACGGCGCAGGGGCATTTCTGAACGGCAGCCCCCTGAAGAGAAAAACCGTTTCATCACTCGGGGAAGCTGTCATATCGGGCGGATTCTACAAAACCCGTGCTACCTTGAACGGTATTCGAATACTCGAAAAGCTCGCGCCGCTGGTTAAAAAGGTCCGCTTCTTCGGGTCCGCGGCGCTCGATCTCTGCTACCTTGCATGCGGACGCGTGGACGGTTACATACAGCAGCATGTGAGCGACTGGGACATAGCGGCGGCCGCCTTTATCGCGGAGGCAGCGGGTGCCCGGGTGGAGGTGACACGGTCGGAAAGCAAGCTGAACGTCATCGCCGCTGATGAGAAAATATTCGATGAGCTCAAGTCCTATCTCTGAGAGGCGGGAGCCGAATTCCATACAGTACGGGTGATTTAAATGAAAGTACTCATACTTCGGGTCACCATCATTATACACGGCGCCGTGTCCCTGAAGGATAAAAGAAGGGTCATAAGGGCCATTAAGGACAGGATATGGTCCAAGTTCAGGGCGTCCATATCCGAGATAGCGGAACATGACGCAAAACAGAAAGCCGTGCTCGGAATCGTTTACGTGTCCAATGAAAAGAGCCTCCTGGAACGAATCATGAACAAGATGATTAACCTTATCGATGAGAGCTTTCCCGGTATGCTGGGGGATTACGAGTATACGGTGGAGCACTACTGAACACACGGCGTACGGTAAATACATGAACGATACAGCGGTATCCGAGCTTCACCCGCAGAAAGGGGAATTACCGGTACCTTCCGTGAAGGACCACCCCGTTATGGGTAGGTGAAAACCCGAATTCGAGTAAATGTTTCAGAAAAGGACTGTCATGAACGTCCTTTCCGTTGATTTTCAGGACCCGTACAACCCCCGTGGACCCGGCCCGCCGTTCAGCCGTTTCCCTCAAGACCTCGAGGTAATCGCCGATGTGCGGATCGTCACCGACGGTCCTGAACTCGAGCGAGGAACCCCTTCCTCTTGTTATGAGAACGGGTTTTACGCCGTGAAAAACCACGTGGTTCGTTTTGATCCGCCTCGGAAGCCCCAGCTCCATCCCCTCCAGCCTCACCCCGCACAGTGAGGCGGGGTCCGCGGCATTCATACGATATATTCGATCGCCCGGCAGGTTTCTTAAAAGCTCGTACGCCTCAGGCGACGCGAACTGGAGCCCGGACCTGACTCCCGCTCCGTCAAAAAACCGTCCCCCGATCACCTCGCCGGAGAGCTCCATGATTCTGAGCGATCTGAAGAGCCTGAACCAGCTCATTACCGGAAGCTCATTCGATACGAGCTCCCTGAAAAGCACGCCGTATCGCATAAGGAGCTGCCGGGCCCGTTCCCTGTACAGCTCCTCCTCCTCGAGCTGATCAAGTAACTCTCCGTCCGTGTCCAGAAGGTACCAGTTGCCGGAAGGGCCCCTGCTCCATCTCGATGCCCGGGGCCGGTACCGCCCCGCGGGCGGACCCGTTTTACCGGTATAGCCGAATCCGTTTGCGACGCCTTCCCGTACAGCCGCATAACCGTCATTCGACACGACACCGTTCCAGGCAAGCTTCCACAGCATTTCGGTGAGTTCTGCACCATCGATACGGAGGCGGGAACGCAGGTCCTCAAAACCCCATTTTCCCGCACTGCCGGCAAACAGGTCGTCCGTTTCACGTCTCCTTCCGCGGCCCCGGAGGAAGAGCCGCCTGTCCTCCTCCAGGCAGAATGAAGTTTTCTCCCTGCCGCACCCGAACCATATGAGGCCGCTTTCTCTGAAGAGCCGGTCGAGCAGTGCCGGTTCGTAGCCTTCCACCCTGACGGGAAATATCTCCTCCTCCCACAATTCCGCCGCGCAGGGATATCCGAAAAGCCGGTCAAGGCAGGATTTGAGCTGCTCGATTCTTACATCAGCCTGCCCGTTCCTTACCTGGAAACCGTTTTCCAGGCCATTCCCGAAGCGGACGATCGACTGATGACACGCGAGGAAGAGGGGAAGTAACTCCACATCAAGGGGTTTAAGGGACGGACGCGCGCGGCGCCTCTTCAACCTGAGCATCATTTCGAGTACCCGTACGTCGCAGAGCTCCCTGTGTCCGGTTCCCTCCCGTATCACATCGAAGATGATATCTCCCCGTGACGCAAGCAGGCGGACGGCTTCAGACAGTCTCGGTTCCTTCAGTCCGAAAACCTCCTCTAAACGGCCCGGCTTCACGGGACCCTCGTACCGAAGCCACTCTCCCACCACCTCCGATAGGGATGGATCCCCCTTCTCCTCATCTATCTCAGGAATGAAGAGCAGTTCGAGTATTCGGACGAGCGTTTCAAGGGACATGACCGAGGGTATGCCGGCATCCGGAAGTGTGACGAAACACGCCTTTCCCGCCATTTCCTCGATCCAGCACGAAGCCTCACCACCGTATACTTCCCGCACGGCTTCAATGAGCTCTTCCCATTCGTCCTCAGGAATCGCAACCCGTTCCTTCACCCATTCGAAGAGGTCCTCGGCGGAACCGGGAACCCAGCCCTGATCGAGCCTCTTGAGCCTTCGCATGAAATCCCGTATCAGCTCGCGGGGAATAAGCGGCCTGAGGTCGCGTGATCCGAGTACCTCCTCGACGACGTCCATACCGGGTTTTTTCACCTCTATACCCTCGGGCTTATCGTCGCTGTACATGCGGACATGTATCTGCTTGTGGAGTATGGAACGTGCAAAGGGGCTGGGGGTTTCCGAATATACGTGCCCGACCTCGATTTTTCCCAGTTCGACCTCGCCGAGCACTCCTAGAAGGGCGTCGAGGTCGAAATCGTCCTTCAGGCAGGCACGCCACGCTTCAACGGTCGCGGGGAAATCTTCGAGACCCCCGACGGACTGCAGCAGGCGTTTCGATCTGAGCCTGTTGAGCCAGAGCGGCATGCGCCGGTTGAATCCCGACCTGAGAAGGAGCAGCGATGTCGAGGCGCCCTCCCTGAAACGGGCTCCGAATATGCCGGTGTTTCCGAGGCTTCCGAGCAAAAGCGGCATGAGGGTATCCGGCCCCACGAGCGCCATGAGTTCGCGGGCGGACGGATAAACGGTATTCGGCCCGGTCTCGATCAGCACGGTATCCTCATCGTGATATACGCCCGCCTCCTCTCCGTACCGTTCCTTCCATGCCTGCTTCAGTGCCAGCCCGAAGGGCGCAAGGACCCTCCCACCCCACGGCGCGTGAATGACAACCGCCCGGGCGCTCGCTTTTCCGGCGGAAGAGAGATACTCGACAAGGACCTGGTGACGGTGGGGTATGATTCCGCACTGGCGCTCCTGCTCCTCGATGTATTCGAGAAGCGATTCGGCTGTTTTGCCGTCAATGAAGTATTCCGCAAGGAGCGCCGGGTCCTTCCCGTCCCGCATGATACCCGCGGCTTCCTCCATCAGACTGGCGATCTTCTCGGAAAAGTACCAGCTGCGCCCCGTATATTCCGCTTTCCAGAAGGGGACGAAAACCGCGGGCCACGCGGCTGGAACGACCTCGACGTTCTGATGATCTATGGATACGATCCTCCAGCTCTGCGTACCGAATACGAAAACATCACCGACCGAACGCTCCCACACGAACTCCTCGTCGAGATCCCCTATCCTGTCTCCGCTGCCCTGTACTCGAAGTCCGTAGTAACCCCTGTCGGGTATGGTACCGCCCGCCATGTAGACAAGCCTGAGGACCCCCTCCCTTCCCTTCACCGTGTTCGTAGCCGGGTCCAGCACCAGCCTGCTCTTCAGCTCCCGTATCCTGGTTTTTTGGTAACGGCCCGTGAGCATCTCGAGCACGAGGTCATAGCTCTTCCTCGTAAGGTCCCGGTATGAAAAACATCCCCTGATAAATCCGAAGAGATCGTCCCTGTCCCATGCCTGAACGCCCGTCATTGACAGAATGACCTGAGCGAGGACGTCGAGCGGACAGCGGGGGATATACGTATCTTCTATTTCACCGTCAACGATGAGCCTGGCCGCCACGCCCGATGATACGATGTCCTTTACAAAGAGGGGATAGACGAGGGCCCTGCATACCGCGCCGACTGTATGCCCCGCTCTTCCGGCCCGCTGCAGCGCAGAGGACACCGAAAAGGGCGTCTGCACCATGACAACCTCGTCGAGGTCCCCGATGTCAATGCCGAGCTCCAGCGAGCTCGTGGCCACGATGGCCTTGAGCTCCCCTTGCCTGAGCTTATTCTCCACGAGGGTCCTGATCTCGCACGAGAGGGACCCGTGATGGGCGTATGCGAGCCGGTCGCCCGCCTGTGCGTTGATGAGACGCGTGAGCCTCTCCGCGGTGCGCCTGCCGTTCGTGAAAATGAGGGTCGAGCGGTTCTGTCCTATGATCTCGACCAGCTCCCGTGCCAGCCGGTCGAATACGGTATCATCCGTTTCTCCCCGGTCAGTGCCTCCTTCGGGCCCCTGCCCGTCACTGCGGCTTTTTCCCCTTTCGGTCACGGCCCCATCCGGTCCGTCCCAGGGGATACGGACCCTGATGTCGTATTTCTTGCCTCCGTGGACTGAAACGGTCCGGACCTTTCTCTTTTCATACGAATACTCCCCGTTTTTCATCGGCCCGATATTCATCGGCCTTTGCCCGCCCACGAACTCAGCCAGCAGGGACAGGGGTTTTGCCGTTGCCGTAAGCCCGATCCGCTGGAACTCACCCGCCAGGAGCGTCACCCGCTCCACGGCGGTCATGAGATGCGTCCCGCGCTTGTTCGGCGCGACCGCGTGTATTTCGTCGAGCAGGACGGTTTTCACGAATTCTAGTATTTCCATCGAACGGACCGAGCTGAGAATGAGGTTGAGGCTCTCGGGGGTAGTGATGAATATCTCAGGGGGCCGCCGTATCATCTTCTGCCGTTCGGACTGCGGGGTGTCCCCGCTTCTCGTCTGCACCCTGATCAGCGGAAATTCCGCCCCGGCTTCCGTGAAAACCGCCTCCAGCTCCTTGAGGGGCTTTAAAAGGTTGACCCTGATATCGTTGTTCAGGGCCTTGAGCGGAGAGACATAGAGGAGTGACGTGCGGCCGATGGGCCAGGCGCCCGTAATGAGATTATTCAGGCCCCAGAGAAAACCGCACAGGGTCTTGCCGCTTCCGGTCGGAGCGTTGACGAGGAGATGGTTACCCTTCGCGATCAGGGGCCACGCTTTCGCCTGTACCTCTGTCGGCCCGCCGTATTTCCGAAGAAACCAGTCGCGAACGAGCGGGTGGAAGCATGAAAGAGCCGAGTGGTTGTCCATGCACACCATGATAATTCGGTGCCGAATCTTTTACAATTGGCAAATTAAAAGGTCATTATAAGTGGATCACCCGGACAGGTTTTACATAACATTTAAAACGGTCAAATGCGAAGGATGCCCGCCTGGAAGAGGCCGAGAATAATCGCGGCGAGCATGAGAAGAAGCGTCACCCTTCCGGACCACCGGTGAATTACGCGCAAACGGGCCTTGCGCTCCTTTCCTTCCGAGGTGAATATGAGCTTCCCGAGGATGGGCGTTACTATAAAGGAGATGAGTGCGAGCAGGCCGAACCAGGAGTGAACGGCACGCAGGTGTATTCCGGAAGCAAGCTGTATCATGACCGCCATCGCGGCTATGCCGATGCCGCCTAGAAAGGCGCCTGCTATCCCCACGCGTTTGTGATTCGCAAGCCACCATTTTTTCTTCTTCATGTACCGGGAAATGAGAAGCCCGAATCCCATGAGAAATGATGACATGAGCATGGTGATAATATGAATGGAGAAGAGATTAACGGACGGCATCTTCTGTTCCCCCCTCCTCTTCGAGGAGGTCTGGCGGAGTGGAATTTACACCCATGGTTTACTAATACAATAACACGAAAACCGGTTCCGGCAATACCGGAATGGGCGGCTCCTCCCGTGAGCCATGGCCGAAAAATACCATCTGCGCATTGTGTGCATGAATGCCTACTCGTGCAGAACCGGCCCGCGGATCCACGGGACCGTTTTACCGGGAGGGGGTGTTCTCCTGCAGATGCCTCACGAAGATATGGCCGATGATCTTCGCCTCGATCCCCTCCACCGCCGAGAGCGCCGCTGAGATCGTCGTGATATAGGGAATATTGTGGGTGATGGCCGCGAGCCTGATCGAGTAGTCGTGGATCTGTGAGGATTTCCCGAGAGGTGTGTTGATAAAAAGATCGAGCTTCGTACTCTTTATATAATCGAGCACGTTGGGATGGGACTCGTCTATCTTCTGAATGACCTCGGCCCAGACATCGTTCTCCCACAAGTATGCGGCCGTGCCGCGCGTGGCCAGGATACGTAAACCGAGGTCACTGAGCTTTCGTGCAACCGGGAGTATCGCGGGTTTGTCCGGATCGTTGACACTGATGAATACCGATCCCTTTACGGGCAGGGGTGTCCCGGCACCGAGCTCGGCCTTGTAAAAGGCCTCCCCGAAAGAGGCACCCGTACCCATGACTTCTCCGGTGGAGCGCATCTCGGGTCCGAGCAGGGGGTCTGAGCCGGGAAAACGGTCAAAGGGCAGAACCGCCTCCTTTACCGATACATACCGCGCCTCGAAATCATCACGCAACCCCTGTTCCCTGAGGGTCCTTCCCATAATGGCCGCGGTTGCGATCCTTGCCAGATGAAAACCGGTGGCCTTCGATACGAATGGAACGGTACGGGATGCGCGCGGATTAACCTCCAGAATGTAGACTTCCTCATCCTTCACGGCGAACTGGATATTAATAAGCCCCACCACGCCGAGCTCCCGTGCTATGAGGCGGGCCTGCCGCTTCATCTCTTCTATCCACTTCGGACTGGACTTCACCGGGGGAATGGAGCATGCGGAGTCGCCGGAATGTACGCCCGCTTCCTCTATGTGCTGCATGACACCGCCGATGATTACGTTCGTGCCGTCCGAAACCGCATCGATATCGTATTCGAATGCGTCTTCCAGAAACTTATCGATCAGCACTGGATTCTCACCGGAAATATTGACGACCTCCTCGAGGTAGGCGTGAAGGGAATCGGGATCGTACCGTATCGCCATCTTCCTTCCACCGAGAATATACGAGGGCCTTACGAGCACGGGATAGCCGATTCTTTTCGCAATGCGCATCGCCTCGGCCGCGTTCTTGGCCGTTCCGTTGTTCGGCTGCCGGAGCCCGAGCTCCTCGATGAGTGAAGAGAACCGTTCGCGGGATTCGGCCCTGTCTATGGAATCCGGCCGGGTCCCGAGTATTTTCGCGCCCAGTTTCTCGAGTTTCCGCGCGATATTGAGCGGAGTCTGACCGCCGAACTGGACGATGGTGCCGATCGGTTTCTCCTTTTCGATGATGTTCATCACGTCTTCGAGCGTAACGGGCTCGAAGTAGAGGCGGTCCGATGTGTCGTAGTCCGTGCTCACCGTTTCCGGATTGCTGTTCACCATGATGCTCTCGTAGCCGAGGTCCCTCAGCTCGAACGACGCCTGGACACAGCAGTAGTCGAACTCGATGCCCTGCCCAATCCGGTTCGGGCCGCTTCCGAGGATGAGGACCTTCTCCCTGTCGGTAGGCACCGTTTCGTCTTCAGAGTCGTAACTCGAGTAAAAATAGGGGGTAGACGCCTCGAACTCGGCCGCGCACGTGTCGACCGTCTTGTACACGGGAAGCACTCCCTCCTTCTCCCTCCGCCTGCGGATCTCGAGTCCGTCCGTACCGCACAGATACCCTATGTGCTCGTCCGAGAGCCCCGATGTCTTCGCCTTTCTCAGTGCCGATCCGCTCGTGCCTTCACGCTTCACGGAATCGATCATCAGGGCGGCCTTCTTGAACATCATGACGAACCAGGGATCAATGCCGGTCAACCGGGAGATTTCTTCCTCGCGGGCACCCCTCCCCAGGGCTTCTATAATAAAGGGTATCCTGTCGGGCGAGCTCTTCGATATTTCGGAGAGCAGCTCGTCGACCGATTTTTCCCCGGTTTCCCTGTACCACGGTTTCGAGTGCTCGAGCGCCCGAAACCCCTTGAAGAGCGCTTCACTGAACGTCCTGCCGAGGGCCATAACTTCACCCACGGACTTCATCTGTATGGAAAGTTCCCTCACCGTACCCGGAAACTTTTCAAACGCGAACCTGGGCAGCTTGATCCCCACGTAGTCGATGACGGGCTCGAAGGAAGCCGGCGTCTTTTCGGTTATGTCGTTCGAAATCTCGTCGAGCGTGTACCCCACCGCCAGCTTTGCCGCTATCTTGGCTATGGGAAATCCCGTTGCCTTGGAAGCGAGTGCCGAGCTCCTCGAAACCCTGGGATTCATCTCGATGGCGACGATGCGTCCGGTCTCCGGGTCCATGGCAAACTGGACATTGGAGCCTCCCGTTTCCACACCGATCTTACGAAGTATGGCGATCGACCCGTCCCGCATGTACTGGTTTTCCCGGTCCGAGAGGGTCATGGCCGGTGTAACGGTGGCGCTGTCGCCCGTGTGAATACCCATGGGATCGATATTCTCGATGCAGCAGATGATGACGGCATTGTCGTTTTTATCCCGCATCACCTCGTACTCGAATTCCTTCCAGCCGTAGATCGATTCCTCGACCAGAACCTGGTGCACGGGACTGACGTCCAGTCCCCGGTGCACGGCGTCCAGGAATTCCTCCCGTGTCCTTGCCAGGCTTCCTCCGGTGCCGCCGAGCGTGAAGCTCGGCCGAATAATGAGGGGCAGCCCGATCTTTTTTTGAAATGCCTGAGCTTCTTCCATCGATTCCGCGATGGCGCTCCTGGGCGTATCGAGGCCTATCTCATCCATCGCCTCCTTGAAGAGCTCCCGTTGTTCCGCCTTTCGGATAACGTCAATATCCGCGCCTATGCTCTCCACACCGAAGCGGCGGAGCACGCCCTCACGGGAGAGCTCGATCGCGAGATTGAGCGCCGTCTGTCCTCCGAGCGTGGGGAGAAGCGCGTCCGGACGCTCACGGGCTATGATCTGTGAAACCGATTCGAGATCGAGGGGTTCGATATAGGTGCGGTCCGCCATGCGCGGATCCGTCATGACGGTCGCGGGATTACTGTTCACGAGAATAACGTCATAGCCCTCTTCCTTCATGGCTTTGACCGCCTGCGTCCCCGAATAGTCGAACTCACACGCCTGTCCGATGACGATGGGGCCCGAGCCTATAACGAGAATCTTTTTTATGTCGCTTCGTTTCGGCATGGTCAGATGGACCTCACGAACTGATCGAAGAGGAAGAGCGTATCATGGGGCCCCGGTCCGGCTTCAGGGTGGAACTGCACGGAAGAGAGCGGCAGCTTCAGGTGACGCAGTCCTTCGAGCGTTCCGTCGTTCAGGTTGACGTAGGTTGCCGCCGTTTCACTCTTATTCAGGGTGTCCATATCCACGCTGAACCCGTGGTTCTGTGATGTGATGTAAACCCTGCCCGACTCCTCGTTTCTGACAGGGTGGTTGCCGCCGTGATGTCCGAACTTCAGCTTGAAGGTCTTTGCACCGAGGGCCTGCGCCACGATCTGATGCCCGAGGCATATCCCGAACAACGGGACCCTGCCGATCAGGTCCCGAACGAGATCGACCACACCCCCGAGTGCCGCCGGATCTCCCGGACCGTTGGAGAGCAGTACACCGTCGGGCTTCGTGCCCAGTATATCGGAGCAGGCGGCATTCGCGGGAAAAACCTCGACCCTGCACCCGCGCACCGCGAGCTCCCGCAGAGAGCTTATCTTGATACCGCAGTCCAGAACCGCGACGCGCTTTCCGTCTCCGTCCGAGTAGAGATAGGGCTCTACGGTCATGACCTCCTTTACGAGGTCTCTTCCCACGAGACCGGGCGATTCTTTCACCCTGTCCAGGAAGAGGCTCCGGTCGAGGGTCCCGGTCGTTATCCCGGCTTTCATGGCACCCTGTTCGCGCACGTGCTTTGTTAATGCGCGCGTATCCACCCCCTCCACACCGATCACACCCGATCCGTTGAGGAAACCGGCAAGGTCCGTGATAATCCTGTTGTGCAGATGAGCGCCGCCCGTTTCCTCTGCAGCGGGTTCGTAACGGGGCGGACCGGGATCGAGCACTGATTCTCCGTTCTTTATCTCCACTCCCGCATACTCCTTGACCACGAAACCGCTCGTATGCACGCGCGTGGATTCGTTTTCACCGTTCCGAATCCCGTAGTTGCCGATCATTGAAGCGGTCATGAGCACGATCTGGCCGCAGTACGAAGGGTCGGTGATGATCTCCTGGTATCCGGTAAGACTGGTATTGAATACGATCTCTCCGAACGTTTCGCCCGGACCGGTAAAGCTTTCGCAGTCGCAGTACCAGCCGTCTTCAAGGAGGAGCAATGCTTTCATGGTTGTATGTTTTAAGGGTATGGGTACGTTTGACGGGTACGATTTCAGCGCTGCACTACCCGCATTCCGTGTGAGTTTTGAAAGGAAATTAGCGCAAACCCGTCAGCCCGTCAACCCTATTCGTGAAGAGGGCCTTTTTTGTCTTCGGAAAAAACCTCTGCGGAGAATATGTATATTTCAGTGTCAGGGTCCCGCCACGCATCACCCGGAAGGCCGGCCTTGTAGCAGGTATGCTCAAGAAACGTATCCCTGTCCCAGCTCTGTTCGGTCGCCACCTGCGGCAGGAGGAGTCCCTGGTAAAATCCTCGTTTCATCACGAGCCCGTGTTTTCCCACCTCCACCTCGTCAACGCTCCGTATGCGCTTGAGTGGAGACATGACCGAGATCTCCAGGTCGATACCGCCGTACTCATCAGGCGAAAGCGGGGGAAACCGGGGATCCTTGAACGCGGCCGCCTCGGCCATCTCGATAACCGACAGGTAAAGGGGTTTCAATGCCTGAACGTACCCTATACACCCCCTGAGACTGCCGTTTTCATGTAAAGTGACAAAAGCCCCGCAGTCCTCCTTTACCTTCTCGCTTACGGGTTCGGCCTCCGGCTGGGGACCCAGACCGAGCTTGAAGCCGATCGTTTTCCTGGCAAGTGCAAGAAGCCATTGTTTTTCTTTTATGCTGAGCATGATCGTTTCTCCATTGCGGTTTTCCGCGCGCCGCCTCAATACAGGGCGGCGGCCAGGTACCCGACGACCCTTCTCCTGTCCCCCGATACCTCGCCGGAATCCCGGTAATCGAGCACCGCCGATTTCCCCAGGCCCGTCTCCCCGGCTATAAGCATCGCGGTCAACACGCCGGCAAATCCGCACGCCTCGCATTCACCGGCCTGAATGCACGTAAGAAGCGATTCGGTGTCCATTTTACGCAGTTCCTCCCTGAAACGCCCGTCAAGAGCCGAAGCCTCTATACGTGAGTGGTAGTGGGAGAGGTCGGTGCTCACGATATAAATAATTTTCCCGCCGGTCTTCTTCCCCATACGTAGAAGAGTTTTTTTAAGAAAGACCGCCCCGTCCAGTGTCTGCTCTCCGAAGAGAAGCGGAACAATCCTGGTACCGGGCATGGCGATCTGTATGAAGGGAAGCTGGACTTCCACCGCGTGTTCGCCGAGATGCGCCTCCTGATAAAAATCGATCCGCCCGTCTGAATCCGCGAGCAAAGTGGAAATATCGAGATCCACCTCCACCTCGCCGAGCGGTGTCCGGTATGCAGAATCGAGATTGACCGATATCCCCGGAAACGCGGCCTGATGGGCCGTACCGATGATTACGGCCGTGTCGAATTTAAACCCGCGCAGGAGCGCGTAGGCGTGTGCCTGCACGGCACCTGAAAAAATATAACCCGCATGCGGTGCAATGACGGCTACCGGAGGCCGCTGCCGGGGATCATCCACCCCTGCTTCGGCAATGGACTTTTCAAGTGCACCAACGTCCACTTTCTGAAGGTAACCTTCCACCATGTTCTTCAGGTCGTCCTTCTCGTCGGGGTAGAAAAGCCCGCTGACAACGGGATGCCTGAGCGTCTTTTCCCTTTTCATATCGCCCTCGCTTGAAAAACCTTAACCGCCCTTCCTCAATTGTATTATAGCGGCAGGCCCTTTACAAATCTTTTCTATTCAACGGGCTGGGTACGGCGCCGGCGGAATGCCGCTCACGGGATGCAGAGGGAACTCGTACTAATAACGTATACCGTTAACTTCTTCGTACATTGCGATGATATTTTCCGGAGGGACCCCGGCAAGGATATTGTGGACCTGGTTGAAAATGAAGCCGCCGTCCTTCATGAATATTTCCGTATTCTTCCTGACCTCTTCCCGAACCTTCCGTGGTGTGGATTCCGGAAGAATATACTGCGTATCAACACCGCCTCCCCAGAAGACAATGTCTTTTCCGAATTCACGTTTCAATCTCGCGGGCTCCATACCCGCGGTATTGGTTTGGACGGGGTTGATAATATCCACCCCCGCATCTATCAAATCGGGGATGAACTCGGATATCGCGCCGCAGCTGTGCAGGAATACATAAAGATCGGACTTCTCCTTTATCATCCTGTACATTTTTTTATGCCGTGGGAGGAACAGCTCCCTGTACATCGCAGGAGAGAGCATCGGTCCCGTCTGCATGCCGAGGTCGTCCCCCATCTGTATTATCTGCACATAGGGCGATACCGCTTCCAGCAGGGGTTCGAGATTTTCCAGGTGAATTTCGGTGAGCTTATCAAGCATTTTCTCCATCTCAGCCCTGCTGCTGATCAGGTTGATAAGAAACTCATCGTTCCTGTAGAGAAACTGGCCCCACTCAAACAGGTTGCCCCCGAAACCGACCATGATCGCATAGTCCGTTTCCTCGTAGAGTTTTTTTGCCTTATTCCTGAGCACTTTGAAAAAATCAGGGCGATTTGCGTTTTTCCAGAGGGGACCCTTCATATAATCCCACATCACCCTGTGCATATATCCTGAAAGATCGTCGAAATCATTTTTATGTAAATTGTAAAGGGGCCATACGGACTGATCAAAATAACATGATCCCTCCGGCATCACAGCGATAATTTCCCCGTCGTCATGCACACAGACCCACGCGTTTTCCCTTTTTTCGACATGAAACCATGCGGGGAATCGTGCCTCTGAACCGTCCGGAAGCTTCCAGTCGATCCAGTCGGCCGGGTTATCGACGAACATACGGGCAAGGTCCACGGCATCGATCCGGAAGCGGTCGAGGTACCACTGCTCAGGTACGGATAGCTGCTGAACGGGATCATATATCCTTGTTTCTCCGTCTTCTATTCCGAGGTGTTTTTTTAAATCGTTGTAGGCGATGCCCATTATTCCCGTGGAACGCATGGCTCCACAGTCTACGGGAACCTTATCGGGCTCCCTGTGCCGCAAAGCCATTGTTATTCTTTCCCTCGGAGTCATGGAAAAATTCTCCTATTCACCGGAAACTGACAGTACCATTCCCGAGATGAAGTATTTTCTCAAAAGTATGAAAAGCAGTATTGTCGGGATGGAAGTGAATATCACGCCGGACATGGTATACGGCATAATGGTTCCCCCGCTGGGCCCTGACATGGATGCCAGTGCGATCATAACGGGACGGGCGACCGCCGAGCGGGTGAGCACCATACCGAACAGAAGATCATTCCAGATCCAGGTCATCTGAAACAACGCAACAACCGCGGTGGGAGCTATGGATTGAGGAAGAAATATGTACAGATACAGTTTTATCGGACCGCATCCGTCAATCTTGGCTGCATCCTCGATTTCTTTGGGTATGGTCGTGTAGAAGCCTCTGTAAACGAATAAACTGAACGGGATGCAGAGAGCCGCGTAGATGAGCACCATCCCCACTTTGGTATCATAGAGACCGATCGTGTAAAAAAACTTATAAACAGGAATGAGATACATTTGAAACGGAAAAAGTGTTCCGCTGTAAATAAGGAAAAACAGCAGGAAGTTGAACCGGGGCCGCAATCGTATAATACTGAATCCCGCCATTGAGGCGGCGATAATCGCAATTCCGGCACCGGATGCGGCATAAATAACCGAATTGAGGAAATGCTTGTGCAGTTTATAGATTTTAAAGGTATTTCTTAAATTCTCGATGATTGAGACTTTCCTTGAAAACTGATAAAACTTTTGACTTATGAACTCTTCCGGGGTCTTGAATGCCACGAAAAAGGTCGTCCACACGGGAAGCAGCCACAGCAGCGCCAGTACACCAACGATGACATATAAGACGATCTTGTTGACGGATACTCGCATGCGCAACCCTCTGGGCTTGTGCGGTTAATAGTACAGCAAATCCTTTCGAGCCATTCGCTTGATATAAAAGAACGACACGGCTATTACAATAATCGAGAGCACAACCGATATCGCGGCCCCATATCCCATTCTGAAAATGATAAAAGTTTCCCTGAACATGGTAACGGCCAGTGTTTCCGACGAACGGTACGGACCTCCCCGCGTCATTACATAGATTATATCAAATGCCTTGAACGAGTTCACCATCGCCATCGTAATGACGATGGTCGTGATCGGCCTCAGCATGGGAAACGTAACATGGATGAAGGACTGCCATTTGTTTGCACCGTCTATCATCGAAGCTTCGATCTGCTCTTTCGGTATGGTGACAAGTCCCATCAAAAAAAGCACCATATTCATTCCAAGCTGCTGCCATGTCCATCCGATGAGCAGGGCGAAGGTGTTGAGAGGGACTCCGGTCAGCCATGAAATCTTCCTGTCAACACCCATCAGGAGCAGCAGGTTGTTCAGAACCCCCATTTCTCTGCTGAACATATATTGCCACATGATGCCGGTTGCAACGAAAGAGATGGTAATGGGAATGAAAAAGACCGACTTGAAGAATTTCTCGAACGCGATGCCCTTGATAAATATGGCGACCAGGAGCCCGCCCATCACCGGGAATACTATGGTGAAGGCCACCCATATGAGCGTATTCCTCAGTGAAACGATGAAATTCTCATCGGTCAGTATGGACCTGTAATTTTTTAAACCGATGAATACCGGCTTTTTCAAGCCGTCCCATTCGAAGAAGCTGTAGTAAATGTTCTGGAACATCGGTATGATGAGCAGTACTAAGACGAGCAGCAAGGCAGGGATGATGAAAAGATAGCTTATTACCCGCTCGTTTGTTTTCATATAACGAGTCTCTTTTTTCCCTGATGCCCAAAACGTCCGTTCAATAGTGGGGTATAACACTATTAAGTATAGTAATTATACCCCACAAAGGTTCCAGGCCCCAGATTGAGCCGACTCTGTTTTTAAGCAGCCTTCAGATCTCTTACTGTGCCGACCAGTATTCATCCGCGATCTTGTCCAAATCCGCCAGTACCGTATCCAGGGAATCGGGATCCAGCATGAATTCCGCGAACTTGTCGACCGCGGTTTCGCAGATGGGAGTCGGTGTCGCCTCCCAGTACCTGTTCACGATCGTGTAGTTCTCATTCACGATCGTGTTCATGAGGTCGATCTTCACCGGCGGCAGATAGTCGGCCTTTGACTGCTGATTCGCGGGAAAAGAGGTTATCATCTCAGCGAGAAACGCGTTCCCCTCGGGACCCATGAGCCAGTCCATGACCTTTTTCGCGGCTTCGAGGTTCGGTGCGTTTTTGCTCGCAAGGATCGGCATTGCCTCGAGTATGATGACTTTCCCGGCATCCGGATTATGCGAAGGGAGAACGAAAGCCCCGATCTTGTCCTCCGGAACGCCGTTTGCCGTGAGCACCGATGTATAGTACCACGTGCCGCACACGATCATGGCGAGCTTGTCCTGATTGAAGAGCACCGGCGAATCGGTAAAAAGGTCCGTTCCGGGATCGGTGAAATATCCATTCTCGATCAGTCCCTTCCAGACCTCGAATGCCTTCTTTACTCTCGGATCGGAATACTTCGCCCTTCCCTCGCAAAGGTCCACGTAGAGCTGGGGATCCTGCCCCATTATCATCTCCTCGAACATGATAAAGGTAGGCCAGCGTCCGAGAACGGTATGGAACAACGGTATCTTGCCGTTCGCCTTGAGGGTCTTGCAAACCTCCAGCAGTTCATCCCATGTTTCAGGAACACTGAGGCCGAGCTCGGTGAATACGTCCTTGTTGTACCAGACCGGCCAGTATTCGACGCCGTAAACGAGACCGTATCGTTTTCCGTCGAAGGTAAAGGCATCCCTCAATCCCTGTGAGTATTCGTCCTTGTGCTTGTCCCATATTTCCGTTACATCGGCTAACAGCCCCTGGTCGATGAGACCCTTCATTCTGTAGGTCGACCACCACGTAAAGAGCTCCGGAGCGCTGTCGGTTGGGAGGGCCGAGCGCGCAGCCGCGATAAAAACATCGGTGGACGGATAGGGTGACGGTACGATGTCGATACCCAGGATCTCCTTCGTTTTCGCCCCGGTTGCCTCGAAATAAGGCTGAAAATTCGGAGTCCCTCCCTTGTCGTGGATTAAGGTAATCGACACCTCTTCAGCCTCCTCCTCTTTTTCGCCTGCCGCGAACAGCACCGGTGCTCCAAAAAACACCAGGATCAGGCACGCGATCATGATTCTAACTGCGAGCGTTTTCATGTAATTTCCTCCTTTATTACTTTGAATTACACGATGAATAATTTTATCCGATGTGTTTGAAAAACGAAACACCTCCTTATTAATAAGACGTTGACTACATGTACAGTCTTCTTCCTGTTCTCCAACCATTCCATCATAAGGTGCCTCGCTCTTTTTTGTCAATATTGAATAACAGCGGGATATTTTCTTATTAAGAAAAAACATCATTATAGAAATGCTGAACGGGGAAAAAACTTGATAACAAGGTATTAAAATCATTAATAGAAAAATGCTTAGAGGAAGGTTGCCTTTTTAATCAATGCAAAAGAATTGTTGAGCGTAAAACATTAAGCACCGAAAGCACTGACCTGTAAGGGGCAAAGTATAAAGGTGTTCGGCTACAGATCGTTCTCCACGTCCACGAATACGACACTGATGCCGAACCGCTCTTCAATTTTTTTCCCGAGCCGTATGATGCCGGGCCGTTCGGTATTATAATGACCCGCGAAGATATAGTTGAGCCCCGTTTCCCGCGCAACGGCAGGAGTGCTCTCGCGGGCGTCCCCGGTAAGGAACGCGTCGACCCCCAGTCCGACCGCCCTTTCGATTTCGATCTTTCCGCCCCCGCTCACCACGTAGAGGGATTTCACCCTCCGGGGTCCGAACCGGTAGCACCGGGCCTCGGTACCGAGTGATTCCTCCACCCGCCTGAGCAGCTCGTCCAGCTCCACGGGGTTCTCATAGGTACCGATAAGGCCGAGGGAACGGTCCTCCCCCTCCGGCGGATCGATAGTGTCCGCTCGGATCCCCTCGAGTATGAGCCGGTTATGCGCGATTTCCGGGTGGAAATCGAGAGGAAGGTGATAGGCGAAGAGGCTTATATTGTTGGAAAGTATCGCCCTGACTCTCTCCTTTTTATATCCCCGTATGACGGGATCTTCATTTTTCCAGAACATGCCGTGATGAACCAGTATGGCATCCGCCTTTTTCCTTACCGCGGATCGGATGACTTCGAGGTTGATGCTTACCGCCGTTACAACGGTTTCGATTTCATCCCCTCTATCTGCAGTCCGTTCGGGGCGTAATCCGCCGTTCCCGCACTGTTCAGGTAATCGTTCAGCCATTTCTCCAGATCGTCGCGTAATACCACGGATCTACCTCCTCTTGAAGACCTTCTCAATATATGCCTTCGTATACCTCACGAAAGTCGGCCGCCCGTGTGGGCACAGGTGGGGGACGTTACAGTCGAACAGGTCGTCGACGAGGGAGAGGGCCTCCTCTTCACCGAGTACGTCTCCCTCCTTGACCGCGCTCCTGCACGCCGCTGTTTCAAGGAAAAAGGCGCGAAGGTCCCCTACCCTTGCGGGTACCCCTTCCCGGTAGAACCGGTCGAAAAAGAGCGAAACTATTTCCTCCTCCCGCTTCTCGGGTACGTAGGCGGGTACGGTAACGACATTGAAGCTCTCGTCACCGAAGGGCTCGATCTCGATTCCCGCTTCCCTGAACGCGTCGATGTTCTCCGCCATCTCCCCGTACCGGTCGGCCGGCGGAGTGAAGTTCAGCGGCACGAGGAGACGTTTTACCAGGACACCGTCCCCGGATGAGGCCTGCATGTTTTCGAACAGGATCCGTTCATGCGCAGCGTGCTGATCAACGATGAGGATGGAATTCTCCTCCTCGAAGAGCAGGTAGGTATGATAAAAACATCCCCGATAATACAGCCTGTCGACTGAAGGGATGCCTCCTGCCGTGGTCCCGGACCCGGTTTCCAAGGCGGCGGCCCGCTCCCCGAATTCAGGTGACTCTCCATAATAAACGGCACTCCGTTCTTCGACCCTGCGCGGTACGAGCAGGTCCGGCCCGGGTACGGACCCTGCGTCCGGACTTTTATACGGGACGCGTGCGAGCTTCACTCCGGACAGCGCTTCACCTACGGCGGAATGGAGAGCGGCGTTTACGCGGGAAGAGGGCTGCAGCTTGATCTCGTTCTTCGAGGGATGCACATTGACGTCGATGAGCGCGGAATCGATCGTTATAAACACGAAAATAAAAAAGAACCTTCCGGCTGGTGCAATACCCCTAGAGGGGCTGTTTATCGTATAGAGGATCGAGCGGTCGACCACCGGACGGTTGTTCACAAAGAGATACTGGCCCGATCTGTTCGGCATTGTACGCCTGGAAAGGAAGAGATCGAGCTTGAAGCCCTCTTCTTCCCTGTTTATGAGGACGAGGTCGTCGCCTGTTCCCGGAAAGAGACCGTCTATTCTCTCCGCCCGGTTTTGTGCGGGTTTCAGATTGAGCACCGGTCTCTCATCGGCCGTGTAGCGGAACCCGCGCTCGTGGAATCCGATGGCCTTCTTCACGACCTCGGCCTTGATTTTCATCAATTCCGCCCTGTTGCTCTTGAGGAATTTCTTTCTGGCAGGCAGCGTAGTGAAAAGGTTTTTTACCGACACCGTTGTTCCGGGGTTCGAGGCCGCCGGGGCCGACCGCGGCGGTGAACCGGGGTTCGATACGATTTTCGTACCGTGGTCCTCTCCCACTTTTCTCGTGGTCAGGGTAAAATCACTCACCGCGCAAATGCTCGACAGGGCCTCGCCCCTGAAACCCATGCTCGCCAGCGTATCGAGGTCTTCCATGGTCCTGATTTTGCTCGTGGTATGCCGCCCGACCGCGAGCAGCGCATCCTCGCCCGCCATGCCACTCCCGTTATCCCTCACCGATATGAGGGACTTGCCGCCGTCGTTCACGGTTACGATTATTTCATCGGCTCCGGCGTCGAGCGCGTTATCGAGAAGCTCCCGAACAACGGAATAGGGCCCGTCTATCACCTCTCCGGCGGCTATCTTCTCGTACACTTCCTGCGGCAGCCTGGTGATTTGTCCCATGGTTTTTCCAGCCTCCCCTTATACCGTTTGGCCGCCTACTTCGACTGGTAATCCCTGATGAATGCATCGATGGAGCGGTCGTATGTCCGCTCGGCGGCATTCGAGAAGTAGCATGCCGGAAGCTCGTTCATCCTGCGGTGATAGGCGATACACTCGCAGCAGATACCCTTTCTCGAGCAGGGCTCGTAGGTACAGTTGCAGTATGACCTGTTACTCGATTGCTTACACTCCATCTCCGTGTTTCCTCTCGTTTTGTATCAGTTTATGGTTCCTGAACTTATTGCAATCTTCGAAGGAAATTATCTTCATTCCCCTCTCCCGCTTTCATATTATGCCAGGAAGCTTGTAAACCGGGTCAGCAGCACCACGATCACGAGCGCGGGAAGGATGTTGATGACCCTGATCTTTTTTATCTCGAGCAGGTTGATGCCTATCCCGATTATAAGCGTGCCGCCGACCGCCGTAAGCTGGGCGATCATAACCGATGTGAATAAATTCCTGCTCGTGGCTGCAAGAAGCGTGATGGACCCCTGAAACAGAAGCAGCGGAACCGCCGAAAAGAGCACGCCGATACCGTAGGTCGAAGCCAGCGCTACCGAGGTAAATCCGTCCATAACGGATTTGGTAAGCAGCAGGGTCCTGTCTCCGCGCAGCCCCTCGTCTATCGCTCCCACGATCGTCATCGAGCCGATGCAGAAGATGAGAAACCCGGTAATGAGTCCTTCGGAAAACCCGGAATCCGCCGAGATTTTGCGTTTCAAACCGTCCAGGGACCGGTCGATCCGCTCTTCCAGCATGAGCAGCTCGCCGCAGAAACCCCCGATGATAAGGCTGAAAACGAGTACGAGAATATTCTCCACCTCGAAGGCCATTTTCATTCCTATGACAAGGGTGACGAGCCCCATCGCCTGGAAGAAAATTCGCTTCACGCGCTGCGGGTACCTGTTCTGCAGTATCAGGCCCACGGCACTTCCCGCAAGAACGGCCGCGGTGTTGATAAATGTTGCAATTGGGAGCATGTGACCCGCCTTCCGGCATGATGGGCTCTGAATATAATCTTCAGGTCCTGAAAAAGGCAATCCCGCCCTCCCTCAGTAAACGGCTCTTATGAGATCCCTCGTATAGGGATGCTCGGGGGATTGCAGGACTTTTTCCGAGGGACCGTGTTCCACCACGGCGCCGTCCTTTATCACGAGTATCTCGTGGCTGAGTGCCCTTACCACCCTGAGATCGTGGCTGATGATGAGATAGGCGAGGCTGTAGCGCTCCTGCAGGTCTCTCAGGAGCGCAAGTATCTGGGTCTGCACCGACATGTCGAGCGCGGAGGTGGGTTCGTCGAGCACCAGGAATTTCGGCTTCAGAACGAGCGTTCTGGCGATGCAGATTCGCTGTCTCTGGCCGCCCGAGAACTCATGCGGGTAGCGTCCGGCCATGTCCTCGGTCAGACCGACTTCGCGCAGGGTTGACCCTATACGGACCTCCCTTTCCGCCGCATCGGCCGATCCATGCACGGCGAGCCCCTCTCCGATGATCTGCCCCACGGT
>Ga0180432_10001731_pt1 | contig 34027 bp, 24 predicted proteins | sample SS_ome_10_FD_132414 | JGI IMG/M metagenome (GOLD analysis project Ga0180432, IMG submission 132414) | Hypersaline lake sediment archaeal communities from the Salton Sea, California, USA - SS_1_MS_2 metaG | ecosystem: Environmental > Aquatic > Non-marine Saline and Alkaline > Hypersaline >... | reverse complement strand
TCCCGCACCAGGACGGCGCCGTGAACGGGCCATACGGATTCGACCTGCCCGAAGGCCACCGTACTCATGCGGCCCCGGGCCGCCAGGAAACGCCAGGCCACGGCGCCGTCCGATGCGCGCAGGCAGTAGACGTAGCCGTCACGCGCACCCAGCAGCACCGAGCCGGTGTCACTGACGAACGTGGGAGGTGAATCGATTCGGCCGCCGGCGGCGAACCGCCACGCCGGGGCGCCGGTTTTGGCCGACAGCGCGTGCAGCGTGTTCCCGTCAACCGAGACGGCAAACACCTTCCCGCCGCCCGCGGTCACGGCGCCGGGTCGCGGCCCGACGGTCGCGGTCCAGGCCGCCGTCAATCGGTCCGGCAGCGTGTGGGGGCTGCTTGCGGCGCGCTCGTTATTGCCGCGGTGCGTCGGCCATTCGGGCCGGCGGTCCGCGCCGGCCGATCGCCCTGCGAGCTTGCCGTAGGCCGGTCCCTTCTCGAGGCGCTGCGCATCCGGCACGGCCGGCACAGCCTTGCGGGCCCCTTTTCCGGCCAGTGCCCAGAAGCCGTACAACTGCGCCTCGACGTAGCAGCCGCACGAGTGCGGCGGATTGTAGATCAGCCCGTTGGCCGGCGTGACGCCGATCGTGCACGTCGAGCGCAGCCAGTTGTTCCGGGAATGATTGTCGCCGGCGAGGTCGAACATCTCCGTGCCGCGCTTCGGCGTCATGATGTAGCGGATGGTGGCCTTGCCCGGGTAGCACCGGTAGTGATGGCCGTCCGTCCACAGCCTCTCGAGTACGTTGCGCGTCTGCCGCACCTTGCCGGTACGCAGCTCGCGCGGCCGCGAGAAGTCCGGACCCAGCCACACCGTGTCTCCGACCACGTAGATTTCTCCGGGCTTGCGGTCGTCCAGGCTGGGCAGGTAGTCGGTGGTCCACAGCACGCGGCCGTCGTCGGCCGACAGCGCAGACAGGCGGCCTCCGTAGTCGTGCACGCGCGCGTGCGACCCCTTGTAGATGTGGGCGTCCCGGGACAGCACATTGGGATCCTTCCCGCCGTGCGACACGAGCACGACGCCGCCGGCCACCAGCAGCCGCTCGTGCGTGGCCACCCTCGGCCTCTTCATGGGCACCTTGTGCGAGGCCGCCGCCCACTGCCACTTCAGCGTGCCGTTCTCCGCCGACAGGCAGCAGACGCGCGTGGTCGTTCGCACGAAGACGCGACCGTCCGACGCGGCCAGGGTGAATCGGACGATGGATTCCTTCGGGCCCGTGCGCCAGGTCCAGCGGGGCTTTCCCGTTTCCGTTGACACGGACACGACCGCGCCGCCGGCTGTGAGGAACAGTGCCGGCCCGTGCTTGACGACCTCCGTGTACCCCGCGGGGCCCGCGCAGGTCCTGAGCGTGCGGCCGGTGGCGCCGTCGATGACGCTCGGCGGCTGCCCGGGTCCCAGCGGCGCGTAGACGTTCTTCTCGTCCACGACCATGGTGCGCCACACGCTGTCGAGCGTTTCCCGCTGGACCTTCACGGCCTTTTTCCACAGGAGAATGCCGTTGAACGCGTCGCGGGCGTGCAGGAACCACCTCCCGGGCCGACTCATGTCGGAGGAGCGCGTTTCATCCACCATGTAGTGGAGCCGTCGGCCCGAGGTCAGTACGGGGCGAATGGCGGGGTTGCCTCCCTTGTCCACGTCGTGGTGTCGCGTCCAGGTCGGTCCGCCCAGCCATTGCACGTGTCCCGGCGGGGCCACCACGGAGTCCCGGGCCACGGCGTTGTTGTCGGCGTCGTGAAAGAAATGCGTCCAGGTGTCGATCGTTTGAGGCCGCGGCTTCGAGAAGCGCTCGCTCGCCGCACCGGACGGGCCTTTGAGGATGACGGCGGCGCCTCCGGGCGCCAGCACTCTCCGTATCTCTTCCTGCGCAACCTTGAACTCCGCCCCTCGAACCGCAACGTGGTTCACCAGGTTGTCGACGTACGGCAGATTCTTCCCGTCAAAGGCCCTGGCCGACACGCGGCCGGACAGGCCTTCCTGCTGTATGCGCCGGCGCATCCGGTCCACCTTGGCGCGGTCGGTATCGAGGTATTCGGTCAGACGGCCCTTCTTCAGGCCGGCGCCGGGTCCGGCCGGATCGCAGCCTATGACGACCACCAGGCCGCGTTCATTACCGCCCGGCGGGACGGCTTCGCCCGCCGGCCCGGCAGAAGCCGAACACGTCACCAGGGCGAATACGACCACGTATATGCGGACTCTAGAGAACACGGTATCGTCTCCTCATCCTGACTGGAGTGTCCTGCGTGGATCTCTCCCAACGGCGGCTACGGTGCGGGCCTGGCGGCTGCGGTGGGGGCGGTCACGACCTTGAGCCTCAGCGGCTTGTCGCCGGACACCTTGACGGGCAGGCCTTTTCGCAGGGCGGCGCCGGTCACGGTCCGGGGGGTGTTGTCGGTCGCGCTGCGGACCGTGTAACGCGTCTGGTCCGGCTCGACGGTGAACCACTCGGGGAGGGTGTTCATGCGGGGCCAGTCCCGCTTGAATCCCATGTACCGGCGGTGACGCGGGATGTCGAAGACGAGCGTGCCTTCGTACGGCTTGTCGGACTTCAGGACGATGGCGATCCCGCCTTCGGTGTCGATCGCGCCGAGCTTGAGGTCCTGCCGCCAGGGCCGGGCGATGGTCCCGCGGGTGTGCATCAGGGCGTGCATGATCGCGGTCCTCACGCCGTTCGACTCGAGTTTCATCGTGCCCCACAGCGGCGCCGCGGCCAGGGGGTGTCCGGCCCGGACGATGTTCGCCCTGACTTCGTGGTCCGCCCAGGCGAGGCCTTCGGCGACGGGCAGGCGGTTCATGATGTACAGCCCGCCCTCGACGGAATCGGCGTACCCGTCGATCGATCGTCCTTCCCAGGGGTAGTTCCTGTATCGGGGTTTGGCCAGGTTCCGCAGGGTCTGTTCCATCTGCCGGCGATAGACCTCCTTGCCGGCAACCATGTCGTAGCACAGATAGGCGACGTAGTTGTATCCCCAGCCGTCGCTCAGGCCGCTGCGCGACCCCAGGCGATTGTACATGATGCCGTCTTCGTTGGTCCCCTTGGCCAGAACCGTGTCGAGCATCTTCTTCATGTGCGGGAGGTACTGGGCGGCCTTGTCGGGGTTGTGCACCGACTCGACGGCCAGCAGGAGGCCCAAACCGCCGATGATCTCGCAGCCGTGATCGCGAAGCCGCGACGGGGCGAAGTCGCCCCTCAGCAGGTAGTGGTCGGCCAGCCGCTCGGCGTATTCGAGGTACGTCTTCTCGCCGGTCATCGTATACATGCGGGCGAGGGCCTGGATCTGCTCGCCGTTGATCTCGATGTTCGTCGAGGGGATCTTCCCGTACTTCGTGTCGATGGCGGGCTTGGCCCAGATGTCGTCCTGGACGGCCTTCATCCGATCGAACCACTCGTCCTTGCCGGTGACCTCGACGATGGCGATCAGCCCGTCCTTGACGTACTCGCTGCCGCCGAACGTGTTCCTGGGATTCGTGAAGAATCCCTTGGGGCAGTGCTTGATTTCGGCGTGGAGCGCGCCGCGGACGGGGCCGTTGAGGGCCTCCAGGTCCGTCAGCCAGGCGGCCCAGACCAGGAAGGGGTAGCAGTCGGCCCAGGCGTCCTGGTAGTTGAAGCGCCCGTCCGGGTGGTACAGGCCGGTATCCCGCTCGATCTTCTTCAGGGCCCTTTCGTGGAGCCAGCGCTGGACCTTGCTGATGGTGTAGCCTGCGATGTCGGCGGACCGGTCGAGCGGATCGGCCGGCAGCGGGGGCAGAGCCTGGGCCGATACCCGGGCCGGCGCTGCGCCCACCGTCTTGAGCGTCATCTTGTGCGCGGCCGACTTTGCGGCGTCGGGCGCGGCGCCCGCTGCGGCCGGATCGACCAGGCGCACCTCGGCCAGGAACGCGGCCTTGGCCCCGGCCTGCCGGATCGAGATCCGGTAGTTGTCCCCCTTGATACCGGCCGGCAGCGTCACGGTTTTCCAGCGGAAGCCGTCGTAGCCGCCGCCCTGGGCCTGCTGGGATTTCCCGTTCACCGTGACGGTCGCCGTGCGGGTATCGCCCTTGGCCCCCCACAGCAGCAGCAGGACCTGTCCGGGCGCAGGCTTGACGTCCACGGTCAGGTCGATCTGACATCGCCCGAGCCAGTAATACGGCTTGCCCGCGTAGCGTTCCGGCCCCCTCTCAAACCGCATCCACGCCAGCGGCTTTCCAGCCGGCGCATCGTCGGCCCTGACGAAAGAGGCCGCGCACATGACCACGACGATTGTGAACAGAAAGAGGGTTGTTCTTCGCATGGTGCACTCCGTCTCGACGTATTGTACTCGCTGCGGCGTGTGCTACTCCAGGTTGGCGTGTCGGCGGCGGTACTTGTCGAGGTCGAGCTTGAGCTGATCGGCCAGGACGTTGAAGACGGCGTCCAGGCAGAGGCTGGCGGTGTGCTCGAAGACCGCGGCGCGGACGACGATGTCGGGGTCTTCGGCCGGGATGAGCAGGACCTCGTCGGCCTGGGCGGCCAGGGGGGAGTCGCTCGCGGCGGTCAGGACGACGACCGTGGCGCCCAGGCTTTTGGCCCGGCCGGCCAGGTACGCGGTGTACCCCGTGTGTCCGGTGCAACTGATGGCGACCAGCAGGTCGCCCTCGCCTGCGGCGGGCGTGGTCGTCTCGCCCGGGACGAACGCCGGAAGCCCTGCGTGCATCAGCCGCATCCCGAAACTCCGAGCCACCAGCCCGCTGCGCCCGGCGCCCGTGACGAACGTCTGGCGGGCCTGGGGCAGCATCTGGGCCAGGTCCACGAAGCTCGACCAGTCCACCTTCTCCATGACGGCGGAGATCTGCGAGATGAGGCCCTGCCCGGCCGAACTCAACACGTCTGCTTGCTGCACTATCTTGCTGCTCCTGCTGCTTGGTCAACCCGTCAACCCGTTAACCCGTAGATGGGCCGCCGCGCTTCTCCCAGCGCACCAGGTTCACCACCTTGGCCAGGGTCGTCTGGTTGTCTCGTATTTCCTGCCTGATCCGGTTTTCGGCCTCGAGCACGGCGGCGGCGCGGTTGGCCATTTCCACGGCGCGTTCGCGGGGCAGGACCATCACGCCGTCGTCGTCAGCGACGATCCAGTCGCCGGGGCAGATCTGCCGGCCGGACACGACGATCGGCACGTTGATCTCGCCCAGCCCTTGCGGGTCCCCGGCGTGGCTGGTGACCAGCGTGGACCAGACCGGCAGGGCGAGCCTGCGGATGTCCGCCGTGTCCCGCACGGCGCCGTGGACGACCAGCCCGGCGAGGCCCTTGTTCTTGGCGCTCTCGGTGGCCAGTTCGCCCCAGACGGCCGGGGCCTGCCCGCAGGCGTCCACCACGATCACGTCGCCCTCGGAGGCGACGTCGATGGCCTCGACGGGCTTGGCCCAGTCGCCCGGGAGCGTCCTGACGGTGACGGCCGGGCCGACCGCCGTCGTGCCGGGAACCAGTTGCTTCAGCCCTGCCAGGCACTCCAGGCGGTGGGACCCGTCGGAGATGTTGCTGGTCCGCACGGCGGCCAGCGCCCGGCGAACGTCGTCGCCCGAGGCGCGCTTGAACAGGTCGGTGGCCACGGCCTTGCGGGTATCGATGGCCTTTCGGATGTCGGCGGTGGCGGCGGCGGGATCCTTGGCCTTGGTGATGGCCCCGCCGACGATGATCACGTCGGCCCCGGCGGCGGCGGCGGCGGCGGCGGTCTCGCTGTTGAGTCCCCCGGCCACCGCCAGCGTCAGGTCCGTCACGTCCCGGACCGCCTTGAGCAGCTCCAGCGGGTCGGCGCCGTGCATCTGCGCGTCGATCGCGCAGTGCACGTCCAGCCACGCCACGCCCAGGGCCTTGGCCTCGGCGGCGAACGCCACCGGATCGCCCAGACCCAGCAGGTCCACCGCCACGTGGACCCCGTAGTGCCGCCCGGCCTCGACGCACTCGCGGATGGTGCTCGTCTCGGCGGCGCCGAGGACGGTCACGACGTTGGCGCCGGCCTTTGCGGCGGCCTCGGCCTCGATCTTCCCGGCGTCCATCGTCTTCAGGTCCGCCACGATCGTCCTGTCCGGGAAGGCCGCCCGGAGTTCCCGCACCGCGTCGAGCCCCTCGGACTTGATCAGGGGGGTGCCGGCCTCGATGTAGTCGGCCCCGCCGGCCACGGCGTCGCGCGCGACGGCCAGGGCCCGCGGCAGCTCGAGGAAGTCCAGGGCGACCTGTAGCTTGATCTCGCTCATACCCTTCAATTCTACGCGTGCGCCGGGCGGGGGCAAGGATGCGGGTGTCGCGAAACCGCCCTCCTTCGCCAAGGCTTCGGAGGGTCTTCGACACGCGGTGTCCATCACCCGATACCGTCTTCCGGGTCCGCCTGCCCTTTGGGGCGGTGCTTCCAGCGCCGGTGGACCCAGAGGTACTGGTCCGGGTAGCGGCGGACGATGGCCTCCAGCGCCGCGGTGTACTCCTGGGTGATCCACCGCATGGGGTCTTGTTTTCCGGCCCAGTGGTGCGGATGGATGATCCGCCCGATGGCGATCTCGAACGCGAACCGCGGGGCCAGCCGCCGGGCGCCACTGACGACGACCGGCACCTCGTGACGCATCGCCAGCAGCGCGATCGACTTGAACGTGCTGGCCGGGCGGCCGAAAAAGTCCACGAACAGCCCGCGTCTCCCGGCGTCCTGGTCGGCAATGAACCCGACGGTCCCGCCCCCGGCGAGAAGGCCGTCCACCTCCATCGCCGCGCCCTTCTTGTCGAGGATGCGCAGCCCGCCTTTCTCGCGCAGGCCGAGCGCCCAGGCGTTGACGTACGGGTTATCGAGCGGCCGCGCCACCGCCACGCTGTCGAAGCCCAGCACGGCCAGCGTGTAGCCCATCACTTCCCAGTTGCCGAAATGCCCGGTGAGGAAGATCGCGCCCTTGTCGCGGTCGCACAGCAGGCGCAGGGCCTCCGAGACGTTGTGCAGCCTGACGTGCCGCCGCCACGTCTGGGGGGTGATCTTCCTGGCGGTCAGCAGGAACTCGACGCCGAGCCAGGCCAGCGACCGCATGGACGCCCGTGCGGTGCGTTCGATGCGGCGTTCGTCCCAGTGGGGGAAGCTCCTTCGCAGGTGCCCCAGGGCCCGCTCGCGGTGCGGGCGGTCCAGGCGATACAGCGCCGCGGCCACCAACGCCGCGCCGCGATACAGGATCTCGAGCGGCAGGGCGTGCAGCACCGCGGTCACCGTGCGAAGCACGACGTACACGAGCAGGTCGACGGCGTTGTTTCGCGGCTTAGCCATATTCCAGGGCCTGGCCCGTTATCCGCGATGGCGTCCGTGCGGGCTTTGCCTCTTGGCGCCGTCGGCGCATCATTCGCCGTGCACGGCTGGCGAGGCGTACATGTCGTCGAGGATCTCTCGCACGCGCGCCGGGGCGTCGCGGAGGGGAACGGCCTCGACGTCGTCGCCGGCGCGGCGCTTGATCTCCACGCAGCCGGCTTTCAGCCCGCGGTCGCCCACCACCACGCGCAGCGGAATGCCGATCAGGTCCGCGTCCTTGAACTTCACGCCCGGGCGCGCCGGGCGGTCGTCGAGCAGCACGTCGATCCCGCTGGCCCGAAGGTCCTCGTAGAGCCGCTCGGACTCGGCCGCCACCTCTTCGGCGCCTCCGATGGCCACGATCTCGACCTCGAACGGCGCGATGGTGACCGGGAGGATGCACCCGTCGTCGTCGTGGGCGACTTCGATGGCCGCGGCGAGAATGCGATTGATCCCGATGCCGTAACAGCCCATCAGGCAGGGGTGCTCCGTGCCGCGCTCGTCCAGGAACGTCGCCCCGAGCTTCTCGCTGTACTTCGTGCCGAGCTTGAAGATGTGCCCGGCCTCGATGCCCTTGCTCTGCCGCAGCACGCCCCCGTCGTTGACCGGCGACGGGTCCCCGTCCAGGGCCGAGCGGATGTCGGCGACCTGGACGAGGCTCTCGGCCGCGTCGCCCAGCGGGTCGAGCACGTCGCGACGCCAGTTGAAATGCTTGACGTGGTAGTCCTTTTCGTTTGCGCCGCTGGCCCAGAACTGATCGGCGGCGGCGTCGGGGTCGACGTACAGCGTCACGTCGTCGCGCCCGACCACAACGTGCGGGCCGACGAACCCGATGACGAACCCGGCCTCGCGGGCGGCGTTGTCGTCGGCGAGTTCCACGGGGCCTTCGACGACCGTCCGGAACTTGTCCTCGTTCAGCTCGTGGTCCCCGCGGACGACGCCGACCACCCAGCGCTCGCCGCTGCGGAAGACGAGCGTCTTGAGCAGGTGCTTGGGCTTGACCTTCATGAAGCCCCCGACGTCGTCGATGCTTTTCATGTCCGGCGTGTGGACCGTCTCGAGGTCCCCGGTCGGTTCGCCGTCCAGCGTCGCCGGGCGGTCGCCGACGGCGCACTTCTCGACGTTGGCGGCGTAGTTGCCCTTGTCGCTGGCCAGGATGACGTCCTCGCCCGCGTCGCAGGGGATCATGAACTCGTGGCTGCCGGTGCCGCCGATCTCGCCCGAGGCGGCCTCGACGATCACGAACGGCACGCCGCAGCGGGTGAGGATTCGGCAGTACGCGTCGTACATGGCCCGGTAGGACGCGTCGAGGCCGGCCTCGTCGGCGTCGAAGGAGTAGGCGTCCTTCATGATGAACTCGCGGCTGCGGAGGACGCCGAACCGCGGGCGGAACTCGTCGCGGTACTTCGTGCCGATCTGGTAGAGGTTGATCGGGAGCTGCTTGTAGCTCCTGATTTCATGGCTGGCGTGGAAGGTGCAGACCTCCTCGGCGGTGGGCGACAGGGCGTTGTCGCGCCCGTGCCGGTCGATGAAGTGCCCCAGCGTCTCGCCGTAGTCGTCCTTTCGCCCGGTGGCCTCCCACAGCTCCATCGGCTGGGCGATGGGCATGATGATCTCCTGCCCGCCGCCGGCGTCGATCTCCTCGCGGACGATCTGCATGACCTTCCGCAGGCTGCGGGCGCCCAGCACCAGGTACGTGTACGTGCCGCTGGCGACCCTGCGAATGTAGCCGGCCCGGATCATCAACTGGTGCGAGGGCACCTCGGCCTCGGCGGGCACTTCCTTGACCGTGGGAATCAACAGCTTCGAATATCTCATGGTTGGTCTGTCCTGAATCGCAAACGGATAAACCGGGATTATGCTTGGACACGCGGGTGTTTTCAACCGTCCAGGTCTCTGGTAAGCTCTCGGGCATGGACGCCCAGCGATTGTACGTCGATCAACTGACGGCCGGCATGACGATAGACCAGGTCTTTCTCGTGCGGGACAAGGACCTGCGGACCACCCGCAACGGTGACCTGTACGTGATGTGCACGCTGTGCGACAAGACCGGCACGCTGCCGGCGCGGATGTGGCGGGCCTCCGAGGCCATCTTCAATTCCATCCCCGTCGACGGGTTCCTCCACGTCAAGGGCCGCTGCGAGGACTACCGGGGCAACCTCCAGTTCATCATCGACGGCTGCCGACCCTACCCGCGCGACAAGGTCGACCTGGGCGACTTCCTGGCCGCCACGAGCCGCGACGTCGAGGCGATGTGGTCGGAACTGCTGGAGTTGCTCCGCGCGATCAAGGACGGTCACGTTCGGCTGCTGATCAAGAAGTTCGTGGAGGACAGCGAGTTCGTGACGGCCTTCAAGCGCAGTCCGGCGGCGATGCAGATGCACCATCCGTTCATCGGGGGGCTGCTGGAGCACACGCTCGGCGTGGTCCGCGCCGCGACGGCCATCCTGCCTGCCTATCCCGACCTGAACGCCGACCTCGTGCTGGCCGGGTGCTTCCTGCACGATATCGGCAAGGCCGCCGAACTGTCCGACAAGCCCGGGTTCAACTACACGGAGCGCGGGCAACTGGTCGGGCACATCACGATCACGGCGATCTGGCTGTCCGAGAAGGCCGCCGCCATCGCCGCCGAGACCGGCCAACCGTTCCCCCCGCGGCTGCTGGACGTGCTCCAGCACATCGTCCTGTCGCACCACGGGTGTCACGAGTTCGGCTCCCCGAAGCTCCCGGCGATGCCCGAGGCGTTCGTCGTGCACCATCTGGACAACCTCGACGCCAAGGTGTGGATGACCACCCACGCCATCGAGGCCGACCCCGACGCCGACGCCGCCTTCACGTCATATATCCGTGCGATCGAGACCAGAGTCTACAAGCTTGGCGGGAAGTGCACCGAAGGCGAAGAGACGCTCTTCGATTGACGATTGGGGATTGTCGATTGATGTTCTCTCCCACCCGCGCGCCAATCGCCAATCCACAATCGTCAATCGACAATCCCTACTGGCCTTCGGTGGGCGCCAGTTCGGCCTGGATGGCCTGGTTGACCTGGCGCATCAGGTCGATGTAGTTGACCTGGGCGGCGGTGTACTTCTTGAAGACCTCCGAGGCCACCAGCTTGTCCTGGAGTTCCTGGAGGGCGTGCTTGTCGTCGACCTCGACGGGCTTGTTGTCGGCCGTCAACTGCTGGATCTTGTCCGACTGCGCCTGGAAGTCCTTCAAGAGCTGCGCCACGTCGGGCTGGGCGTTGAGGGCCTTGCGGGCGTCGCGCAGGGCGATAGCCTCGGGCGAGGAGGCTATCGTCTTGCCGAGCCGACCGGCCAGTTCAGTTATCGCGCTCATGTCGTTTTCTCCACGGGTATCATCCGGCCGCCTGATCGGCGTCCGGGGCAAACGCGTCGTGCAAATTGTGCGCGAGGGCCTAGAATAAAGCAACCATGCCCAAACGCTACGCCGACGCTATCGTGAAGTTTCTCTCGGCCCGGGAGTACCAGCCGCTCAAACCCCGCCAGATCGCCCGCCAGATGGGCGTGGGCGACGAGGACTACGGCACGTTCCGCCAGGCGGTCAAACGCCTTCGCGACAGCGGGCGCGTCGTGCTCGGCGGGCGAAACGCCCTCATGCTGCCGGAAATGACACGCCGCGTCGTGGGCACGTATCGCGCCCATCCTCGCGGGTTCGGGTTTCTCGTGCCCGAGACGCCCAACGCGCACGGGGACCTGTTCATCCCGCCCGGCGCCGGCGGCGAGGCGATGAGCGGCGACCGCGTGCTGGCGCGGGTCAAGAAGCGAGGCCGCCGGCAGGGCAAGACGGTCTACGAGGGCGAAATCGTCCGGATTCTCCAGCGCGGGTGCAACCGCCTGGTCGGGACGCTGCAGCGGTCCGGTTCGGCGGTGTTCGTCATGCCCGACGGGCCCAGCGTCACGCAGCCCGTCGTCATCCCCGACGCCGGGACCGCCGCCCCGAAACCCGGCACGAAGGTCGTCGTGGAGATCGTCCGCTACCCCAAGGCGGGGCAACTGCCCGCCGGCGCCATCGTCGAGACCCTCGGCGCCGAGGGCCGACTCGAGGTCGAGACCCAGTCCGTCATCCGCGCCCACGGCATTCCGGACGCATTCAGCGCCGAGGCCTTGGCCGAGGCGCGGGCGGCCTGCGACGCCTTCGACCCGGCCGACCCCGCCCAGCGCGCCGGGCGGGAAGACCTGACCGACCGGACGGTGATCACGATAGACCCCCCGGACGCCCGGGACTTCGACGACGCGATCAGCATCGCCCGTCACCGCAACGGGACGGTCACCCTGGGGGTGCACATTGCGGACGTGTCACACTTCGTGCCCGAGGGCGGCCCGCTGGACGCCGACGCCCGGCAGCGCGCCACCAGCGTCTACTTCCCCCGCCGCGTCGTGCCCATGCTGCCGGAAATCCTCTCCAACGGCGTGTGCAGCCTCCAGCAGGGCGCCCGGCGGTTCTGCAAGAGCGCGTTCATCCGCTACGACAAGGCCGGCGAGATCCTGGGCGTGCGGCTGGCGGAGACCGTGGTCCGCTCGCGGCGGCGCCTGACGTACGCCGAGGCCCAGGGCATCTGCGACGGCAAGAGAGGCGGGTTCGAGCGAAAGGTCGTGCAGCTCGTGCATCGCGCCGAGGCCCTGGCCAGGCTCATCGAGGCCCGCCGGCGACGCGCGGGCATGATCCACCTGGACCTCCCGGCGGTCGAACTCGTGCTCGACGACGACGGCAACGTCGTCGACGCCGTCCCCGAGGACGACGCCTACACCCACACGATCATCGAGATGTTCATGGTGGAGGCCAACGACGCCGTCGCCGCCCTGTTCGACAGGCTGGACCGCCCGCTACTCCGGCGGATCCACCCGCCGCCCGACGCGGCCGGACAGAAGCAGTTGTCGGCTTTCACGCGAGCATGCGGATACAGGATTCCCGCTGACCTGACGCGGCGTGACATTCAGGATCTCCTGGCGTCGGTCAAGGGCAAGCCCGAGTCTTACGCGGTGAACCTGGCCGTGCTGAGAACGTACGAGCAGGCGGAGTACTCCCCGATGCGCACCGGGCACTTCGCCCTGGCCTCGACGCATTACTGCCACTTCACCAGCCCCATTCGGCGGTATCCGGACCTGACGGTGCACCGCATGGTCGCCGAGTACTGCCGAGGTCGACTCGACAGCCGGCCGCCGGAGGACATCAGCGAACTGGCGGGCCTCGGCGAGCACTGTTCTCAGGCGGCCCGTCGGGCCGAGACGGCCGAACGCGAACTTCGCGAGGTGCTGGTTCTTCAGCTTCTGGCCGGCAAGGTGGGTGAGGCGTTCGACGGGGTGATCACCGGCGTGGCGAACGTCGGGCTGTTCGTCCGGATGCCCCGCTTCAACGTCGAGGGGCTGGTCCGCATGGAAGACCTCGGCGACGACTGGTGGGACGTGGACTCGCGCCTGGGGGCCGTCCGCGGGCAGCGCAGCGGGCGGGTCATGCGCATCGGGGACGTGCTGCCCGTTCGCATCGCGGGCGTGGACGTGGCCCGAAGGCAACTGAACCTCGTGCTCGACCGCCAGCCGGGCGACAAGGGCGACAAGGGCGACAAGAAGCAAGCTCGCAAGAAGCCCGCCCGCAAGAAGACGGCCCGCAAGAAGCCCGCCCGCAAGAAGACGGCTCGCAAGAAGACGGAGCGCAAGAAGGCGCCGCCCGCCGGCAAGAAGCGAAGGCGCACCAGGCGATGAGACGCTGCGGAAGGACCCCATGATGACCGACGCCGAACTGTTGAAGACGCCCCTCCACGCCAGGCACGTGGCGATGGAGGCGACGATGGGCCCCGACGGCGGGTGGGAGATGCCGATGTCGTTTTCCGGTGCGGGTGATGAAGTCCGCGCCGTCGCCGACCGCGCCGCCGTGTTCGATATCTCCCACGTCGGGCGGATTCGCATTCGCGGGGACGAGGCGCTGGATCTGGTCGAGCGGGTCTGCACGGCCGACGTGGTCAGGCAGGAGGACGACACGGCGCGCTTCACGCTGCTGTGCAACGAAGCCGGGGGGATCATCGACCAGTGCCTGGCGATACGGATCGAGGACTGGTGGGTGTTGACGACCAGCCCGATCAACCGCGTGAAGGTGGTCGAGCACCTTCTCGCGCAGGGCCAGGGCTTGTCGGTCAAGGTGGACGACCAGACGCCCAAGACGTCGATGGTGTGCGTGGCCGGGGCGCAGGCCGAGGAGATGCTCGACCGGGCGCTGCCCGTATCGGTGGCGCACCTGGCGCCCGGGCGGATCAAGACCGGCACGCTGATGCTCGCGCGGTACATCGCCGCACGCACAGCCTACATGGGCGCCTGGGCACTCGAGGTCATGCTGCCGAACATGTTCATCGGCCAGGCCTGGCGGTTCATCACGGACAAGGCGGGCGCGAACGCCTCTCCCCCGGCCGGGGCCGCCGCACGCGATGTGCTCCGCATACGGGCCGGTCACTGCCGATACGGGCACGAACTCAACGAGACGATCGACCCGTTCACCGCCGGGCTCGGGCGGGCCGTGGACTTCGGGCACGACTTTGTCGGGCGGGAGGCGCTGGAGGCGCTTCGCGACAAGCCCCCCGCGCGGCGGCGCGTGGGGCTGGTGCTGGCCCGGTCGGACACCCCGGGCGCCGGCGGGGCGATCCCCACGCTCGGCACGGCGGTGTGCCGGACCGACGGCGGGCAGATCGGCACGGTGACCAGCGGGACGTTCTGCCCGATGCTCGATCGCGTGATCGCGCTGGCCTACATGGCCGCCGGGGCCTGCGACGCCGGCGCCGAGGTTCTCGTGGGGACCGACGCCGCGCGGGCCGCTGAAGTGGTATCCCTGCCCTTTAAGGGATAGAATGGGCAGTGGCGGGTCGACAGACCCGGTATGAGTATTTGGATGAACCTCGACATCAGCGATATTCTGGGAGGCTGGCCTTTCGAGCCGGGGCAGGTCATCGTGCGAAAGATCGCCGGAAAGGACGGGCGCGAAAAGATCCAGATGCGCCTGGACATGGGGCTGCTCCAGATGGAGTTGACCGGTCGGCCCGACGGGCAAACGCCGCACGGGAAGGAAAGCCTGCTGGTCCATTACCAGCACCTGCTCCAGCGCCACAGGCAGGACCACGGCACCGACGCCGGGTTCGAACTGGACGAGAAGGCCTGCGAAACGCTGCGCGCCGAGGCCGTCATGTACTACCACAGGTACCTGGCCATGTTCGTGCTGGAGGACTTCGAGTCCGTCGAGCGCGACACGAGCCGAAACCTCCGCGTGATGGACCTGTGCAACACGTACGGGGTGGAGCAGTCCGACCGGTTCGTGCTGGAGCAGCATCGCCCGTACGTGCTGATGATGCGCACGCGGGCGCGTGCCCAGGCGGCGCTGCGCGACCAGCGCCCCAAGCAGGCGTTGTCGGCGGTGCAGGCCGGCATCGAGGATATCCAAGCCTTCTCGCAGCGTTTCGGGGGCGACCTGGGCGCCGACCCGCCCGAGCTGACCATTCTCAACGCCCTGGCCAGGGAGATCGAGACGCGCATTCCCGCCGATCCGCGGATGCAGCTTCAGTCGGAGCTGGACGCCGCCGTCGCCGAGGAACGCTACGAGGACGCCGCACACCTCCGCGACATGCTCCACCGGAGTGAGCCGGACCCGCGAGATCCCATCGAGTAGCCCTCCTTTGCGGTGCCATGGCACCACGGGGTGTCTTGTCCGGGGCTCGGGCGTCTGCTAACATGACGTGCTGCGACGACGGCGGAGAACCCATGACGCAATACGAACAGGCACGAGCGGGTACGATCACGCCACAGATGGCGCGTGTGGCCCAGCGCGAGGGGATCGACGCCGAGACCGTGCGCGACGAGCTGGCGGCGGGTCGGCTGGTGATACCGGCCAACCGCCTGCACCTGGCCGGGTGCGGCGGCGAGGGCGCGGCGCGTCTGGACCCGTGCGGCATCGGGCGGGCGGTGTCCACCAAGATCAACGCCAACATCGGCGCCTCCCCGGTCAGTTCCTGCCGACAGCAGGAACTCATCAAGCTCCAGTGGGCCCTGCGATACGGGGCCGACGCCGTCATGGACCTGTCCACCGGGGGCGACCTGGACGAGACGCGCGAGCACATTCTGGCCCACGCCACCGTCCCGGTCGGCACCGTGCCGGTCTACTCGATGATCGTCGACCGCCCCGTCGAGGACCTGACCTGCGAGCAGATCCTCGCGTGCATCGCCCGCCAGGCCGAACAGGGCGTGGACTTCTTCACCATTCACGCCGGGATCAAGCGCGAGCACCTGGGGCTGGTCTCCCGGCGGAAGATGGGCATCGTCTCCCGCGGCGGGTCGCTGCTGGCCAAGTGGATGGTCCATCACACCCGGCAGAACCCGATGTACGAGATGTTCGACGAGATCAGCGCGATCCTTCGGCAGTACGACGTGGCGTATTCCCTGGGCGACGGTCTGCGTCCGGGCTGCCTGGCCGACGCCAGCGACGCCGCCCAGTTCGCCGAACTCGATGCCCTGGGCGAGCTGGTGGCGCGCGCCCGCGAGGCCGGCGTGCAGACCATCGTCGAGGGCCCCGGGCATATCCCGTTCCACGAGATCGAGATGAACGTCGCGCGCCAGCAGGCCGTCTGCGACGGCGCGCCGTTCTACGTGCTCGGGCCCATCGTGACCGACATGTTCCCGGGGTACGACCACATCACCTCGGCCATCGGGGCCACGGCGGCGGCCTACCACGGCGCCAGCTTCCTGTGCTACGTGACCCCCGCCGAGCACCTCTCGCTGCCGACGCCGGAAGAGGTCAAGCAGGGCTGCATCGCCTACAAGATCGCGGCGCACGCGGCGGACGTGGCCCGCGGGCTTGCCGGGGCGAGGCGGGCCGACGACGAGATCTCCGACGCGCGGGCCGCCTTCGACTGGCAGCGGCAGTTCGAACTGGCCTTCGACGGGCCCGCCGCCGAGAAGATCCGGCGACGCGACGTCAAGGACGACCAGGAGTTCTGTGCCATGTGCGGCCGCGACTGGTGCGCGATGCGCATCAGCAAGGAAGTGACCCAGGGCGTCGGGCAGGGCCGGGATGCGGCCGACCGGTAGCCCGGCGGCGACGAGCCGCGCGAACGCGCAGGCGGCCATGCGCCTGCTGTGCGGCTGCGCGGCGGGGTGGGGCGTGGCGTGTCTGGCCGGCTGCGCATCCCGGCAGGACATGGACCTTACCGCATCGTTAGCCCGCTACGAAGCACGATTCGCACGGGGTGCCGTGGAAGGCCGAGGCCCGCAGGGCCGACGACGGGCACGCGCGTGTGAAGACCCCCAAGGGGCGATAGAAGACACGCGGCAGTTTCTGTGCATGGCGAGGATCTGCCGCCCCTCCGGGGCTCGCGCGGGTCGGGAGTTCGGTTCCGGGCCCTTCCGGGTCCGGCCAAGATCGACCGGCCCTTCGGGCCTGTCCGACGACGTCGCGTTCGGGGCCTTCTGCACGTCGGCCTTCTGCGCGTCTGACGGGCAGCCCCGGCGGGCCTCCGGCCCGGACGCCCCTGCCGAAGACCAACCACCGCCGCGATCCGGCCCGGGCGCGTTCTTGCCCACGCTGGGACGCGATCTGATCGACTGGCCCGGCGCCATCATCGACGACGTCCAGGCCACGGGCACCAGCGGCGTCTCGTGGGTCCTCTTTGCCGCCGCCGGCGCCGGCGGGGCGGCCCTGGCCAACACCGACGCCGACGACAAGGTCACCGATCACTACGAGAAGCACGGCAGCCAGCTCGGGTCGTTCGCCGACGATTTCGGAGAGATCAGCGGCAACACGGCGCTGCACTTCTCCCTGGCGGGCAGCGCGTACGTGGCGGGACTGGCCTTCCAGCACGACCGCACCTATCGCACGGCCAAGACGATGTTCAACGCCCTGGCCCTGACGGGCGTGACCACGCTAGGCCTCAAGGCCGCCGTCAACGCCAAGCGCCCCAACGGCGACCGCGGGGCCTGGCCCAGCGGACACGCCAGCAGCAGCTTCTGCTTCGCCACCGTCATCTGCCATGAGTACGGCCTCTGGCCCGGGGCCGGCGCGTATGCCCTGGCCACGTTCACCGCCTACCAGCGGATCGACTCGAAGTACCACCACCTCTCCGACGTCGTCTCCGGCGCCCTGATCGGCGTGGCGTTCGGGCACGCCGTGGCCGAAAACCACACACCCGAGATTCTCGGCATGGACGTGGCGCCCTACGTGGACCCCCACACCGGCGCCATCGGGCTGGCACTGATCAAACAGTGGTGAGTGGGGCAATTGGCGATATCCCATCTGACGGGTGCCACCCGCAGCCGTGCCACCCATGACTACATCGCTGCGCTTGATCGATTCGGCCCCTTGGCTTATGCTGCGTTCCGCCGTTGAGATGGACTCATTGCAGGAGTATTGCGATGCGAGTGATCTGCATTTGTGCGGCCGCCGCCGCGACCGCCTTGGCCGGTTGCGCCACCCCGGGCGCCGGCACGTGGACGGCAGCCATGGCACGATACGAGTCACGTCTCGCGCAGGGCTCCTCCTGCCACGGCGCCCTGTCTTATGAGAGTCCTTGTTCTTCTCCCGATCAGGCCCTCCTGACGAGCAATCCGCAATCCGCAATCCGCAATCCGCAATCAGGAGAGGCTCCCGGATGGGGCAAGGGCAAGGCCGGGCAGCGCGAATACGTGCCCTGGCAGCGCCGCGTGGGCAAGGCCTATCCGGGGTACTTCTGGCCGAGCCTCGGACGCTGGGGCAAGGAAATGCCCGAGACCCTCTGGGACGACACCGCGTCGATCGTCAACAGCCGGTTCTCGCTGGCGGCACTGGCCGCGGCGGGCCTGGCCGGGGGTGCCATCTGCGCCAGCGACCTGGACGATCGGGTCGAGGACCACTACACCAAGCACGGCTCGCAACTCGGGGAGGACCTGGACAGTATCGGGGGGTTCTTCGGCAATCCCGCGCTGCACCTGCCCGGGGCGTTCGTCTACGTCATCGCCGCGACCGCCGCCGAGGACGAGCAGGTCCACGAGAACGCCACCAGCCTCATGAACGCCCTGTGCGTGACCAACCTGCTCACGCAGGGGCTCAAGTGGACCGTCCGAACCGAGAGCCCCAACGGGGACGAACTGGGCTGGCCCAGCGGGCACAGCGCCAGCTCGTTCTGCGTGGCGACCGTGCTGTACCACCAGCACGGGCCGTGGGTCGGCGCGCCCCTGCTGGGCTTTGCAACGTTCGTGGCCTACCAGCGCGTGGACGCCAGGAATCACGATTTCTCGGACGTCGTGTCCGGCTCGCTGATCGGCATCGCGATCGGGCACGCGGTGGCCTCGAACCACGAACTGCGTGTCTTCGGCATGGACGTGCTGCCCTACGCCGACCCCGAGACCGGCGCCGTAGGCATAGCGCTGATGGCCCAGTGGTGATCCCCCCCGAGCCCAGGGATCCCCATCCCTGGGTCCGTTGTCCCTGCGTCCGCCGTCCCCGGGCCCATCGTCCCCGAGGTCGCTTTCCCTGCGTCCGCCGTCCCTGCGGTCGTCGCGTCTACTGCACCGCCTGAACTTCCGTAACCTCCGGCACCTGCTCTTTCAGGTGCCGTTCGACGCCCATCTTCAGCGTCATGGCCGCCCCGGGGCAGCCTTTGCATGCGCCCTGGAGCCGCACCGACACCACGCCGGTCTCCTCGACGGCACTGACCAGTTCGATGTCCCCGCCGTCGCGCTGGAGTAATGGGCGAATCTGGTCGATCACGCCCTGGACACGATCTGCGAAGCCGTCCTTCGTCTCGTCACTCATGGTGATACCTTTCAGGTTCTCGCATGGCCGGCCGTCAGCCCACGCCGGACCCAACCCGGCCCGCGACCATTATAGCCGCCCCACGTGGATTCGCAACCTTCGGTGCTTGAGCAAAGCGGACAAGGGGCGGGGTGCTTTCTTGCCTTTGCCCTGGCGATTCTCCTCTTGCGTCGCTCCCGGTTTGTGGTACAATACAATGCGAAGTGGGTTCGCCGCCGGCGGACTCCTCTGAACGGAAGCGTATAGACAACGGAGCGAGACGAACAACAGGTTACCGCATGCAGTCGGTTCGTCGTTCACGTGAGACCATGCACGGCGGGAACTACAGGAGATCTCCCATGAAGCGTTCACTTATTCTTACCGCGGTTGCCGTGTCCGTTCTGGGCATCCTGGCCGCCCCGGCCGGGGCGACTGTTGTCGTCTCGTCGGAGACGACCTCGGGCAATACGCTCCCGACTACGCCCGCCAGCAACACCGACCTGCTGCAGACCAACCTGACGTCGGTCTCGCCCGTTCCTGGTGGCACGAACCTGCTCACACATCCCCATAATCGCAATGGCACGACCGGAACTGCTGGCGAAAACAGTGGTGCGAACCCCGCTACGATTCACAGCACCGGAACGTATGATTTCTCGCTGGACCTTACCGCCTCTGCCACCGGCTATCGCATTGACGAAGTGGACGTCTACACCGGCTGGGGCGACTTCCGCGCCGGACAGGACTTTCGGGCGTTCTATTCCGTCGTCGGCGACGCGTCATTTGTCCAGTTTGCCGACGTGAATACTGCCCACAGCAACGGTACGCTTCGTACCAGCATCACCGATGACTCCGGTCCGCTGGCCACCGCGGTCGATCAACTGCGTTTCATCGTCGATCAATCCACGCACGTCTACCGCGAAATCGACGTGATTGGTGCCGCCAGCACTCTCCCGCCGCTCCCGCCCCCGCCGGCCCCGGCCGAGATCAGTTGGACCGGCGGGCCGACTACCGTCACCAGCACCACCGACATCGATCTGACGGGCACGCTGGTGCACGCAGGAAACTGGGGCTCCGGCAGCCAGACTGTCGTCCTGCCCACTGAGACGATTGTGTTTGCCGACCGCCCCATCAACATCGGCGACCCCTTCGCTTCCGCCACGGCCACCGGCGAGTACTCTCATGGAAGCGTCTATAACGGCGACACGGGCAACGGGGCTTTCAACAGCGTGCTCGACGGCTTCGCCTATGACGGCGCCAACCCAAAGGTCGTGACGCTCCTGGGCGGTCTTACCCCGGGCAGGGACTACCAGATTCAGTTGTTCACGTCCGACGACCGCGGTTGCTGCGGCGGCAGAACGCAGAAGTGGAGCGACAATGCGACGTCCGGGGCGGGCAACGAGACCGCCGTGTTCTCCCACAACGCCAGCGTCTCTGTGATTGGTCAGTTCACGGCTACTTTGCCGACACAGGACATCTTCGGCCACGGTGTGGGCCAGGGCCAGAACATCGTCAACGCCTACGTGTTGCGCGACATCACCGTCAGCGTCATTCCCGAGCCGATCACGATGCTGGCCGTCGGCCTGGGTGTTGCCGGCCTGGGCGGGTACGTCCGCCGGCGCCGGCGCTGCTAGCCGACTGCTGCGCCATGACGCGCAACTGACGCCCCGGCCGGTCTCAGGTCGGGGCGTTCTGCTGAACAGGGGACGTTGGTCCGTTCTTGAACGGGCCGGGCTGCCCGGCGAGACGCCCCGCTGCGTGTATACACTATACGCTTATCCGCATTTTTGCAATGTTCCACTCGAAAGGATGCACCGGGCGGATGTGACGGGGCGGGACCACATAAAACATTTCAATAAAAGTATTTACATTCAGCATGTGCAAAAAGGGAGAGTGTGAAGGACGCTCAGAGTGTAACATCATGGAACATGGAACATACCCGGACAAGCCACTCAGGGCACTGGCGGTGGGCTGCGTGAGCGGACAATCGGCTCTATCGGAGGGTTCAGCGAGGGACGCACCCGTCCACAAGACCTTGGCCGGTTGTGCCTGAGGCGGCTATACTCTAGCGCGGCAGTAACACGTTTCGGGGCTTGGCCCATGGACCGAGAAGAAAGCCAGCAGCGGGAAACGGCGCCCGCCGAGCGGTCGGCGGACGGGGGGCCTGTGCACGCCGACGGGCCCAAGCGGCCTATCCAGACCTTGATGGAATCCAAGGAGGAACTGCGGGCGTTCCTCGACCACGCGGCCGACGGCATTCTCGTCGCTGACGTGGCGAACAGGAGATTCCACGACTGTAATCCATCGATATGCCGCATGTTGGGCTACGACCGGTCGGAACTGCTCGAGATGGGCGTAGAGGACATCCATCCGCCCGAAGACATGCCCCGCGTGATGGAGCAGTTCGGTCGGCAGGTGCGCGGCGAGATCACGCTGACGAGGGACATGCCCGTCAGGCGGCGCGACGGCAGTGTGCTCTACGCGGACGTCAACGCATTCGTCCTCACGCTCGATGGCGAGACGTATCTGGCCGGCATCTTCAGGGACGTCACCACGCGGAAGAACGCCATCGACGCGCTGCGGCAAAGCGAACAGAAGTACCGGATGCTGACCGAAAGCACCAACGACGTGATCTACTCCAGCGACGTCGCCGGGCGACTGACCTATCTCAGCCCCCAGGTATCGCGATACGGATTCACCGCCGAAGAGATCGTCGGCTCCTCTTTCCTGGACGTCATCCACCCGGAGGACCGTGACAGGGTCAGCCGGGACTATGAGAGGACCCTTGCAACCGGTCAGGAGTTCCCGACCGAGTTTCGGGTAACAGCCGGAGACGGCTCGATCCGCTGGTTGGAGGAGCGAGGCAAGGTGCAGCGCGATCGGGACGGCAAGATCGCGGGTGTCTTTGGCGTGCTGCGCGACATCACCGAGCGCAAACAGGCGGAGGAGGCCCTGGCGGAAAGTGAGGAGAAGTACCGGCAACTGTTCTCCACGGACCCGGACGCTGTGGCTCTCTTCGACGCCCAGACGCGACGCTTCCTGGACGTGAACGCTGCAGCGCTGAGGCTGTATGGCTACACGAGGGAGGAGTTCCTGGCCCTGGAGTTCGCAGACATCACCGCGGATCCGGAACAGTGCGAGGCCAACATTCAGCAGGTGCTTGCCGGATCGCACGGCCTTGTTCCCGTCGGCCATCACAAGAAGAAGGACGGCACGGTGTTTCCTGTTGAAGTCTCGGCCAGCAGTTTCATCCTCAGCGGCCGGCGGGTGCTCTGTGGTCTCGTTCGGGACATCACCGAGCGTGAACGGGCGGAAGCCCGGTCGGGGGAACAGATGGCTCGGCTGCGTTCGCTGGCGATGGAGTTGTCGTTGGCGGAGGAGCGGGAGCGTCGCCGGCTGGCCGGGGCCCTGCACGACGACCTGGCCCAACTGCTCGTCCTGGCGCAGATCAAGCTGCTGATGCTCCCGCGGTCCGGCACCAGCGCCGAGGACGAGAAAGGCCTGGCCGAAATCGAGCAACTGATCGCGCGGGCCGTCACCTCCTCGCGATCGCTGACCAACCAACTGGGCCATCCGGCCCTGTACGACCTGGGGTTTGCCGCGGGGGCGGAGTGGTTGGCCGAAGACATCGAGCGGCTGTACGGGCTGCGTGTGTCGCTGGTGGACGACGGGCGCATCAGGCCGATCGCCGAACGGATTCGCGTCGTCCTGTTCCGGTGCCTCCGTGAACTGCTGGTCAATACCGCCAAGCATGCACGGGTGGACGAGGTCACGGTTCGGCTGGAGCGGTCCGGGCGGGCCGTGCGCATCACGGTGACGGACGAGGGGGTCGGCTTCTGCCCGGACGAGTTGGAAGCCAGTCGTTACGGCAGCGGTTTCGGGCTGTTCAGCATTCGCGAGCGGATCACGTATCTCGGCGGCAGCGTGACGATCCGCTCGGCGCGCGGGCAGGGCACCTCGGTGACACTCGACGTGCCCGCCGAACCGGAGGCAAGCGACCCATGAGCATCCGAGTTGTCCTCGCCGATGACCACCGCATGATACGCGAAGGGCTGCGCCTTCTGCTCGACCAGGCGCCGGACGTGATCGTCGTCGGGGAGGCCGATACCGGGCGCCAGGCCGTGCGGCTGGCCGGAAACCTCACCCCCGACGTGCTGGTCATGGACATCAGCATGCCCGACCTGAACGGGATCGAGGCCACCCGCCGGATCAAGACCGCCAGTCCGCAGGTGAAGGTCATCGCCCTGTCGATGTACTCCGACAGGCGGTACGTTCTGGGCATGTTCGAGGCCGGGGCGTCCGGGTACATCGTCAAGGCCGGCGCCGGCGATGAACTCGTTCGCGCCGTCCGCGCCGTCAACCGAAACAGGAAGTACCTCAGCCCGGAGATCGCCGGCATCCTCGTCGACGACGTCCTCGGCGGGCGGTCGGCACCGAAGCACTCGGCCTTCGGGGTTCTCAGTTCGCGAGAGCGGGAAGTCCTTCAACTGCTGGCCGAGGGGAGCACCTCTCCGCAGATCGCCGGGTCGCTTCACATTTCGGTCAAGACGGTGGAGGCCCATCGGCGGAATCTCATGAAGAAGCTCGACCTCCACAGCGTCGCGGAGCTGACCAAGTATGCCGTCCGCGAGGGGTTGACCTCCCTGGATGCCTGATCGGGCTGTCTGGCGCGGCCGAAACGGGCCCGAAACCGCCACAATACCGTGTTTCGTCTCCCAGAATCGGGGAATCTGCCAATAGTCCTACGGCTGGCAAACCTGTATTATATACAAGCCACCGTCCGGGCCGTGCGTGCCGACTCGCCCGCCCGGTCTGGTTATGACCGAAGCATATAGCGGGGGGGTGCTTCGGTCGTTCTTTTTGCGCCGGAATAAGCCCGCGGGCGCTCTCGCACACGTCGGGCTTATCGTCCGGCCCGCAGCAGCTTGGTGGCGTTTTCGCCGCCGTTGATCAGGTGGAGCATCGGCTGCGGGCGGTCGGTGCCTTCGATGAATGCCGGCCGCGCCGCCCACGGGGTCGCTGACAGCACGTTGGCCAGGTCCATCCAGTATTGCAGCCGGGCCGGGGCAAGGCCCCAGACCATGTGGAAATGGTTCGCCGGGGCGTACTGCTTGTACTCGATCATCGAGGCGTACTTCGGCACGACCCACGTGTGCGGCCAGGTCACGTTCGAGCTGTTGGCCACCGCGGAGGCGAGTCTTCTTGGCAGGTTGACGGTGCAGGCTTCGTCCCAGAACATCGTGAACGCGCCGGTCAGGGCGCTGTAGGCCAGGCGCCCGGCGATGCCTTCGATGCCGCCCGGGCTGACGAACGTCACGCTGTTGCCCCCGCCGGGGAAGTAATACAGTTCCGCCCCGGGCAGGGTGACGTTCTTCATGATCTTCTCGACGGGTGCACCGGGCTTTGCGGCCCAGTCGAGGCTGGCCGAACCGCTGTTGTCCCCGTCGACGATGCCCTTGCGCGCCCAGAGTTCCTTGCCCGTGTGCCGGACCTTGAGCTTGCGGGCCAGGGCGCGGATCTCCCACGCCTCCCAGACCTTGCGGAAGTCCATGAACAGGGGCGGATTGCCCCCGGCCAGCCAACTCATCGCCAGCATCGTCAGCAGCCCCTGGGTGTCGGCCTCGGTCGCGAACGCCAGGGCCTGCTTCGGGCCGTTGTGGTCGAACGTCGCGTTCAGCAGCGACTCGGCCAGGTCGAGCATCGGCAGGGGCGTGGCTCGCAGGTCGCTGCCCCACTCGAGCTGCCCCTGGAACCCGCCGCCGGCCGCGTTCAGGTCCGCCAGCAGGTCGCGGATGATCAGGTACAGAGCCAGGCAGCGGTTGAACTTGCGCTCGCCGTCGTCCTGGCTGAGGTCCAGCCGCTTGCCCACGTGCCGGTCGATCCACGCCCGAAGGGCCTTCAGCTCCTTCGTGCTGTAGGCCCCCTTGGCCAGCATGTCCGCCACCAGCTTCATGTCCAGGCGCGTGATCTCCAGGCCGAACGTCCGCCGCGTCGGAATCACGTGCGCCAGGGCCGTCTCCATGCCCATCGAATCGTGCCCGAAGACGACCACCCGCCGGCCTCGCAGGCCCCGGCGCGTCACCGCCGCGTAACACCAGTCGACCAGCGCCCGCACCGTGTCGGCGGACGGCTTGGGCCGAGAACCCCGGTCCGGCCAGTTGCCCACGTTCAGGTGCGTCAGCCGACCGCTCTGGGCAAGGGCGCCGTTGACCGCGTGGGCGAAGACCACGCCCGGCTTCGGCGCGGAATTGCCGCACGTGATGTTGACCGGCATGTCGTCGCCGAGGTGGGCCAGCAGGCTCATCAGCGTCAGTTGCGGAAAGGCCCACGTGTCCGGCGTGCAGATCAGCGCGTCGACGCCCGCGGCGGTGAACTGCCTGCCGACGATGTCCGCCTGGGCCTCCCCGTCGATCAGCAGCGGCGTCCAGACGACGTTCACCGGCGCCCCGTTGGGCATCTTGACCTCGCGAGCGACGATCTTCGCGATGATCTCAATGACGTGTGCTGTCCGCGTCCGGGACGCCTGGTCGATCCGCGGGTCCGCCGCGGCGCAGACGCCGAACGTTACGGTGGCGGGGGCTTTCCCGGCGTCGACGGGCAACTGTCTCAGGTTTGTCACGGTCTTTCTCCTGTAGAGGTCGTTCGTTGGATGACCCATAGTATCCGCACGCGCCCGGAACGATGCAAGATGCTCGCCGAATCGGCGCATATAATGTGCTGCACGAACAGAAGGCTGCCACAACCAAACGAAAGGGCTCCCCATGGCTTTCACACTCGAACTCGGTGAACCGGCTCCGGACTTCGACCTGCCCGGCGTGGACGGGAAGAACACCTCGCTGGCTGATTTCGCCGACGCGAAAATCCTGATCGTCGTGTTCAGTTGCAACCACTGCCCGTACGTCGTCGGCAGCGAGGACCGCATGAACGCCCTGTACGCCGACTACGCGCCGAAGGGCGTGGCCATGGTGGCGATCAACTCGAACGAGACCGAGGGCCACCCGACCGACTCGTTCGAGCACATGGTCGAGCGGGCCCGGGCCAAGGGCTTCGCGTTCGCCTACGTCCGCGACGAGTCGCAGGACGTGGCCCTGGCCTACGGCGCCCTGCGCACGCCGCACTACTACGTCTTCGACGCCGACAGGCGCCTGCGGTATACCGGGCGCATGGACGACAACCCCCGCCAGGCGGGCCTGGAGACCACGCACGAACTCCGCGATGCCCTGGACGCGCTGCTCGAGGACCGCGACCCGCCGGTGCCCGCGACCAACCCGATCGGCTGCAACGTCAAGTGGAAGAACCGCGACGCCCACTGGATGCCCCCCGACGCCTGCGACCTCGTGTGAGGGGAGCGGAAGCTTCGGGGGCTGCACGGGGCGGGTCCAGCTTGACACCGCACCGGGCAGTCGCTACGGTCCGCGGCATGGATATCCATGAGTTGACCCAGCGGTTTACGGGGGAGTTCGGGTCTGAGGCGGCCGGGGCGGTGCGGGCGCCGGGGCGGGTGAACCTGATCGGCGAACACACCGACTACAACGACGGGTTCGTCCTGCCGATTGCCATCGAACGCCAGACGGTTGCGGTCTACGCGCCGCGGGCGGACCGGACGGTGCGGGTGGCCTCGCTTCAGCAAGACGGGCTGGACGCGGCGTTCGGCCTGGACGAGCCGATCGAGCCGGGCGAGCCGAAGTGGGCCAACTATCCCAGGGGCGTCGCCGCCGGCCTCGTCGCCAGGGGCCAGACGCTTGTCGGGTGCGACATCCTCTTCGACAGCACGGTGCCGATCGGTGGGGGGCTCTCGTCGTCGGCGTCGCTGGAGTTGGCCACGGCGTTTGCCCTCCTGGCGGCGGCCGACAGCACCGTCGACGACTACGAACTGGCCCTGCTGTGCCAGAAGGCCGAGCACGACTACGCCGGCACGCCGTGCGGGATCATGGACCAGGCGATCTCCGTGATGGGCCAGGCCGGCCGGGCGCTCCTGCTGGACTGCCGGGACGGGTCCGTCCGGCAGGTGAGGTTCGACGACCCGGGCGTGTCGGTGCTGGTGGCCGACACGCAGGTCAAGCACGACCTGACGGACGGGGGCTACGCGGCCCGGCGCGACCAGTGCTACGCCGCCGCGGGCAAGCTGGGCGTCAAGGCGCTGCGCGACGTTGACGCCGCGGCGATCGCCGCCGCCGAGGCCGACGGAACGCTTGCAGGCAAGGAACTGATGCGCGCCCGCCACGTCGTGGGCGAGATCCGGCGCACGCTCGACGCCGTCGAGGCGATGGAGGCGGGCGACTACGCGGCATTCGGCGAACTGATGTACGGCTCTCACGCATCGCTTCGCGACGACTACGAGGTCAGTTGCGAGGAACTCGACGCGATTGTCGAGGTCGCGCGGGGCTGCGAGGGCGTCTGCGGCGCGCGGATGACCGGGGGGGGGTTCGGAGGCTGCGCGATCGTTCTTGCTCGGACGGATTGTGCCGGCGCAATCGCCGCGGCCGTCGCCGACGGGTTCGCCGACCGCTGCGGGCGCCGGTGCCCGGTATTCGCCACGCGCGCCGCGGCGGGGGCGAGTGTGATCGCGTAGCGCCGAACGCCACGCGCGGGGCGATGCCCCGCCGAACGCCACGCGCGGGGCGATGCCCCGCCGCTAAACTGTCGTGCGAGCGTGCTGTAGCGTTCGGGGGTCTGTTTAGCGGTCGGGCATCGCCCGACGCTTGTCGTTCGACTCAAACGGAACCACAAACGACCAATGCTGGGGGGGCTTGCCTTCCTTGATCGGATTCTGCTGGACATATCCGATAGCGCGCCGGATGTCCTCGTCCGTGTTCAGGAACACGTTCCATCCCCGCCGAACCCACGGTGAGGGCGACTCGGCGAGGTGTCCGAACGGATGGAGGCCGTCTCGCTTCAGTTGCCTGGTTGCTTGGCCCTTGATCTGCCCGACGACGTCCTCAATCTTATAGGCGCACCGGGCGATCACAGCGTGAACGTGCTCGGGCAGGATCGTGCAGGCGTGGAAGCGATAGTCTGATCGGGCAATAGCGTTTCTGAACCCCGCGGCCACCGACAGTGCCTGGCGTCCGGTGAATGAGACGGGCCGGTAGCGAAGCGCCCGCTTTGCCGCTCGCCGCTGCCGATGGTCGTGTTCATCCCGGGCGAGGCTGCGGCGCTGGTCGGTCTTTGTGGCGCGGCCGAATCGCAGTATTTCCCAACGGCGAACGTAATCCGACCACGAGCCGCGGGGATCGTTGGGCAGCCAGAATCCGTATGCGGTGAAGATGACGTGGTAGGCGCGGACCATGAACGGATAAGATATGCGCCGTGTCGCGTGAGGTCAAACGGCACGCGCGGGGCGATGCCCCGCCAAACGACACGCGCGGGGCGATGCCCCGCCAAACGACACGCGCGGGGCGATGCCCCGCCGCTAAACGGTGCGCTGCAGGGCCCTGTTGCGTTTGGTGCTTCGTTTAGCAGTCGGGCATCGCCCGACGCTTGTCTGAACAAACTGAAAGGAACGAAGCGAATGGACAACCAGACCGCTACGCTGACGCGGCGGGGGATGCTCAAGGCGATGGGGTTCGGTGCGGCGGCGCTGGCGGCGCCCCGGCTGACGAACGGGGCAACGGCGCCCGGAGCGGCGCGGCCCAACATCGTGCTGATCATGGCCGACGACATGGGGTACTCCGACATCGGCTGCTACGGGGGCGAGATCCGGACGCCGAACCTGGACAGGCTGGCCAAGGGTGGGCTGCGTTTCACGCAGTTCTACAACAACGCGAAGTGCGGCCCGACGCGGGCGTCATTGCTGACGGGGCAATACTCGCAGGCCGTCGGCGAGCAGAATCTGGAGCGCGGGGCGACGATCGGGGAGGTGCTCCGGGTGGCGGGGTACCGCACGATCTGCTCGGGAAAGTGGCATCAGCGCCCGCTGCCGACCACGCGCGGGTTCGACCGGTACTTCGGCCTGGCCGACGGGTGCTGCAACTTCTGGAACCCGGGCACGCGGGCCCGCCCGGGCGAGCCGGCCCCGGGACGAAAGGGCAAGACCCGCGTCAGGCGATGGGCCATCGAGGGCAAGGCCATCGGCGGATACGTGCCTCCGGACAAGACCTTCTACACCACCGACGCCTTTGCCGACTACGCGGTGTCGCGGCTGGAGGAGTACAAGGACGAGGACAAGCCCTTCCTGCTGTATTTGCCGTTCACCGCCCCGCACTACCCTTTGCACGCCTGGCCGGCTGACATCGCCAGGTACCGCGGCAAGTACAAGATCGGCTGGGACGAGCTGCGAAAGCGGCGATACAAGCGAATGGTCCAGATGGGGTTGATCGACAGCCGGTGGGCCATGTCGCCTCGCGACAAATCATCAACCCCCTGGCAGCCGCTCAGCGAGGCCGACAAGGACCAATGGGACCTCCGGATGGCGGTCTACGCGGCGATGATCGACCGGATGGACCAGGCGATCGGGAAGGTCCTGGACAAGATCCGCCAACTGGGCAAGGAGGCCAACACGCTGGTGCTGTTCCTGGCCGACAACGGCGGGTGTGCCGAGCGCGTCAATCGGACGCCTGACATTCCACCGGGTGCGGTCGCGTCATACCGTTCGGTGGACCCGCCCTGGGCCAACGCGTCGAACACGCCGTTCCGCAAGTTCAAGAGCTGGGACCACGAGGGCGGGGTCGCCACGCCGCTCATCGCGTATTGGCCGAACGTCATCAAGACGACCGGCGCCTTCACCAACCAGGTCGGGCACATCATCGATTTCCTGCCGACCTTTATCGAGATCTCCGGGGCCGCGTATCCGGCCGAACTGAACGGGCGCAAGATCAGGCCGATGGACGGCAAGAGCCTGCTGCCGATCTTCCAGGGCAAGCAGCGCGAAGAACACAAGGCGATCTTCTGGCAGTTCGGGCGGGCCAAGGCCGTTCGCCAGGGCAAGTGGAAGCTGGTGCGATACGGCAACGGGCCATGGGAGCTGTATGACATGGAGGCCGACCGGACGGAACTCAAGGATCTGGCCGGCACGCATCCCGGGCGCGCGAAGGACCTGTCGGCCCTCTGGGCCGACTGGGCCGGGCGGTGCCGCGTACGGACCGGAAGCGGCGGGAAGAAGAGGAAATGACGCGTGGGGGGGAATGGGCCAAGGGGGGCATCTGATCGATTGCGAGAGGGTCTTCAAGCCCGGGGATCGGGATCCCCCGGGCCTGACGATCCCGCCGATGACGTCCCCGGGGATTCTGACCCCTTGGTTTGGGGGGCGCGGAAGGAATGCGAATCCTGCTTTTTCGCCCTTGCGTTCGTTGCGGGCATGAGGTAACGTACCCGGTTCTACAGCCCGTCAACGGGCTGCGGTATAACCGTTCGGGAGAGAGTAAATGGCTGACTACAAGGACCTGGACAGCAAGGTCATCAAGCTGAGCAAGCAGATCGTGCGGATGTGCACGGAGGCCGGCAGCGGGCATCCGTCCAGCGCGTTGTCGCTGATCCACCTGACGGTGGCCCTGATGTATCGCGCGATGCGATACGATCCGCGGAACCCGTGGAACACGTCGGCGGACCGGCTGGTGCTCTCGGAAGGCCACGCCGTGCCGGTGGTCTACGCGGCGTACTGCGAGCTGGGCGGGGTGGTGGGCTACGAGTCGCGCCCGTCGCAACTGCGGTTTGACGACGCCCTGACGCTTCGCGACGTCGACAGCGTGATCGACGGGCATCCGAACCCGGCGATCGGCTTTCCCTTCTTCGACGCGGCGACCGGGTCGCTGGGGCAGGGCGTTTCGGTGGCTGCGGGACTGGGCTGGGCGGCCAGGAACGACGGCATCGACAAGACGATATACGTCATCGCCGGAGACGGGGAAAGCCGCGAAGGCCAGGTCTGGGAGGCCCTGGACTTCCTCGTCGAACACAAGCTCACCAACGTCCGGGTCCTCTTCAACTGCAACGGGCAGGGCCAGAGCGACTACGTCTCGGCGCAGCAGTCGCCCGAGGCGCTGGCGGCCAAGGCGCAGGCGTTCGGGTGTGACGTGCAGACGATCGACGGACACAACTGGGACGAGGTGTTCCAGGCCCTGGGCGCCGAGGTGGCCGAACGCCCGCTGGTGACGGTGGCCCGGACGGTCAAGGGCTGGGGCGTCACGGAGCTTCAGCAGCACACGTACCACGGCAAGTGCCTCACGTCCGACCAGGTGGGCCAGGCCATCGCCGACATCGACGCCAAGGGCGCCGAGCTTGGCGTGACGGGTCTGGAGGAGGTGGACGCGTCGCTGCTCTCGGTGTCCGGTTCGGTGGCTCGTCCGGGCGGGGAGGAGATCTCGGCGGGGGCGTTCAGCGAGGCGCTGGTCGCCGCCGGGTTCGAGGACGCCCTGGCCCGCCGGAGCCTGGCGACGCGGCACGCCTACGGGGCGGCGCTGGCGGCGCTGGGGGCCGACCCGCGCATCGTCGTCCTCGATGCCGACGTGAGCAACTCGACATTCGCCAACATCTTCGCCGCACGGTATCCCGAGCGCTACATCGAGTGCCGCATCGCCGAGCAGAACATGGTATCGACGGCGGCGGGGCTGTCGGCGTCGGGAAAGATCCCCTTCGTCTCGACCTTCGCCAAGTTCCTGCTTCGCGGGTACGACCAGTTGGAGATGGCGGTCATCAGCGAGGCAAACATCAAGTTCTGCGGCTCTCACGCCGGGGTGTCGCTGGCGGCGGACGGGCCGAGCCAGATGGGCCTGGCGGACATGGCGTTCATGCGCGCGTTCGCGCGGTCCAGCGGCGCGGACGGCACCCCGGGGATTCGCGTCTTCCAGCCCTCCGACGCCGTCAGCGCGTTCAAGCTGACCGAGCTGATGGCCCAACTGGACGGCATGTGCTACATGCGAACGCACCGTCCGAACGTGGAGATCATCTACGACGAGGACGCCGAGTTCACCGTCGGGGGCTTCAAGCACCTGGTGGACGGGGAGGATCTCGTGATCGTGGCCAGCGGATACATGGTGCACGTGGCCAGGCAGGCCGTCAAGGTGCTGGAAGAGGAGGCGGGCCTGTCGGCCGGGCTTGTCGATGCCTACGCCATGCCGCTGGCGACCGACGAAATCCTCCGCATTGGCGACGACTGCCGAGGGCAGATCCTGGTCGTCGAGGACAACTACGCCGGGGGGATCGCCGCGGAGATCACCGCGGCCGCCGCGGCCAGCGATTTCGGCGTGATGGTCGATGCCATGTACGTACGCAACAGGCCCAAGAGCGCCAAGACACCCGAACAGACACTCCAACTGGTGAAGTTGGCCGTGGCGGACATCGTCTCGGCCGCACAGGCCATGTTCGACCAGTCGGACTAGGGCGGCCCCAGAGCCGCCTGCCGTGCCTTGACGCCGGACGCCGTGGTTTGACGCGAAGCGGCAACCACGATTCTCCTCGTGTGGAGAGATCGTGGTTGCCGCTTCGCGTCAAACCACGGCACCCCCTCGTGCCGTTTGCTCGGCAGTTACCGGCGTTTGCGTCGCTTCCTGGGTTTCGGCTTCCTGGTCTCGCGCCCCTGCTCGTCTCGCGCCAGTTCGTAGTGATACACCAGCCGCATGTCCTCCCGGTCGGTACGCCGCTTGGACGCCACCACCAGGCCCTCCTGAACCATGTTGGCCAGCACGGAGCGGACGGCGCCGACGGACAGGCCGACACAGTCGGCCAGGGTCTCGACGCTCCGGGGGCGCGTGAAGCCGCGCAGGGCGCTCAGCAGGGCCAGGCGCGTCTTCGGGGGGCGCCCCACGCGCTTGGACCTGACCTGGTCGTCGGCCTGAAGTGCCCGGCGAGCGTTGCGGCACTCCTGCGGCGAACGCTTCTCGTCCGGCAGGGCGTGGCAGAACCCGTCCCGCTTGACCTTGCCGATCTTGACGGCTTCGGCGAGGAACTTCCGGACCATGTCAGACGTCACCGAGATGTTGCAGCCTCGCTGAATCTCCGCCGCACGCGACCAGGGGCGTTCGCCGATGTACTTCAGCACCGCCTCCTTGCGGTCCTCAAGCGTGCTGGGCTTGTGCGCAAGGACATACACGCCGCGCTTCGGCCTGTGGAGAATGCCGCGCTTCACCAGGTTCGACAGGACCGCCCCGGTGGCCTGGCGGGAGAAGTTGGTGTTGTTGCGGATGTACTCGAACGGCAGGGTCTGGTCGGGCGCCGCCTGGAGCAGCGCGATGACCTGGGCGGGCATCGTCGGGCCGACCGGCCTGCGTATCTTGCGGATGTCGAGCTTGCCTTCGGTGGGCGTGAAGTTCTTCGGGAACGAGACCAGTTGGTACACGCCGCGCTCCACGCGATCGGCGTGACCGCGAACGTACAAACCGTACATGATGCTCGAAACCGTGGTTTCCTTCAGGCCGAGATCCGCCGCCACGTCCGCGGCTTTACAGGGCCCGCGACGGTGCATCTCCTGTGTCACGGCATGACGGGCCGTCACAAGGACCGGCTTGTCCGGGGCTTTCTTGTCTGCCTTCTTCTTCTTGGGTTCGGTCATTGTCTGACAATCCATTTCTAGCGAGGGCCAATGCGTTTTGCTGAATCACCGCCTACAGTGTAGGGCGTGTGAAGAAACAGTCAAGACGTTTTTTCACCGTTGACCGGCCGCCGATCACGTGGCCAGGAAGTTTCCCAGCAGCTTGTGCCCTACGTCCGTCAGGAAACTCTCCGGGTGAAACTGAACGCCTTTGGTCGGATGCGTTCGCGATCGCAATCCCATCAACTCGTCCCGGTCCGTCGTCCAGGCCGTCTGCTCGAAGTCCTCGTCCAGGCCCGTCGGGTCCACGATCAGGCTGTGGTAGCGCGTGGCCGTGAAGGGGTTCGGCAGGTCGGCGAAGAGGCCCCGCCCGTCATGCCTGATCTGGCTGGTCTTGCCGTGCATCAGCCGCTCGGCGCGGATGACCAGGCCCCCGAAGGCCTGGCCGATGCATTGATGACCGAGGCAGACCCCCAGGATCGGGACCTTGCCGTGGAAGTGCCTGACGT
>Ga0180432_10001729_pt1 | contig 34071 bp, 26 predicted proteins | sample SS_ome_10_FD_132414 | JGI IMG/M metagenome (GOLD analysis project Ga0180432, IMG submission 132414) | Hypersaline lake sediment archaeal communities from the Salton Sea, California, USA - SS_1_MS_2 metaG | ecosystem: Environmental > Aquatic > Non-marine Saline and Alkaline > Hypersaline >... | reverse complement strand
TGGAGTCAAGCTGATGATGATGTGATTGAGCGTGCCGAAGAACTAATCGCTTCTTTAAAAGAAGAGAAAGAGCGGTATGTCAAGTTTAAGTCTCGCCAAAACATTATCGATTGGCAGATTAAGGACGCAGAGGCAAAGCTGGCACATTCGCAAACAAAGTTGGGCGTGCTAAAAAGCAATAGTGCCGAGTATCTAGCTCATGAGATCGCATGTTTGCACTTGGTTCGTCGCACCGCCATGGGCCCCAATGAGTCCAATCTTTTTTCAAGCGAAGAAGAAGTCGTTGAAATGAAAGCAAGGCACCCTGAGTTTGTCTTTTTTCTAGTTAAAGAAATCATGACAGAGGGTGTTATTGAGGCAACCGACTTAAGGAAAGTTGCTCGTTCTAATGAATGGCGATTAACGTGGAGTTTAAGTCGTGAGAACTTGCCCGTAGTTTTTAATCGTCAGATTTCTGATTTTTGTATCAATCACAAGGTTTTAATTTACTGGAGTCGATTGTATGATCTTGCTTTTGAGTCTCACGAGCCGCCTGACGCTAGCATCATTGAAGATGACGAACTGTTTGATGAGTGGCTTAAGTCTCGCGACAACGAATCTACTAAGTCTAAAATGCGTGATGCTGCTGCCGGTCATCAAGAGCGTGGTGCTGTGCTAGATGGGTATTATTCAGAAGAATGTACTTGCGGTGCAAAAGAACAAAACCGAGACAAAAAGCTGGGCGAAAAGGTTCAACATGCTTTAGATTGTCCGTGGGGCACATGGGTTGAATATACTTCCCAACAGAAAGAAAAACAATCACAATTGGTTTATGGTCGTAATTCTAAAGGAATCAGACATATCATTAACAAGACGCAAGAAAGGGTTGATGAAGTAGGTTTAGCAGAAGAACAAAATCTGTATGACAAGAAGACTCGTTCGGTGTTAGGTATGCCGACAAAAGTAGTAGGTAAAAACAAATGAGAAAGAAGAATGACCCTTCTCGCGATCAATTGGCCAGGAGCCATGATCGTCGCATTAAACATTTAATGATTAGGGTGTTACAGAAGTTTGAAGATATGTTCCCAGATGTGGATGACACACGAGAAGGACAGATTTTCAAGGGCGATGTTCGTAATGCCTTTAATGATGTTATTAGGGCACAACGTGACGAAATTCATGACTATGATGTTGATTATAGGCCCTTAAAGATGACGGAGGATAATACTCTGGCCATGACTCAGACTTTCATGCAGTCTGTTAAAATGGTCCATTTTGGCTGGAGCAAAGAGCCATTCTTTTGCATCATTGCCTCTGAGGGCAACAGGAGAGTCATGGAGGCATTAAGACACGAATTGGGGGCCGGGGTGCTTTTCGACGGCGTAGATGAAAGGACCGGCGAGGCCACCCTGCATCTAGAGATTGTTGGTGTAGAAGATTGTGTAAATAGTGTATTATTGGTTATGGACAAATATCGGATGCATTCCGATGTTCGTGAGTCATACATCGACTGGAGGAGAAAGGTAGTTAACGCTTATAGAGGGCTAGGAAATGGAAAGAACATTTAAAGCAGTTGATAGGAATGGTGGCATCGTTGATTTTGAGCTTGTTACTCCAAGCGTTGCCGTAGAAAATGAGGGTGAGCGACACTATAGAGTTGCCTTTAGTAATGCTCTCAAGGAAGGTATTTTTCCTCGCGAAAAGATGCGAGAAGTAATGCGTGAATATGGCATGTGGTCGGAAGAAGACGACAAACAACTTAAAGAGGCTGTCGGCAAGATTGCCGTGCTTCAGATTGAACTGAAGCAAGCTGAGACCGAAGGCGACGAAGAGAAGTGTTCTGAGCTTGCTAGTGAAATTGCAACTACTCGTCGTCGTATGTGGGAGCTTTTCTTAGTTCAGCAATCTGTGTATATGAATTCTGCCGAAGGGGTTGCCGAACTTGTTAAGACCGAAGCAATCATGGCGGCCTGTACGGTCGTTAAGGCTACTGGAAAAAGATACTGGGAAAACTATTCAGAGTTCGTGCGTGAGCGTGATTTGAACCAGAGGGCCACGGTGTACACGCACGTTGTTGAATTGTACACGAAAATTCTAGACAATGCTCGCAAGGAGTTAACAGACGATTATCCAGAATACAAGTACCTCAAGGCGACAGAGGAAAGAATGCTTGATCGCGAGGTAGAGGAAAAAGTTGTTGATATTCTTTCCGAGCGTGCTGAAAAAGCGGAGTCTACAACCAAAAAGAAAACCGTGAGAAAGAAGCGTGGGAAAAGGGTGGCAAGTAAACCTAAAGCGGAATGACGCTGAAATCAGGACGGCTGTTGCCCGTGCTTGGTCGTCTATGCTCATCGACTTGGAAAAGTGGATGAGGTCTGAACTTGTTCCTCTATTGATTTTTGGAGGCAAAGGAATCCAAGGAATTGCTCAAACTGAGTTCTTTCGTTTCATTTCAAGCCCCGAGGGGTTAAGTCAACTTGGTATCAATAAAGAAGACACTCTTGATTTGCTTAGTGCGTACAAGAAAAGTTTTGAGATCAAAAGAAAGGGGCAGGAAATTTCTTTTAACTTTGGAGATACTACCAAACTTAAAATGATGACTCCTCATCCTTATTCTGGCGTAAAAAACCTACAGGTTGAGTCTTGGCTTGAGTGGGTTGTTGATAAAGAAAAGGTTGCATCTGGTTTTGTAAGTCGTGACAGGCTTCCTGATCGTCTACAAAAAAGCATTCGTTTGAATGAACCTCTTGGTGGTTTGATGTTACCGAGAAATAGCTTTGGTAGCACTGGCCTCTGGCAGTTTCCAGAAGCCTTAACTGATTATGACAGAAAGTGGCTTGAAAACAACGAAGATAATATTCTTCGTTTAATTCGCGAAGAGGCTGGTCGTATTCTTGTACGTAAGCTAAATTGACATGAATAAGAAGATTCAACTTAGTGCAGTTTTAAAACTTGTTGATGCCAAGATCAACTCGCAAGTTTTTCGTAAAATTAGTCAGGCTACTGCTGGGATGCCTGCTAATTTACAGAAGTCTGTACGTAACTTAAACGCTGCGAATACTTCCGCTCGTACTTTAAATAACAGCCTCCAGAAAACTAAACGTACTCTCAACGATAACGAACGTGCCGCTCGATTGTTCTTGAATCGTGTTGCTCAGTTTGCTATTCTTCTTCCAACGTTTGCTACATTAAATAGGGCTATTCAAGGCAGTGTCAAGTTCTTGTTTGAGTTTGATAGTGCGTTGCGTGATATTGTCCGTATTGACATTGCGGGACTTAAAGATCAGATGGAACAGGTTGGCGAAGCTGCCCTTCAAACTGCTACTGAATTTGGCGTAACTGGAACAGAGGTTCTTGCTACAACTCGTATTTTCAAGCAGGCCGGTTTTGATATTGCGGAATCTCAGGATAAAGCTCGTGCTGCAATTTTAGCTACTCAGATTTCAACCTTGAATTCCGCTCAGGCCGTTGAGGTTTTCATTGCTGCTTCTAAGCAGTTCGTTGGTGAAGGTGAAAACTCTATTGCCGTGCTAGATAAATTAGCGAAGGTTGAGGACGTTGCGGCCGTTAATGCTTCTGATGTTGCAGAAGCTTTTAGAACTGGTGGTAACTCGCTTGCTGAATTCTCGAAAAGTATCGATGACTCTATTGGCTTGATTGCCGCTCTTAGAGAGCAAACTCGTAAGTCAGGTCGTGAGATTGGCACCTTTTTTAAGACCTTGCAAACTCGTATTTTTGCTGCTGGCGACTCACGTAATGCTGTTGAAGCTCTTGGTATTAGTGTAGAAAATCTTGATGGTACTCTTCGTCCCACTCTCGATGTTCTCAATGATCTCAAAGGACGTTTTGATGAATTGAGTGAAGCACAGGCTGCGAATGCTGCTAAAGCTATTGCTGGGGTTCGTCAGTTCGAATCGCTCATTGGTGTTCTTAATTCACTTGATCGTGCAAATGAATTAGCTGCCGATTCGTCACAAGCTGCTGGTACTGCCGATGAAAAGAGGGCAATTACTGATGCAAAGCTAGAACGTCAGCTTGGCAAGCTTGTTGCTCAAGGACAACAGCTCGCTGAATCCTTGGGTGACGCTGGTTTTGAAGATACTTTTGCTGGAGCACTTAAGTCTGCAACCGCACTACTTAAGGTTTTTACTTCTCTAGTCGATACTGTTGGTGATCTTGGTGGCAGCTTAGCTCCGTTGCTTGCTCTTGGGGGGTTTAAAGCAGGTCAATTGGCGGGTGTTATTCCAAAGGGTGGTATTGGAAATATTTTAGGTGGTGGTTCACGCCCTGGAAGCCCTAGCTTCATTGGTCCTCAGCAACCTAATATCGATAAGTCGGGTGCTGGCCCTGCATTGAAAAAGCTATTTGCCGTTACTACCAATTCTGCTGCCGTTATTGGAAAATGGACCGCACAAACATTGCAGAATATTACAATTTCGCAAGCACAAGGAATACAGACCAACGTTAATACCAAAGCTTTTGCAGCTAACAGCCAAGCGGTTAAGGCGAATATCGCCTCTTTGCGTAAGCATGATCTTAATTTAGGACAGTTTGGTAAGTCTTTAACTGGCGGCACGGTTGGTATGACGGCGTTAACAATTGCTGCTTCTACTCTTCCTGCTGTTTTTGATTCTTTAGGAAATATGACTCGTGAGGTTGCGGGAGAGTATGCTGGTACTTTTGTCGATATTACTGGTGCTGGTGCAACAATGGCTGCTCAGTTTGCTTTCTTAGGACCAGTGGCGGCGGCTTTAGCGGGAGCTTTTGGCGTTGCTAAAGAATCAGTTTTTGGTTTAGCTGATGCTTCTGAAGAATATATTAAATCTAAATTAGAGCTATCCGAAACCCGCTTATCGTTAGGAAGAAGTTTTGGTGCTGAGGAGGTGTTTAGAAGTCAAAATGGTACTGCTGGTGCTTCTGCGGAAGAGTTTTTAGCTAATTTATCTGCAAATATTAAAAACGCTGATGTTGGCCAAGAGCTTGCCGCAAAGGTTTCAGAAACTCTGCAACAAGCAACTAAAATTGAAGCTTTTCAAAAACTTGGTGTAAGTGCTACTGAATTAAGGGATGGATTATTTGCTAATATTGGTACGATTCAATCTTTAGTGTCAAATAATCAAGATTTCATTGAAACTCTTGCTCGCCAAGCTGAGAGAACAGAACAATTAGATGAACTTAATGCTGGTCTTGCTGATGGTACACTTAGAACTGGTGATGCATTCAGATTATTAACGTTAGCTCTTGGTGCTGGCACTGGGGAAATTGTTGAAGCAACAGGTAATGTAAAACGTTTACTTGATTTTAAAGAGTTTAAAAACTTTCAAGAAATTACTGAACTTGCCGACAATATCCGTACTCTTCGCTTAGAAGTAGATGTTGCAAAATTAGGTCCAGAAGCTCTTGCTGATTCTGTAGTGCGTTTACAATCCGAACTTGCTATTGCAGAACGTTCATTTCAACAGGCGTCACTCGCAAATGCGAATCGACTTGGTAAATTAGTTGATGTTCTTGACGAATTTTCTGTTGGTCTTGATCCTGCTGGTGATTCTGCTACTGAATTTTTTAAGAAAGTCCTTGATGGAACCAAAAAACTAGATGCTAGCTCAATCAATGAATTTACTGAGTTTATCGAGCAATTGCCGCCTCAGCAAAAGAAGGCTGCTAAAGAAATTGAAACAATTCTTCGTGATGGATTGCAGTTAGAGCTTGATATTCAAAACAAGCGTAATGACCTATTAGAAGAACAGAATGCTCGTGCAAAAGCTCTGTTTGATGCTGAGTCTCAAGCTGCACAAAACGCTTTCGAATCTCTTACTAAATTCAATGCGGAACTGCGTAAGTTTGGTGATTCTGTAACTACTGATGTACTATCTGCTTTTCAAAATATTGGTTTGGAAGATGTAAGTAACGTATTGGGTGGGTCGTCTAATCTCGATGCTGGTATTCAAGAGTTGATTCAGAATGCCTTTGGAGATCCGGTAACGAAGGCACAAAATGAACTTGGTGCGGCAGCAGCAGCCGCACAGGCGGAGATTACTGTTCTAAGTGATCGCCTGATGGATGCTCGTGATGAACTCGCTAATTTGTCGGATGGTGCTGAAAAAGCTTCCCTAGTGTCAGAGATTTTAGGTCTTGAACTTGCAATTGAAAGCAAAGAGCGTGAAGCGTTGGTTGCTGCTACCGAAGCAAAAATCAAAGTTCTAGAAGAAGAGAAAAAGGCTGAGGAGGAGGCAGCCGAAGCCGCTAAAGCTCGTGCTGAACTACTTGAAAAACTTGCCGATGCGTCTCGCAATTTTGAAAACGAGTTGGGCGAAATCGAAAAGGGCTTTAAGCAGTTTCAAGAAGGAAAGATTGCTGACCTGTTAGAGCAAGAAGCTGGAGCAAGAGAGAACTTACAGCAGGCTCAGTCTGACGTCATTGATTCTACTGCCAACTTAGCGGATGCGTATCAGAATCTAATTCAGTCTCAACTACAGTTTAACAATGCTGTCGCAGAAGCACAGTTAAAGAGTAGGCTTTTGTTTAATGACATTGTTTCATTAAATGGTGGTATTGTAACGTTTAGTGATGGCTTGTCTTCTATTCGTCAGGCTTTTGTGAGTGTACTTAATGATTCTAATATTACGCTGGAAAAGAGAATTGATCTAGAAAGACAGCTTGCCGATGAAACTCTACAGTTCTTACAGCAGGCCCGCGATAGTATCATCGGTGCGGGCGTGGGCGTGTTTGGACAAAGTGCTCAGGAAAATCAGCAGCTAAGTCAGGGTATCCAGGGCTTACAGTTTGTTGCAGAACAGCTTGGTGGATCGTTTGAGTCATTCTTGCAGTTGTCGCAAGGCGAAATTAATGATCTTTCTTCTTCTTTACTAAACTTACCAGTTGAGTTTAGGCAGCAGATCCTCGATGCTCTTTCTTTCCTTCCAAGCACAGCAAACATTGGCGGATTCAGTCCAGATCAATTAAGGGAGGCAATCGGGCAAGTCGGTGCAGGCATCTCTCCTGAGGCTGGATTGCCTTCTATTGAAGAATTGACAAATCAGCAGGTTCAGCAATTGCAAATTCTGCAAGACTTAGCGTTGCAAGATGCTCAATTACAGATTAGCCAAGTTGTTGCTGCTCAAGAACAGGTTGAAGCTGCGGAAGCTCAGTTGGAAACCTCTAAGCTTCTTGAGGAGCGAGCCCGAGAGGGGCTTGCGGAAGTTCGTGACGCCGTTGTAGAAGAAAAGCAAGTGCTTGATATGGCCAATGAACAACGTCGTGAGTTACTTAACGCCGTTGTTGCTGCTGACGACAAGAACACCTTGTTTGCTATTGAAAAAGAAGCTCAGTTGTTTGCAGAACAAAACAGTACATTCCGTGAAGTTGGTGACAATATTGTTCGTGGTATTTCGAGTGCCATTGGTGCCCGTCTAGCTGTTCTTGAGGCTGCCGTAAATATTACTGGTGCAGCAAATGGTTACATTCCTAATTTTGCTGGTGGAAACTTAAGCCCCATGGAAGCCGCTGGGTTACTTAAAGCCGCATCTCGTGAAAAACGTGCGATGCCCGGTGGTGCTTCGTTAGCTGTTGCCAATACAAGTGAAGCTATCATTCCAATGAATCGTGGCTTTATTCCTAATTTTCAAGATGGTAATTTGAGTCCAATTTCGGCTGGTATTTCTGCAATCAAGCAAATTAATGAAACCGTTGTGGCCGCAATTTCTCGTTCGGTGACTCAAGCTCTTTCTGACCTTGGTGGAGAGGAGAATCAAACTTCTAGCCTTTTAACGGAAGTGATCGGACAACTTCGTGAACTTAACAATACGATTGATGAGGTTAACACTAGTAACCTCGCTATTCAGACAAACACCGCCGCTGACACTACTGGAACTGCTACTACTGGGGCCGGTACATCTAGCGATGTTACTATTACGCTTCAAAGCAATCAAAACAACACCATCTCTGTTACTGGTCTTGAATCACTACCAGAGGAAATTACTAATGCGGTCCGTGAGGCTGCCGTGGAACAGGTCGATGCTGAGCTTACCGAGCTACTAGATCAGCTTGATTCGATCTTTGTTTCATTGCAAGAGAGAGGCATTATTAGCTCGTTTGGTCAATCGCGATGACAGTAGAATCAGTAGTTACTAACCCACCGCTTTCAGCCGTTGAAGTCTATTACAATGGCTGTAAAATTGTGCCCGCACCGCTAATTGATTGGACTGTTGAGCCTCAACTTAGCGATGATAATGTTCGCGTCTCTGACTTAAATCGCATTGTTTTGACTGGTACGACACTTATTGTGCCGTCTGGTAGCTATGAACAGATGTACACAAAGCAAGAGGCTTTGCGTAATGCTTTTTCTGAAAACGACAAGGACTTTGTAATTCTTGCTGGCCCAGGAAACAAAACTCTTTCGGAAGGAGAAATCATTTGCTCTGGCTTGAAGCCACGGGTTACAAGTCTTAACATTTCCCCCGATATTCAAGTTCAACGTTTTGATTGGTCTGTTGAGCTAGAGGATCTTGTTACGGTTTCTGGCGTTAGCGGTGTTACTTCTAGTTTGAGCGATCAATGGTCTTTTGCTGAACAACAAGATTCTTGCACCGTTCAGATTACGCACTCTATTAGTGCCGAGGGGCCTGACGGCGAAACTGACAAGTTTGAACAAGCTCTTAGAGCGGTTCAGTCTCGTATTGGTATCGACAAGTTGCCACTATCAATTCCCTACTTTGTCGAGCCAAATGCGTCTGGATTGTTCGATATCACGCATCCTTCAAATCCAAATGGCGGCCCCATTTTTGAAGTATCTGTACAAAGGGAAGAAACCGCCGATATTGCCAATGGTACTTACTCTATTACGGAAGTATTTACTATCGTCAGTGGAGTACCGTTTTACTTCTCGCAACGTACCGAATCTTTTGAAGAAGATCAGAATGGAATTGCGAACGTAACCCTTGCTGGTACAGTACAAGGATTGGGAAGAACTATTACGACAGATCAGGCCCTTGGTGGCAATGGATTTGATCGTGCTTCTTCTGGATTCTTAAATGTTATTCAGCCACAACTCAAGTGGGATGCTTCTGGCGTTTATACCAAGTACAAGCCCGGCGGATCTTCTAGTGGTCTTGTTATTTTTAATCCAAGATCCTATTCTATTACAGAAAATAGGTGTCGTGGAACAATTGACTTTAGTGTTTCCTATACGGATGATCCAAGTGCTAACTTACCAAGCGGTATCGTTGATCGCACATGTAGCGTTAGTACCGTTGAAGGCGTTAGGGTGAAGGCTTCCCAGGCAATTCCATTCAGAAGACTTGGAAATATCATTCAGGACATGAAGACCACAACCGAGGGAACTATCAGTATTCAATGTCAAGCACAGTCTAAGAATACTGGCCAGCCTATCTCGGACACCAATAGAGCTATCGAAGCAGTTCAAGACGAAATTAACAGACTTAAGAACATTCATGCTAATGAGGCTAATTTTGTAACGCTGCGTATTTCAAATCTAAATCAACAGTTTAGTGAAACTGATTTAACTTGTACTGCATCTCTTGACTTCATTTTTACTATCGACCTTTCGGACGCACCGGCTGTTGGTTCGGATATTTCCCTGAGGACAATCTAATGACTGACTTTCCAAGCGTAGAATGGATTCAGCAAAGCCTTACAACTGATCCATCTGGACAAAGGGCGGTAAAGTCACCTGCCGCTGGTTTCATTCGTGAGATTGGCACTGGTGGTGGAGAGGTATTGGATTTTGGTCAATTAAATACTACTGGTTCTGGTGCAATTACTGATACGCTACTTTGTTATGCACGAGTTGATGACCTGGGTGATGCTAGCGGTGTTTTCAACATGCGTTTCTTTTTGAGCAATGCTAGTGCCTTTACTGCTGGAACGTATCGATTTCTTGAAGACAAAAGACTTCATTTTGAAGATGGGTTATCATTGAATTCTGCCGCAGATAACACGCCAACTGTTGTTCCTGCATTTGCGAACTTGTCTGGTACTATTACGGAACCTGAATTTCCATTGGGTAAGCCATGGATGAGTGGACTTCTTGATAATGACGTATCTCAATATGTTTACTTGGCTATCGAAGCTGGCGTCGATGTTCCTGTCGGCACTTATGGTGGTGCTGGTGCTGGTACATTCCGTTATCGATTACTTTACGATTTTAGCTGATGTCAGAAGATATTAAATTACGCAAAGTAGAAGATAAGGATGCTAACGAGCTTCCTCGTGGAGTTATTGCCATGACGCTTGGCGACAAGGTTGTTTTCGTTAAGCGAGTTGTTGGACGAATGATGCCCCTTCCAGAAGAAGAACAAGAGCGTTTGCGTTCTAAGCATGTAGTTGAATGAGTATCCTACCCGTTATTCGTGTCTTTGAATGGGACACAGATGAAATCGCTAGTCCTGCTGGAAATAGAAACATTCCAGGCGGGTCGTTTGCATTTAAAAGAATTGTGTCTTCGGGATGCTCTACATTCGACCCCGCGAGCCCGGCGACAACTTCTGGCACTTTAGATTTCAGAACAAAGTTCGATCTAACGGGCGATTCATTTGCGTCTCATTTAGACTCAAGGCCGGTAGCTATTACTTTTAACTTGGCTAATAGTGGTGTTGCCATTTCTGATATGCGACTATATCTGTCTGACGATTCCGCATTTCAGGGGTCTTCCGATCAGGGGCTTGACAGAGGATTTGTACAAATGGCCGCAAGCGGCTCCAATTGGTTCTACGACTTCCGCATGCCCTCTGGGTCCGCCCCTCGCCTACCATTAACCATTCCAAGCGACGCAAATATCAGACGACAAGACGGTGCTGGGGGCTTGGCTGGTCAAGACGACTTAAACTCTTCTGAATTCGTTTATTTAAATGTTATCCTGCCTCTAGGTACTCCTTTTGGGACTTATGGTGCTTGTGGATCAGGTTTATTACGTTTAAGTTTAGTTTATAACTTCTGGCCGAATGATTTTCTACTAGAGTTTTAGTGTATTACATGATGAGGCAATCCGCCTCTCGAACGTTCGAAAAAAGGAGGTAAATTCCAATGGCTACGTTTAACGCTGCTTCTAGCACTAACAACGCTAACCAAGTTCTTTGGAGCCACAGCACTAAGCTGGCTTACCATACTGACCGTGCCGTTTCTGGTACCGCTCGCGGTGGTGAAGTTGAGGCTGTCGAAAACCTTGGCGTGGGTGTTGCCGCTGGTGATCCGTTCACCAACCTCACCTGATTAGTTAATTGCTAACTAGAACCTGAGGGGCCGTCATTCGTGACGGCCCCTTAGTGTATTTATACTCAGAACGTAGCGTGTTGCTTAGTTCTGGGAGAAAGGAAATGGTTAAAGCGTTTTTAGAGCACGAAGGTAATCGTGCGACGCTCCACTTAACGACTCATTTTGGCGATTCCGTTAAGTTGGAATGTGAAAAAAGTGATGACGAAGAGTTTCGTCTTGGTGGAACTGCGGTGAATGAGGTCGCGGTTTTCGAGGGTGTCGTGCTAGACTCAGCCTGTGATCTTGCTCATTCGTCTATGGCTAGAGTTCGTGGCTTCCATTCTGAGCAAGAATTCTTTGATACCATTGGCATTCTGTCTCCCGAAAATTGGCCGCAATCAGATAGGCACTGCTATTTAACAGAATACTATCCATTAGACATGGAGGGCAGGCGTCCTGGCTGGTTTGTCAGTCGTAAGCCATTGTCTAACCCAAATTATCTATTTGTTAACTTAGACATTGTTGATGGTGGTGGCAATGTTTTAAGACGTTATCGAGTTTCGCCTTTTACCGGCGAGAGTGTTGAGCTATGAATCTAATTAATGATGGAAATCTGATTGGTTTTTGGCCGCTGACCGAACCTAGCGGTGCTCCATTCTTTCGTAATTACTCGATGACGTATGGAGGAAATCCTAGTGGGATTTCATTTGACCTTCATGTGGTTTCGTCTAACTCGCTTATTAGTGATGGTGCGTCTTCTGATCACGCCGCCCATTGGCCAGGCACAACTGAGTACGTCCCCGCTGGTTCTGGCTTTTCTCGTTTTGGATTGTTAATGCAGGGTGAATATGAGGGGCCGCGTGACTCTCAGAAGATTCTTACTCTTGGGCATGTTGACTTTAATACTAGAACCTCCTCGATTGCTGGCCCCATTAATGGCAGCGGTGTTTCAGTCGGATTTTGGTGTTTGCCGACGACTGATGGTTTTACTGGATATAGCTCTGACGCTACTGCGGCTGGAGAAGTAGATCAGGCTCGTGGTAATTCAGTAATTACTCGTGGTGATCGTGATTCTGCATTTACGATTGGTGTTTCTGGTCAATTGAGTGGTGGCAGTCAGTTCGGAAATGATGAAAGACTTGATGCCTATGCTTTAATTTATTCAGATCGTTCGGCCAATCCTACGACTGGTATAAATGCGGCTGTCGTTAAGTCTCCGATTGAGTCTGGTCACATGGTACACGTAACGTGTGTCTACGAATATGTTGATGGCACAAGTAATGAATTGCGTATCTATGCAGATGGCGTTCTTCGTGATAGTATCACTACAGATGTGGACATGACGATTGATGACCTTAATCTTCTAGATAACGCATGGTCACTTGGCGGTGCAGAAGACGGCACCACGACTATTCGTGAGTTTTCACAAGCAACTGGTTTCAATAAATTGGTTTCTGGTGTCTACATGTTTAATCGTCCACTTACAAATGCGGAAGTGGAGGAGATCCATGGACAAGGGGGATTCCAAATTGAAGATGGTCGTCTTCGTTCTGGTTTTGAAGTGGATGTTGCTGATTCGACCTTATTGACTTATTGTACTGTTCGCAATGATAGTTTGTCTGATGTTAGCTTAAATAAATCACCACTTATTGCTTCTCAAGGTGCTGGCGAATTTTCGGAGCACGCCTTATGTCCGGGCCCATTTGGAAGTGTAGGATTCGCACGAACGAACCCTACGACATCTAGGCCAATCTTTTTTAGTAGCGGTGTTTTAGACGCCATTGTTGGCTCAAGAAGTTTTACAATTGGTGGACACGTTCAGCAGGGTTCAGTAGACCAAAATAATGATTTCGGTTTTCAAGCTGGACTAGCGTTTAGCATTGGATCCGTTAGTGATAGATTTAACACGGATAGCACTACAGATTCCACATGTGGCTTCCGTATGGGGGCCTCTAATGATGTTGATGGGACCAACAATAAGTTCTACGCACAAATTTTTGATAGAGGTGTTTTTAGCGAGAACACTCTGCTGTCATCCAATAACTTTGAATACGGAGATCGTATTTCTACTTCTTACGTTTTGTGTTATGATGACCAAACTCGTGGCGTATCTTTTTATGTAGATGGAGAGCTTGCACAAAGTGGAACAGTAACACATGATTTTGGCTCTCATTTAGTTGGATTAGTTGGTAGTGGTTTCCCACTTGTTGTTTTAGGTGGACTTCAAAGTGAGGTTAGCAATACACTCACTACCCTTTCTGTTCAGGCGGGCGGTGAGGATGCCGCTGTTTTTAGTGCTTTTGCGTTCGCTCGTCCGCTCTTGCCGGAAGAAGTTCGTTTTGTTGTTTCGAGCGGGATTAACGTCTCAAGCTTGGAACGCACACCACATGACCCAAGACTTGTTGGGTATTGGCCAGCCGACAACTTTAATATTGGTGATACTATTATTGAAGATCGTTGTGCAAGCTGGCGACGCATGGCTGCTAACCTGTCTTGGTCTGCAAATGACATTCTTTGGAACAGGGTTGAAAGTGACGTGTCGTATCCGTGGTCGAACGTTGACCTGTTCGCCAATAGATCATTGCCGCCCGAACTTGCTAGCTTTGGAAACTTAGGCTTGACTTCTGGCGTATACGCTGTTATGGGTGGTTCCGCTGGTACTCGTTCTGGAAAAGGAGATGCGGGGGTTAGTGATAGTGCTTATGGCGATGTAATTTCTCGTTATAAAATGTGTGACTCAGATATTGACCTTGAGACTAGTCATGGTCAAGACATGCTTATTTATTTTGAAGTTACACCTAGCGGCAATATTCCTCCATCAATCAATGATGCCGATACAACTGAGTTTAACTCAGTCATTTATGATTTCAATGATGGGCAAGATAAGTTTCGTGGATTTTTAACCACTATCAATAGCAATCCAGATCCTCTTGGTTTTGATGCTGGCCTTGGTGGTTCTGGAGTAAGTATTGTATTTACTGGATCTGAATCTACCTTAATTACTCCATTGGCTTCTGGCAACTTAATTTATGGTACTCCAAATCAAGTTCTTCTAGCTGTTGGTTTTGATGATACATATAAAACTGCTGACTTAAGTAGTAGTGATGATTTAAAAATCAGGTTATATGTTAATGGTGATTTTGTTTATTCTAGATTGGTTCCACAAAATGTGTCTAGAATGTGGGCTGATGTTCCTCCAAAGACAACAAGTGATGACTTCATTTTGCAAATTGGTGGCTATGCGGTAGATCCAGTTTCCGTTCATGCTCCTGTAGCCGACGTTGGCCTAGGAGACAATTATGTAAGAGAGCTGGCAATCTTAAAGGGTCGCTTCACTAATGATGATCTTTTATACTTTGCTGCTTCTGGCATTGGTTCTTCGTCTTCAAAGCCCGGCTTCATCGATCAACTTTCTACAACCCAGGTTTCGATTAATAATTCGGCCCTTGAGGGGTACTATAGATTTTCTGGCGGTGCATCTGGCGAGCTTGATTTAAGTACAAAAGCAAATGATCTTGTTCTGCTGGCAAAACAAGCTTTTGATGATGGTGCTATTACGGGTGGCACTAATGTAGAATCAGTTTATAATTTGAGATTCATTCCGGGGCCACTGGAACAATCAGACCTTGGTGTTAAGTGTAGTGGTGTAAGCTATGCTGGAAATTTACCCAACCTAAATCCTATTCCGTTTTATGTAGGATCAGGTGTTGGCTTTCAGTCCCCTCAGGATGGATTTTCTGTTGGTTTCAGACTTGCGAAGCGGGAAGATCCTGGCGGCTCACTTGATTTTGAAGCTATTCTTTGCTATGGCGTAGCTCCAGATCAGGTAAATGAATCCAATACAGATCCTAACTTTGGCTGGATCATTGGCATGGATGATGACGATTGCATGCGAATGGTTCTATCTAAAGATGGCGTGTCAAATATGTACCTTGCTGGTGCTTCTAACGCTGCTCAAGCTGGCCAGTATGATGTTGGTATGTATCAAATTGGTCTTGTAAGCGATGTTGCCAACACTTATGAACAATTTAAGGATGGTGCTTTTGAACCAGCTAGATTTGACTCTTTTGCTCACTATTGTTTTACGTATGATTCGACTACAAAACAACTTAGGGCTTACTTAAACGGCACTCTGGTAGACAGAACTTATGTAGATGGAGACATTCAGAATCCTGCTGATCCTACGGCAAGACTTTTAACACTTTTCCACCACCAAGATGGTATTCCATGGGTGTTTGATGAAACTCTCACGGATTCTGATGCCATTATGACCGACTTGTTCTATTTCTCTGATACTTTAACTGATCAAGAAGTGAGATACATTGCTTTCAATGGTATTGATAGCGTTACTGGTACGGCGGTTTCTGGCACGATTGGTGGATACATGCAGGGACAAGACACCGGCTCGGGTATCATTGGTGGTCTTTCTCGCGGACAAGATAGTGCGTCGGGAATCATGGGCGGTTACCTTGCCGCTGGTACTATTGCAAGCGGCTTGATTGGTGGATATGTTTCTGGCGTAGTGTTCGGTGACGGAACCATTGGTGGCTTTGTTCAGGGTCTTGATACAATGTCTGGCATCATGGGGGGCTATATGGCCGCATCTGATGTTGGTTCCGGCATGATTGCTGGTTACATTCAAGGCCAAGATGTTGCCTCTGGTGTCATTGGTGGATTGATCATCGGTGGTCAACTCGCTAGTGGCATTTTGGGTGGACATATGTTTGCGTCTGACCAAGCCAGCGGCGTCTTGGGTGGATTTATTATTGGTGGACTTCAAGGCAATTTTGATTTTGATGCAAGCTTTACTGTTGAAGCTATTGCCGCTAAGGATTTTGATGCTCAGCTTGAAATTGCTAAAACAGCTTCATCTGACTTTGATGCTAAGTTGATTATCTTCCAAGACGAGACTGGTCCTCTAGTGGAAATTCAAACGCCAAGCAGTAACTTGGAAGGCTTGGCACCACCATTTAATCAATACTTTATTGGCAAAGCTTCTGGAACACAGGGCAAAACAATCACTCAAACTCGTTGGGATTTCGGTGACTTTACCCCAGTTGTTTCTGTTGCTGAAAGCGGTGCCGGATGCTACCCAGTCCAACACAGGTTTGCTGGCAGTGGTTTTTATACTGTTAAGTTCGAAGCAATTGACTCGGATGGTCTACATGCCTCTGACACACTTATCGTTAACGCTGCCTCAGGTATTGATCCTGTAATTGTAAGTTTGTCTGGAGTACCAAGATCAGGAAATGCTGGATTAACCGTTGACTTTGATACAGTTTTCGATATTATTCCTCCGGGGGTTTCGATTGTAAGCAGGCTTCTTGCTTTCGATGATGGTCAGTCAACTATTTCTCTCAATCCTACGCATGTGTATACAGAGCCCGGCACATATAAGCCCATTTGGGTTGTCAAAGACTCGCGTGGCGTTATTTGGTCAGACTCCTTAGAGGCAGGTAATGATTATCTGAATAATTCCTAATGAATATTGTTGTATCAGATGGAATTGTAGTCAGTGGCGTAGGCGTACCTCTCAATGGTATTGCCTGGCCTTCTGGTCAATTTGACGATTCTGAACCTGGTTCGCAACTATGTGCTTTTCTTTCAAGCGTAAATTCTACGTTTGGTTTTAATCTTACGCCACATACGTTCCAGACCGAGTGGATCCCATGCGGCAACGATTGTGATTTTCACGGTGCGTCTGGGCAGTTACCGAACATTGGAAGCGATTTGGAGCTTTATGTCGGTGACTTCTACTTTCGTGGGTCCGTAGTGCATGCTGACTATACCACTAGTATTGGTGGTACGATTGTTAATGTTACTGTTGAAGATGATCGCAGAACATTACGTCGAGTAAAAGTACATACAGAAGACCTTGGAGAAGACTTGCCAAGCGGCGTCGTGTCTGTTGCTCGTGCATTCCGCAAAATCAATGGTTTAACTGATATCAACGGTGATCCGTCTAACCCTCTAATTATTGAGTACAGACGAATGCTTCAATTCGGCTGCACCTACGCCGAACTTTTGCAAGCAATCGATTTACAATTTAATGAAGGTACGTGTGCTGTTTCAACTGCTATCCTACCAACCGTAGAGCAGCTTGAAAAGAATATTGGTGGGACAATTGAGGCTATTCGTTTTCAGTTTAATTTGTCTAATCTAGACGAGGCCATGACTCGTGTTCTAGTTGATACTGGCTATGACTGGTATTGGAACATGAATTCTCAGTCTGTAAATCTTATCAATCGAAAGGCTGTTTTCGATCTTGGTGAAAGTGATATCCTAGACTTGGTATCTGAGTTTGGTAGTGCCAGTGGACTTAACGAAACTCGTCAGTTAGCCTTTGGTCAAGATGTTGTTCCAGATCCCACACGTTTTCGTGTAATTGGAGGGCATCAAGAAGGATTCATTAATTCCGATCTTCTTAGTCCGATTGATGGCTTGGATACGACCCTCCTAGACGATAAGGCTGTATTTACTCCAGCATGGGATAAAATTAACATTGGCTTTTATGACGCCGATGGTTTTTATAGGGTTTACACTCCCAGTGATAAAGAACTACAGCTTGCATTGACAGGCATTGAGCAGTGGAGTTATTTTAAGCTCTATCAGACAGCATTGTCTACAGACAATCCTCCTGGCTTTGGTTTACCGCCAGACGAAGGATCGATCGCCGCACAGGACCCAACCTTTCAAAGCAGATTTGATCCACTAATGCCTCTTGCTGGTCTTGCCGGTGGAGCAGCAGAGTCGGGCATTCGTGTGATCTCTAATCGCCGCGACGAAGCTCAGAACTGGGTTCTGGCATTTTACAATCGTGTGCGGGATCATGCCGCCAGACATTATGGAAGATCATATGTTGTAGAGGATCTTCTTTATAATGAGGGCTCTGGATTATTCCGTCTTATTGATGCTGCCTGGGCGAATGTTGAAAATCAGGTCCAAGGGTTTGATCTTTCTGCGTCAGGCACTTTGTCTACTAGCGGTGTCTTTACTGAGGATTATGAGATCAATCGTGAGTTAGGTCCGATTAGTCCTTTTGTTACAAGTGATTTTAGGGTTCGTGCTTACGCGAAGCTTCCGGCTGGCACTGTCTATGGTCCACAGGGTGATGATAATCCAGCTAGCTTTGGGAACTGGACAGAAGATGCTCCACCGTTTAATCCAGATGGTGACGGTAGCCATTACATTCCTGTTCAACTCACTATGGTTGGACAGAGGGTTGTGGATCCACGTTCGGCGGATTTATTTTCTTTCGATGCATTCCCAGAAGGAACTGTATGGTGTCAATTGCCAATTATCGCTGGTCCATCTGGCGGTTTGTTTAATGATAATATTATTTCAAACCTGGCCACTCTGTTAACAACAAATCAGAAGTTAACTGGATCTGGTGTTAATGACATCATCAACCCAGCGTTGCTTCTTGAGCCATTTAATGCACTTTCTGGGGTAGCTATTCCTATTCAAGCACGTAGTCGTTATGGCCAGTCTTATCCATCAGAATGGGTTCTTGGAGACCTTCACTATGAGCGTGATGAAGATATCCAGTTAGACGATCAGTTTGTGCCATGGGCATTTTCGCCACTTGGCAATCAAACTACGTTACAGATTATGACGGATCGTGCGGTTTTCCGTGCTCAAGGGAAAATTGTTCCTCGTAGTTCTTCTCGTTACGCAGATTTCTCGCAAGTTGGCTTGCCCTTATTGTCTTACGATTCTTTTGCTGAACAGGGCATTGGTGCTTCTGGACTTTATGGGGAAATTAGTCATGGTGTTAGCGAGCTTAACATTTCGTTTGGAATCGATGGCTTCGGTACTCGTTACAAAATTCAGTCTTACTTCCCTCAGTTTGGTAGAGAGGCTCCATTAGGTGAACGTGTGCGTGCAATTCTAAATGGAGTTCTAAATCCAATCGATTTCACTGATCTTAATCTTTTGAATCCGTTGCCGGATGCAGCTATTGATCCACTTGTTCCTGGTGATCCATTTACACCACCTGTCTTCTTCGATACTTCTCAGCGGGCCGTTAGAGTTACTATCACGGAAGTTAACAATGTGTTTGCTTTGTCTTCTACTGAGTTTGAAGAAGAAAGATATCGTGGTGAAGATCAAAACGAATACACCAAGCCGCCGAAGTTTGCAGGATCTTCTAATCCCGATTTTGTTGATGGTGCGATTTGTATCGATGGATTCTTAAACATTGGCGATGAAGCCATTTATCATACAGATGACTTTGAGCTTCCTGGCGGAAATAGTGTTTCAAGATATTTTACTCAAGGAAGACCTTTTGGAAATGGTACTATTGTTGAGATTGCACAAACTAATGCAGATGATCCGACGACTTACGATGTAACGATTGTTGATCCTACCGCTCAGGCAGAAGGTATTACTCGTGCCATTAAGGGAGTGCCTGTTCTTAACGGCAGTGTTTCGATTGGGGACAAGACAACCCTTGCATCGCAAGGCGATGCTCCGGTTACGCCTGGATCGTCTGATGGTGGTATCTTTGTTAACGGGACAAGTGCGGCTGGTGCTGGTGTGACTCCAGTAGAAATTGTTTCGGTAAGTAATCAAGGCTTGAACAATGCACGGGTCACTTGTATTGGTTTGGATTTTGATGGAGTAGTTTCTGCTTCGGGCGAGACATTTGTAAATGTGATTCCATTACCTTTTGCTCAATTTGCCGCTTCTGGCGATCGTGGTTTCTTGGCTGAGGCAATTGTTCCTAGCGGATCTACCACTGTAACACAACCGTTTATTGAGATTGTCAAGCCAGCCTTTGAGCGTTTTAGATCGTTCTAATGACTCTTGCATCTGGACAATTCCCTTATGAAGTGGACTACATTGTGCCGTTCGTTGCCGAACAGACGATCGGCATCTCTGGCATTATGCTTGAGCAAGCTCAGTTTTTAATTACTGCTGAAAGACGTAAGTTTGATTCAAATGATGCACATGAGCTTAATGACTTTTTTGTGTATACAAATCAATCCAATTCTCCCTCTGGTGGATACGAACCAAAAGTCGATGGTTCAACTCTTGCTAACCTGCTTAATCCGGGCACTATTGCCACTGACAACATTTTAGAAACTCGCGATGCGTTAGAAGATTTGTTTGCTGACTATGCTTCAATTACGGACTACGAAGCTAACGACCATTTTAAGGATTGGATTCAGCAAGCATTTCCTAATAGCCCTAGTGGACGCTTTGATATTCTTCCTGCGAGTGAGGATCCTACAAATGATGAAACGAATTTCATGCGTCCAGCATTACCTTTTAGTGCGGGTCGTATTTTAGACGCTGATCCATTTTGGCTTGGCGGCTCGGGGATTTTCTTTGACATTGATTTTGGCGAAGTTTTGTTTCATCCTTATCCATTCTTGCGTGCTGCGGCACAAAGAAATTCAGTCGGTACATTGCAAACGCTGAATGTTGTTGCGGAACCATTCTTCCCAGCATTTCATAAGACGGACGGCACGGTTATCAATACCACTGGTCGTGAGCCGCGTAGGGACAATGGCACGGCTACCAACCTGTATACTGATCATGTTGCTTCTGGTTACATTAGAGTAAATGGTTACGGATTGGTGCCTCAGACACAACACCTGCTTGGCAAGTTTTTGTTTGGCGATCATACAATTTATCCACCGGCACACTTTACTCATGAGATTTTTGAGTCTAACGACGTTGTTTACGTTTCGCCACAAGCTATTGCAAGCGGCGTGTATCGTGCAAGCGTAAGCAATGAAAATATTCTTGTTGCTGGTGCGGGAGTGCCATCTGGTTACATTAGTCAACATCCTCATCCTGATGATTCATATCCCCAGGAAGATAACTTTGCCGAGACTGCTACTGGCTTTGAAGTCTTTGATGATTGTTTTTGGCTGTCAGCTAGAGCAAATTTTGGCAATCTGAATGGAGATTCGTTGGGCATGTCTATTGTGTCGCCATTCACTTTTAACTTCATGTGGACAGCCATTGCTAATGGTGATTGGGATGATTATTTTGGTTTAGCTAAAGATGGTTCATCTGTTTATAGAGTTTTTCCACAAACCTCTACAACTAGCACTTACGATGTAGACACTAGAATTACAATTAAAGAATGGACTCGCGGCTCTTGTACTCTACAAAACACAACTACCGTGATTACTACCTTGGATATTGATCAACAGATGACTCTTACTGATATTGAGTTTGATGGTTCTTTCTTCTATATTAGTGGGTCTTCTGGTGGTGGCCAAAGGTCTTTCAAGCTCGATAATTCTTTGAGCGTTGTAAGCACATACGATACCAGTTTGGGCAGAATCTTTGCGGATGGTAGTTTACTTTATAGCTATGTTGGACATCAGATTTCATCAATGTCTTTGACGGATGGTTCACCGGGCACCGTTAGTTTTGGTACTGCGAAACAAATTGATTTAACGAATGTTGATGGCGGTCTCTTGAATGGCCTTTCTTTTGTTACAATTCACGATATCATTACTGTGAATGGTGCTTCTAATGCTAGGGATGGAATTTACGCTCTCATTGGCCAGGATAATTCGACTTTCATCTTTACTCAAGAATTATACATTCTTAGAATTGAAGAAGGAGTAACAGAGTGGGATGTTTTAGACTGGGTTAAGCTTACCCGCTCTGGTACTGGTTTCCCATTTACAGCCTTTATTGACATTGATTACTACGATGTTCCTTAGTGTACTATTAATTGGCATTGCATGGCATAGCCGTTTTGTCGGATGCGTTGCTAAAGCATAGCAAGACACAAACTTACGAACATTATGGTATCAGGAATTCGATTTTTTGCATGCTCTGGAGCGTTAGGACTGCTTGGAAACATTGGCGGGGAGGATCCCACTACTGTTGACCGTGCTGAGCCGCTTTTAGAGATTTTTAACTTTGAGATTGGTGCTACGGATAGCCCCAATCGCATGGGCTTCTTTGGCAGTGCTGGAGCCCCTAACTCGGCCGTTGTGGTTGGTCAATACCAGCAAACGACGCATAGGACCAACGAAGATGGTGATGATCTTGGTCCAATGATTAACAACAGATTTGTTAATTCTACTAACGCCATTGTGTCTGGAACCTTTGGAGCGAACGGTGTTTTGGGTAGTATTGCTGTTGATGAAATTCCTGCTGAATCTGGCACGTTACTGTGTCGTTTCACGGAACCCAATGGAACTGCGGTGATTACGCAATCTGCGACATTCCGAGCAATTAACTTAGATGCTGGTTCAGGTGCTCCAAGCATTCTTGATCTTGCTTCAAATATCACAATTCAGGCGGCTCAACTTGCCGACACTGCCGGTAATGCCGCTGATTCGAGTTGGAGTGAAATTTCGGATGGTGGTGCCGCACTAGGCTTGGCCGACCAAAGCAATGAGGCTAGCGTTCATGATTTTGCTCTGCTCATCAGTGGTTCGCCATCGGCAGCGGGTCGCAAGATTGATTTTGCTTACTACATTCAGCTTGAATTCTTGTAAGATTTAACATATAGCGTTAATGGCGAGGCGGCTTTAAGTCGCCTCGCTTTTTTTGTAGACGGCGTGGCTGCAAAGTGGTATCATGCAGTTACATGGAGCTATCATTCAGTTCAAAAGATCGTTATGTGCCAAACCCGAAGGAGGGAGGTAGTCGCTGGATTGCCTCTCTTTCTGATGGTACGACTGTGTTCGAAGACGTAACTCCCGGCGTTCGTTCGGCTTGGCTGCGTTTGAGTGATTACGTACAAAAGCACAACCTCAAGGTTACGAACCTTCGTCTTGAGTCTGCCGGTAGACAGGTCGTGTTAGTTCCATATAGGGATGCTAATGGCGAACCACAGTTAAATGGTTATTGGCACAGCAAGAAGATTCAGGCTCTACTTGGCGTGCCAGGCGATACGCAATTTCAAGAAGTTGGAATTGGTTACTTGAAAGCTAAGGATATTGTCATTACTTGGGTTGGTCAGAATGGCAGTATCAAGCAAGAAATTCGAGAATACAAAAAGGACGATCCTGCGGTAATTGTTAATGATCATCCTGCATGAAGTACGAGTCTATTACAACCCCCGAAATTGAGCACGACGATGCTAATATCTTAGCTGAGTTCGTTTGGCTAAATCGCGATATTCGTGCTGACATTTTTCCTTGGCGTGGAGAGAATGGTACTGAGTGGGGCAAGATTGTTGCTGCAATCAAGAAGCTCATGACAGACTCGTATGGTTTAACGCCACAACAGATTGCATTCTACATCTGGCGTTGCAAGCCTCGATACATTAATCCTTTCGAGTTTGCAAAGATGGCCGTTGTGGCCCGCAAACTATTTAAGCCGCTTGATATCGAACAAGTAAGAAGACTTTATCTGGATCGCCGCAAAGAGCTTTCAAGTTCCGGCATGGAAAAGGTTGCTTACAAACAAGAAAAACCAAAAACACTACTTACATTTTTAAGGGAGCTAGAAAGTGCCGAAAAAGAAAACTAGTACAGCCGCACCCAAGGCGGACATTGACTTCAAGTTCTTCCGTCAAGAAACGGAAGGTGACGATGTTCGTGTAATGGAGGGCCACGAAATTGGCGACCCTAAGCCCAACAGGAGCGGTTCATTTAACCTAGACTACGACCTCTGTATTCCTTTTCCAGAAGGAAGGATTACGGAAGTGTTTGGCGACGAAGGTACTTGCAAGACTACATTAACCTTAGAGGTAGCTGGTCAAGCAATTAGCAAGGGCAAGAAGGTTTTGTTTGTTAATATGGAAAAGAACCTCAATTTGTCTCTCATGAGAACGGTTCGCAGTTTACGTCCTTATCTTGATGATGCCATTGAGGCGATGAAGAATGGTAAAGAAGTAGACTGTCCGCTATGGATTGTTAATGCTCGTACTGGTGAGCAGGGGCTCGAAATTATGCGTAAGTTCTGCACCATGTGTCCAGAGGGTGTTGCTATTCTTGATTCAATTGATGCCGCACAGCCAGAAGCCGTTTTGGTTGGAGAGATTGGAGAAAACAAGGTTGGTAACCTTGCTAAACTGATGTCAGACGCCATGCGGAAGTTGATCGATGCTTCTGAAAAGAATCGGGTCGCATTAGTTTTTGTAAATCAGATTCGTGAAAAAATTACCATGTACGGTGATCCCGCCGATACTCCTGGTGGCCGTGCAATGAAGTTCTATGCCTCTCAACGTATTAAGCTTCAAAAGCCGGGCAAGGCACAGATGCTTGTGGATCAAGATGGCGAGCGTATCGGTGTAGAGATTCGTTACAAGGTAGTTAAAAACAAGGTGGCACCAGATGGCAACGAGGGTTCGTTCCTTGTATTGTTTAAGAACGGTGTATTCCGCGAAATGGAGCTTATCCAGCAATGTTGTAATTTTGGAGTGTTGCGGATGGGCGGCAAGGGCGGGAAGCAAGTCTATCTTCCAAAGATCAATCGTGAGACTGGGGAATTTATTGAGGAAAAAGGTGAACTGGTCGCTTCCTGCATGTCTCAGTTTCAAGCCGCTCGTCGTCTTCTTATGGACGAGACACTTACTGCCAAGCTTACCGAAATGCTAAACGAAGCATTTTCGCCAGAATCGGTTGATCCTATGGATAGCCTAATTGATGAAGTTCAAGACGCTGAGTGATAGAGAGGTTCGCTTGGAGATCAATGCTGCGAATTATCCAGTCCGCTCCAGAGAAGAATCTAAGTCGAACGGCCAGTACCTTTTGGGTAGGGTCATTCGTAGCGTCTATGGTTTTAATGCCGTGATACTTGAGGAGTTTCCTGCACCAGAAGAAAGGCTTTGGCTAGATTTTTACTTGCCTCATCATAAACTTGCTTTTGAATATCAGGGAGAACAGCACGATAAGTTCAACAAGTTTTTTCATGGGGATAAAAAGGGCTTCGAGCAATCTAAGGCACGCGACGAACGTAAACGTGCCTGGTGTGAATTAAATGATATTACATTGATTGAGGTTCGTGGTAATGTGACCGATAAAGAACTAATGGACATGATTGTTGAAGCTCGGGAAGCTGAGAAAGAAAATGAGTAATGTTGCAGCAGAAAAGGTGTTCTTGTCCGGGCTTGTTCAGTTTCCAGAAAAGCTGTTTGAGTTTGCCGAGTATTTAGACGAAGATGATTTTGAGCATTCGACGCCGCGAATGACTTATGAGGCAATTCGTTCTCTTATTATTGACAAGGAAGCTCAGAAGATTACGAAAGCGAAGATTGTGTCGGAAGCAAAATCGCTTGGTCATCAGAATTATCTTTCTGCTACTCGAAATGGGGAATGGGTAGACGAACTTTTTGCAGAAGAGATTACGGTCCATGAGATCGATAATCATTTCTTGGAAGTTAAACGTCAGGCTATTGCAAGGGCTTATCGACAGTCATTCCAAGAGCTACGCAATTATCTCGATACAACAAGCGATCCGCTCAGTGCGGTTATCTCCACTGTTGAAAACGAGATTATTAGCAAGGTAAACATGATCGACAAGGGCGAGCATGCCATTGTTGATATGCGAGAAGGATTTAAGGAGTTCCTAGAGGAGCTTGCCGATGATCCTGGTCACATTGGTCTTGATCTTGGATACCCTATTCTACAGGAACGTATTGGGCGTATTCGCAATGGTTCTCTTCATCTTGGTGTTGCTACTACTGGTAGCGGTAAGAGTCAATTTGGTCTCGACGCTGCGGTTGCGGCTGCACTAATGGGGCTACCTGTTTTGTATCTAGATAGTGAGCTAGATAAGCATTCTCAATGGGTTCGCATGGCATCTATTTTGGCACGCATTCCATCAGATATCGTTGAGTCTGGTTTTTGGAAAATGGATGCTGACCAGTTACGTGATCAGGGGCTTGATCAGCAACAGATCAATGAGATTCTTGCCTATGGTCGTCGCTTGCGTGATCCTAAGTTGTGGGAGCGTGTAGAAAGGCTTCCAATTTATTATCAATCTATCAGCGGTCTAAGTGTGCCCGACGTTGAACCTCATATGCGACGCTGGTTGCTTACACATGTTAAGCCAAGTCGCGAAGCGAAGATGCCGCAATGCCTGATTGTTTATGACTACATTAAGCTTGCCATGACGAGTGAAATGCGTCGCGGCGTACTTCAAGAGTGGCAGCAGAATGGTTTGTTCGTGGCACAATTGCACGACTTTATTCAGAAATACAATATTCCCATGATTGCATTTGGCCAGACCAACAATGAGGCTGACGAGGGCATTCGTGCGGTCGCGGGAGGGAAGCGAATCAGCGAAAACGTTGACTCGGTTTTCTATATCAAACGCAAAACTGATCGCGAAAGAGCAGAGGACCCAGTAGGAACTCACAAGGTTTCTATTTGGAAGTCTCGCTTTGGCCGTGGTCTTCATGACGCATACATTAACTTTGAAGTTGATCTTAGCTGCGGTAATTTCCAAGAGCTTGAGATTGGTTCTGTAAGACAAGATAATAACGATGACGATTCCGAAGAAGAAGATTGAGCAGCTAAAAAAGCACGCCACTCGTAACGCTCACAAAGTTTTTGATAAACTTGGCATGAGTCATTATGATCGTGGCGACGGACTCATTCAGTCTGTATGTCCTTGCAAGCAGCATCCTGGTGATCGCAATAACGCTACGGCATTTAGCTGGCGTACAGATATCGGTAAGTGGGTTTGTTGGACTCACCATTGCGAAGAGAGCCGGGGTAACGATATTCTTGGTTTAGTCAGTAGCGTCCTGGGTACAAACTTTGCAGATACGGTAAAATGGATCGAGAGCGTAATGAACGACGAGAATGTTGATCTTGCGGCTGACGTTGCAATGCCCGAGACTCGTCGCGATCAGGTCTTTGTTCACGAACCTTTAAACGAAGACAACCTTAAGTTCTTGCAACCAAAGCCTCGCTATCTTATCGATCGCGGATTTGATTCCGGGGTTCTACAAAAATATCAAGTTGGCTTGTGGCATCGTCCAGCCACGTTCATGCACGATAGAGTTATTTTCCCCGTGAGGGACGACGAAGGGCATTTAGTCGGCTATACCGGCCGCACTATTCACTCTGAATCCTATTTCGAGAAAAAGGGCCTTGCTTATAACAAGTGGGTTCATGGGCGTCACTTCAATAGATGGCCCAAGCGTGGAGAGCTTTCGACTGGATCGATTTTGTTTAATTTACACAAGGCAAAGAATTGGATTGAGCCCCATCGCAGGATTATTCTAGTAGAAGGACCCCTGGATGGCATGAGGCTTGAGGAGGCTGGTATCCGAAACTGGGTTGCTACTCTTAGCACTAATTTTTCAGCAGCACATCGAACTCTGTTGGTTAAGTATGGCATCCGTCATTTGTATGTTGCTTACGATCAAGACGATCCCGCGAATTACAAGAATAACATTGCCCCTATCGACAAGGCTCTTGAGAAGATGAGACGTATCGTTGGAGACCTTTTCGAGATTAATGTCGTTAAATTGCCATTTGGTAAGGACTGTGGCGACCTGACGGTAGAAGAAGCACAACAAATTTTCGAGGACATTAAATGAAGTTAAAATCAATTTCGCCTAGTCGTATCAAAACCTTTGATATGTGTAAGTTCAAATACTGGCTAACTTACCATACTAAGTTGGCTTTGAAATCGAATTGGGGTGCTGCACATGGATCTCTAATTCATGATGTGCTAGAATACTATGTAAATGGTGAGGATTCAGAGTGGGTTGATAGACTTTATCGTGGGTATGGTGGCACGTTAGAAACCATTGGCCGCTATGGTGATCCTGAAACCATGGAATCTCCTCTGGTTTGGGCCAAGTCAAAAGACTTTGCTGACAAGAAACCGTTTTGCGATACCTGTCCTTACGTCGGTGAAGATAAGTGTACGATTTCGCAAGAGCCTCTTGATGCTCTTACTGGATGCCCCAGGGATCTGTTTGATAACTCTATTTCCATGGTTGAGAATACCATGCGTCGTTATGAAGAGATTTGGCCGCGTACACTTAAGGATTCTGATGGAAAAATGGTTGGTTGTGAATACCAATTTAATATCAAAGTGCCTGGAACGGATGTTCCCATGATTGGTATTATTGACCTTGTGACCGAGCTAGACGAAGACACGATTGAAGTCATTGATTACAAGACAGGATCTTGGACTCAGAATTACGATGAGTGCCGTGAAGATATTCAGGTAAGAATGTACTCGCTTGCTGCTCGCCGTGAGTTTATCGATGATGTAGCTGGCAAAGGATACAAATACAAGAATATTCTTTTGACGTTTGATTACTTCACTGAAAAACCAATTACTGTGGCGTTTTCAGAAGAAGAGGATCTTGAAACGGAAGAGTACGTTCGTAAGAAGATTGAGGAGATTCAGTCAACCGAGTGGATTGATAGAATTGTCCGAAGCAATGAAGACCTAGACAAGCGATCAGCATGGAAGTGTCGTTCATTGTGTGATGCTGAGGTTTGTAAAGCTAATTGGAAAGGAAGGTTTAATATCAATGGCTAGAATTAGTAAAGACTGGGTTGGTGCCTATTTTGATCATGGCGTAGACATTACGAATCGTTTTATTTTCCTAACTGGTGAGATTGACGAGCACAGCAGCGGTAATGTAATTCAAGGCATGTACTTAATGGATCAACAAAATGAAAAACATGATCCAATTGAGTTAAGAATTTCTTCTTATGGTGGCGATGTTTATGACATGATGGGAGTACATGACGTTACTAGGACACTTAAGTCCCCAGTGCATACTTTTGGTATTGGCAAGATTATGTCAGCGGCTACGCTTCTTGTCGCCTGTGGAGAAAAGGGTAATCGTTGGTGTGGTCCAAACACGACTTTTATGGTACATGTTCCGTGGTGGGGAAGCAATGGAGAAAATTTAAATCAGCACAATGGACACCTGGAACACGTTAAAAAGTTTTGGGAACGCTGGTATGACCTTATGGCGAAGTATACCAACAAGCCAAAAAGCTTTTGGAAGAAACTATGTGCCAAGCCACACGATGCATACTTTGGTGCAGAAGAAGCCCTGGAATGGGGCGTAATTGACAATATTTGGGATGAGAAGGAGGGTGAGTGATGGCTGCTCATGAAGTTGATATTACATGTTGGACATGTGGCCACAAAGAGACCATGATCATGACTCGTCGCCAAGAAGATGCTTTGGAGAAAAAGATTCCGAAGATGAAGGCTGTTTGCCCAAAATGCAAAGAAGAGGGGCGTGGCAACCAGCCTATTTTCATTTCGAGAGGAGAAACTCTCTATAACCCTGGAAAGGTCTTTATCTGTGAACATGGACACGTTAATGTTGTGGGTGCTTTTAGTCATGGCTGGCTTAGCATCAAAACTGGTCCCAACACGCATACAAACATAGAGGGGCGTATCGAAGATATCGAATCGATGCTTGACGATGGCACTCTTTGTTGTCAACATGAGGATGAGGAAGAGAACGTGTGTCAGGCCAAATTGATTCCTGCTGACGATACTGAGCTATCCTACGCTAATGAGCCTGGAATTAAGACTCGTGTGCGAGTTGGTGATCTATGGGACAAGCACAACATCGATCCTGTTCGAGAGGGTAGTTACGATGGCAGTGGGAATTACAAGGAAACTCGTTCCCAGGTGGCGAACAGAGCACGACTTAACAAAATGCGAGAACGAAACATTAAGAAGCATCCTGGTAAGCGTGTCACTAAGCCCACTAAAAAAGTTTACGAAAAGCGACCTAAACAATGACCTTTGTAAATCTAAGCGTTCGGTCTAAAGCCTCGATGCTTTATGGTTCTGCTGACATTAAAAATGTCGTCAGTCGGGCCAAGGAGTTGGGACAGCCAGCGGTGGCTTTGACCGATTATTCCAACCTATACGACGCGATCTCTTTTTACAGAGAGGCTACCAATGCGGGCGTTAAGCCTATTCTTGGGGTCGATCTGTTCTTTTGTGAAGATGCTCTTGAGGCTCGTGATCAAAAGGTGCGTCAAGTTACTCATATTGTTCTGCTTGCGGAAAACGAGACTGGCTGGAAGAACATTTCACGCTTAGTGTCCATGGCACATTCGGAAGAGTATTACTATTACAACCCGCGTGTTGACTTTGCTCTTTTAGAAAAATACAAAGAAGGGGTTATTTGTCTGTCAGGCAGTAGCTTCGATGGAGTCATTTCGTCTAATCTTTACGACAAGAAGGACGACGCGGGCGATGTTTTTGCTCCTGCTGCTTTGTTTAAAGCCGACGGTCTTGTTCGTCGTTTCCTTAAAATTTATGACACGGATCATTTTTTCCTTGAAGTACAGGATCATGGTCTTGCAGATCAGAAAATCATTAACTCTAGACTTCGTAATCTTTCTAAGAAGTATGGGGTTCGTACTGTAGCGACTAACAACGCTCATTATGTTGAGGAGCATGACGCTGAGGCACATCGGACGCTCCTGGAAATGAATCAGAACAAGTTTAGTCGTGCGACTTATGCTGATTTTTCCGTAGAGGAGTATTACCTCAAGAGTCGTGACGACATGGTTATCCTTGATGTCACTGAGGATGAGTTGGATGCCGCCCTAAAAATTGCTGATTCTTGCAATGTAGACATTGATCTTAAGAAGCGTAGATTGCCCAAGTACAAGTTTACTCCAGACGGGACTAGTCCCATGGACTATCTTCGAGAGCTTTGCGTGCAGGGCATGAAAAGACTTGCGATCAATCCTACGGATGGTGATGATTTCGAGACTTATCAAGAAAGGCTTGATAGAGAGTTAAGCGACATTGATGAAATGGGGTTTGCTGATTACTTCCTCATTGTTCATGATGTCATGTCTTGGATTAGAAATGAAGGCATCCTTGTTGGTCGTGGACGCGGCAGTGCGGGTGGTAGCCTTGTTAGCTATTTCCTGGGGGTTACTGAAATCGACCCCATTGAGTATGGTCTCATTTGGGAAAGGTTCCTTAACAAAGGTCGCGGTGGCTTGCCGGATATTGATTCGGATATTCCGAGGTCGCAACGTCAAAAAGTTCTAAACTACATTCGAAAGCGTTTCGGCAATGCTAATGTTGCACAGATTGTTACGCTTGGTGGTCTTCAAGCAAAGGCCATTCTTAAGGAAGTATTCAGAGTTTACAACATGCCCTTTGATGAGGCTAATGCAATCACTAGTTTGGTTCCGGCCAAAAATGACGAACACGTAGCGATTAGCTTGCAGGAAGCTATCGATACTGTTCCTAAGCTAAAAGAGTATTACGAGCAGTATAAGCCCTGGTTTAAGATTGCGTTATCTCTTGAGGGGTGCTATAAGTCTACTGGTATTCACGCAGCAGCCGTTGTGATTTCTGATGAGCCTTTTGAGGATAGTTGGTATCCGTTAACTCGTGCGAAAGACGGCAACATGATCTTCGGTTGGGATATGGGTACCGTGGATTCTTTGAGCTTGCTTAAGCTGGATATTCTTGGCCTTACCACGTTAGATGATATTCAGGTAGCCAGCGATCTTGTTAAGCAACGTCACGATATCGATGTTTCGCGTGAGAACATGCCTATGGATGATCCTAAGACCTGGGCAATGATTTCTCAGGGGTTTACTGTCGGCCTCTTTCAGATTGAAAAGCAGCTAGGACGCACATGGAGCAAGAATCTGGAGCCTAGTAATATCGAGGAGCTTTCTGATTTAATTAGTATTATTCGTCCTGGGCCGATGGAGAGTGGAATGCATGAATACTACAAAAAGGTTAAGCATGGTGGAGAAGCCAGCTATATTCATTCAATGCTGGAGCCAATTATGTCTCCGACCTATTCCGCCCTTTTGTATCAGGAACAAGTAATCGAAATTTGCAAACAGCTTGCCGGAATGTCTCTTATCGATGCCGATAAGGTTCGTAAGGCCATGGGCAAAAAGAAGCCGGAAGAAATGCGGGAGTGGAAAACCGTTTTTGAAGATGGTTGTCGCGAAAGCGGTATTGAGGCTCGTGTTGCTGATGAAATTTGGGGTTACATTGAAAAGTTTGCTGGTTATGGTTTCAACAAGTCTCATGGTGTTGGTTATGCACTTTTGGCCTATGAGACCGCTTATTTAAAAGCAAATTATCCAGTTGAATTTTTCTGTGCGAAGCTTCGTCACGCGGAAAGTCATCCTGACAAGTTTGAGCAAATGAGTGCCCTAGTGTATGATGCGAAGGTGTTTGAGATTGAGGTTGTGCCTCCTCGTGCCTCATTGGGAAATAAGACTTTTGAGGTTATTGATGATAATCACATTGCATTTGGCCTCTCGGCCCTCAAGGGAGTTGGTGCCGCCGCCGTCAATGATTTAGCCAAGGTAACTAAGAGTTATGATAGTTTTAGTGATATCATTTGGCATGTAGTTAGTAGCAAGACTAAAATTACTTCTGCTGTTATGAACGCTCTCATCAAGGGGGGTGCCTTTGATGATAGCGAAGAACATAGGGTTCGTTGCTTAGCTGAATATCAACTACTTAGCTCACTTACGACAAACGAAAGAGAGACTGTTAAAATTTTAATTAGCAAAAACCCTGACGTAGATGATTGGGTTCGTTTTGTGCGTGCGATTGCGGACGAGGAACGTGTCGAAACTGTTAAGGACAAGTTTGGTGTTAAGGTTCCGAATAGTCGTCGTCGCATCAAGCTTAGAGAGATTTTAACTGAGTATGATCAACAAGACATTTTTGATAGCCGTGCTCAAAATATTGCATGGGAGCATGACCTCTTAGGCATTTCTCTCAGCGGTAGTGAAGCTGATGTCTACAAGAGTCAACATAAATGTATCGACCTTGTGAAGAATGGCTATGAGGGCATGCAGTTTGAAATTGCCGTCTGTATTGACAGAATGCATGAGATCCTTACGAAAACAAAGCAGGAGCCAATGGCCTTCCTGACTGTTAAAGATGATACCTATATGATGGACAACATGGTTGTTTTTCCTAGAGTCTTTCAAAAGTCAAAGCGGCTGCTTGAGAATGGCAATGTAGTTAAGATTTCTGGAAAAGTAGATGACAGGGGATCTCTTATCGCCAATAATGTAACCAGACTGAAATGAAGTACGAATACGACTTTGAGCAAATTCCACTTAGCGAACAAGATCAAGCCAAATTAGAACTTGGCATGGTTGACGTTAATGCTATTAATAGCATTATCAAGGACATTATCAACACCAGGGGGCAGGAAGGCTGGGAAGCTCTTTACCCATTTTCAGCACCCTATATTTGGTTTAGAAAGCCTGTCCGGTCACGCCAAAAGAAAAATGATGTATGAGGGTCTTGACGTTGATGGACTTCTAGAAGAGTATGGTCCTATCGTTCGTAAAATTGCCCATTCGGCTAGATACTCTTCTAGTGCATTAGACATTAATGACTTGTATCAAGTAGGCAATGTGGCGGTGTTGAGGGCTGTATCAGCCTATGATCCCAGCCATGGCATGTCGATTAAGTCTTTTGTGGCTCGCACAATTCGCCGCGATGTTTACAATGAGGCCGCACGTTTCTTGGGGGTTTTTACGGTGGACTTTCGCACGACAGCATTAGCCTCAAAAGCTAGGCAGTTTAATGAACAGGGATTAAAGACGCTAGAAATTGCCGAGCGTCTTTCAGAGAGTAGTGGCCGCAATATTTCCGAGTCTCACGTTATTGCCTTACTCTCGGCCTATGAAAAAAGACACACTCAGCCGTCAGAGGACGATCGCATGGAAGATCCTGGCGGTGACGAGATTGCCATTTCTAATCTTATTTCAAGCGTGATTAACAACGAGATTGAGCAACACATTGTCAATAGAAGAATCATGGGTACTGATTCTGCAAAAGATGTTGCCAGTGATTTATCTGTATCCGTCAATAAGGTCTACGAAATCGAAGCCGCACTTAAAGAAAGAATTCAGTTTGCCATTCAGGAGGCAGTTTAATGAAAAAACGTATTTTGTTTATTGGAGAGGCTAGCTTTCTGAACACGGGTTT
>Ga0180432_10001728_pt1 | contig 34077 bp, 27 predicted proteins | sample SS_ome_10_FD_132414 | JGI IMG/M metagenome (GOLD analysis project Ga0180432, IMG submission 132414) | Hypersaline lake sediment archaeal communities from the Salton Sea, California, USA - SS_1_MS_2 metaG | ecosystem: Environmental > Aquatic > Non-marine Saline and Alkaline > Hypersaline >... | reverse complement strand
CGGCGTCTGGGCCATCGGAAAGGACGGCGAGTTGTACGCGGCCAAGGGCGGGCCGACCCTCTTCACCAGGCGGCGCTACTGCGACTTCGTGCTGGAACTCGATTTCAAGATGGCCGCCAAGTCCAAGAGCAACAGCGGCGTGTTCATCCGCGTCCACAACCCGCGCAGCCCCGTGCACACCGGCATGGAGATCCAGATTCTGGATAACGCAGACTACCGCGTAGGCTGGAACGCGATGAACGCCAACGGCGCCCTGTATGGGCTGGTGCCCCCGGCCGTGGACGCTAACAAGCCCATGGGCCAATGGAACCACTTCCGCATCACCGCCAACGACGCCCTGATCACGGTGGAACTGAACGGCAAGCAGATCGTCAAGGCCGACTTGAGCAAGTGGACCACGCCCCGCAAGAACCCCGACGGGCGAGGCAACAAGTTCCCCCACGCCATCGGCTCGCTGCCGCGAGAGGGCTTCATCGGCCTGCAGAACTACGGGGGCAAGGCCCTGTGGTTCCGCAACGTGCGCATCAGGCGCCTCTCGCCCCGCAAGCCCAAACACGCCGGCACCGAGCCGATAGCCGACGTGCTGATCAAGCCTAAAGACAATTAGAAAAAGGCCTTCCCGTTTCGGGAAGGCCCTTTAATGGAGCTGCGGGGGCTCGAACCCCGGACCTTCTGCATGCCATGCAGACGCGCTCCCAACTGCGCCACAGCCCCAGCCTGCGGCGGCCGGTCGGGGCCTGAATGCCCTGAATGCCCCGTCCAGCCGCCTGTGCCGTCCAAGCTTTGTATCATGCCTATCGGTAAGAATCAAGCCCCGGCTGCGACTATTTCGCCCTTCCGAACGGGTTTTTCGATAAACTTCCACACGGGACAGGTCAAGTAAGGACAGGCGATGCGGCCGGATGTCGACATCGATGCGTTGATGGACCGGGCCTCGTCGGGCGACGCGGAGGCCTTTGCGACCGTGGCGCAGGCGACGCAGGATGAATTGTTTCGCTTCTGTCTGGCCCACGGGCTCGGTCGGGCGGACGCGGCCGAGGCCGTCCAGGAAACGCTCCTGCGGGCCTATCGCGGGCGCCGGCGCTGGCGCCGAGGCGGGTCGGCATGGGCCTGGCTGGCTGGCATCGCGATGAACGTCGCGCGCGAGGCCCGCCGAAAACGCCGGCGCGAGGTCGGCTCGCTGGATGCGGACGTGCTGGCCGCCGCGGCCGCCGCTCCCGACGCGACCGCCGACCGGAACGAACAGCGCCGCGACCGCTTGCGGCGTCTGGCCGAGGCGATCGAGGCCCTCGGGCCCAGGCAGCGAGAGGCCGTCGTCTGCCGATACCTGCTGCGGATGAGCGTTCGTCAGACGGCCGCCGCCATGGGCTGTGCGACAGGCACGGTCAAGGCGACGGTTTCGGCCGCATTGGCCAAGCTGCGGCGGGCCTTCGAGCCCGGTGACAACGAATGAACCGAGATGACCGACTGGGACGACAACATCGACAGCGCCGAACAGCCGGGCGAGGAACTGGCCGGCGGTCTTGACGCCCTGGCGCGGGCGCTGGACGGGCAGAGCTACCCCGGCCGCGCCTGGATCGTGCCGACAAGGCGCCGTGTTCTGCGCCGACTGATCGTTCCTGCGGCCGGCGCTGCAGCGGCGGCGGCCGTGGTGGCGGCGGTGGTGCTGTGGCGCCCGGCCCGGCCGCCCGAGACGCCCGCCCCGGTGGCGGCCACCCAGCCGGTCACCACGCAGGTCGCCTCGGCCCCGCCCAGGTCCAAGAGCACGTGGACCGTACCCGGCAGGATGGACGTGTCTCTGGCCGGCCGATTCACCCTGACCATACCGAAGATCAAGATGCCGTCGGGCGGCGAGGCCGGCGGTTTCGCGTGGGACGTTCCCACGATATCGTTCCCCTCCTCCCCGAGATGGACAAAGGACAAGAGCAATGAAAAGCAGGACGACAGTACTGGTACTGATGGCGCTGGTGGCGGCGGCGGTTCTGGTGGTGCCGCTGGCCCTGGCTCAGGACCGCGAGCGCGACGAACGGCGGGAGTTCCGCCCGCGGCGCGAGCGTGAGGACGTCGACCGCGACGAGCGGCGCGAGCGTGGGGAGCACGAACGGCGGGAACACGAGTTCGCCGAACGTCGAGAACGCGAACGGGCCGAGCATCGAGATCGCGAGGAGCACGAACGCCACGAACGCGAGATGCGAGAACGCATGCGCGCACACGAAGGCCCGATGGCCGAGATGGACATGATGATGGCGATGATCGAGCGGATGACCGACGTGTGCTTCAATCCGAGAGTGGCGGCGATGACGGCCATCGGCGGCATGAAGGACGACGTGCGGCGCGACCCCAAGGAGATGATCAGGGACTTCGAGCGGGAACTGGCCAGGACGCGCACGCTGGGCCTGCGCAACGCGATCCGGATGACCCTGAAGGAACTGTATCAGCACACCGGCCAGCACGAGAAGGTCCTCGATGTGAACCGCGCCATGCTGCGCGAGAACGACGAAGCGATCGCCGAAGGATGCGACGACGAGGACGATGCGGATGATGACGACGACGATGACGATGATGACGACGACGATGACGACGACGACGATGATGACGACGACGAGGACGATGACGATGACGACCGGTAGTCGTTATTGATACAGGGGGCCCCAGAGCGAACGAAACGCCCCGGGACTGCGTCTCGGGGATCCCCCCGAGGCTTCTCGGGGGGCGTTTCTTGGGGGCGGGCGCGACGAGGAGACACGTGTCCTTCTCTCCGCTCTCTTCTCTTCCCTCCCCTGCTCCCCTGCTCTGCTGCTCCGTACCCCGACCCGTCGGGTCGGAGTACTACCACGGATTCGAGCGGACCGGGACGCACAGGGCGCGGAGCGTCGCGTCGAGCGCCGCGAAGGCCGCGGCGGCCTCGTCCGCCGAATCGCACAAAACGAACATCGCACTGCCGCTGCCGGTGATCGACACCGGCAGGCCCGTTCGTTCGGCTATCGAGCGCCGCAGCCGGCCCAGGGCCGGTTCCAGGCGTTCGGCCGCCTCGCCCAGGTCGTTTCGCAGCAGGCCTCGCCACGCCGACGGAGCGGCCGTCATGGACATCTCGGCCGGCTGCCGGGGTGCCTGTTCCCCGCCGCCGGCGTCATCGTAGGCCTGATACACCCGCCCTGTGGCGCAGTGCACGCCGGGCACGAACAGCAGCGCATGGAACGGATGCACCCGGGCCGGGGCGACGTGCTCCCCGCGCCCGGTCACGCGCACCGTCGCCGGGCCGAAGAACAGCGGCACATCGCTGCCGAGCGATGCGCCCACCGCTGCCAGGGCCGCCTCGCCCACGTCCAGCCCCCACAGCCGGCACAGCCCGCGGAGGACGGCGGCGGCGTCCGACGAGCCTCCCCCCAGCCCGGCCCCGGGGGGTATCCGCTTGAGCAGTTCGATGTCCGCCCCGCCGACCTCTCGTCCATCGGCCAGGGCCCGGGCGGCCCGCAGGGCCAGGTTCGCCTCGTCATCCCCGCAGTCGGCGCCGGAGCAGGCCAGCGCGATCCGCCCGTCGCTGCGCGGGCCAAGCGTCAGGTCGTCGTACAGCGTGACCTTGGCGACGACCGAGTCGATCTCGTGGAAGCCGTCCTCACGCCGAGGGCCGACCTGAAGGGTCAGGTTGATCTTCGCCGGTGCGGCCAGACGCAGCGCGCCGCCGCCGATCGACTCGACCGGTCGTCGGGAAGGCGGAAAGGCCAGGCTGTCAGCCGCTGCGCTCATGCGCGAACACTTATACCGCAATCGGCACGCATACAGAAGGCCGTCACGCCAGGCCGTGGGCGGCCAGCAGGTCGGTATCCCCGAGAATCGTCTCGACGGGCCCGTCGGCGACGAGGCGCCCTTCGTCGAGCACGACGACCCGCGTGCACAGGGCGCCGATCATGGCCAGATCGTGCGTGGCGACGATCATGGCCTCCGGGCGGTCGGCCAGGGCGGCGGTCAGGCGCCGGCGGGACCTGAGGTCCAGGCTGGCCCCGGGCTCGTCCAGCAGGAGGATCTTGACCTGCATGGCCAGGATGGTCGCCAGGGCGGCGTTCTGCTTCTGCCCGCCCGAGAGATGATGGGCCGTCCGCGTCTCCAGCCCGTCCAGGGCGACGGCCCGCAGGGCATCCCGCGCCAGGGCTTCCGCTTCGTCGGGGGCCTTGCCCTGGTTCAACGGGCCGAACGCCACGTCGTCCAGCAGCGTCGCCATGAAGAGCTGATCGTCGGCGCTCTGGAAGGTCATGCCGCATCGGCTTCTCACCTGGTCGACGGTGGTGCGGCCCAGTTCGATGCCGTCCACGACGATGCGTCCCTCGCCCCGGACGCCGCGCATGATCGCCAGCAGCAGCGTGGTCTTGCCCGACCCGTTGGGCCCGATCAGGCCGAGCCTCTGCCCCGGCGGGACCGACAGCGAAACGCCGCGCAGCGCGTGCACGCCGTCGTCGTAGTGCACGGTCAGGTTTTCGATCTGGAGCACGTCGGGCATGAGGAACCTTTCAGAGCAGCCCCGCCAGCGGCCCGCGGCACAGCGCCAGGTACGCCGCGGCGCCGAGGAGGAATACGGCGTCGACGGCGCGAAAGCGCAAGCGCTTCAGGGCGTGCGGCTCGCCGCGATATCCCCTGGCCCTCATGGCCAGGTGGATCCGGTCGCTGCGGTCGAGCGTGCGGACGAGCAGCGAGCCGACCACCCCCCCCACGGCGGCCAGGCGGCGCCGAACCGGCGCCAGGTGGGCCCCGCGGAAGTCCCGCGCGCGACGCAGCCGCATCGCCTCTCCCATCAGCACGAACAGGTACCGGTACAGGAAGCCCAGTTGCATCACGAGGAGTTTCGGCACGCGGAACCAGCGAAGGGCCTCCAGCAGCAATGCGAACGGCGTGGTGCACATCAGGGCGGTCAGGGCGATCACGCCCAGGGCGAACTTGCCGGCGACGTCCGCCGCCGTCAGCCAGCCCCCGCTCACGGTGAACTGCCAGGGCCCGAACGCCACCGCGTGGGGCGCGCGGTCATAGAACGGGCAGGCCAGCGCGAGGAACAAAATGAACGGGCTGAGAATCAGCACGCGCCGCAGCGCGAACCGCACCGGCACGCCCGCCACGAGCAGCAGCCCCGCCGGCCAGACCGCCATCGGCGCCAGCGCCGAGACCGCGTAGCGATTGAAACTGATCAGGACGAAGAGATAGGCCCCGACCGCAACGATCTTCGCCCGCGCGTCCAGCGCGTGGATGGGCGATCGGCCCTGTGCGTAGCGATCTATGTGATGATGGTGCATTCGGGGCTGGCCGATCTCGGCCGGCGGCTTCGGGGAACTCGGGATTCGTAATAACCATAGCCGGGAATGTACTACAACTCAAGGGCAGACGTTGCGCCCTGTCGGCGGCCCCCGCGATACGAGCGACCTGATGTGCTTCGTTACGGCTTGCTGCGGGACAGGCTACGAGTGCATCGTGTTGACCATGCTCTCGCGCGACGGCACGTGAGGCATCAGGAAATCGAACAAGGGTAGACCTTGCTCGGCTCGCCGAGCGTAGATGTCGATCTTCTCCTGGCGCTGGCGCTGAAAATCCTCGTCGAACTCGTCGCTGCCCACACGTCCCGGACGATGCGCACGCATTACACCACCTCCGACTTGTCCGTGCTCACTTCAATGAGCTGTACGGCGTTACCTCAAGCGACTTCCGTGTCAGAACTCTCCGATATGCTGCTATCGTATTTTGCGCAATTCCGACCGGCCGAGGCAAGGGGAATCGCGAAGTTTTTTTTCGCCGATCGGATTCGCCCGCAACCGCGGGCCACGACCCACGAAACGGTGTGCGTCCTCCCGCCGGGCGGCGCGCGGCCGGGCGGCCTTAATCCCCGGCGCCTTTGCCCTCAGCGCCGTGCATGTTGATGTCGCACTCGGCGGCCAGGTCGAGCAGCTCGCCCCGGTCCAGGTCGTCCAGGTCCTTGCCGCGCGCATCGAGCTTCTCGTTGAGCTTGATGCATTTTTCCTGCATGGCCTCGTGCGTGTCCTGCGACCCGCCCAGGAGGTGGAAATTGCGCCCGCGCGTGATGCGGACGTGCCCCTCGGCGTCGTCCAGCCCCAGGCCCAGCAGGTGTGTTTTGCGGTTCGGCTTGACCACAAGACGGCTCCTTCGTACGGATCACCGCACGCCATCATACCCCATCGCCATGCCGATGCAAAGGCAACGCGTTTCCGACACAGAGACACAGAGAAGGACCAGAGAAACGAAAGACACAATGCTCGTGGTGTTTCTGCTCTGTGTTTCTCTGTCGTCTCTGTGCCTCTGTGACAGATATCGCCCCTGTCGTGTGCCGGTCTTCTGTCTGCCACGATCAGCCGACCGCACCCCCCTGCCGAAGATCGTCGCTTGACAGCGCCGGGCCAGACGCTATCCTGGGCGGGCTGCCGCCCGGTCAACCAAACAGGTGGCGCCTCTGTCCTCGGTGCGTGGCAACAGGAGACGACGGGCAACAATGGACTGCAACAACATTACGGTCATAGGGCTGCAATGGGGGGACGAAGGCAAGGGCAAGGTGGTGGACGCCCTGGCCAGGACCAGCAGCTATGTCGCGCGCTACTGCGGCGGGGCCAACGCCGGACACACCGTTCTGGCCGGCGGGGAGAAGTTCGCCCTGCACCTGATTCCCTGCGGGATCCTGCACGAGGGGGTGGTCAACGTCGTGGGCAACGGCGTGGTGTTCGACGCGCCCGTGGCGCTGGAGGAGATAGAGCACTTGCATCAGCGCGGGGTCAAGGCCGACGCGGAGAACCTCAGGATATCCTCCTGCGCCCAAGCGGTGATGCCGTGGCACAAGATGCAGGACACCCTCAGCGAGCAGAAGCTGGGCGGGGCGAAGATCGGCACGACCGCGCGGGGCATCGGCCCGTGCTACGCCGACAAGGCGGCCCGTTCGACGGCCATCCGTGTCGGTGACCTCGCCGACGCCGGCGTCCTGACCGACAAGGTCCGCCGGACCGTCGCGTTGAAGAACCGGCTCTTCTCGGCCCTGTACGACGCCGAGGCGATGGACGCCGAGGCGATCGCCGCGGAGTACGCCGAGTACGGCCGCCGGCTGGCGCCGATGATCTGCAACACGGGTGTGCTGCTCCGGTCGGCGGGGGCCGAGGGGCGGCGCACGCTGTTCGAGGGCGGGCAGGGCAGCATGCTGGACGTCGATCACGGGACGTACCCGTTTGTGACCAGCTCGTCGGTGACGGCGTGCGGCGTGCCGTCCGGCGCCGGCGTGCCGCCCGGCGCGGTCGGGACGGTGCTGGGGCTGATCAAGGCCTACACCACGCGCGTCGGGGCCGGGCCGTTCCCCTCCGAGCAGGACAACGCCACCGGCGACTACCTGCGCGAGAAGGGCCACGAGTACGGCACGACGACGGGCCGGCCCCGCCGGTGCGGGTGGTTCGACGCCTTTGCCGTTCGCTACGCCGCCGACCTGTCCGGCGTCGACGAGTTCGCCCTGAGCCTGCTCGACGTCCTGACCGGGCTGGACGAGGTCAACATCTGCACCGGCTACCGCGTCGGCGGGAAGGAGCTGACGGATTTCGATCCGGCCGTCATGGGCGACGCCGAGTGCACCTACGAGACGCTGCCGGGTTGGCAGGAGGATATCACGTCGTGCGGCAGCTATGATGCGTTGCCGGACGCGGCCCGGAGGTACGTCGACCGGATCGAGGAGATTCTCGCCCGCCCGGTCGGGGTGATCAGCGTCGGGCCCGACCGCGAGCAGACCATTTTCCATAACACGACGATCGAAGGCCTGGACTAGCCATGGAAGACGTGACCCCGGAGACAATCCGGGCCGCCCGCGCGGAAGTCGGCCTGTCCGAACAGACCATGCCGCGATCCGTCGCCATCATCATGGACGGCAACGGGCGGTGGGCCCGCCAGCGCGGCCTGCCGAGGACCGCCGGGCACGCCCGCGGCGCCGAGACCGTCAGCAGGATCATCCGCGAGGCCACACGCCTCGGGCTCAGCGCCCTGACGCTGTACAGCTTCTCGATGGAGAACTGGTCGCGCCCGCACGACGAGGTCGACGCCCTGATGCACATCTACGCCGAGTACCTCGTGCGGGAGCGGCCGCTGGTCATCTCCCACAGCCTTCGGGTACGGCACCTCGGGCGGCGCGACGGACTGCCGCAAAGCGTCCTGAAGGAACTCGACGAGTCCTGCCGCGTCTCGCGCGACAACACCGGCATGTTCCTGGCGTTGGCGTTGAACTACGGCTCGCGGGTGGAGATGACCGACGCGGTGAGAGACATCGCCCGCCGGGTCGCCGACGGGAAGATCGCCCCGGAGGATGTCGATCAGCAGGTGATCTCCGATGCGCTCAACTCGAAGGACATGCCCGACCCGGACCTGCTGGTCCGCACCTCCGGGGAGATGAGACTGAGCAACTTCCTGCTGTGGCAACTGTCCTACGCCGAATTCTACGTCACCGACGTGTACTGGCCCGACTTCTCCATCCCCGAGTTCCACAAGGCCCTGCTGAGCTACAGCAGCCGCCACCGCCGATTCGGCGGCGTCGACCAGTCCAACGCGTGATGGTCGTGGACTGGAAGAAGGTTAGAGGTGAGAGGTTAGAGATGAGGCTGTCGCCCATTGGCAAGCACCAACGCGCTGTGTGCGAAGCGCTGTTGTTGCCACTCTCACCTCTCACCTCTAACCTCTTGCCTCTCTAGTCAACCAATCAACCAGTTAACCCGTCAACCGATGCCAAGCATGATCCGCATCACACCCGAGATTTCGATCGGCCGGGACGAGATCGTGCTGGAGTTCGTCCGGTCGGACGGCCCCGGCGGGCAGAACGTCAACAAGGTCGCCACGGCCGTCCAACTGCGTTTCGACGTCGCCGCCAGCCCCTCGCTGCCGGACGAGGTCAAACAGCGCCTGGCCGCGCTGGCCGGGAGCCGCCTGACCGAGTCCGGCGTCCTGGTGATTCAGGCCCGCCGGTTCCGCACGCAAGGCAGGAACCGCACCGATGCGATCGATCGTCTTGTGGACCTGCTGCGCCGTGCGGCGGTCCGCCCCAAGCGCCGTCGCAAGACCAGGCCCACTGCTGCGTCGAAACAGCGCCGCCTGGACGACAAGCGCCGCAGATCCACCACCAAGCAGCGGCGCCGCCCCGTCGATCCGGATTCCGAGTAAGCACGCACCCCCCGGGTGGGACCCGGGGGCGTTGAGGCGCTCGTGAAAGAGACATTCCGCATCGGACGGGCGCATGGACGCCCGCGGGTCCCCCCACCCGCGGGGGGCCTGCGAACTAGCATCACCCCCGATATCCGAAGATCCGAGAGAAATATGCCCATCGCGGGCATAGACTGACGAAACCGATACGCCGCACCTGGATTGAAAGGGCCTTCCATGCGAACACCAACCGTTGCGTCTGCCTTGCTGGCATTCTTGATGACTTCCGCCCCGGCCGCAGGACTCACGCAGGAGCAGGCCGACCGCTGGCTGGTGGTCTCCACGTGCTCCGGCTGCCATGCGGTGGACCCCTACTACATGGCGAACCGTTCGCGGAAGGCGTGGGAACTGACGGTCAGGCGGATGCAGGACCACGTGTACGACGACGCGACGTTCACCGACGCCGAGGCCAACCGCATCGTGCGGTACCTGGTGGCCCATCCGTTTGAGGAGGGGCACTACAAGCCCAGCGCGCCGGGTCCGGCCGGCACGGCGGGCCCCACCACGGCGCCGGCGACCGCCCCGGCGGTCGCGGCCACGCGGCCTATGGCGGCCGCAAGGCGCCCCGCGCCGCGATCGCCCGCCAAGGCCACCGTCCTGGCAAAGGTCATGGGCTACGTCGCCGCCGCCGCCCTGGCCGTCATGGTCGTCACCGGGCTGGCCCGGCGGAAGATCGGACGGCTGTTCCGCAAGACGCACGGGGTGCTGGCCTTCGTCTTCTGCGGGGCGCTGACCGTCCACGCGTCGGTGTTCCTGGCCGAATACGGCGCCCCGGCCGTGTTCTGGCTGTGGTGCGGCATCATCGCCACCGTGATCCTTCTGGCCAGCGAGTTCACCGGCCTGCTCAAACTCCGGAACCGCACCCTGTTCGTCAAGGTCCACGTCACGGCCGGCCTCGCGGGCCTGGTCCTGACCGCCATCCACTGGGTCTGGATCTACATCTGACGGCGGGATTGTCGATTGTCGGTTTGCGGTTGACGATTGACGACTGGGCAGCAGTGCCCGCCGTGGCGCGGTGAATGACCCCTGGCTAATCGGCAATCGACAATCGACAATCGATAATCCTCTCAGTGGCCGGCATGGAACCGCACGTCCCGAACAGACCGACGCAAGATCAATCGGCTGAAACAGGAAAGGGCCCGGGATGCCAATCGAAACCGTCACGTTCGAATCCGAAGTGCTGGGCCGCACCGCCCGGATGAACGTGCTCGTGCCGGATACGGGAAAGAGCCGTTATCCGACGGCGTATATCCATCACGGGCTGAGCGACACGTATGAGACGTTCTTCGCCCGGACGGACCTGGCGGCCCACGCCCGCGACGTCGAGATGATCGTCGTGACCCCCGACGGAGGCACCGGCTGGTACTGCAACGATCCCCGCGAGGGCGGCCTGGCGTGGGAGGATCACATTGCCACCGAGGTCGTGCAGCACGTCGAGTCGGCCTTCCCGGCGATGGACACGCGCAGGGGGCGTGCCCTGGCCGGGTTCTCCATGGGCGGGTACGGCGCGATGATGCTGGCGCTGAAGCACCCCAACCGCTTCGCCGCCGTCTGCACGCACGCCGGGTCGTTCGCCTTCGGGCACGAGCTGCGCCCGGACCGGCCCGAGCGCAGCGCCTTCATGCAGGCCGTGGCCCCGCCCGGCGGAGAGTATGACCTGTACGCCATCACGGAGGAGTTGGCGGCCTCGGGAGGCACCGCGATGGCCATCCGGTTCGACGTCGGCGTCGACGACCACCTGCTGGAGCACAACCGCACGTTCCACGCGCATCTGGAGCGCCTGGGCATCGCCCACGACTACGAGGAGGTCCCCGGCGGGCACGAGTGGAGCACCGTCAACCGCCAGTTGCCCACGACGCTGTCATTCCTGGCCGCCCACCTGGCAGAGGCGCGGTGAGAAAAGCCGACGTGTTTAGCGGGCGATCGTCAGATCGCCGTTCGTCGTTCGAACAGCGAACGGCGATCTGACGACCGCCCGCTAAACACGGCTACATGCCGCTCTCACCGCCGGGCCAGGATCAGGAGGGAATCGCTCTGCTGGGCGCTGAAGGGGGTGAAGACCAGGTCGCCGAAGGCTGCGATGTCGCCCAGGCCGTGGCGGGCCAGGGCCGGGGCCAGGTCCTCAAGGAACCAGGGCCGAAGCTCCGTGCTGCTCAGTTGGTTCTGGCAGGCCTGCCCTTCCCATTCGATCTCGAGGATGTTGAACCTGACGCGGCCCGGGAGGAAGTCGTAGAAGCGGACGTACTCGGTGTCACCGTGGCGCGTGACGCCGACGATCCGCTCCTTCTCGCTGACCAGGCGGGCGTAGTTCAGCAGGTGCAGCGCCAGCGTGCCGCCGGGGGCAAGCAGCGCGGCGAAGCCGGCCATCGCGGCGTCCAGGTCGGCGTCGTCGAGCAGGTGCGGCAGGGAGTTGCCCATACAGAGCACGGCGTCGTATTTCCCGTCGAGCTGGGACGCGAGATCCTGCATCGACGCGTGGACCCACTGGACGGCCGCGCCGGCGTCCTCGGCAGCCCGGCGGGCCCGGTCGAGCATGCCGACCGAGATATCGGCCCCGACCACGGCCAGGCCCCGCTCGGCCAACGCCAGGGCGTACAGTCCGGTCCCGCAGGCGGCGTCGACGGCCGAATGCGCCTCGAAGCGACGCACGAACTCATCGGCAAACGCCTCTGCGGCCTCGGCGCGGTCCGCGGCGCCCGTGACGGCATCATAGCTGTCGGCCAGATCGTCGTAGAATCCCATGGTTCCGTGACATTCTACGCCAGCCGAGCGGGAGACACTACCGAAGCACTTCGATGAACGGACGTGTTTAGCGGGCGCTCCAGCTACTTCAACAGCCCGGACGTGTTGTGGTAGTATGTGCGGCGCAAGGAGACTGACCATGGGACACGTGTTTTATCGGACACTGATCGTCAGCGTGTGCCTGCTGATGGTGGTGCGGGCGGCGAGTGCGGGAGGTGGCATCGTGGCCGAGTCGGCGCGGCGGGTCCCGGTGGCCCACGACGTGGACGTGGTGGTGGTGGGCGGATCGTCCGCGGGTGTGGCGGCGGCCGCCGAGGCCGCAAAGGCCGGGGCCAGGGTCTTCCTCGCCGCTCAGCGCCCGTACCTCGGCCAGGACATGTGCGGGACGTACCGCCTGTGGCTGGAACCGGGCGAGGAGCCCGTATCGGCGCTGGCCAGGCGGATCTTCACCGAGGCGCCCGCGGCGCCGAAGCACGTCAGCAGACGCCTGACCAAGGGCGCGGCGTTCACGTACACCACCAGCATGCCCTCGGCGGCCAAGCACAAGGACACCCGACAACGAACGCTCCTGCGTGACGGCCGGTGCGGCAGCGCGTCCCAGCAAAGCGTGCAGTACGACGGCAACGTGACGATCACGGCGGACCTCGGGGCGGTGCGGCCGGTCAAGGCGGTTCACGTGCTGGCCTACCAGCGGGTCGACGACTTCGAGGTCAAGTCCGTGGGCGTGGCGATCAGCGACGACGCGAAACGCTGGACGAACGTCACCACGGTGACCAACGGGCAACTCGGGCGAGGGGGCTACGAAACGGAGGCGATCGACCTGGCGGCCGAGGTGGGCGCCAAGGCGCGTTATGTCCGTCTGGCCGTGACGAAGGGGCCGAAGTGTTCCCGCGTGCTTCTGGGGGAGATCGTGATCGAGGCCGGCGGGAAGGCCCCGCCGCCGAAGCCCGCGGCGAAGCAGCCCGGCAAGGCCCGCCGAGACCCCCCCACCCCGATGCACGTCAAGCGCTCGCTCGACCTGGCGCTGCTGGATGCGAAGGTCGACTTCCTGTACGGCTGTTACGCCACCGACGTGCTGCGTGACGCGGCGGGGAACGTGGCCGGCATCGTCATGGCCAACCGTTCCGGCCGACAGGCCGTCCGCGCCAAGGTCATCATCGACGCCACCCCGCGGGCGACCGTCGCGCGCCTGGCCGGGGCGACGTTCACCGCGTTCCCGGCCGGACCGCAGACCTTCAAACGCGTGGTCGTCGGGGGCGAGACTTCCCAGGCCGCCGCCGCGGGCGGCAAGGTGCTCGACGTGGAGTACCGCTCCGGCAGGAAGGCCTTCAGCGTGACCGAGTACACGCTGACGATCCCGATGACCGACAACTCGTTCGCCTCGTTCGCCGCGGCCGAGAAGGTCGCCCGCGACAAGACCTGGCAGCCCGGGCAGGTCGCGGCGTCCGAACGCCTCTTCCAGGTCCCGCCCGACCATATCCGCGGACGAAAGAAGGCTTCGCCCTCCGGTCCCAAAGACGACAATGCCGATCTGGCACCGTTTCAGCCGGCCGGCGTGGACCGACTGTACGTTGTGGGCGGCTGTGTGGACGTCCCTCGCGATGCGGCGGCCAAGCTGATGCGCCCGCTGGCGATGATGGAGTTCGGGTCGGCTATCGGCCATGCGGCGGCCGAGCATGCCGCCAACCTGCCCCGGCCGGTCGGCGCGATGGTCCCGGCCGACAAGGTACGCCCCACGGTCGCCGGCGACGTAAGCGAGTTCCTGACGGGCGTTCGCCCCTCCCAGCAGGGCCTGGAGACCGTAGACTCGCCAGGTAAGTCCGTGCCCGTGATCGGGCGGTACGACGTGGTGGTGATCGGCGGGGGCACCAGCGGCGCCCCGGCGGGCATCGCCGCCGGGCGCTTCGGGGCCAAGACGCTGGTGGTCGAGTACCTCTACGGCCTGGGCGGGGTGGGCACGACCGGGCGGATCGGCAAATACTGCCACGGCTACCGCAAGGGATTCACCGCCGAGATCGACCGCGCGGTGGGCGGGCCCACGTGGGACATCCAGACGAAGATGGAGTGGTACCGCAAGGAACTGGGCAAGGCCGGCGCCGACGTGTGGTACCTGGCGCTGGGCTGCGGGGCGCTGGTGGACAAGGGCACGGTCAGAGGCGCGGTGATCGCCACGCCGGACGGGCGCGGGGTGGTTCTGGCCAAGGTGGTCATCGACGCCACGGGCAACGCCGACGTGGCCGCCTCCGCGGGGGCCGAGTGCGTTTACACGGACGGCTCGCACGTGGCCGTCCAGGGCACGGGCCTGCCCCCGCGCCACCCCGGGGCAAAGTACACCAACACCGACTGGACGTTCTCCGACGACACGGACATGGTGGACATGTGGCGGATGTTCGTGGTGGCCAAGACGAAGTACCCCGGCGCGTTCGACCTGGGCCAGCTCATCGACACGCGCGAGCGCAGGCGGATCGTGGGCGAGTACCTGCTCAGCCCGCTGGACATCGTCAACAAGCACACCTTCCCGGACTCGGTGGTGCTGTGTGACGGGGGCACGCTGGACTCGCACGGGTTCACGACCCACCCGATGTTCAAGTTCTTCAATCCCAAGGCCGGGAAGATCTACACCCCCTACCGCAGCCTGCTGCCGGTCAAGCTGGACGGCCTGCTGGCCGCCGGGCTGGGCCTGTGCGCCCACCGCGACGCCATCGCCGTCATCCGCATGCAGCCGGACATCCAAAACCAGGGCTACGCCGCCGGCGTCGCGGCCGCCATGGCCACCCAGGCCGGCGTCCAACCGCGTAAGATCGACGTCAAGGCGCTCCAGCGGCACTTGGTCGAGAAGGGCAACCTGCCCAAGGAGGTCCTCACGCACGAGGACTCCTACCCGCTGTCTCAGGAGCGCGTGGCCGCAGCGGTCAAGACCCTCCCCAAGGACTACCGGGGCATCACCGTGGTGCTGGCCCAGCCCCGCGAGGCGCTGCCGATGCTGCGAAAGGCCTACGCCGCCGCCGGCGAGACCCGTGCAAAACTCGCCTACGCCCACGTGCTGGGCATGCTCGGGGATCCGACCGGGGTCGAGGCGCTCGTTGCAGCGGTCAAGGCCGCCCCGTGGGACAAGGGCTGGGCGTTCAAGGGCATGGGCCAGTTCGGCTGGACGCTCAGCCGACTCGACAGCCTCATCCTCGCTCTGGGCAAGACACGCGACAAGCGAGGGCTCGAACCGATCCTCGACAAGGTCAGGCAACTGACGATCAAGCATCGCCTCTCGCACCATCGCAACGTGGCCGTCGCGCTGGAGACTATCGGCGATCCGGCCGCCGCCGGGCCGCTGGCCGACCTGCTCAAGCAGCCCGGCATGACGGGCCACGCCTTCATCGAGATCCGCGACACGGAGCGCCGCACGCCGGCCAACCGCGTCGACGTGACGACGCGCGAGCGCTCGCTGGTGGAACTGACGCTGGCCCGGGCGCTGTACCGCTGCGGCGACCGCGACGGGCTGGGCGAGAAGATACTGAAGATGTACGCCCGGGACCTCCGCGGGCACTACGCCCGCCACGCCTCGGCCGTCCTGAGAGAGGGAAAAAGGAAATGATTATTTTTCCGGGTGCCGGAGTTGTATGTTTAGCGGGCGAGCAACGCTCGCCGCTCGTTGTTCGAACGGCGAACGGCGAGCGTTGCTCGCCCGCTAAACGCGCGCCGTTGTGCCCGGAGCACTGAAACATAACGTGTACAGGAATCAAGAAACGAGGTGAACGATGAAGAGTAACAGGCTGACCAGGCGGGGGTTCCTGGGGGGCGGCGTAGCGGCGGCGGCGTTTACGATCGTGCCGCGCCACGTGCTGGGCGGGCCCGGCAAGACGCCGCCCAGCGACGTGCTGACCCATGCCGTCATAGGCGTGGGCGGCATGGGCATGGGGCACGTGCGGTACTGCAAGAACTACGAGAAGCAGAAAGTCGGCAAGCTGCTGGCCGTCTGCGACGTGGACGCCCAGCGCCTGGCCCGGGGCGTCAAGGCCGGCGGGCCCGACTGCACCGGCTACAAGGACTTCCAGGAGATGCTCGCACGCGGCGATATCGACATCTGCCACATCCCAACACCCCCGCACTGGCACGCCATCATGTCCATAGCCGCCGCCGAGGCGGGCTGCGATATCTGGTGCGAAAAGCCCATGACTCGGACCATCGGCGAGGCCCAGCGCGTCGTCGACGCCGTCAAACGCAACGGGCGAATGTTCCGGATCAACACGTGGTTTCGCCTGCACTCTTATATGTACGGCATGAAGATGTTCGCCAAGGACCTGAAGAAGCTGATCGTGGCGGGCGACCTTGGCTGGCCGATCACGGCCCGGATCAGCCCGTACACGGGCTTCACGTGGAAGCTGGGACAATGGTGCGGCAAGACGAACCTGCCGCCCCAGCCCGTGCCGGCGCACTTCGACTACGACAGGTGGCTGGGCCCGGCGCCCGTCAAGCCGTACCACAAGCACCGCACGCACGGCAGCTTCCGCGGCTACTGGGACTACGACAGCGGCGGGCTGGGCGATATGGGTCAGCACTACATCGACCCCGTCCAGTACCTCCTCGACAAGGACAACACCAGCCCCGTAACCGTGGAGGCCCACGCACCGTGGCCGCAGCACCCGGACGCCGCCGGGCTGTGGGGATGGGTCGAGATGACCTACGCCGACGGGTGCAAGATCATTCTCGATTCGGGCTCCTGGGGCACCCCGATAACCAAGGACAAGCCCTTCCTCGAAGGGCCCAAGGGCAAGATATTCCCAGCCGGAAAGACCCCGGCAGAGGAGCGTGGGCGAATCAAGAAACGTGTGGCCGAACTGCCGGACCCCCCGCCGATGATCAGCGACTTCAACGTCTCGGTCAGGACACGCAAGAAGTTCGGCCTGAACGAGGAAAACGCCGCCCGGAGCAACGTGATAGTCCACCTGGCGGACGTGGCGATCCGCGTCGGGCGAAAGCTGCGGTTCGACCCGGTCAAGATGCGATTCATCAACGACGACGCGGCGAACCTCCTGGTCGACCAGCCGATGCGGGCACCGTGGCACCTGTAACGAAAGGATACGTCAATGGTTCAGAAGATAGCGACAATCGTGTTGATAGGCGCCTTGGGCGCGGGTACGGCCTTGGGCGGACCGGCGGCGGACCTGGTGGCCAAGATTCCCGCCAAGAGCCCGGCCGAAGGCGCCGCGGCGCTGGCCGGACTGGTGAAACTAGGCCCGGCGGGCATTCAGGAGGTCTGCAAGATGCTCGTGCCGCCGGGCACGGGCAACGACACCAAGCCGCGATACGCGCTGAGCGGACTGACGATGCATGTCAACCGCCCCGGCGCGGACACCGAGCGCATGATGGTGGCCGGGGCACTGGTCAAGGCGTTGGCCGGCGCGTCGGACAAGGAGGTCAAGGCGTTCATCATGCGTCAGATTCAGCGTGTCGGACGGGCCGATGAGGTGACGGCGCTGTCGGCGTACCTGGGCGACGAGCGCCTGTGCGCCCCGGCCATCCGGGCGATCGAGAACATCCGCACGCCCAACGCCGCCGACGTGCTCATAAAGGCCCTGCCCGGCGCCAAGGGCGCCCGACGCGTCGCCATAGTCCGCGCGCTGGGCACGATCCGGGCGGAACAGGCCGCCACGCTGCTGCACGCCGATATGGACAGCGAGGATGCCGCGCTCCGCAAGGCGGCCATCTGGGCCGTGTCCAATATCGCCGAACCGCAGCCGGCCACGATGCACGGCTTCACGGCCGCATTCAACGGCAAAGACCTGACCGGGTGGAAGGGGCTGGTGGGCAATCCGAAGACCCGCGCGACGATGGCCCCGGCGGCGCTGGCGGCCGCCCAGAAGGCCGCCGACGAGCAGATGAAGAAGCACTGGCAGGTCGTCGACGGCGTGCTGGTCTTCGACGGCAAAGGCAAGTCGCTGTGCACGGCGAAGGACTACGGCGACTTCGATATGTACGTCGACTGGAAGATCAAGGCCGGTGGGGACAGCGGGATCTACCTTCGCGGCACGCCGCAGGTGCAGATATGGGACACCGCCCGGCGCAAGGAGGGCTCGGGCGGGCTGTTTAACAACAAGAAGAACCCGAGCAAGCCGAGCAAGCCCGCCGACAGGCCCGTCGGACAGTGGAACCGGTTCCGCATTCGCATGATTGGTGAGCGTGTGTGGGTGTGGCTCAACGGGCAGCTCGTGGTGGACAACGTCGTCCTGGAGAACTACTGGGAGCGCGGCAAGCCGATCTACCCGACCGGGCAGATCGAACTGCAGAACCACGGCAACACGCTGTGGTTCCGGAACGTTTTCATCCGCGAGATCCCGCGGAAGGGATAGTGTTCGGCGCCGCGGCACCAAGAAGCAAGCTGCGATGGGCACACGGGCCGGGGGGATGAAGGGGCGCCGTCGATCCGTCCGCACACGGCGCCGCACCGAGAAGAAACCGCTTGCGGTTTCGCGTGCGGTTGCCTTACCCCTGCACGCGGACAGGACATATTGACTCCGAGGCGCCGCAGACGGACAATCCGGGTATGGCACTCACGATCGAACAGTATCTCCGCCCTGACGTCATTCAGCAGGTCCAGCGCCTGGACCTCAAGGCGCGGTTCATCATCGAGGGCCTGCTGGCCGGGCTGCACACCTCCCCTTTCCACGGCTTCTCGGTCGAGTTCAGCGAACACCGCAAGTACACCCCCGGAGACGACATCCGCCTGATCGACTGGAGCGTCTACGCCAAGACCGACCGGTACTACATCAAGAAGTTCCGCGCCGAAACCAATCTCGAGGCGTACCTCCTGATGGACTGCTCCGGCTCGATGGGCTTCGCCACGGGCGACAGGATGACGAAGATGGACTACGGCATCTGCCTGGCCGCGGCGCTGGGGCACCTGATGGTCAGCCAGCAGGACTCGGTGGGCCTGGCCGTGTTCGACAGCGAAATGAGGCACTTCCTGCCGCCCAAGGCCAAGCGATCGCACCTGATGAACATGCTGTCGATCCTGGCCAAGACGGCCCCGGCGGGCGAGACGGGTCTGGCCTCGGCGATCCACGACATGGCCGACCGCGTGCGGAAGCGCGGGCTGATGATCCTGATATCGGACCTGATATGCGAGCAGGCCGAGGTCGTCAACGCCCTGCACCACATGAAGTACCGCGGGCACGACATGATCATCTTCCAGGTGCTCGACCACAGCGAACTGGCGTTCGAGTTCGACGGGCAGGTCCGGTTCGAGTGCCCGGAAACCCGGGACCACGTCGACGCCGACCCCCAGGCCATCCGGGCCGCCTACCGCGACGAAATCCGGGCGTTCATCGACGAGTACCGGGCCGAGTGCCAGTCCATCCGCGCCGACTTCGTCACCGTCGACAACTCGATGACCTTCGACAAGGCCCTGGTCGAGTTCCTGGCCCAACGGCAAGGCAGATTCTGATTTCAGATCCTGGATTGTGGATTGCTCCCGGGCAGGCGGGGACAGGCGCCCCAACGGGGTGTCCCTTCGGAGCACGTGCTCGGCCTGCGGCCTGCGCTCGAGCCCGTCCCCTTGACCTCAGCGCGCAATCAAAGATCCAGAATCGTTTCAGGGGCTCGTGATCTCCCGCCAGACGTCGGTCACGAACTGGCCGAACGGTTTTCGCCGCTGGGGGCTTCGCAGGCGCTCGATGCCGATGACGTGCCCGTCGCCGGAAAACGTCACGCGTACGGGCCAGAGGCTCTCGAGGCTGTCGGGACTCGGCGCGTAGCGCATGTCATGCAGTTCCACAACGTGACGCGGGCCGTCCGTACGATACTGGGCCCGCAGTTGGCCGTTGGCGAACCAGGCGTACGTCTGCACCTGTTCCAGCCGGCGCGCCCGGCGGACGAAGACGTTGTCGACCTTCGCCACGGCGTTGGAGCGTATCGCCGCGCCGCCCATCGGGCGAATGCGGGCGGCCAGCCAGCCGTCCTCGAACTGAACCGTCGCACGCCACAGCAGCACCGTGCCGAGATAGGGATAGGCCTGCACGTCGAGGATCCTCGCCGACGATTGCGTGCGGGCAAACTCGCGTGCCCGGCGCACGGCCCGCGCGCGCAGCACCAGCCCGCCGGCGATGTACCCCATGCTCAGCGCCAGGCCCACCGAGGCGATGACGACGGTGGCACGGCCCGACCGCCCGCCGCCGCGGCGCCGCACGACCCAGCAGGCCAGGACCGTCGCCAGAAGGATGGGCGTGAAGATGATGTCGATGATGGCTATGGCGTCCAGCGCGAACCGCCGGTCGCTGAACGGGGCCAGCACCTGCGTGCCGTACGACGTGCACCAGTCCAGGAACACATGGCTCAGGGCGGCCAGGGCCAGGCAGGCAACCAGCAGTCCGAGGGACGGTGCGGGCGGGCCGTCGCGCGCCTTGCGCCGGCGCCACAGCCACCACGGCACGGCCACCAGCAGCGCGATCAGCGGGGCGACGAACAGCGAATGCGAGATACCGCGATGGTACCGCCAGAGGGCCGACCCACCGCCCCGGTCGCCGACCAGGCGCAGGACGGCCCCGGCGAAGATGTCGAGATCGGCCGCCATCGCCGCCCCCGCCGCCAGCCACGTCGCCGACGCGCTGCCGATGCGCTGCCTGAAGCCCAGTTGCGCCGTCACGGCGCCCAGCAAGCCTTGCGTTAACGGATCCATACCGGCCCATTCTAGCCGACAGCCTCTCGATTGCGGATTGTCTTTGGCTCCTGAGCTTGCCGAAGGGCGGACCAACGGTCCCCTCGGGATTGCGCATTTTTCACCGGGTGGCGGACCTTAACGTGGCCTTCACATTGTCTTGATATTTCCTTAACAGGCCAGCATACTCTCACCCCACCAGGGCGCGGCGAGCCGGGATCGCTGCTGCACCGCGAGGCAGCTATATGGACGTTCAGGCGATGGTGTTCGGTACAGTCGGAGGGCTCGCGCTCTTTCTGTACGGCATGGGCATGATGTCGGGCGGGCTCAAGCAGGCCGCCGGGGATTCGATGCGCGCCCTGCTGGCCAGGATAACGAAGTGGCGCGTGATGGCCCTGCTCGTGGGCGCCGGCGTCACCGCCATCATCCAGTCCAGTTCCGCCACCAGCGTCATCGTCATCGGCCTGATCAACGCGGGGCTGCTTACGCTGAAACAGGCGATCTGCGTCATTCTCGGGGCGAACATCGGCACGACGATAACCGGGTGGCTGGTGGCGGCGGTGGCCGGGCTCAAGGCGTTCAAGATCAGCATGTACGCCATGCCGCTGATCGCCATAGGTTTCGGCATGCACATAGGCGCCAAGCGGGAACGGTGGAAGTCCATAGCGATGATCGTGTTGGGGCTGGGCATCCTCTTCCTCGGCCTGGATATCATGAAGGACGCCTTCGGTGACCTGAGCGACAGGGAGCAGTCACCCTTCGTGAACGTGCTGATGTTGATCGGCGACCAGCCGATTCTCGCCGTCCTTGCCGGGATGGCCTTCACCGTCCTGATCCAGAGCAGTTCGGCCTCTATCGCCATGGTGATCGTCATCGCCGTGAACGGCGGGTTCGGCTCGGACCCGCACGATGCGCTTCGCGTCGCCATACCCTTCGTGCTGGGTGACAATATCGGCACGACGATCACGGCCCAACTGGCGGCCCTGCGAACGGGCCGCGACGGCAAGCGCACGGCCATGGCCCATACGCTGTTCAACGTCGTCGGCGTGGTCATTCTCTTGCCGTTCGTCTACACGGGCTTGTACGCGCGGCTCGTCGAGTTCGTCTCGCCCACCGATGCCATACACATCAACATCGCGATCTCGCATTCGCTGTTCAACATTGTGGCGGCCTTTGCGGTGTTGCCGTTCGTCCGCGTGCTGGAAGAGTTGGTCCTGCGGATCCTCCCGGTCCGTCAGACAGACGCGACCGACCAGCCGGTCACGCTGGAGGTTCACCTTCTGGACACACCGGCCCTTGCGCTGGATCAGGCCAGGCGGGAGCTCCTCCGCATGGCGGGAACCGCCAAGGACGCCCTGGCGGACGCCTTTGCCGCCGTTCTCGACAACGACCGGTCCAAACTCGAGGACGTGGCCAGGAAAGAGGATACCGTCGACGACTTCCAGCGCGAGATCACCAGCTACCTGGTGGCACTGTCGCAGAGGACCCTCGGCCGCAAACAGGCCAGCGAGTTTCCCGTACTGCTGCACGGCGTGAATGACATCGAGCGCATCGGGGACCACGCCAAGAACATCAGCGAGTCCGCCGAGCGGAAGATGCACCAGGGCGACCACTTCAGCCCGGAGGCCAAGGCCGAAATCGTCCGCATGAGGGTCGAGGTCGACCAGATGTTCGACGACGTGCTGATCGCCCTGGCGGACTCCGACGTCGATATCGCGAGCCGGGCCCTCGCGCACGAGAAGATCATCAACCGCATGCAGATCGACCTGCGAAAGAGCCACGTCCAGAGACTCACCGAGGGCAAGTGCACGGCGATGGCCGGTATGGTCTTCGTCGATCTCGTCGACAACATCGAGAAGATCGGCGACCACTTGACAAACGTGGCACAGGGCATCGTCCTCGGCATGCAGTGGGTCGCCACAGACGACGAGGAGCCGTAGGCTCGACGCAGCACGCGGCTGGAACGCGGGACCTCCGGGGTTCCCTCCACCCGGCCATGAAGGTCGGCCAACTGTTCGGCGTCCACGGCACGATGGATCTCGCCGAGGCCGTCGCCTACGTGTTGATCGCCCGCTTCCACAAGCGAGTGGCCTCGCAGCTCGGCACCATCACGACCCGCGTCGTCTCGCCCGTGGGCATGCTGGACTACGTTCCGCCGGCGTCGGACTGACGGCCGGTCAGTCGCCGGTGATGGACTGTTTGCTGCGGGTGGTCTGGAGTTGGCCTTCGGGCCCTCGGCCCTCGAGCAGGGCCAGGGAGATGTCAATCACTTCGCGGGCCTCGTCGGCGGTCATCGTGCCCACGCAGACCATGTCCTGCCGGCGCAGCGTCGCCCACGAGAAGGCCAAACCCACCAGCGGGTCCAGCCGACCCGCCGCCAGGGGCTTGATCGCGATCACCGGCTTGCTCCGCTGCCAGATCATCCGGTGGACCCAGTCGACCTCGATCTGCATGAGGAACCCGGCGGCGTTGTAGATCTGGACGTAGGCGGCGACGTCCAGGCCGGTCTCGTCGGCGTAGATGGGCGTCTCGGGCATGTGCGTGGACAGCCCCGGCGTCATGCCCCGCTCGCGGATCATCGCCAGGTATGTCTCCATGTTCGCGATCCGCCGGGCCCGGCGGTCGACCAGCGCGTCGGTGGTGCACTGGTGCGGCATGCAGATGTCCGTGCCGATCGCCGCGTAGTCGTCGAGGATGCGTTCGGTTTCGCCCAGGGCCTCGTCGCCGGCGGCAACGTTCAGCGTGGGGATGGCAATGCGGACAACCTTCCGCCCGACGCGGTTCTCGGCCTCGATGATGGCACGGTGGAAGTCGTCGCGCTGCGGACGGACGCCGTACACCGCGTCGACGCCCGCGCGGGCGAACACCTCCAGGATGTCGGCCATCCTGTCAGGGGTGACCGTCTCGTGTATCAAGGCGTCCCTGGCGGCGGACGTGTGCGAGTAGCCGAAGAACCAGTTCGTCCCGGCGACCAGGCGCGACAGGGAAATGTTCTCGATACGTGTCCGGGGAAACTCGCCCATCGTGGCACCCTTCGATGCGAAGCCGCAAGCGGCTACGTGACGGTGTCGAACGGGGTGACCTGGAGGTCGACCGCGCCGCAGTACAGGCACTTCTGGTGCCTGGGGGACATCACGCGGTCGCATTTCGGGCAGCGCTTGATCTGCCTGGAGATCTTCCCGTCGGCCTGACCGTCGCGGAGATCGATCTCGCGGACCTTCGCGGCCAGGTCGTCCTCGCTCAGTTCGCCGCGTTCCTTGAGCAGTTCCCACAGCGCCTGGCAGATCAGCGTGAGGCGATCGAGCCTGTCCTCGATGTGCCTGGCCTGCGTCTGGGCATCCCTGGCGGCCACGGCGCCCGTCGAGACGCTGCCGGGGCCGCCGGAGGTCAGGGGCGGATGGAACGTGCCGAATACGTTCATCGTTCAGCTCCTCAGTTTTCTGCGGGCCACTGCCCGGTGAAGACCTCGACCGCCGGGCCGGTCATGACCACGTGGTCGTCGTCACGCCATTCGAGGGTCAGGTCGCCTCCGGGCAGATGGGCGAGAATGGCCCGTTGGGTTCGTCCGGTCAGGACGCCGGCCACGCAGACGGCCGACGCCCCGGTCCCGCAGGCCAGCGTGATCCCGCTGCCCCGCTCCCACGTGCGCAGGGTCACCTCGCCGGCGTGGTGGACCTGCACGACGTGCACGTTGACGCGCTGCGGGAAGGCCGGGTGGTTCTCGAGGACCGGGCCCAACCGCTCGAGGGCGACCTCTTGGACGGCGTCGACGTAGATCACCGCGTGCGGGTTGCCCATGGATACGCAGGTGGCGCGGAGTTCCTGCCCGTCGGCGTCGAGGGGGATCTCGACGGCCTGCTCCGCCGACCAGACCACCGGGATGCGCTCGGGCGCCAGCACGGGCCGACCCATGTCGACGGCGGCCCGGGCCACCTTCCCGCCGGCCCCGAGGGTCAGCTCGATGGTCTTGATCCCGGCGCCGGTCTCGACGGTCAGGGGGTTGTTGCGGGTGCGGCCGTGGTCGAAGGCGTACTTGGCCACGCACCGCACGCCGTTGCCGCACATCTCGGCCTCGGACCCGTCGGCGTTGAACATCCGCATGCGCACGTCGGCGACGTCGCTGGGCATGACGAGGATCAGGCCGTCGGACCCGATGCCGAAATGCCGATCGCTGACCGCCAGGGCCGTCGCCGGCGGGTCGGCGACCTCCTCGTCGAAGCAGTCGACGTAGACGTAGTCATTGCCGATGCCGTGCATCTTCGTGAAACGCATCACCAGATGTCCTTTCCGATCGCGCCGACATTATACGCGGCGCGGTCCGGCGTTGTGTACGGCAAAAGGTCGACTGCGCTGTGTGTGTTCGACTGCGATTCCATTCAGGTTTCGTGAACTCCGGGGCGATATAATGCATATGAAGAGACAGGGCCAGGCGCCTCCTGGCCTCTCGCTCTGCTCCGTGTCGACAGGCCGTCCGGAGACAGGCCGGGACATCGGCTTGCGTCGGGGGCAGCGGAACCGTAGGATATTTCGGTAGCCGTCGGCAGCCCCGGGAGCGGGGCGGGGGGTCGCCGCCGTGTGGTCGGACGTGACCTTTGACATCCGGAATGACCCGTCAGCCGCGGGACGTCGGACCTTGCCCGCCGCATCGGCAGGTCCGGCACCCGAACACGCGCCGGCGGAAGACGAGACTCAGGGACCTCGCGAGAAGACGCCCTGGCGCGCGGTCTGAGCAGCCGCTGAGCCGGCAATCGTCCCTCCTCCTTGGACGAGTGTGCGTCTGAGGCCCCTGTGCGGTAGAGGCTTGATGCCTGTGACAAGGCCTGCGGAGATGAGCGCCCCTGGCCGGCTCCGGTCCCTCCTCCTCCGGAGCCACTGTGACCGGCACCCTGAAAAGGAGCCTCTACTAAGGCGAAGGGCGATGGCGCAGCCGTGAGCAAGCTGCGTCTCGCCCACTTTTTTCAAACGACGATTGAGACAACGGCAAACAACAACGGCTTGGCCACAGATTGCACAGGTTAGAAGACGAAGAGATGTTGTTGCTTTGAAATCTGTGCAATCTGTGTAATCTGTGGCTGGAGTCGTTGTTGTTGTCGTTGTTATTGTTCTGGAGTATCATTCCCCGATTCCGGGAAAGGCAGACGTAGAAAGGACTATCATGGCAAGAACCGTTAAGCACCTGTTCACCAGCGAGTCCGTCACCAAGGGGCATCCCGACAAGGTGGCCGACCAGATCTCCGACGGGATCCTCGACAGCCTGATCCGCCACGACCCGCGGGCGCGGGTGGCCTGCGAGACCCTCGTCAGCACCGGGCTGGTCGTGGTGGCCGGCGAGGTCACGGTCCATACCCCCAAGGCCGAGAAGGCGCTGCTCGATGTGGAGGACACCGTCCGCCAGGTCATCAAGGACATCGGTTACACCGACCCCAAGATCGGGTTCGACCACCGCAGTTGCGCCGTGCTGAAGGCCCTGCACAGGCAGTCGGTGGATATCTCTCAGGGCGTCACCGAGGGCCAGGGCGAGCACAAGGAGCAGGGCGCCGGGGACCAGGGGCTGATGTTCGGCTTCGCGTGCAACGAGACCCGGGCGCTGATGCCGATGCCGATCTATCTCTCGCAGCGGCTCACCGAGCGGCTGAGCGAGGTGCGCGAGACGGGCGTACTGCCGTGGATCCTGCCCGACGGCAAGAGCCAAGTGACCGTCGAGTACCACGACAACGTCCCGGCGAGGATCCACACGGTGGTCATCTCGACGCAGCACAGCGAGGACGTCGTCAGCCCGAAGACGGGCAACATCACCATCAAGGCCCGCAAGGAGATCATCGAGAAGGTCATCAAGCCCGTCGTCATGGACGAGTGTCCCAAGCTGTGGAACACGCGCATCAGGTTCCACATCAATCCGACGGGGCGGTTCGTGATCGGCGGCCCGCACGGGGACTCCGGGCTGACCGGGCGCAAGATCATCGTGGACACCTACGGCGGCCGGGGCAGCCACGGGGGCGGGGCCTTCTCCGGGAAGGACCCCTCGAAAGTCGACCGCTCGGCCAGCTACATGGCACGGTACATCGCCAAGAACATCGTGGCGGCCAAGCTGGCTACGGCCTGCGAGGTGCAGTTGTCCTACGCCATCGGCGTGCCGGACCCGATCAGCATTCTGGTCGACTGCGAAGGCACGGCCGTGATCGCCGAGAGGAAGATCGCCAAAGCCGTCGGCGACCTGTTCCCGCTGAAGCCGCGCAAGATCATCGAGCACCTGAAGCTGCTCCGCCCGATCTATCTTGCCACCGCCCACGACGGGCACTTCGGCCGAAAGGGCCGAGGGTTCACCTGGGAGCGGACCGACATGGCCAAGCCGCTCCGCAAGGCCTGCGAGCTGTAGAGGTGGCATGGGCATCTTGCCCATGTCTATTCACCAGCAATACGCCCGTGTCACGGGCGAATCGAGCACAGCCATGAAGAGACTCTTGATCCTCGTGCCGATTGTTCTGCTGGCGACCGACTTGCGTGCGGAGCGGTGGAAGCTCATCTGGTCCGACGAGTTCAACTACACCGGCCTGCCGGATGACAAGAAGTGGGACTACGAGGAGGGCTTCGTCCGCAATCACGAGCTGCAGTACTACACCCGCAAGCGGGCGGCCAACGCCCGGGTTAAGGACGGCAACCTTATCATCACCGGCCGGAAAGAGAAGTTCCCCAACGCGCGGCATCGTCCCGGCTCGAAAGGCTGGCAAAGCGGACGAAAGGAAGCCCGATACACCGCGGCCAGCCTGATCACGCGGAACAGGTTCAGCTTCCTGTACGGCCGCATCGAGGTCCGGGCCAGGCTGCCTCGAGGCAAGGGCGTCTGGCCGGCGATCTGGACGCTGGGGACCAACCGGTCGGTCAACCGCTGGCCGCGCTGCGGCGAGATCGACATCATGGAGTACGTGGGCAAGGATCCGCACCGGGTGCACGCCAACGCCCACTACGCCGTCAACGGCAGGCATCGGTCCAAGGGCGGAAAGCACAAGACCAAGGCCCCGTACGAGGCGTTCCACATCTACGCCATCGAGTGGTTCCCCGACCGGATCGACTTCTACTTCGACAAGGTCAAGTACTTCACCTTCCCGATCGACCACGCCGGCAAGGGCCCGGAGAATCCCTTCCGCAAGCCGCACTACCTCCTGATAAATCTCGCCCTGGGCGGAAGCTGGGGCGGGGCCATGGACGACAAGGTCCTCCCCCAGCAGTACCTGATCGACTACGTCCGGATATACAAGCAGGTCCCCGCCCGGCGAACGGAACGTCCGGGCAGCGGCGCGGCCCGGGACGCCCACGCCGGCGCTGGAACAGCGACCCGATGTACTGCACGAACAGGATGAAGGCGACGACGAAGGCGATCGACCCGGCCAGGCCGATCCAGTCCCATGTGTAATCCGCCCGTTTCACTTCGCCCCGGGCCAGGAGCCTCGGCAGGCGGAGCAGGTCGGGCAGGAGCAGGCGGCGGAAGACGTCGTGGTTACGGGCGTCGACGGTGGGCGCCTGGCCGCCACGCACTGGGGAATCGTCGAGAACTTCCGCAACCACCTCCTCGGCGGCGCGCCGCCGGCCTGTGACGGGGCGGCCGGACGCAAGTCATCCGTCGTACTCGACGTGGTCTCCCTGCTGCCCCACGACGACCGCCCGGTGCCCGTGGACTACGCCAATCCGCCCGACGCCGACCGCCTCCGCGCCGCCGGCATGAACCTGCTGGCCTGAGGGGCTGGTAGCCGGCAGTCATACCAATTGGCGTTAGTCAGTGCGCTCGCGCATTGACTGATCTTGCCTCGGTGTCTTCGGGACCTGGCGGTCCCGTGCTGGCCCTGAAGTGGCCAGCCCCCGCAGCGCGCCGCGTTACAGGTCTTCCATTTACCGGCTTCCGGGCGCACTCACCAATTACAATCGGGAGTACACCGAGTTTACGCGCATCGGCTGAGAAACGGGCGTGCCATGGGCTTGTTGGGGCGTGCCGGTACCGTCGGCATCGCATCGGTCCGGCGACGTTGTGGGAGGGCCTGACCACGACAGGGGTGAAGGTCGCTGCGCACGCAAGATGCGTCATCTTCCAGACGGCGGAGGTCTCTGTCTCAGGGGCGCTTTGTGCGCCCTCTCGCGGCGGAGACACGCAGGAACCGGCGCCGACGGCGGAGATCGGTCTTGCCAAGCCCGTCGAGATCGACCGATAATCTGGAATCCGTTCGTGGAGGTCGCGAACTGGAGACTGTCTGGGAGATTCCGGATGAGATACCCGATACATCGCACCTGGCCGGCCGTGGCCCTGCTTGTTCTGGCTGTTCTGATTTCGAACGCCCCGGGGGCCGACTCCGAGAGAGTTCCGGTCTACCGGCGCGCGGCGTCCTGGACCGCGAGCCTGACGGCCAGCAAGGCGGCCTACTGGCAAGCCGTCCAGGCGGGACGGCTGGTGCCCTATCAGAAGGGGTACTGGTATGCAACGAGACCTTTCAAGGCCAAGACGTTCGACGACAATCCCCTCGCGGCCGAAAGGGTGGACCTGAAGTCGAAAGAGGCCCGAAAGATCTGGCGCAGGGACGGCCGCATGGTCGACGGCGCCGTCTACGTGTGCAGGAGCAAAGAGAAGTCCCCCAACATCGTGTACTACTACCGGACCGTGACGGCCGTGGCCGAAGGGTCCACCACTCTTGCCCTCGGCAGCCGGGGCCCCTTCGAGGCCTGGGTCAACGGGACCTCCGTTGCCCGGAGCGAGTTGAAGAGGATGAGACTCGCCCCGGACCAATTCCCGGTCAAGGTCTCCCTGCAGAAGGGAGAGAACTGGATCCTGCTGAAGTTCTTCGAATCCAGAGGAGGTCCCCGATTCTACGTCGACCTGAAGGATGACGTCCTGCCAGGCCTCTGGGCGCAGTTCCGCCACGACTACCCGACCGAAGCGGGAGCGTTGGATTACTACCTCTCCCAGGACCACATCTTCCGGTGGATCCTGGACAGGACCTCTCCCGACCCGGTGCTGACGATGGTGCGTGCCATCGTCGGGCGATGCGGCGTCATCGGCAAGGGCGCCCAGGCGAAGTACGCCACGTTGACAACCGTCTCGGATCGGCTGGCCTTTCTCCTGGAGGCCTATCGCATCCGCGCCGCTCTGGAGTCGGACCAGCGGCAACTGGCGCAGGTCAACCTGAAGGCCTTTCGCCTGGCGGTGGCCGACCTGGCTGCGTCGGCCCCGAAGGCCTTTCCGGACCACAAGGCCATCGAGAGGAGAATAGACGAGTTTGCCGGGGCTCTACCCGCCATCCAGGCCAAGATGGCCAAGTGGGACCCGCAAGCCGTTGCCCAGTGCCGTGCGTTCCTGGCGTTCAGGCGAGCGACCCTTCTGCGGAATCCGCTTCTCGATTTCGACGAGCTGCTGCTTGTCCGGCGTTCGGAGGCTTCCCCGAGACTCGGCCTGCCCAACAACTGGCTGGCCAACTGCGCCCTGGCCCGGGCGGGATTCCACAACGCCATCGTGACATGGGACTACCGCAACCCCGCGGCGCCGCTCAAGACGCTCCACCAGCCCGAGCAGGACGTCTTCGTCGGGGACGTGGACCTGCACTTCAACGCCGACAGGCTCTTGTTCTCTTCGGTCGGAAAGGACACGTGCTGGCACGTCTTCGAGATTGGAAGCAACGGAAAAGGTCTCCGCCAGGTCACGCCCAGCGGCGACCCGGACGTCGATCATTTCGACGCCTGCTATCTGCCTGACGGGCGAATCATTTTCGCCAATACCAGCGGCTTCCAGGGCGTCCCCTGCATCGGGGGCAATTCCCCCTGCGCCAACCTGCACATCATGAACGCCGACGGCACCGGCATCCGCCGGCTCTGCTTCGACCAGGACCAGAACTGGTGCCCGACCGTGCTTGCCAACGGCAGCGTGCTCTACTCCCGCTGGGAGTACACGGATTCGGCCCACTACTTCGCTCGGCTGCTGATGAGCATGAACCCGGACGGCACGACCCAGCGCGAGTTCTACGGGAGCAATTCCTACTGGCCCAACGCCCTGTTCTACGCCCGGCCCATTCCGGGCGACACCAACAAGTTCGTCGCCATCATCTCCGGGCACCACGGCGTGCCACGACAGGGCGAGTTGATTCTCTTCGACAAATCCCAGGGCCGCCACGAGGCCGACGGCGTGATCCAGCGGATTCCCGGACACGGAAAGCCCGTCGAGCCGATCATCAAGGACGGGCTGGTCAACGGGTCCTGGCCGCGGTTCCTGCATCCCTGGCCCCTGGACGAGAAGACCTTCCTGGTCTCCGGCAAGATGACGTCCAGGTCGCCCTGGGGCCTGTACCTGGTGGACGTTTTCGACAACATGGTTCTCCTGCGCGACGAGCCGGGCATGGCCCTGATGGAACCGGTCCCCCTCAGGAAGACCCCCACGCCCCCGGTCATCCCGGACAGGATACAGAAAGGGCAGACCGACGCCGTCGTCTACATCCAGGACGTCCACGAAGGCCCCGGACTGCGGGGCGTCCCGCGGGGAACCGTAAAGCGCCTCAAGGTCTTCCACTACGAATACGGCTACCGGAACACCGGGGGCCACTGGGCGATCGGCATCGAAGGGCCCTGGGACGTGCGGAGGATCCTCGGAACGACCGTCGTCCTGAAGGACGGGTCGGCCGTCTTCAAGGTGCCCGCCAACGTTCCGATCTCCCTGCTCCCGCTGGATGCCGAAGGCAAGGCACTGCAGACGATGCGAAGCTGGTTCACCGCCATGCCGGGAGAAATCGTCTCCTGCGTCGGATGCCACGAGGACCTCAACGGCGTGGCGCCCACGAGAGTGACTCTCGCCTCGCGGCGCAAGCCCGGAGCCCTCGCACCGTGGTTCGGCAAGACCCGAGGCTTCAGTTTCTCCCGCGAAATCCAGCCGGTCCTCGACCGCTACTGCGTCGGCTGCCACGACGGCAGCGACAAGGCCAAGGGCCGTCCCGTCCTGGCCGAAAAGCAGGGCAAGGGATTCCCGAACGCCTATCTCCAACTCCACCCCTACGTGCGGCGCAACGGTCCCGAGGGCGACTACCATCTCCTGGTCCCGCTCGAGTTTCACCCCGACACCAGCGAACTGGTCCAGATGCTGACCAAGGGCCATCACAACGTCAAACTCGACGACGAATCGTGGGACCGCCTCATCACGTGGATCGACCTGAACTGCCCCGCCTACGGCAGTTGGAGCGAACGGGGCATGAAGAAACCCGAATGGATCGGACGGCGGCGCGAGCTGAACCGCCGGTATGCCTTCCTCAACTACGATCCGGAAGAGATAGGCACCGCCAAGGCCCAGCCCATCCGCTTCCAGAAACCCCAAACGGTTTCCGAGACGTCCAAGCCCATTAGCGTTCGGGGGTGGCCGCTGACCCCTGTGCAGGCGAAAGCCCTCCAGAAGGCTGCTGCCGTCGGTGGAAAAACGCAGCGCACCATCGACCTCGGCGACGGCGTTACGCTGACATTGACGCGCATTCCCGCGGGGCGGTATGTGATGGGCGACGCGGCCGGGTGCCTCGACGAAAAGCCGCAGAAGGTCGTCGACATCACCAGGCCCTTCTGGATGGGAACGACGGAAGTCACCATGGCGCAATACCGGCGTTTCGCTCCGGCCCATCGCAACGGATACTACGACATGCACTGGAAAGACCAGACCGGACCCGGGTATCCGGTCGACGGGGCCGACCTGCCGGCCATCCGCGTCTCCTGTAACCAGGCCACGGCATTCTGCGACTGGCTGGGCAAGAAGATCGGGCGGAAGGTGGCCCTGCCCACCGAGGCGCAGTGGGAATGGGCCTGCCGCGCCGGCACCGACACGCCGATGTCTTACGGCGACCTGGACACGGACTTCTCGACGTTCGCCAACTTCGCCGATCGTCAGATCCGCAAGCTCGCCGTCAAGGGCATCAATCCGAAGCCGATCTCCGACCCCAGCGAGATTGAGGATTTCGTTCCCAAGGACGCGCGCTTCGACGACGGCGTGCTGCACCTGGCGAAGGTCGGCAGCTACGCCCCCAATCCGTGGGGCCTGTACGACATGCATGGCAACGTGGCCGAATGGACATCGAGCGCATATCGGTCCCGGCCGCAGAACCCCGCGTCGGCCAAGACGGTCGCTCGGGACGATTTCAGGGTCGTGCGGGGCGGGTCCTGGGAGGATCGGCCCAAGTTGGGACGGTCCTCATATCGCTGGCGTTATCCGGCCTGGCAGCGCGTATTCGACGTCGGTTTCCGCGTGGTCGTGCTCGACGATGCCCCCGCCGGCGACCCGTAATCCGCCATCGCGATGGGCCACGCGGCACTCCGGGGCGTTCTGAAGCCGATCGGCTGCCGGTTACCGGCGCCGGCGGCGCCTACGTCCAGACGCCGGCGACGGGGGTGCCGCAGGAGCGGCACTTGCCGTCGGCGATATTGACCGCGAGGACGAAGAAGCCGCTCCGCGCCACGGCGATCTTGCCGCACTTGGGGCAGAAGGTCGTCTCGGAGTCCGGCACGCCGCGAGCGTTGCCGATGTAGACGTACCGCAGCCCGGCGGCCCGCGCGATCCGGCGGGCCTCGATCAGAGTATCCACCGGGGTCAGGGGCAGCTTCTTGAGCTTGTGCTGCGGGTGAAACCGCGAGAAGTGCAGCGGATAGTCAGGCCCCACGTGCTTGACCAGCCAGTCGCACATCCGAGCGATCATGTCCGACTTGTCGGTGTAGGTCGGCACGACGAGGTTGGTCACCTCGAACCACACGCCCCGGGCTTTGAGCGTCGTGAGGCAATCGAGGATCGGCTGGAGCTTGCCGGAGTTGAGCTTCTTGTAGATCGCATCGTCGAAGCTCTTGAGGTCCACGTTGGCCGCGTCCATCACGCCGCACAGCTCGGCCAGGGGCTCGGGGTTGATGTACCCGCAGGTCACCCAGACGTTCCGGATGCCCTTGGCGTGCGCCAGGCGGCACGTGTCGGTCATGTACTCAAAGAACATCGTCGGCTCGGAGTAGGTGTAGGCGATGGTTTTGCATTGGGCGTGCTCGGCCATGGCCACCACGTCCTCGGGGAACATGCTCATGTGGGCCATCTGCCCCCGCCCCCCGCCGCGGAGATACGCCGGGTTCAGCCGGAACGCCTCGGCGTCGACCTTCTTGACGTCTTCCGGCTTGCTCTGTGAGATCTCCCAGTTCTGGCAGTTCAGGCAGCGGAACCCGCACCCGGAGGTGGCGATCGAGAACGACTTGCTTCTCGGCAGGAAGTGCAGGAGGGGCTTTTTCTCGATGGGGTCCACGTGCACGGCACACGGGTTGCCGTAGACCAGCGTGTACAGCGTGCCGTCCTTGTTGACGCGGTTTCGGCATCGTCCGCGATCGTCCGGCTCGAGCAGGCAGCGGTTGGGGCACAGGCCGCACTGCACGTTGCGCCCGAGCTTGCGGTAGTGGCGTGCTTCCCGCGCCCAGCCTCGGGCCTGCCAGGCCCTCCACAACTCCCCCTT
>Ga0180432_10001726_pt1 | contig 34108 bp, 27 predicted proteins | sample SS_ome_10_FD_132414 | JGI IMG/M metagenome (GOLD analysis project Ga0180432, IMG submission 132414) | Hypersaline lake sediment archaeal communities from the Salton Sea, California, USA - SS_1_MS_2 metaG | ecosystem: Environmental > Aquatic > Non-marine Saline and Alkaline > Hypersaline >... | reverse complement strand
GGCATCTTGCCCGTGAAAAGGGAGTCCGGCGACGCGTTTCCACGGCGTTTTGTCCATGGGCAGGATGCCCATGCTACCTTGCAGGCCCACAACGCAACCGGCTCGGTCGCCCCCGCAGCGCTTGGCGGCGGGTTTCGGGTATGGTAGAATGGGCTCTGCAAGGAGCACGTGATGAAGAACTTCCCAGCTATCGTCCTGGTTGCCGTGACAGGCTGTTCGCTGGTCTGCGCCCCGGCGGCGGCCAAGCCGAAGATCGTCAAGGTCAAGGTCCGCACCGACAGCGAGAACCCCGGGTACGAGTGCTACAGGGCCATGGACGGCAATCCGCAGACGATGTGGCACACGCAGTTCGGCGACTTCGAGCCCAAGCACCCGCACGAGCTGATCGTGGACCTCGGGGCGACGTACGAGATATCCGGTTTCGGCTACCTCCCGCGCCCGGGGGCGAGCAACGGGACGATCAAGGACTACGAGTTCCACGTCTCCGGCAGCAACAAGGCCTTCGGCAAGCCGGTGGCCAAGGGCACGTTCGCCGGAGGCGCCGGCGAGAAGGTGGTCACGTTCGCCGCCAAAGTCAAGGGCCGATACCTCAAGCTGCGGGCGTTGTCGGAGCAGGGCGGGAAGCCCTGGGCGTCGTGCTCGGGTCTCAGGCCGATCTGCCAGGGCGTCCAGTTCCGCGCCGAGCGTGCCCCGGCCCGCGCGGTCCGGCGCGGCCGCGGGCGCCAGCCGGCACCGGCCATCCCGGTCGGCAAGCTGCTCACCGAAGCCGACTGGCAGCACTACACGCTGACCCACGACCTGCGCAACCGCCGGCGGTTCGAGCAGTACCTGCCGCAGACGGTCAACAAGGCCGCGTCCATCCTCCCCGACGACCGCGACCCGACGGACATCATCCTGCGCCGGACGGCGGCGCTCCTGGCCGACCTCAAGCAGATGCCCTCGGCGCCGGACGTTTCGGCGATGGAAGAGGCCCTCAAGCCGCTTCAGGCCGAGGCGGACGACGTGGAGCCGGCCAAGGCGGACGACCGCCGGAAGATCTTCGACAAGGCCTATGCTCTTCGCCGGAAGATCGCGTTTTCGAATCCGCTGCTGAACTTCGACAAGATCCTGTTCATCAAGCGTCACCGGTCGCGGTTCAACCACATGTGCGACCAGTTCTACGCCGTCAACGCCGTGCCGGGCGGGGGCGTGTTTGTCCTTTCGGACCCGTTCGGGGACAAGCCGTCGGTCCGCGACGTCCTGGCCGAGGCGACGGTCCAGCGCGGGCGGCTCAAGGGCCAGAAACTCGACACCGGCTCGTTCGTCTCGCCGGACCTGTCGTACGACGGCAAGCAGATCCTGTTTGCCTACGTCGAGTCCAAGGGCTCCAGGGGCCATGACCGCCACACCGACCCGTCGCGCGGGCACTGGGACCGCGGGCAGTGCTACCACATCTTCAAGGTCAACGTGGACGGCTCGGGGCTCGAGCAGCTCACCGACGGCACGTTCAACGATTTCGACCCGGTCTGGATGCCGAACGGGCGCGTCGTGTTCATCTCCGAGCGGCGGGGCGGGTACCTCCGCTGCGGGCGGACGTGCCCGACCTACACGCTGTACGACATGAAGGACGACGGCAGCGAGATCCAGTGCCTCAGCTTCCACGAGACCAACGAGTGGCACCCCAGCGTGACGCACTCCGGGCTGATCATGTACACGCGGTGGGACTACGTCGACCGTCACGGGTGCGTGGCCCACATGCCGTGGTTCACCACACCCGACGGGCGCGACGCCCGGGCCGTCCACGGGAACTTCGCCCCGCGGAACACCCGCCCGGACATGGAAGTGGACATCCGGGCGATTCCCGGCTCGCACAAGTACGTGGCGACGGCCGCCCCGCACCACGGGCAGGCGTTCGGGTCGCTGGTCACGTTCGACCCGCGGATAAAGGACGACGACAAGATGGCCCCGGTCAGGCGGCTCACGCCGGACGTGGCGTTCCCCGAGAGCCAGGGCGGCTCGCAGACGTACGGCACGGCCTGGCCGCTCAGCGAGAAGTACGCCCTGTGCGTGTACGACGCGGGGATGCGGCGCGGGATGGGCCGGCAGGGCCGGCGGCACATCCGCGGGAACTACGGCATCTACCTGGTGGACGTGTTCGGCAACAAGGAACTGATCTACCGCGACCCCGAGATCGCGTGCCTCAGCCCGATGCCGCTGCGGCCACGCAAGAGGCCCCCGATCATTCCCGACGGCTCGCGGCGCGTCTTCGCCGAGGCCGGCGGGGCCACGCTCAACACCGAGCCCGCCAAGGCCACCCTCTCGCTCGTGAGCGTCTACGACAGCATCAAGCCCTGGCCCGAGGGCACGAAGATCACGGCCCTGCGCGTCTGGCAGATCATCCCGATGTCGGTCCCGTCCGGCGGCCCGCCGCACGAGATCGGGCTGCGCCTGCCCACCGGGCGCGACTCGGTCATCCTCGCGCGGTACGTCCTGGGCACGGTGCCCGTCGAGGCCGACGGCAGCGCGCACTTCACCGTCCCGGCCCACAGGGAACTGTTCTTCCAGGCCCTGGACGCCGACGGGCTGGCCGTCCAGTCCATGCGGTCGGCCACGTACCTCCAGGCCGACGAGAACCTCACCTGCCAGGGCTGCCACGAGCCGCGGCACCTGGCCCCGGCGGCGCCGAAGCTCACCCTGGCCATGCGGCGTACGCCTTCGGTGCCCGAACCGGACGTCGACGGGACCAACCCGTTCAGCTACCCGCGCCTCGTCCAGCCCGTGCTGGAGAAGAACTGCCTCAAGTGCCACCAGAAGCACAACGCCGACCCGAAGGCCAAACGAAAGGCGCCCGACCTGAGCAGCAAGGTCATCGCCAAGGGCCGAGGCAAGTGGTACGCCTCGTACCACAGCCTGGCGCCGAAGTACGGGTTCTGGCAGTACGGCAACGGGCACCGCACCACGCCGGGGCGGTTCGGGGCCAGGGCCTCCAAGCTCTACCCCCTGCTGACGACCGGCAGCCACAAGGACCGCGTCAAACTCTCGAAAGAGGACCTGCACCGGATCACGGTCTGGCTGGACTCGTGCTCGGTTTTCTACGGCGTCTACGAGAAGGAAGGGGGCGCCGCCCAACTCCGCGGGGAAATCGTCAAACCCACTCTCGAGTGAGATTTCAGGTTTTAGATTGTAGATTGCGCGCTGAGGACAGGTCTCTCCTCAGCGCGCAATCCAAAATCTAAAATCTAAAACTGATACCCCGGCGGGAAGTCCATCTTGGCCCAGGGGGTGAAGGTGTCCTGGATGAGCAGCCCGGCGTCGGGGTCGGGGGGGATCTCGCGTTGGGGGAAGACCCTCCAGTTGTCCCCGTCGATCCCGGCGGTCGTGCCGCAGGCCTTCAGGTGCTCCATCAGCGCCGAACGCATCATCGTGCACGCCTCGGACCGGAACGCGGTGACGTAGGCCTGGTTGCGCGTCTCGCCGGGGTCGGCCAGGCGGTCGAAGAGGAACTCGCGGTTGTCCGGGGCGCTGTAGAAGTACTTCCACCGCGTGCTGACGGCCATGGTGGACGACCCGGCGGCGACGGTCTCGGGTGTGCTCACGAAATCCGGCGCGGAGCGGTCCTCGTAGGCGAACTGCGCGAAGACGATCTCGCGGTCGGTCGTTCCTGCCAGCACGTCGGCCAGGTCCAGCCCGTCCAGCGGGTGTTCGGTGATGTCGGCCCCGGCGGCGTTGAGGAAGGTGGGCGCCACGTCGACGAGGCTGACGATGTCGTCACAGACCGTTCCGCCGGTGAAGGGGCCGGGCCCGCGGAAGATCATCGGCACGCGGGCGGCGGTGTCGTGGCAACTCCGCTTGCCGAAGCAGTTGTAGTCGCCCAGGTGCTCGCCGTGGTCGGAGGCGTACAGGATCAGCGTGTTGTCGAGCTGCCCGGTCCGCTCCAGGGCCTCGAGAATCCGCCCCACCTGGTAATCCACAAACGAGATGCACGCGTAGTAGTAGGCCTTCATCGCGCGGACCAGGTGCCGATCCATCCCCTGGTCGCGGTACTTGTAGCGGTTCTGCACGCGGTTGATAAAGGTCAGAAGCGCCTCGTTGTCGGGGGGGACCTTCGGCAGGGGCATGAGCGTGGTGCGATACAGCTTGTGCCACGGATCCGGCGGGGCAAACGGGGGGTGGGGGTGGATGAAGCTGGCAAAGAGATACCACGGCCTCTCGCCGGGGGCCTCTTCGAGGAACGCCACGGCGCGGTCGCCGATCCACTGGGTGGGGTGCTCGGCGGCGGGCATGGCCGACTTCTGCGGGACGTAGTACATCTCCCCGCGAACGCCCATGACCTCGTTGGCGAACGTCAGGCCCTTCTCGTGGAGGTAGCGGTAGTACGTCGGTTCTTCCAGGTCCCTCTGCGAAGGCGACTCCTCCTGGTGCTCCCGCGACTGAAAGCCGCGCAGGGCGTAGCGGTCCGGGCTGAAGTGGCACTTGCCGATCCCGTGCGTGCGGTAGCCGACCTGCGTCAGGGCGTCCATAAACGTCTGGCGGCCGATCGGCATGGGCGTGTTGGCATAGCAGCCGGTCCGCATCGGGTACTGGCCGGTGATCATCGAACACCGGGCCGAGATGCACACAGGGGAGGGGGTGTAGGCGTTGGTGAACGCGACGCCTTCGCGGCAGAGCCTGTCGAGGTTCGGCGTCCTGATCACGCCGTTGCCCAGTGCGGCTATGGTGTCGAACCGCTGCTGGTCGGTGAACAGATGGAGGATGTTCGGCTTGGGCATGGATACTCCTTTCGCCCCCGGCGCCGTTCGGCAAGGGGGGTATTTATCTTAATCGGCCGCTGAAACACAATCAATCCACCGCGTCGCCGCGCGGGAGCCTGGTCGCCACGACCTTGACGGTCACGTGCACCGCGACCGCCGCGGCCAGTATGGCACAGGCCACAACAGCGATCGTCTGGTTGGTGGGCAGGTCTTCGCTGAACGAGACGTAGAGCCCCGCGAGTCTGGCAGGTGCGCCCTGCACCGGGACCCTGGATGTCTTCACGGGTCCAGGGCGACCACGCGGAGGTCACGGATGACGGCCCGGCAGGGCCTGAAGCAGGAGGTCGAGGCCGACAGGCCGATCCCGCCGGCCTTCGGGGGGTTGGGTTTGCCGTCGGCGGCGCTGAGCAGTTTGCGGCCGTCCACGTAAGCGGTCATCGCCGTGCCGTGAACGTCGATCCGCAGGTCGTGGAACTGTCCCCGCGTCACGGCGTACGGCCCGGTGGCCAGGACGGCGTCCTGCTTGTAGGCCATGCCCTCGCGCCCGCGCTTGCTCTTCTCGAAGTGGCAGCGAGTGAACTTCGCCCCGGCCGGGGTGTGATACCGCCCGGACCGCTCGTCGTGATCGAGCGTCAGGCGGTAGTGGCTGCCCCAGGGGCCACCGTAGCGGAAGATGAACGCCAGCGCCGCACTGTCGTGCCGGTATCGGCAGCGGATGGAGTAGTCCGCGGCGTTCAGGGCGGGGTACAGGGCGTTGGCCCAAACCTGCGGGATGCCCATGGAGACGATGAGGTCCCCGTCTTCGACTCGCCAGGCCTTGGACAGGTAGGCCTGCCAGGGCCTGGCCAGGGCGCCGGCCTGACGGGTGAGGGGCTCGAGGGGCAGGCTGCGAGCGGCCGGGGCGGCCTCGGCGAGCGTCTTGGCCTCGAAGTCGTCCCACAGCACGGCCGCGCCGCACGACCAGCCCAGCAGGAGCTTGACCTGCCGGCATTCGGTCATCGCGGGGTTGGCCGTGCCGAGCAGCTCATCGTCGAACCAGGCCTTGGCCCCTTCGTCCGACAGGGTGATGGTCAGCTTGTGCCACTGCCCGGCCTCGGGCATGGGGTCCTTCGTCGTACGGTGCCCGACCAGCAGGAGACGCCTGTCGCCCCTCAGGCCCTCGCCGAACTCGATCTGGAAGACGCTGTCGGCGCCGTCCGTGACGGCCAACGCGCCGTGGGCCCCGGCGCGAGGGTCGATCCGCCGGCGGGCGGGCAGGGACGACGACTGCTCGGGGACCATCATCCAGACCGACACGGTCCCCTGGAACGGCTCGTCGAAGGTGTGGACCAGGCTGTGCTCGCCCCCGCCGGGTTGCTGTTCGATACGAACGGCCTGCTTGCCGCCGTGCGCGGCCTCGTTGGTGACGACGATGCGGCCGCGGCCTTCGCGTGTCGTCTGCGGGGTCCACCCGGCTGGAATGCCCTGTTCGAACCCGTCATGGCGGACGACGCGCATGGGCCCGGCGGGCGGGGTGCCCGCGTCCGTGTGGTGGGCTCCGGAGCGGCCGCCGGACGACGGGCCGGCGCCCGACCGCGGGGCGATCGCGGCCAGCCAGTAGACCCCGACGGCGGTGGCGGCCAGCACGAGCACGGCCGCCGCCGAGGCCAGCAGCCAGCGGCGATACCGCCACAGCTTTCTGCGGAGGAGATACACGCGCGAGGCCACGCGGGCCTGGAGGGCCTGCCCGGCGAGGTACCGCTCGATATCGTCGGCGAGCTGACCGGCGTCGGCGTAGCGGTCCGCCGGGGCCCGCGCGAGGGCCTTGACGAGGACGGCCTCGATGCCCCGGTCAATGTCGGGCCTGATCTCCCTCGGCCGGCGGGGCGGCTGCTCGACGATGCGCCGGGCGACGTCGTACCGGCTGCCGGTCGGATCGTGAGGAAACTGCCCGGTCAGCAGGTGGAACAGGACCACGCCCAGGGCGTACACGTCGGTGTGGGCGTCCAGCTCGCCGTGGCGCCCGGCCGCCTGCTCCGGGGCCATGTACGACAGCGTCCCGGCCATCTCACCGTCCATCGAAATCGTCTTCCCCCGGTCGTCCTCGAGCAGCGCCCTGGCCAGGCCGAAGTCCAGCACGTGCGGCTGTCCGTCGGGGCTGACGATGATGTTGGAGGGTTTCAGGTCGCGGTGCAGCACGCCGCGCTGGTGGGCGTGGTGGACGGCCCGGCAGACCGTGCGCATGAGATCGAGGACCTGGCGCTGCGAGAGGCGGTTGACCTCGACGTAGCGGTCGAGCCAGAGCCCCTCGGTCAGCTCCATGGCGTAGTAGTACATGCCCTGGTGCACGCCGGAGTGGTAGACCCGCGCGATATTGGAGTGTTCGAGGCGTGCGGCCAGCTCGACTTCCCGCTCGAATCGCGCCTGGGCGGTCCGCGAGCCCATGCGGGAGGTGGCCAGGAGCTTCAGGGCCACCTCGCGGTTCGTGCCGAGTTCGCGGGCCCGCCAGACCACGCCCATGCCGCCCTCGCCGAGGCGGTCGACGACCTGGTAGCCCTCGAGCGTGGGGAAGTCATCAACCGGCCCGGCGGCCGACGACGCCGGCGGGCGCGCATCCGCCCCGGGCAGGTCGGGTTCGCCGGCCTGCGGGCGGGCGTGTCGAACCGAGGGCCGGCCTCCGAAGGTCTCGCTGCTGCGCTGCACGTGCACGTGCGTGCCATCCGGCTCGGTGGGGCACATGCCCGGCTCCCCATCCAGCACGCGAACGTCATACTCGCCGACCGTGGCGGACTGCCCGAGCGCCAGTTGGACGACCCGTCCGTCGCCGAGGTGGATGGTCCACCCCCCGTCCGGCTGGTCGGGGTGAATCCGCCGCCGGGTGACCAGCGTCCCGCTCTTTCGAACTTCTACGTAAGGCATCGCTTCGGTCTAACGACCCCAGGGATTTGGCTCCCTGGGCTTGCAGAGCTTTGCACAGACCCAAGGTTCAGAATTGAGAATCCACAATCTGCACTTTGCATTTTTCAATTCTCAATCTGCAATGCCTTTGAGGATCCGGTCGCCTTCGGTGCGGATGTGGCCGGCCTGTTTGAGCAGGAGCAGGGCCGAGTGGATGGCGGCGGGGCTGGCGGGGCAGCGGGTCCTCAGTTCCTTCAGCGAGGCGCTGCCGTGGCGGGCCAGGTCGGCCAGGATGGCGCCCTTGGCCCGTTCGATGTTCTCGATGTTCTCCTTGGGCGGCGTGGGCTTGCGGATCATCCCGCCAACCGGGGAGGCGATCATCTCTTCCTCGTCGTCCCCCGGCCGCACGCCCAGGGGAGCCAGGATGTCGTAGTGCGCCTGCCCGGCCACGTGCAGCACCGTGTCGCCCAGCTCGTCATCCCAGGCCATGCTCGCCGTGCACGGGTAGCTGTGCAGCCTCTTGGCGACGACGTCGTGGGCCAGGTCGTCCGTCACGCGCCGCCCCTCGAGCCAACGGGCCACGTAGTAGGTTGCCCCGCAGGCGGCCGAGACGCGGACGTCGGCCTTGGCGATGACACCGTCGGTCACGGTCAGCTCGACGTCGGGCTTTCCGATGCAGAACCGCGAGCGGAACGCCGCCAGCACGCTCCCGGCCGGGGGATCGAAATCGCAGAACGGCTTGGGAAAGTCGACCTCGACGCCGATCCGGTCGGCGATCCGGCGTGCCTGCCGGCGGGCGGAGCGGCTGACCCAGTCCCGGGCCTCCAGGGGCGCCACGAGCCCCCGCGTGCCGAACGCCTCGCACCGCGTGAGGAACTCGACCAGGACCTGCTCGTGGATGTTGATCGCCAGGGCGACGTCGTGGGGCGGGATTCCGGCCGGGACGTGCTCGGCGGGATTTTCGAGCAGGTACGGCATCGCGCCGGGCAGTTCGATGACCGCGGCGATATCGTCGGCGAACCGGCGACCGTAGCCGGCGCGGCACTGGGTGCAGTCCGGCCCGCACGCCGAGCAGCAGCCGCCCTCCCCGCGGAGGTTGCCGATCACCTTGTCGGCGAATCGGCTGCGGAACTCCTGCGTGTACGGCCCGTTGGTCTCGCCGGCGGTCGCCGGCGGGCGGCTGCGCAGGATGAGAACTCTCATGCTCGTGCGAAGGAGTCGGCGTAGATTTCCTTGTTCGTGACGAGTTCGGCCGCCTTGGCGGCGTTGACCAGCTCCGTGTCGAGCACGTTGCAGATCGCCGCGCTCATGCCGTTCGCTATCGCCATGACCAGGAACGTGCGGTCGATGAGTTCCTTGTGCGTCGTGCCGTTGGAGATGTTCGACAGGCCGCAGACGATATTCGGCGGGGGATCGGAGAACAGCAGGAATTGCCGGACCGCATCGAGGATGTTCTTCGACTGGTCCTGCATGTACTTCAGGGGCATGACGATGGGGTCGAGGAAGACCCGGTCGGGCTCCATGCCCAGTTCCATCGCCTTGGCGAGGATCTTCCCGGCGTTCTCGACCCGCTTGTCGACGTTCTTCGGCGTGCCGGACTCGTCCATCACCAGCCCGATGATCGAGGCGCCGTACTCGGCGGCGACGGGCATCATGGCATCGAGCTTCTCGTCGGCGGCGGTCGTCGAGTTGATCAGCATGCCGGGACGGGTGACCTTGATGGCCTCGGCGAGGATGTTGGGCTTGTTGGTGTCGATGCAGATGGGCGTCTCGACGGCGTCCTGGACGGTTTCGATCATCCAGCACATGTCGGCAGGGTCGGCCGAAACCGCCCCGAGATTCACGTCGAGGTAGGTTGCGCCGGCGGCGGCCTGCTTCCCGGCCCAGTCCTGAAGGGGCCCGGGATCCTTGTCCATCACCGCCTGCTTGACGTCCTTGAACCCCGTGTTGATCCGTTCGCCGATGAAGATCATGCCACGCTCCTTGTCGTTCGGTTGACTGGTTGAGTCGCTGATGGGTTAACTTGGACGAGGTGAGAGGTGAGGCTGTCGCCCCCTCTCACGCGCCAACGCGCTCTGCACGGAATGCTGTTGTTGTCACTCTCACCTCTCACCTGTTGCCTGTCAGTCAAGCGGCGGCGGCGCGTCAGCCGGCCATGAGGTTGTCGATGGCTTCTCGCATCGCGGCGATGGACCGGGGGTGGGCCAGGGTCAGGATATCGGCCCCGGCGTGGAGGTAGCCGGTGGCGGCGGCGGCCTCCCACATCGGCCCCCGGTCGGCCAACTTGCCCCACCCGGGAAGCAGGTCCTCGTCCTGCTGGGCCTCCTTGACCTTCCACGTCTCCCAGCCGACGTTCGCGATCTGGGGCAGGGCCATCAGGGCGTCGCCCTTGAGCCCGGCGATCCGGACGCGTTCGAAGATGGTGTAGACGTAGTCGAACCCGTATCCCAGCGCCGCGGTGGTCTGGCACATCACCACGTCGTTCAGCGAGAAACCCGCATCCTGGAGGAGAATGTTGACCTGCTTGCCGATGTTGATGTCCACCGGCGCTTCGGCGATGACCTTGTGCTTGTCCGCCGTGCCGATCGCGCCCAGCGTGCGGTAATTGGTCTCGGTGGCCGAGCCGATCAGGCATCGCTCGCCCTTGGCCGCGTGCGAGCATTCCATCAGCAGGTCGTTGTCCTTCTCCTCGTCGTCGCATCCCCAGAAGATCAGGGGCACGTCGACGGCTTCGAGGACGTCCTTGACGGTCCGGGCGCAGTCGGCGGGGCTGCGGTTTGCCCCGGCGGGGTCGCCGCCGATGAGCTTGAGGCTGATCAGGTCGACCTTGCAGTCCTGGACGCATTTCTGTGCCCACTCGGCGGGCGAGTTGATGACGTCCCCGATCGTGTCGGTCAGGGCCGCCGGCCAGTCCGGTACCACGTCGGCGATCATGCCCGCTATCACGGGCCGGTTCGGGATCTCGCCCTCGGAGGTGAGGAACGGCAGCGTCGTCTCCCCGCCGACCGTCACGGTGTTGGCGCGCGTACCGCCTTCGTCAGCCGTCGCACCGATCGTGACCGTCCTGATCTGGTTCGTCCATTTTTCCGTCGTGTCCACGACTTCCATTACCCTGCTCCTATCTGGCGCATCATGTCGGCAATTGTCCTTACCGCGGGGGTGTTGTCAAGCATGTAGACGGATTGGCCGTTGAAGACGGCTTCGGCCAGGGCGTCGTCCCGGGGGATCGTTGCGAGGTGCTCAAAGCGGAGTTCTGACATTCTCTGCATCACCGCCTCGACGCGGCTGTCGGGGACGGCGTTGAGGACGTAATGCCTGTTCCGCACGCTGCGGTCGAGATCGGCCAGAAGCTTGTCTATCCGCCTGGCGCAGTCGACGGCCAGCGGGCTGTCGCTGACGACGACGATGAGGTGATCGATGAACGAGGCGGTGCGTCGGCTGATGTGCTCGAGGCCGGCTTCGTTGTCCATGACCGCCCAGGCGTAGGACGGCAGCAGGTCGTCGGCGAACTTCCGCAGCAGGTTGTTGATGAAGCAGTAGCACCCCGGCCCTTCGCCCCGCCCCATCGTGATCAGGTCGACCTTCGCCGTCTCGGTGATCAGTTCGTGCAGGCCGGCCTCGAAGTAGCTCTCCTTGGACATGCCCGCCGGAAAGTCCCTGATGCGCTTCAGCATATCCTCCCGCAGATCCCCTATGGTCGATTCGACCTCGATACCGAGCACCGCCGCCAGGTTCGCGTCGGGGTCGGCGTCAAGGGCCAGGATCGGCCCGGGGGTGTTGTCCTTGAGGTACTTGACCACCAGGGCCGCCACCGTGGTCTTGCCCACCCCGCCCTTACCGGTCACGGCAATCATCCGAGCCATCTCACCACGCCCTAGTCCTTTTTCTGCTGCAGAGCGGCCGCTCGGGCCGCCGCCGAAGGGAACATCTCGATATTGGTGTGGGGCAGGAACATCGCCTGCTGGAACTGGTCCACGTAGTCGTCGGTTCCCATGAGGTCGTAGTTGGTGGTCCTGTCGACGATTTCTCTGAGGCTTTCGCGGGCCTCGCCGGAGAAGGCCGCCAGCGTCGCGCCCCAGATCGAGGTGTTTCCGACGTACACGATCCTGGACGTCGGGAGGTCGGGCAGCAGCCCGATGGCCACGGCGCTGTCCAGGTTGATGTAGTTTCCGAACCCGCCGGCGATCATCAGCGTCTCGACGTCTGAGAACGTCATGTCGAGGCGGTCGAGCATGATCTTGGCGGCGGCGAAGATAGCGGCCTTTGCCGTGATGACGTTGTCGATGTCCTCCTGGAAGATGCAGACGGGTTTGCCCTTGCTCGTGTCGTGCTTTCGGGCCAGGACGAAGCGGCCGCGCCCCTTCCGAAAGCGGACCCCGGGATGCGAGTCGGCAATCAGCTTCCCGCTTCTGTCGATGATGCCCCTGGCGAGCATGACGGCGACGGCGTCGATGATGCCGGACCCGCAGATGCCGTCGGCCTTCCCGCCGCCTATCACGTCGTACCGGATCTGGTCTCCGTCCAGGGCGACCTTCTCGATGGCGCCCTTCGTGGCCATCATGCCGCACTCGACGCCGGCGCCTTCGAGGCACGGGCCGGCCGACGCCGAACAGGCCATCAGCCAGTCGGCGTTGCCGATGATGATTTCCCCGTTGGTCCCGATGTCGATCAGCATGCCGACGCCGTCCATCTCGTGCAGACCCGTGGCGAGGATTCCGGCGGCGAGGTCCCCGCCGACCCACCCCCCGATGCCCGGCACGGTGAACAACAGCCCCCGAGGGTTGATCTTGATGCCGACCTCGGCGGCCCGGAATGGGGGCGGCTCGGTGGTGACGGCTATGTACGGGGTGCGCCGGATGTTGTACGTTGGCAGCCCCAGAAGGAAGTGCGTCATGGCGGTGTTCCCGGCACAGACGACGGCGGTGATGTCGCCGGGGTTGACCTTGTGTTCGGTTGCCAGCGTCGCGATCAGGCTGTTGATGTCCTCGACCAGCATGTGTTGCAGGCGCTCCGGCCCGCGCTTCTCCGCCGCGATCATCCGGGCCGTGACCTCGCGGCCGTACGTGGCCTGCGAATTGAAGCACGCCTCTGCACCTATGGTCCTCATCTCGACGACGTCCACCAGGTGGGCCACGACCGTCGAGGTGCCCACGTCCACAATGACCATCATGTTCGTGGCGGCCGTGTCGCCCCCTTCGATGTCCATGATTTCCGCCACGCCGCTGCGGCGCCCGATAACCGCCGTGACGGTGTAGTCGTTTGCCCGGAGCACTTCGGGCATTCGGCGGATGGTTTTCAGGCCGGTCTGTATCGAGGTGATTCCGGTGGCCCTGGTTATCCAGTTGCGGATGCGCTGACAGTCAGCCAGATTGTTCTCGAGCGTCGGGCGATCGATCTTCAGGGGCACCTTGACGGCAATGGGCGCCTGGACGAATTCCCTCTTTCTGATACCCGGCCGAACGGCCCGGAACCGCTGGGCGTCCTTGTCGATGACGATCTTCTCTCTGGCCCGGGTTTCCTCAGGTATCTCGACGAGCAGGTCGCTCTGGACCGTGGTCTGGCAGGCGAGCACGACGCCCCGGCGGATCTCCTCTCGCGTCAGCAGCGAGGTCACCTGGCCCCCGACGTCGCCCTGCATGACGATCATTCGGCAGCGTCCGCAGATCCCGTCTCCCCCGCAGACGCTGTCTATGGTGATGCCGGCCTTGGCGGCGGCTTCGAGAAGGGTCGTTCCCTCCGGCACGGTGACCGTCGTGTCCAGCGGCGCAAAGACAACCGTGTAGTCGGCCATGGCGTGTCCTAGTTCCAGTTGTCGGCGAGGAACCTCGGGATGCCGGTGGCCCCTTCGGGGCCGATGATGACCTCTTTCCATTCGGAGGTGTCTTCGATCTCGGCCCGGAAGGACGGCAGCAGCCCGGGGATGATGAGCTTGCGGTGTGTGACCTTTTCGGCTGCGCCCTGGGCTTCGAGCGTCTTGACGATCTTCTCGGGCGATATCTTGTCGCCCGCGTAGGCGTTCAGCACGCCCAGGCCCTCGGTATCGACCACGCAGATGTAGCTGGGGATCTTCGACCGCTCGACCTCGCCCTCGACGCTGAAGTACGTCAGCGCAAAGTTCGTGGTGAACATCACCGGCGAGTTCTCGGTGACCTCGCCGATCTCGTAGAGCTTGGCCTCGACGGTGTTGGGCACCTGCGGGTCGGTGTAGATGTTCTGCACCGCCGTCAGCAGCGGGATCAGCTCGCTGCCGTCCAGCCCGTTGATGATGATGATCCCGGCGTACTTGGCCACGAACGTTGCGGCCAGGACCGTCTCCCTGTCCACGTCGTCGCAGGAGACGTCGACCATGGCGGGAAACCCCAGCGCGCGGAAGTTCTTCTTCAGCGCCGCCCGCCGGGCCGTCGTGATCGCACGCATCGCCTGCGCCGTGTCGTGCCCGTCGAAGGACAGCACCACGTCGGCGACCCCGGCGTCGGCGGCGGCCTTGGCCAGGTCGGCCAGGGCCTCGAGGCCCTCGGCCGTGACGGCTAGGGGACACTTGGCCTCGGCGGCGACCTTGATCATGGCGTCGGCGTTGTCGCCGGCGGCACGGTAGATCAGGGGCCTGGCGTCGGCGATGGCGTTTGCGGCCGAACCCATCACGGCGGGATCCGAGCCCATCAGCAGCAGGGGCACTCGGCTGGCGTCGGCGAGGGCCTTGGCCCTTGCGGCGGCGGCATCGGCGGACAGCCCCTCGACCTCCACCGCGGCCATGCCCAGGCTGATCTCCTCGCCGACGCGGGTAAAGACGGCGTTGTTGATCTGTTCGAGTCGGGCCTTGGCGTCGTCGTCGGAAAGCCCCGCGGGGACTTTGCCCGCGAACGCCGGAGAATTGTGGAACTTCTCCTCGTGGCGGAACATGACCGTCTCCTGCCCGATCGTCACCCGGGCCGGACCCTCGGGCCCGATGTGCACCAGCTTCATCGGCGGGGCCGAAGCGTCGGCAAAGGCGTCCTTCGCGTCGTCCGACAGGTGCGGGCAGTCGGTCAGGGCCTTCTGCTTGGCGGCCACCTGCATCGCAAAGGCCAGGCACGTCGGGAACCCGCACTCCTTGCAGTTGGTCTTGGGCAGGTTCTTGTAAATCGCCATTCCGGTCATAGCCATGACAGCGTCTCCTTACTGGGACGAACGGGGCTCGGTCCACGAGTTACACGACAACAGCAACGGCGAACAACGACAACGGCTTTGGCCACAGAGTACACGGATTCCACAGATTTCGAAACAACAACACAACGGCAACGATAAGGGCTCCACAGAGACGCAGAGAAACAGAGAAAACGGGTAAGAGGTATCTCAGACCCCTTCTTCTTTGTTCTTCTGTGCCTCTGTTCCTCTGTGGCGGCTGCCGTTGTCGTTTCTTCAAATCCGTGCAATCTGTGTAATCTGTGGACCCAGTTGTTGTCGTTCGCCGTTTGTCGTTCTGCGCATTCGTGCAACCTGCCGGCGCCAAGTTCGTGTAAGTCGTGGGTTTCTGTCCCAATCGCTCGATTCGGGTCCTCAGAACATCGCCTCCATCGCCAGGGCCGGATGTTCGACCTTGGTCAGGAACTCGACGAGCGCCTCGGGATCCTCGGCGTCTTCTTCGGTTGCGATCTTGTCAAACAGCTCGGGTTTTCCGATGTCATCCAGGCGCGTCTTGAGCCGCTCGGCGACTTCCTCCTTCAGCGCCTTGGGCATCCAGACGACGCGCTCGATACCGCCTTCGGCCGAGATGAACTTCGGGCTGCTGATGTACAGTTTGCCGATTCCGACGAAGCCGGGCGTCTGGATCCCGCCGCCGATCTGTCCGGCCAGCGTCGAGAATTTCATCCCGATAGGCGTCATGCCCTGGTGGTCGCGGTCCACTATGATGATGCCGTTTGACTCGGGCATGATACCGGCGATGCACTCGAAGCATCCGCAGGAGGTCATCGGGTCTTCCAGCATCGAGTAGGCGCTGAACTTCGTCAGGTTGCCATTGGACTTGACTGAGATGTACTCGTTGATGTTCTCCCACTGGCCCAGGTCCGGGTCAATACACCTGCCCTTGGCTACCGGTTCGTTCGGCCCGTGCTTGTTGATCTGGTGGGAGGCCTTGCAATCCAGCCAGGTGTACGCCCCGCACAGCCCCAGCCGCTGCGGCGTCACGATGCACACATGGTCCGGCGCGTAGGACTGACACAGCGTGCAGGAGTAGAAGTCATCGACGTCCTCATCCGTCATGCCCCCGATGCGGTCGTCGCGCTGGGCGTAGACCGCCTTGGCTTCTTCCTGCAGCCGGGCGGCCTGTTCGGCGTCGGTGTAGAGCGTCACCTGCACGCGGTCGACTATCGCCGAGAAGTCGTTGTGAATCTTGGCCAGCAGGATCTCCCCGAAATCCTTGATCTTGAAGCCCTTGGCGTGGGCGTCCTTCGAGATGCGGACCCAGACGATGGCCCGCTGGCCCATGTGGAAGATGCCGTTGGCGCACGAGATGTACTCGTGGATCCTTCGCTCCAGGACCGACTCGAAGTCCTCCTGGAAGTTCCGCCCGGCCACCTCCACGACAATGCCCAGCGGGTAGGCCTCGCCGGCGGTCATGTCCTCGATTTCCGGCCCGACGACCTCGATCTGCCCGTCGGTGATCTCGTCCATCGGCTTCATGCGCAGCAGCTCGAAGGCGTCGGTGTACTTGCTGCCGAACTGAACGTGCATGTCCTCCTTGCGGACGCGTTCGCCCTCGAACCCGGCCCCGAACGGGACGGGAATCGGGATCTTCTCGATCGTGATCGTCAGCCCGCGGACCTCGATGGCCCGGTTGATGATCTCCTCGGTGGGCACGTTGGCCACCACGTGCTCGTAGGTGCAGATCCCGGTCGGGAGGATCTCCGGGATGCCGACGTTCGAGATGACCGGGAAGCCGAAGTTGATGGCCCCGGCGGCGGTGGCGTACTTCTCGTCGGTGATGACCTGGTCCTCGCACTCGGCGTCGTCGTCGGCGCCCAGGGCCAGGACGAACGCGTACACGCGCGTCTTGTTGTACATCAGGATATCGGTGGCCTGCTTCATCCCGCCCGGCTCGACGCCTCCGAACGTCATGGCCGACCGGGCGGCGAAGTTCAGCGCGTGGACCGCCGCGGTGATGTCCTTGCCGTACGGCACCAGGAAGGTGTCCCAGTCCTGCTGGATCTTCTCCTCGGCCAACTGCTCCGCTATCGCGCGCCCGTTGGTGTGCCCGGCCATGAACACCAGAATGTTCCGCTCCTGCAGCGCGCGGACCATCTGGACGGCCTGTTCGTTGGTGGGCAGGTGCCCGACGATGGCGGCGAAGCCCGGCATGCGCCCGTCGACCAGCTTGATGCCCTGGGTGCGCAGGATGCTGTCGTCGGTGTAGCCCAGCCAGATGCCGTCGACCGGGTTCGGGCCGGTCACGAGCTTCAGGACCTCGATGGTCTCTTCGGCGATCAGCGTGGCCACGCCGGAGTCCAGCGTGTCGCCCAGGTAAGGCAGCCAGGTCTGCTCGCCGGGAATCGGCCCGAGCAGCTTGCGCGCCTCGGCGAGCGACTCCTCGAGATCCCCGAGCTTCTCGACCTTCTGCCCGAGGAACAGGTACATGATCGGCAGGTAGTAGGCGGTGTTGGGATAGGCCACGGGCGACTCCTTGCCCTTGTCCTCGATAGCCTTGGCCAAGGCCTCTTCGGCGCGCTCGACCATCCTGTGGGCGCCGCGAATGGCTGCGGTGGCAATGATTCTCGACACTTCAACATTCCTTTCTCAACACGACGATGGAAACCGGTCGGATGTTCTGTTCTGCGCCCCTCCGCCCAGCGCGCCAGCCAACTCAGACGCCGCCTGCCTGCGCCGGCACTTCGGGCACACCTGGGCCAACTGGCGAATCTTGTCCCAGTCCACGTCGATGCCCTTCAAGGCTTCGGCGACAGCCGGGACACTGACGATGCGGGCGCCGCACGCGCGGCAGATTTGGAGCTTTGCCCGGGCCTTGAACGGGGAGATCTCGATCTCGTCGCTGTCGTCGTGGTACCGGATCCGGATCGTACCCACCGGACAGACCGCCGCACACGCGCCGCACGCGATGCAGTCCTCCGAGGCCTGGCGGAACGGCGGGGTCACCGCCCGCTCCATGCCGCGACCCGCGAAGCCGATGGCCGCTTTGCCAAGCACCTCGTCGCAGACCGCCGTGCACAGCCCGCACAGGATGCAGTCGCGCTGCGCCACGCTGACGGTCGGCCAGGGCGTGGTGTCCACACCCATGCGCCGGGCCAGGGCCTGGAGCTGCTCGTTGTCCGGCGCGCGGGCGAGGATCAACGCCATCACGCCCCGGCGGGCCGCGACGGCGTTGGCGCTCGATACGCTCACGGTGATGTCCCGGCGAACGGGGTAGTTGCAGGCGGTGACGAGCTGCGTCCAGTCCCCGCGGTCGAGTTCGACCATGCACAGTCGGCAGGTGGCCTGGGGCGCCACGGCGGGATGGTAGCACAGCGTGGGAATCCAGATGCCGGCCTTGTGGGCGGCATCGAGTATCGTCGCGCCCTCGGGCACGTCCACCGGAATGTCGTCAATCGTTACCGTCGGCACACATCTGTCTCCGTCACACCTTCAGCACCGCCGAGAACGGACACTTGTCCAGGCAGGTCCCGCACAAGGTGCACGTGTCCTGGTCGATCACGTGGGGAACCTTCTTCTCGCCGGTAATGGCCCCGACCGGGCAGGCCTTCAGGCAGATGCCGCAGGCCTTGCACGCCTCGGGGTCTATCTCGTAGCGGAACATTCCGCGGCACTCTTTTGCGGGGCATCGGCCGTCGACGATGTGGGCATCGTACTCGTCGCGAAAGTAGCGAATGGTCGAGAGCACGGGGTTGGCGGCGGTCTTGCCCAGGGCGCACAGCGCGGTGCCTTCCAGGAGCGCCGCGAGCTGATCGAGTTTCTCCACGTCCCCGCGCCGGCCCTGGCTGTGCGTGATGCGGTCCAGGATGTGGAGCATCTGCGCCAGGCCTTCGCGGCACGGGGTGCACTTGCCGCACGACTCTTCCCGCAGGAAGTTCAGGAAGTACCTGGCCACGTTGACCATGCACGTGTCCTGGTCCATCACGATCATGCCCCCCGAGCCCATCATCGAGCCCAGCCGCGTCAACTCGTCGAAATCGACGCGGGTGTCGAGGTGTTCGGCGGGGATGCATCCCCCCGACGGGCCCCCGGTCTGGACGGCCTTGAACGTCCCGCCTTCCTTGACCCCCCCGCCGATCTCCTCGACGATCCGGCGAAGGGTAATGCCCATGGGCACCTCGACGAGCCCGGTGTTGACCACCTGCCCGACCAGGGAGAAGACCTTGGTGCCCTTGGAGCCTTCGGTGCCTGTGGACGCGAACCAGTCCCCGCCGTGGTTGACGATGGCCGGCACGTTGGCCCAGGTTTCGGCGTTGTTGAGATTGGTGGGTTTCCCGTGCAATCCGCTTTCGACGGTATGGACGTATTTCGCTCTGGGCTCGCCGGGGCGGCCCTCCAGCGAGGCCATCAGCGCCGTCGACTCCCCGCACACGAACGCCCCGCCCCCGCGGTTGATGCGCACGTCGAACGCGAAGCCCGTTTGGAGGATGTTGTCGCCGAGCAGTCCGGCCGCCCGCGCCGCGTCGATCGCGCCGCGCAGGTGTTCGACGGCCAGCGGATACTCGTTCCGGACGTAGATGTACCCCTGCGACGAGCCGATCGCGTACGCGCCGATCACCATGCCCTCCAGCACCAGGTGCGGATTGCCTTCCATGATGCTTCGGTCCATGAACGCCCCGGGGTCGCCCTCGTCGCCGTTGCAGATGACGTACTTGGGCTCTCCGGGCGCCCGTCGGCACGAGCGCCATTTGCGTGCGGTCGAGAACCCTCCGCCCCCGCGCCCGCGAAGACCCGACCGCTCGACCTGCTCGAGCGTCTCCTCGGGCGTCATGGTGGTCAGCGCCTTGGCCAGGGCGGCGTAGCCGTCCGCGGCGATGTATTCGTCGATGCTGGTGGGGTCGATTCGGCCGTTGTGCTCCAGGACGATCCGTTTCTGGGCCTTGTAGAACGGGATATCCTCGGCCGTGGCGGCCTTGTCGCCCGTGCCGGGGTCTTCGTAGAGCAGTCTCTCGACCAGGCGCCCGCCGATGACGGTTTCCCGGAAGATTTCCGGCACGTCCGGCTCTTCGACGCGCTGGTAGAGGATGTTGCCCGGTTCGACGACCACGATGGGCCCGCGCTCGCAGAACCCGTGACACCCGACGCACGTGACGGCCTCGACGTGGGCGTCGGCCTGTCCGGCGGCCTGGACGAACAACTCGTAGAGCTTGCGTGAGCCCTTGGCGGCGCAGCCGGTGCCGATGCAGACGCGCACGCGCCGGGCCCCATCGCTGCGCCCGGCGACCAGCCGGTCGCGCCAGGCCTGGAGGTCCGCGGGCGTCGTCATGCGCCGGGCGGAGGCTTGGATCACGTCGGGGCCTCCTGTTCGTCCTGGCCGGCCTCTTCCGAGGGCAGCGCGGCGAGGAGGGTCATCGCGCCCTCCACCGTCACCCCGTCGTGATATTCCCCGTCCACGATCATCACCGGCGCCAGCGCACAGGCGCCCACGCAGTTGACCGGCTGGTAGGAGAACAGCCCGTCGGGCGTCGTCCCGCCCGGGGCGACCTGGAACTCCTGGCAGATCTTCTCGGCGATCTCTCCGGCGCCCTTCAGGTAGCAGACCGTTCCGACACAGAGGGTCACCTCGTGCAGGCCCTTCGGGGCCAGCCGAAACGACGCGTAGAAGGTGGCCACGGCGTAGAGCCGGCTCAGCGGCAGGTCGAGGCGCCGGGCAAGGTGGCGCAGCGGGTCGGCCGGCAGGTAGCCCAGTTCGGCCTGGATGTCCTGCATCATCGGGATGAGCATGCCTTTCTCGCCGTCATAGCGGGCGACAATGCTCTCGATGAGGTCGTCTCGGATTGTCGTGTCTTCAGGCATAGTCACCCGGTGCAGAAGGGCCCATTATACCGACTCCACGGTCACTTCGATGCCGCGCTTTCCCAGTGCGTCCGCAATCTCTCTCACCACCGCCAGTTTCATCCCGAGATGCGACGGCAGGTTGGGGTTCTGGTGGGCGGGGTTGACCGCCATGCCCACGATGAAATGCACGTGGTCCACGTTCAGAAACAGGCGGACCAGCGACGAGGCCCCGTCCGTGCCGAACCTGACGGTGTCCTTGTCGGCCCCGGCCTCCAGCAGCTCGCTCGCCGCGGTCAGGGTCAGGATCCCCTCGGTGACCAGGTCGATCTCCTCCATGCGCGCCAGCGGGGGCACGTCGGGCTTCATGGTCTCGAGGTCCACATCGAGGGGTCGGCCGAGCCGGCGTGAGACGAGTTTGGCCGTGGTGCCCCCGCACACCACGTGCAGCCCGCGGCGTTCGGCGAACCTCGCCAGCACGTCCCGGTCGGCCTCGGGAGACGCGGGGGGCCCGGCCAGCACCGTCGCCGTCAGCTTGTGCCGCACCTTGATGACCACGATGCTCACGTCGTCGCCGGGCGCCCCGGCGTAGAGGTCGCCGACGGCCTCGGCGATCTTCCCGGCCAGCTCACCGGCCGACAGCGCCGGATGCGCGTGCCGCTCGACAAACTCCACGGTCTGGTCCCACCCCCACCCGAGCGGATAGACGCCGCCGATTCCGGCGTTCAGGACGCCGTCCGAGACGAAAACCAACCAGTCCCCGAGCTGAAGCTCGGTCACACACTCGCGGATCGTCTTGCCGTCGATGACGCGCTGGTCGAAGGGCACGGGCACCCGTTTGCGGTCGCGCAGGAGAATGACGGGGGGCGTGTCGAACTCGACGACCCTGGCGTGGCCGTCGCGAAAGAACTGCCCGATGGCGAACGTGCTGTAGGCCAACTTGCGCACCTGGCAGACCGGCAGCGTGCTGCCCAGCGTGTCGACCACCTCGGTCAGCGACAGGTCGTTGGCCAGCATGTGCATGGCGATGCGTGTGGTCAGGGTGGCGAGGATGTTGGCCTTGACGCCGGAGCCCAGCCCGTCCGAAAGCGCCAGCGTGACCGAGTCCGAATGGCGCGTCACCAGAACGCTGTCGCCGCACAACTCCTCGTGGTGCTTGCGCAGTTGCCTGGTATCCCATTCGTAGTACATCTTCATTCGGCCCCCTCCTCTTCCTTGAAGAGCGACATGACCTTGACCAGCAGGACCTTGGTCTCCGCGGTGGTTTCCCCGAGCAGCCTGGCAATCTCCTGGGCCGTCTGCATTTGGCGGGAGATGACCTCCTGGGCGCGTTCGAGGGTTTCGGCCCGCAGTTCGTTGAGGCGTTTGCGGGCCTTCTCCTCGTCCGAGATGTCGATGAAGATCCCGCAGAACAGGGACCCGCCCTCGATCGGGAACAGTCCCACCCGGAAGCTGACGTCGTGTTCGGCGATGGTCTCCTTGACCATCAGTTGCCCGCCTGCGGCAATGGCCCGCTCGAAACAGTCCGAGTGGACGAACTTCGCCGCCCGCTGATGCAGCAGGTCCTCCTGACAGCAGTGGAACATCTCACAAAACGCGGGGTTGACGTATCGTATGCGCGTCTGCTGGTCCACCAGCAGAACGCCGTTGGGCGTGTGCTCCAGGATCGCGCTGGTGTGGGCAGCGGCAATATCGGTCTGGCGCGCCGTCATGACGAAACGCCCCCTGCATCGTCCCTCGCGCCGCCGACCGACTGGCCGGTGGCCGAGGGAAGCACCCTCTTGCGAAAGATATCGACGGCGTCTTCACACGTTGCGCTGGTCAGCATCTCATCGTCGATCTTCCAGTTGAACCCTTCCCCGCAGTGTTCCATGCAGAACGAGCCCTTCAACTCGACCTCGTCCTCCAGTCCGTGCCTGGCCAGCAGGTCCTTGAACCGTTCGATGACGTCGCGCGCACCCTTGAGGTGACAGGAACTTCCCACGCATACGGTCACCGTAGTCATCGGCGCCTTTCTCTGGGGTTCAAGGCTCCAACGTGTGCTGGTCGGCGGCCCGCAGCAGCTCGGCGCTGCGCCGGCGGCGCTGCATCAGCCATTCGTCGATATCTTCGTACCGCAACGCGCCGCTGGGACAGGCCGCCACGCACGCCGGCAGCCCGCCGCCCTGGGTCTGCTCGATGCACAGGTCGCACTTGAGCATGGCCTTGCCGTGGTGCGAGATGCTGATGGCCCCGAACGGGCAGACGACCATGCACAGCCTGCACCCGATGCACCGGTCCTGATCCAGCAGCACCGGGGCGTCCTGTGAGCCCCGGGCAATTGCCCCGGTCGGGCAAACAGCCACGCACGGCGCGTTCGTGCAGTGGTGGCACTGCATCGGCATGCCTAACCCGTCCGACGGCTCCACGTGCACGCGAGGCTCGGCGCGGGCGTCGGTTCTGACGGCCTCTTCGAGAGAAGCGGCCTGGCAGTGTGCCAGCGCGCACGCCAACTCACACGACTTGCAGCCCAGGCAGCGATCGTGATCGACGACTATCATCTTGGCCATGAGACGAACTCCACGGTGGGCCTATGCAACGGCGACGGCCTCGGTTTCGGTCTTGGGCGCGTAAGGGACCTCGTACATCGGCCCGGGCAACTTCAGGGCTTCACGCTTGACGTCTATATGGTCGATCATCAGCCTGGCGCCCTTGATCGGATCGGCCTCGAAGGCGAACTTCCCCCCGAAGTACTCGGCCATGCCCTCGGTGACGAAGTCCGTGACGACTTTCGAGCCCTGGATGGGGAACGGTTCGCCCAGGACGGTGTAGACGCCCGAGGCGGCGACGTAGAAGCCGATCGAGACCGCCTTCTCGGACATCCACTCCGGCGCCGCCCCGGCCACGGGAAGGTCCGCGATCGACTCGCCCAGTCCGCCCTCGTTGACCATGTTGGTCAGCACGATCAGGATCCGCGAGTTGTCCACGCAGGAGCCCAGGTGCAGCACGGGGGGGATGCCGACGGCGCGGCAGACTTCCTGGATGCCTTTTCCGGCGTACTGCATGGCCGCTTCGGGGCAGAGCAGGCCGGCCTTGGCGTCGGCCACCGCCGTGCAGCCGGTCACCGCCACCAACACGTCGTTCGCCAGAAGCTCCTTGGTCATTTCGACGTGCCCGAAATCATGCTTGTGCTTGGGATTGTTGCACCCGACCACCCCGGCCACGCCGCGAAGCCGCCCGGCCATGATCGCGTCGTTCAGCGGCCGGTACGTCGAACGATACCGCCCGCCAAGTGCGGTGAAAATGTTCTCCGCGGTGAACCCCGCGACCAGGGGGCTGGTGTGTGTCGGCAGCGGGACGGTTGTCGCAGGACGGTTGGTCCTGTTTTCGATCGCCGTGCGCACGATGTGCTTGGCGATCTCCATGGCGCGCGACTCGTCGAACTCGATGTGTTCGGCGTGAGGGAACTTGGCCTTGGGGCTGGTGGAGATGAACTTCGTGTGGTACTTCTCCGCGATCCGGCCCAGCGACGGGAAGATGCACTGCACGTCCACCACCATCGCGTCCACCACGCCGGTCGCAATGGCCAGTTCCTGTTGAAGGAAGTTGCCCGCCAGAGGAACTCCGTGGCGCATCAGGATCTCGTTGGCCGTGCAGCAGATCCCGCCCAGGTTGATCCCCGCGGCGCCGTGGCTTTGGGCCAGCGCCACCATCTCCTTGTCCTCGGAGGCCGCCACGATCATCTCCGAGAGCGACGGCTCGTGCCCGTGGACGATGATGTTGACCTTCTCGGGGTCGAGCACGCCGAGATTCGCCCTGCTGACAACCCAGTTGGGAGTGCGGAACAGGACGTCGGAAAGGTCGGTGGCTATCATGCTGCCTCCCCAGCCGTCGGCCAGGGCAGACCGCACGCCCTGAAGGATCAGGTTGATCGGATCGTTGTCCACGCCGATATGCGTACGGTGCATGATCTCGACGACCTCGCGGTCCACGCCGCGCGGCATGACCCCCGCCTGGCGCCAACGCCTCTGTTGATCCTCAGGCGCCCGATGGGCGAAGACGACCTCACCGTGCTGCTGGGAGAACTGGCCGAAGCATATTTCGGCGACATCCTTGGCGATGTCGGCGAGGGCTCGGCCTTCGGTCTCGACGTCCAGTTCGGCGGCCAAGGCATGCAGTTTGCGCTCGTCTTTCGCCTGGTAGTCGCCGTCGGCGTTTTCTGCGGCCATCGACAGCGTGTGGGCAATATCGCGTCCGTGGTCGGAGTGCGCCGAGGCCCCGCCGGCAATCATGCGGATGAGGTTCCGTGCGGCGATGATATCGGCCGTCGCGCCGCAGATGCCCTCCTGCGGGCCGTCACCGAACGGGTCGATGCGACAGGGGCCCATGGTGCAGTTTCGGCAGCAGATGCCCAACGACCCGAACCCGCACTGGGGCTGCATGGCGTCGTAGCGGTCCCAGGCCAGGCACAGGTCCCGGTCCTGGACGTGCTCGAGCATTTCAATGGTTGCCGGATCGATGCTTCGCTCAGTCGGCTTGTTCATAAACAGCCCTCGTCAAGTGTTTGACAAACAACAACGCTTCGCCGCGAGGCGAAAAATATGCCCAAGCCCACCACAGCGAAGCCGCGAACATCCTCGAACCCGAAGACGCGAGTTCGACACAAAAGCACATGCCTGTCCGGCATGATGCCGGATGCTGATATGCATTGTATTCCCGCAAGGCCTGGAATATCAAGGGGGGTCGCACAAACAGTTGTCTGTTTTCGTTGCGGTGTATTGGCACCCGGCAACGACAGGGCCCACAGATGGCACGGATGACACAGATGAAGAGACAGAGAACCGTTGTTGTTCTTGACATCTGAGTAATCTGTGGCCAAAGTCGTTGTCGTTGTTGTCGTTGTTTGCCGTTGTTGTCGTGTCATTCGTGGACCCGTTTCGAGCGAAGGAGCCGTTCATGAAGATCGCCATATCGGGAAAAGGCGGGGTAGGCAAGACGACGCTGTCGGCCTTGCTGGTGGGCACGTGGGCGCTGAAGGGGCGGTGCGTGATCGCCCTGGACGCCGACCCGGACGCCAATCTGGCCTCGGCGCTCGGGGTGGCGGCCAGCGAGGAGGTCCAGCCCCTGTCGGAGATGGGCGACCTGATTGCCGAGCGCACCGGCGCGAAGGGCAACTACGGGGGATACTTCAAGCTCAACCCCAAGGTCGACGACATTCCCGAGGCGTACGCCAAGCACATCGGGACGATCCGCCTGCTGACGCTGGGGGGGATCGCGCGCGGCGGGGGAGGGTGCATCTGCCCGGCCAGCGCACTGGTCAGGGCCCTGATGACCCACGTCGTGCTCGGGCGGGACGACGTGGTGGTCATGGACATGGAAGCCGGCATCGAGCACCTCGGGCGGGCCACCGCACAGGGCACCGACGCGTTGATCGTGGTGGTCGACGGCTCGCCCTGGTCTGTTCGGACGGCCTTGCGCGTCAAGGCGCTGGCCGGGGACATCGGCATGACGCGGGTGCAGGCCGTGCTCAACCGCGTGACCGACGCGACGGACATCGCCCGGATCGAGCGCGATCTTGACGGGGTTCCCTTGATCGGGCACGTGCCTTATGATATGGACCTGGCGGCCGGGGCGCTGCGGAAAGGCCCCGACGGACAGCCGCAGGCCACGGAAGCCCTGACCCGGCACGCGCCGGCTGTCGAGGCTATTGTTGCCGCACTTGACGCCCCACGCTGATCTGCGCCCATGTGCGGGGGGACAAGGCACGGAGACTCGAGATGGCGGATCGGGCCAAGGCCGATCTGAGTCGGACCACCATTCACAACTTTCCGCACGCCTTCATCAACAAGCGTGCGCGCCCGATCCTCGTCAGCCCGCTGACCGAGGACAGGCACGCCGAACTGCTGAAGATGCACCTGGCCTACCGCCCGCGGAACTCCTTTTCCGGGCTGCCGCCCCTGACCGACCGGGCGTGCACCGACTGGGCCCAGGGGATGATCGACACGGGTGTCAACCTCGTGGCCCTGTCGTTCACCCGGGGCGTGGTGGGGCACGCGGCGTTGTTTTCGATCGACCGTTCGGTCTGCGAGTACATGGTGGTGGTGCGTCCGCGATTCCAGAAGATCGGGATCGGAACGGAGCTGACGCGCTGCGTGATCCAACTGGCCGGGGAACTGGACTTCGAGAAGATCGTGCTTCACGTCGAGACGCGGAACGTCGTGGCGCGCCACGTCTACGAGAAGTGCGGTTTTCGGCAGGACAGCGACCCGGCCGCCGGCGAAATCGACATGAGCTTCGACCTGGCCCTTCGGCGCAGCGCCACCGAGGCCGTCGTCCGGGACGTGATGAACACCCGCGTCGCCAGCGTACACCCGGAGACGCCCTGCAAGATCCCGCTGATGGTTTTCCTGGCCGACAACGTGGCGGCGGTTCCCGTCACGGACCCCCAGGGCAAGGTCACGGGGATACTGTCCATGTCGGACCTGCTGGTCGAGGCCAACATTCACAAGATGGTCCGCGACGTCCAGACGCGCGGGGTCGTGACGCTGCACGAGACCGAGCCGCTCAGCAAGGCCATCTGCCTGTTCCAGTCGTGGAAGCTGCGGTGCATTCCGGTCGTGGACGCCCGGGGGAACCTCGTGGGGGTGGTCGACCGGAGAGACGTCCTGGCCCACTACATGGACCGCTGCGCCGGGAGCGTCCGCCGGGCCGAAACGTAAGATCGCCGGCGCCGGCTACGAGTCCTCCGGCTGGACCCGCTGGAACCCGGTCCGGGCGACGATGGAACGGGCGGCGAACCACTGCATCATGCCCTGCCAGCGGCGATTGACCAGCAGTTGACCCGCGACGTAGCCGTAGAGGTCCTCGTCCTGCAGGTCGGCGGCGACCAGCGGCTTGTGGTCCGTCCGCTCCAGAACGTAGACTTCCTTTCGGGAGCGGAGGAAGAACAAGGTGACGGCCGCGGGCTTGTCCGGGCCTCGCTTCTCCAGGTTTCTCGGCATCAGCGAAAACGCCGTACGCATGAACGCCTGCCCGTACATGTTCGTGGCGCAGCGGCCCAGCAGGACGTAGTCCAGGTAGCCCGGAATGGGCAGCCGGCGATCCAGCGCCCCGAGGGCGGGGAACTCGGCGGTGATCCGCCGCGTGGGCAGGCGCACCGATTCGATCCGGTTCCACGGATGGAGGAAGGGCGGCAGGCTGGCCACGTCCACGCCCTCGATGCGCGCCTGCCCCACCAGCCGCGCCACCGTGCCCTGAAGCGGGATCGCACGCCGGCGAGAAAACAGCCCCGTCTGGGTCATCTCGAGCTGCTCGGCCCCGGCCACGGCGGCCAGACCGTCGTCTCGGGCCCGGGCCTCGAGCCGCGAGGCACGCTTGACCGCCAGGTCGAACGCTCGCTCCAGCCTGATGTCCTCCACCACGCGCTCGCGAAGCTCCGCCGGATACTCACTGGCCTTGGCGTCCTGCGTGATCGGCTCGTGCGCCGCGTCGGCCTGGAGCAGCCGCCAAATCACCCGGCCGCGGGGAACGTACATCCGCTTGCCGTCCTTGCCCACTTCGACCACGGCGAACTTGGGGTCCACGCCGAAGGCTTTGACCATGAAGGCCAGGTTCGCCAGGCGCACGCCCCCCCGGCGGGAGGTCGTCGCGCCCGCCAGGACGGCGTGGGCGGCCAGGTCCGCCCGGTCGACCAGGTCCGTGCTGCCGACCCGGATGGGGAACATGTCGATGTCCCCACCGCGGCAGAAGAGCATGCCTTCGAGCCCCCGGCACAGCGCCCATCGCAGCGTGGGCGGTCCCGCCGCCCGGTCGGGCTTGGGCTTGTCCTTCTCGTCGCCGGACGTGTCCTTGTCCTTCTCGTCGCCGTCGGTGTCCTTGTCCTTCTTGTCGCCGTCGGTGTCCTTGTCGGTGTCCTCGTCCTGGGGCGCGGCGAAGGCCTGGGCGGTGATCCGCTCCAGGGCGGCGGCAAGCGTCATGCCCCCCGAGGCGTCCAGCGAGACCTTGACGCCCTTGTCCAGCGTGTACGGGCCGTGCTCGCCCCACGGGTAGCTGATGCCCGTCAGCCGGGCGGCCCGGGCAAGCTCGGCGACGGCCTGGTCCAGAGGCTTGGCCGTGAACGTGGTCTTTATCGTCCGGCCGAGTATCCCGTCGGCCGGGAGCAGCATCCGTTCGAGGAGCCGCCTGTACGTCTCGAGGTTTCCGCTGTCGCCGCCGCTGGCCAGTTCGGCGCGGGCGCTGTCGACCCGGTTGGTCACGCTCTCGACGCGCTGGCGGACCTGCCCGGCCCTGAGAAGCTCGATGATCTCGTCGGTGGCCTCGGCCAGCGTCTTCGTGACGGTCCGGGTGGCCGGCCTGGTCGTCGCCGAGGCCGGACCCGTCGCCGGGCGCGTGGTCGGCTTGCTTGCCGCTCCGGGCGGGGCGATCGGCACCTCCTTGGTGAACTCGTCCTCGTGCTCGACCCAGTAGTCCTCGATCACCGTGTCGCGCGGGCGCGCCGCCCGAGCAATCGGCTCCTCGTCGATCAGCAGATACCCGATGCGCACGCGATGCGGCACCATGTAGCCGAACCCGAACGTGTCCACCGACGTCGTCTGCCCCGGAAGCTTGGTGGCGTAGTGCCTGTACTGGGCCTCGATCTTCTTGTCCGGCACCTGCTCGGGGACGTGGCCGAGCATGTCCTCGGCCTCGATGCGCACGACGCGGAGGTCGATCTGCTCGAGCAGGTCGCGATAGAGGCGATTGGTTTCCGGCGGGGGCGGAGGCGTCTGCACGGTGGTCGCCGCGTACGTCTTGTACACCGCCAGCCACCGCGCGATCAGGGAGCGGAACTGATCCTCGGTCATGCCCCGTTCGCGGATGTCGGCTATGTGGTTGGCGTACAGCTCGTCAACCAGCCCGACACCGAGGAGGAAACTGTCGACCTCGCTCCTGGAGACCTCGACACCGGACCGGGCCGCCTCGCGAAGCAGCAGGCAGTAGGCCAGGCGGAGGTTCGGGCCGTTCCGCCGGATCATCCAGTACGCCTCGTGGTGCGGGGTCTGCAGCGGCGCGCCAAGACCCACGTATTGCGCCAACTGCTCCATCTCACGCCGCGCCGAGTCCAGGTCTCCCTCGGTGATCTCCTCGTCCTCGGTCTTCCCGAGCACCCGCTCGGTGTCCGGCGTGGTGCTGAAGATCATCTGGAATCCCTGCATGCCGACGAGAAACGTGACCATCAGGACGGCCATGATGATCACGACCATCTTCTGACGGCGACGGAAGAATCCTAAAGCCATGATGGCTCCCTGCTATCTCTCTGGGTGTTGTGTCGTCTTTTCATGCACCAATACGAATCGGCCCATGATACGGTTTTGCACACCCTTTTCAAGGGATAGGATGTGGCGATGCTTCTGGGAGCGCATGTGAGCATAGCCGGCGGGCTGGACCGGGCGCTGCTGTCGGCGGCGGGATACGGCTTCAACGCCGTGGCGCTGTTCCTCCGCAACCAGGTGCAGTGGCGCTGCCGACCGCTGGCCCAGGACGCCGTGGCGAAATTCAGGCGGACCCGCAGGCGCACCGGCATCGCCGCGGTGGTGGCGCACGGATCGTACCTTGTGAACCTGGCCGGATTTGCGCGGGTGCGGCGGCGGTCCATAACCGCCACGATCGAAGACCTCGACCGCTGCGGTCGGCTGGGGATCGAGCACCTGGTGATCCACCCCGGCTCGCGACCCGACGCGGACAAGGGCATCGCCCTGATCGCCGAGGCGCTGGACGAGATCCTCGCCTCCTGCCCACGCCGACGACCGAAAATCCTGCTCGAAACCACCGCCGGGGCCGGGAACACCCTCGGGCGGTCCTTCGAGCAGATCGCGGCAATTCTCGCCCGCGTGGCTCGGCCGAGACGACTGGGCGTCTGCCTCGATACCTGCCACGCCTTCGCCGCCGGATATGACTTCCGAACACCCGCCGCTTGCCGAAACACGCTCGAGTCCTTCGACCGCGTCATCGGGCTCGACCGTCTGCACGCGGTCCATCTGAACGATTCGCTCAGGCCGCTGGGCAGCCGCGTCGACCGGCACGCCCATATCGGGCGCGGGGAGATCGGCCTGAGGGGGTTCGGCGCGCTGGTGCGTGACGCTCGGCTGCACGGGGTGCCGATGATCCTGGAGACGCCCAAGGGCACAGCGCCCGACGGCAGGGACTGGGACGCCGTCAACGCCGAGACGATTCGCCGCCTGGCCAAGAGGCGCCGCGGGCGCTAGTCGAAGACAAGCGTGATGTACTCGGCGGCTTTCTCGACGCGCCGGTTTCCGGACCACGCCGTCGATACGAACGTCAGGTACAGTCGGTCGGCGGGCAGTTCGGTCAGCGGTCTGGCCGCCGCGGCGTTGTCCGCCGCGACATGCCCCACACGCCGCCGACACACGAACTCGCGCGGCGCCTGGATCACCTCGTCGAAGCTGCTCTTGCCCTGCCCGAGGTAGTACCAGTAGCTGTAGCCCTGCTCCGTGACGAAAATGCATGTGCGCGGATTGCCCAGGTCCTCCGGCAGGCCGCGCCGGGGCAGGGGCAGCACGGTCGCGACGGGTCGCCCGGCCCGGACGGCCGCGGCCAGCTCGCCGCGGGCGGACGCGTTGACCATCACGCCGCCCCACTTCGGAAAGACCACCACGACGGTGAACTCCCGCCGGGCCAGGCGCGCCTCGTGGCGATCGTTCAGCATGACGCGCCGGCCGTCCTGCTCGAGGGCCACGACGAAGTTCCCGGCGTCGAGCTTGGCCAGTCGGCCCGGGCCGGGCGAGGTGCCGCCCCGGCCGGGCGGGCACCCGGTCAGCACGCACGCCGACCACGCCAGCAGCACCAGTCCCGATATCCGTTTCGCGGTCGCCATGCCGGGTTACGGTAGACTCCCGCGCCGCGCGGGTCAAGTCCGCCCTTTCGCGCCGGGTGTGTGCTTCGGCGCCGAGAACGGCGCGCGAAACCGCAAGCGGTTCTCCGCTGCGCCGCGTTCGTCCACCTTGCGCGCCCGGCGCGGTCCGAATTTCGCGCTTCGGATTCGCGACCCGGGCATACTATGATCGTCCCGAACGAAAGGACCGCACGGCTTGGGAATGGACCACGCGACCAGAGCCGCATACGTGCTGCTGTGCCTGCTGGCGCCCGCCGGGTGGGGCCTGTGGGTGGAGTGGGTGTTCCACGCGGCCCGCAGGCGCCGCGGCGGCCGAGACGCCGACAGCCCGGCCGACGAGCCGACCACCGGGCCCGACAGGGAGACCCTCGGCGAATGACCCTCGAGATGCTCGACCCGACCGGCGTGCTGGGCAGTCCCGGCATGATCCTGGCCCTGTTCGGCGTGGGGGTCCTGATCGGGCTGATCGGGGGCTTGTTCGGCGTCGGGGGAGGCTTCCTCCTGACGCCCATCCTGCTGCTCGAGCCGTTCGGCATCCCCGACCATATCGTGCTCGGTTCGGCCAGTTGCCACGGCGTGGGCATCGCGGCCACCGCCCTCCGCAGGCACCTCCGGATCGGGCGGGTGGACCTGAAGCTCGGGCTGGGTGTCGCCGCCGGGGCGGGTCTGGGCTCGTATTGCGGCAGCCAGCTTGCGTCGGGCCTGGCCGTGCTGTGGGCGGGAGACCAGCAGATCACGTTCCAACTCGTGCTCCGGGCGGTGCTGCTGGTGGTGCTGGGGTTCGTGGCGGTGGTGACGGCCCGGCCGATCCGCCCCGACCGCGACGCGCTGCTTCAGAGACTGCCCTTCGGCCCGCTGCGCCCGGTGCCGGGCTACTCCGACAAGACCTTCAGCCTCTCCGGCGCCGTCGTCGCCGCGTGCCTCTGCGGGCTGGTGGTGGGTTTTCTCGGCATCGGGGGCGGGGTGGTCTACCTTCCGCTGCTGGTGGTCGCCGTGGGCATCCAGCCCATCTACGCCGCACGCATCAGCCTGATCGTCGTCCTGTGCTCGGCGCTCTGCTCGACGGCGGGCTACGCCTGGAGGGGCAACGTCAGCCTGGCCATTGCGGCGTTCATGGTGGTCGGCAGCTCGCTCGGGGTGCAGGCCGGCGCCATGCTCTGCCAGAGACTCCACGGTGACCGCGTCAGGCGGTACTTCGCCATGGTGGTGCTGGTCGCCATGGCCCTGACCGCCTGGCGCATGGCCCAACTGCTGCAACACGCCGCACGATAATGCACCGTGCTACCGTGCATGCGCCCGCCGGACGCACGCCCTGCAAAGGCACCGCGGCCGAGATTTGCATTTGCCGACCCCGGCGCGCAAGATGAGAGGCCATGGCACGGCGTAAGGGCAAGTCGCGCAGGCGGATCAAGGACTGGTACAGCCGGTTCGTCAGCGGCGAGGAAGACGGCGGGACCGAGGCGCGCAGGCAGAAGCTGTCGTCCCAGCGGGCCGTCAAGCTCCCGCCCGACCGCCGCGACGCCGACGCCGACCGCGACGCCGTCGGGCTGGAGGACCTGCCGAAAACGCGCGGCATGGTTGTGGGCTTCTATCCCGGCGGCGCCGTCGTCCGCGTCGACGGCCGCGATATGCTCTGCGGAATCGCCAAGACCTTCCGCGCCCCGGACGGGGCCAGCGCCCTGGCCGTCGGGGACGACGCGACCGTCGCCCTGACGCGCGGCCGGCACGCCGACGCCACCGGCGCCGACCGCGACCGGGCCGACGGCATGGTCCTGTCTCGCCAGCTGCGCCGGACGGTGCTGGCCCGCCCGCGCCCGCGCTCCGGGAAGTTCCGAGACGCCCACGCCGACGACACCTTCGAGAAGGTCATCGTCGCCAACATGGACGCCCTGGTGATCGTCGCGGCGACGCGGCAGCCCGCCCTGCGCCACGGGCTGATCGACCGCTACCTGATCATCGCCGAGCGCGGGGAGCTGACGCCCGTGCTGGTGGTCAACAAGATCGACCTGGGCCGACCCGACCCGCACGTCCTGCGCGACTTCGAGGCGATCGACGTCGAGATCGTTCTCTGCTCGGCCGTCAGCGCCGAGGGGCTCGACGCCCTGACCCGGGCACTGGCCTCGAGGTGCAGCGTCCTGGCCGGGGCGTCAGGCGTCGGAAAGACCACCCTCGTCAACGCCATCCTCCCCGGCGCCAACGCCGCCACCAAGGCCGTGCGCCACAAGGACGACCGCGGCCGCCACACCACCACCGCGGCCGTCGTCTACGACCTGCCCACCGGGGGCATCATCGTGGACACCCCCGGCGTGCGCGAGCTGGGCATGACGCTCGACGCCGACGAGCTGCCCTGGTACTTCCCCGAGTTCGAGGCCGTCGCGCCCGAGTGCAGCTTCAACGACTGCACGCACACGCACGAGCCGGGCTGCGCGGTGCAGGCGGCCGTCGCCTCCGGCGCGATCGGCCGCCGGCGATACGCATCCTACCTCCGCCTGCTGGAGACCCTCGGCGAGCCATGACCGGGGGCAGGAACCTTTTCCCAGGTGACGACGTAGAGCCGGTTGCGTTGTGGGCCTGCAAGGTAGCATGGGCATCTTGCCCATGGACAAAACGCCGTGAAAACGAGTCGCCGGACTCTCTTTTCACGGGCAAGATGCCCGTGCTACACCCACAACGC
>Ga0180432_10001725_pt1 | contig 34146 bp, 50 predicted proteins | sample SS_ome_10_FD_132414 | JGI IMG/M metagenome (GOLD analysis project Ga0180432, IMG submission 132414) | Hypersaline lake sediment archaeal communities from the Salton Sea, California, USA - SS_1_MS_2 metaG | ecosystem: Environmental > Aquatic > Non-marine Saline and Alkaline > Hypersaline >... | reverse complement strand
TATATAGCATATGAAATATTTGCAGTATTATGCCCTGCAAAAGCAATCCAAGCACTAATCTGACTATAACTACCTGTATATGTACAAGGATACATACTAGCTATAATGCTATGGTTTCCCTCATCGCAATCAGCATAGCCACCATAACAACCAAGCACATCACCATCAGATAAGTTTCCTGTTGCAACAAAAAGGTTATCATCAACAGTTCGGAAATACCTTCCAAGTGTACGATAATCAGGAACAGTTATCTCAGCAGTGATATTACAGAATGTTTCATTGTTATAGGATTGGTTAACATACCTGATTGTTCCCTGACGGTTAACAGTATCACCTGATGGGTTTCCTGCTATTGTCAGATTGATAACTGGTGGTGCAACCCTTAAAAGCTCGTAACCATATAGGTGCAGTCCACCCTGCTCACCTGCAACTACAAGATAACATCCATCACCATCCATCTCATAAACATTACCACTATTGTTAACCATAGTTGTATTGGTCTTCTCAGAGAACTCTCCACCTTCATAAAGATAAGAAAGTATTTTCCCATCACTACTGCCTATGAAACTGTTGTAATCAAACTGTGCAACACTTACACCACTATCAACATAACTATATTCCAGTACAAGTTCATCTGTTTCATTAATACTAAATATATCAAGACTCGTATCAGATATTCCATAGAAATAATTACCATCATTGGTTACATCAATATAAGTTCCAGCATATGTATCAAGAAGATAATATTGATAAGGTGTTGTTTTATTAAAATCATAAAGAACAATATCATCATTTGATGAGTTTATAAATACTAAATAATCTCCAATTGATGTAACTTTTCTAGTTTGGTCATCTAAAAAATTACCTGCAATAAGGTCCACTCCATCACATTCAATATTGAAAATCCCCAATGCCCACCAAGAAATAACATGGATTCTATCATCTGTTCCATTTGGAGTAACCATAAAATTATCCCCTGCTACAAAATAATTATCTATATATTCTAATGTACCTTTATCATAGGCTTTTATTTCATATGTTTCTGATTCAGCTATAAGGCGACTATAAAGAACATATAAATAATTATTACCTGAGATTTTATAGGTTTTTGGTTCTTTTCCAGTTAATCCTGATAACACAGTAGCATTATTTAAATAAACTAGTGAAGAATTTATTATATTATATTTATTTATATAAATATTATCTGCGTCATTTGTCATAAAATATACATTTGGATAATCAACCCATACTGACGAAACATTATAATCATTATGGGTTGAAAGATTTTGTATATATATGAAACCACTACCATTGAATGTATCAAAATTATAGGATTTATTAGTCCAAGATGAACCATTAGTCGATGAAACATTCCAAGTAAAACTACGGTTGAACTTATAATACAAAGCATTGGTTACATCACAGTATTTAATACCATTACCACTGCCACCTTGAACATAGGAAACATTATTCCAGTTGTTATCATAAAGCGTTATACTCCAATAAGTTTGATTACGGAAGACAACGCTAATATTACCGATACCAGTTAACACATCAGCACTATTGTTTAATGGAAATGGATTTAATATTTCAAGAGAACCAACTTGCGTAGCAGGTAATGTAATATTATCCATAATGTTACTCCCACCACTCCAAACACCTTGAGTAATATTCCAACTCCAAGCTTTATAATAATAATTTGTATCAGCAGACAGGCTTGTATGTTGTTGTGGACTGTTACTGCTGTTTATTCCTGTATTATTATGGTCTCCAAGATTCCAAGATGTATCATTACTGCTATCCCATTCAACATGGGTACTGTCTGCTTCTGTATCATCAGTCCAATAAATATCAATACGATTACTACTAATATTTTTAGCTTGTACAATAACTGGTGCATCAGGAGTAAAGTCTATAGTTGTAAAATAATAAGTATCATTATCCCAATCAGTACCATCAGATAAATTACTGCTCCAATAATATTTTGTATTATAACTATTAAAAACAGATGTAGAATTAGACAATGTAGTATTACCAGTATTATTATTCCAAGCTATAACATTCCAACTAACAGATGCATTAGTCCAGATGCTTTGATTCATAGTATCACCATCAGCATCATTAACAGTAATGTTTAATGTAGGGTTAAGAGGCTCACTTGTATTAGCATTATTCGGCTCAGGGTTACTATTCACAGGTGCATTATTACCAGCAACTTCATTATAAACACAATAAATACTAAGTTCAAACTCTGTATTAACAATACCACCAACCCAAGGATTCTCATATGTTGGATAATTATTCCAATTTTCATTCCTTGTCGTATTAACACCTGTATCACCAGTAATAGATGTACCATGAGGAGTTGTTGTATCATAAGTAGGTGCTTCACCATAAACACTTATATAATAAGTCTCCGATAAAGAAAGCTCAGGGCTACCACCTGTAAAATTAAGCCTTATCCAATCATAATCTGTATTAGCATTAATTGTAACTTCTTCTGTGACACCAACAGTGTCATCATCACCAGTTGTATCATAAAGAAATCCTTTAATTTTAAGGTTATCATCTACATCATCATTCTTTATATAAGCCATAATATAATTACCTGTTCCATCAGAAGCAGGTGAAGCTGATAAACCCCAACAATACTCACCACTTATAAATTGACTTGCAACACCTATACCCCTAGCAACAATTTCTTCATTTAAACCACCGAAACTAGGGTCAATCTCAAAACTATTCCCATGCTGTAGAGGGTTTCGGCTCATATTCTGAGATATTATAAAATAAAAAATATCCTCTCCCTGATAGTTTGTAAAACCATGACGCTGAATAATAACACCATCCTGAACAAGCGGTTGAATGTCGCTGAAATTAAAAAATACAGTATAGTTCTCAGTCTGATTACAAGGATATGTTATCTCATATTCATACCAACTACTACGATTAATATATTCAAGAGCAGGAAGGTCAACACCGAACTTCAAACGGAAAAACAAATCCTGACTGGGATGCATATTAGTAATATTAAGAGTAACCTTCTCACTACCATTATCACTACTGCGTACCCTTGTGATATTAAGCCATTCATTCAAGTTAGTGCCCTGCCAATTATCCACCCATACCAGATTAACAGGATGCCAAGCCTCAAGTTGCCACATTGCATGATTTTTAAAAAGTTTCCAGAAAAATGACCAGTTAACCTCTTTTATAGTATGATTACCGATACCGAAACTATTCTCTGGAACAACCACGGTTTCATAGAAATATGCTTCATCATTACTAAGCGGTTCATCACCCACCATCCTAATGTTTTTATCAAAGATACCACCTTCAACAACATCACTAAAATCTTCCTGCTTATTAAACAATGGTAAGACTAAAAGAGTGCATAGGACAAAGGCTATAACCAAAGCTAAAGAAACAAGAATCGTTATTTTACTATACCTGCTTTTAGCATCTTTTTTCATCTAAAAAATTCCTTTAAAAACTTTTTAAAAAAAGAATAATATAAAAGATATGCAATCACCAGGATTGCATAATGTTAGAATTGTTTTAACTTGCTGATGATGTCAACTGAAAAGTCTTAGAGAATGGATAAGTAGTGTTCTCCACCATAACTCCTGATGTGTTTGCAAAGAACCCAGTTTTTGACTGTGGAGAAAGTGATGTTATTATTGCCTGACCGACTGTATCATTATCATGTTTCCACATAAAGTCATAATCTGTTGCATCTGTCGGCATTGTTGTACTGATGTTAAACCATGTGACATTAGTAGGCATATCAGTTGTAAAAGCACCTTCTATATCTATGTCTACATTTCCATTGTTGGTGACATTGAATGCATATGTAGATGGAGTTGCTTGTCCATCTGCTCCTAAATCACTAAAGTTTCTACTTCCTGGTCTGAAATCTACAGATGTATATCCTATTGGATATTCAACTTCTAACGTTGTATCAGATGGTATGTACCATTTGATTGATACATTAGCGGTATCTGAAAGTACCGGAGACGCTATCCATGACATCATAATTAATACTCCTAGTATAATTATTATTTTTTTTGTTTTCATTGTTTGTTTTCGCCCTCCAAAATATTTTTTAACCCTGTTGAGTAGGGATAAGATTTTTTTTATATTGTTCCGCTCAACCCGTTAGTATTATACCAGTTGATTATAGCTTGGTAATCCATAACATTTCCAGTAGAGTAAAGTATGAATGATTCTGCTTCTGGAAAACCTAGTTGTGAACCTTTTACTATAGCTATACCAACTGCTGTAATTCCTTTTATAAAACCATAGTAATAAATTGTGATATTTCTGAAATTTTTTTCACCTGATGTTTCAAGTTGGTATCCTTCATCTTTTAACCTGTCATTGTAGTCTTGTACTATCTCCAGATGGTTAGATGTTGAGATATAAACATTGTATTTTATTTTATTAAGATTAGGTATTTCAGAGATTATATCCCGGTAGTTTTCCTCTATGCAACTTGAACATACAGGTTGATAACCAACTGGTTCTTTTGTATCCATAATTTGTGTTATTGGTATGTATCCTGCATCATGTGCGACATAAGTTCCGCCTACTGCTCCACATATTGTCATTATTATTATGGGTATTGCTATATGCATAATTTTTTTCTCCTTCTAAAAATATTTATTTTATTATAATCCTTGATACCAGAAAAACAAAATAAACATAAGCAGGGCAATAATGAAAGACATCCATGCTTGTCTTTTGTATGCATCCCAGTTGAATTTTCTTCGTTTGTCATATGCTGAACTTGCAACAGCAAGAGCTAGAATGCCTAGGAATATTTCTATTATTGCAAACCAAGGTAATCCTAGGAATGCTTCTTGTTTAAGCCAGTTTTCTGCTTGTTCAACTATATCATCTTCTTCATCTTCTGATATGAAAAGGAAATAAATCTCGAAAGTTCTTGCACTATTGGGTTGGACTGTTCCAATTGTTTCTTGGCTGATGGTAAGACTTTGACCATTCCATATGAAATTATCACGGTCTAGGTAAACACCATTCTCACGGTCATATATATCAAAGCTCCTGGATGATATTATATATGGTGCTGTATCAAAGTTGAATTGTATGCCGATACTACCTATGAAACCTTCGTTTTCAAGGTTTATCCATTGTGCAAGTACATAATACCAGTTTGTTCCATCTGCTATCTCTGTGTTTGTATGTTGTTTAATCTGATAATCATCTATTATCACTATAGCATCGCTTGACATCTGTGATGATGCAGTTCCATAATATGAACCTGTGAAACTTCTAGTTGTGTTAGATGCTATTGAATCCAGATAGAAATGTATTCCACTTGCTGTTGTAAAGAAGTTTTCACCTCTGGTTAGATATACACCGTTTGTGACATCATAAAGCCTAGTGGTGACAAAGTTTGGTGTGGTATCATTCGCATATTCTATTATTATATATACTTCTGTTATATTTGCATTTGAAAAAGGATTGAATGCATCAACTGTAGCAGTATAATAGAGTGTGTCTGTATATTTAGTCCAGGAGAATTTTTTAAGCTGTTGATATTGTGTCTCCCTGATTATTGTCAGATTGCCATCTGTGTCAACTGTTATATTCTGACCGAAGAATTTAATGTTATTAGGTATATATGAATAATTTGTAAATGTTGAACCATATGATACATTCACCCATGTGACTGTACTGTCTCCTGCGAAATACATGGTATCCCGTTTAACTGTTATAGTTCCATTGCTAGATGTATTCCCTAGTATCAGTGGATAAAAGGTTGTTGCACTATTGATTGTTGACTGGTTGCGGGTTGTTGCTATTGTAATTATTGCAGGGCAGACAAGTTTTGTTCCAAATACTGCTCCCTGTGTATCAAATACACTGTAGACTGATGGAGGATTGTAGACAATCCTTACAATATCAGGTCTTGTAGCATCATCAAAATCACTTTGCAGTTCAAGTAGTTGCCCTATTATTACACTCTGACCATTAATTACTAATGATAGATTTGTTCCATGTATGACATATACACGACTGCGGTTTACAAAGATAGGACTGCTACTATTGTAGATGTCATTCCAGTCTTTGTCATATATCCGGAGTGTGTAGTTCCCTGTCGGCAAAAGGAATTCTCTTTCACCATATGGTACTATCCCTCTTTCATACCATCGTGTTCCACCATCTTTCAGTAGGCTTATCATATAGTAATCATCATTTTTGTTTCCAAAAAGATATGAATGGAAGGTTAAACCTAAATCTAAAAATGTGTATGTGTTGTTAACTGTGAAATCACCATAATACATTGTCAGGTTATAATAGTCTTTAACTGTCAGGTTGAATGTTTTATTGATATATGTCCAGACTACATTTCCATATTGCCGAACTCCATCTATGTATATCTGAAGGGTTTCTAATGGTAGTCCTAGTCCTTCATTGGTGTTATACCAACTGATGTAGACCAGGGCTGTGTATCCACTGGCGATGTAGAAACTGGCGTTATAAACAGTAAGAGTATCTGTCTCGTTTTTCTGGTAACTGCCATTATTTACATAATAATACGTTTTAGAGACGTTGTAAACCCCTGGAATCACATTTAGATGATAAGTATCCTGCGGAAACAATGTCACGTTATAGTACCTTGTACCATTGTTCATTGAGAAATGCATAATTGTCTCATTCATGTTTTTAACAGCAAGGTCATACCATGTAATGGGAATATCAAGATATTTATACAAACGGTTAATAGTAACTGTTGCATAATCCTCAGAAAGCGGATATATCTTGTTGTCGAAATAATCAGTTATCTTATAATAGAATACTGCTCCTGTATAGGTATATTTATGTGAGTTGTAAATACGGTCATCGCTATTGATGGTTGTATCATTTGACAGGTATATTTTAAAAATTTTTTCATCTATACCTGAACCACTCTGCGAATCATAAAAACATATGAAAAGCTCTGCATCGAAATGCCCTGGAAGTCCTTGTACCCAGAGGTATTGCTCTGTTGTCTCATTCCATACATTCCCATCATATGCCTGGAACTTGTAACCATATAATCCAATAATGTTAAGTATTACATTATATGAAAAATTTGCACCAGTCAGATTGTTACCAACAATCCAGTTCATAGAAGTATTAGAAAAAGCATTTCCTTCATATGTGATTACACATCTGACTTGGTTCATAACAGGTGAATCAGCATCTTCAGCACTTACATTGAACCAGAAGGTGTTTGTCTCATAACCAGGGTTAGGCTCTACACTTGCATTGCTTAGAACTGGTGTGATATACACAAGCGGATGATAATCTCCATAATGAGGCAAAAGTGTATCCCCTAGACCATCATTATCATTGTCAATTCCTGTATAGTTGCTCCAATAGTTTCCACCTAGATAACTCCCTCCGATAATGTTTGTTCCAAGGGTTTTTGTAATGTTCCAGATATTGTATTGTCCTGAATATAGATTATCATAATCATGAGTATTGTCAAAATAATTGTTATAAATAGTGTTCCAAACAACATTTTCTTCTCGTAGATAAACACCTACTTCAAAATCTTGAAATGTATTATTTCTAATTGTATTGTTATTTGTTCCTATATCAAGAGGCAAACCCCATGTAAGTGCTAATGTCGCATTATTAGTCAGCGAATTATTATAAATATCGCATGATACTGCTCGATAAAGAGATATACCATCACCCTCTATATATGTTGCAGTATTGTTATAAACATCAATATTTCTTACTATCTTGTTGTTACTGCTTCCACCTATCAAATTAATCATAGAGCCGTCATAATCAAAACTATTGTTGTATATATCATAATCTTCTACTGGTCCACCAAAAGCACCAATACCCCAATCAAACGCTTTTATGTATATAGCACTATAAGTTCTGAATGGCACATTTCCATTGTTATGAAACGTGTTATTGTATATTGTTCCATTATTAGAATCTTGGAACCAGATAGCATATCTATCATTATTATAAAAGCTGTTGTTTGAGATTGTTATATTTTCTACATACCAATATCCTTCAAATCCATATTTGTTGCTAGATATATTATTGTTTTTGACAGTAGAAAAATAAATATGATTATAAAAATATATCCCCGCATAATTCTGGTTTGTAATAATATTACTACCTATTGTTATGTTGTCAACATAAGAGCAATATACTCCATAGTCATTAGTTGATATGTTATTATTTTCAATAGTTGAATTACTTATATAATCATCTATATAATTGAAATTTATACCATAAAGATAGATAGCATATTTATGTTTCGATATAGAGTTGTTTCTTATATCATAATTTTTAACATAATCTGAGCTTCCGCTTAGAGCTTCAATATATATTCCATGATAAGTGGAAGTGGGTGTACTCCTGTCTATAGTATTGTTTATAATAGATACTTCCCTGGAATCAATTACACGAATTCCATGTCTTCCAACATTCCAGAAAGAATTATTGTATATTGTGAAATTATTATTGGAATAATCACTTGATTGACCATAGATACCGCCATGTGTAAAATCACTGAAATTGTTGTTTTCAACTGTAAGATTGTAAACCTGTTGATAAGCCCAAAGTCCATTATCTCCAATATTATTCCCATTCAGAGTGTTGTTTGAGACAATTGCTGTTTCCACATCATCTGAACCTATTGAATTTGAAAAAAGTATAGCAGAATAAGTATTATTGAAAAAAGTGTTGTTGTCTAAGGTTATATAATCTGTTTCTCTCATTTCAACTCCATCTTGATTATCATCTATATTACAATCTCGAATATCAATGTAAAGATTATCATTCTCCATGAATATACCGTCAAGAGTACAGTTATGAATACTACAGTTAGAAATAGTGATATTATTTATATAATCTGTAAGATAAATACCTTGATTTGTATTGTTTATAATTAGATTGTCAAGTGTTGAATTCTCTATATTATCATACATTTTAATTCCATCTAGAGTACAATTGTAAATATGGGAATCTGTAATATTTAGGTAATTTATTAGACCACTAGGATTATTAATATCCATTCCGTATCCACAATTATATATTGTATTATAAGACAAATTATGTGTTCCTTGTCTTATTTCAAAACCTCTATCAAAACCTGAAATGTTATTATTTTTACAAGTAGAATTATGGGTATTAAGATAAACTCCAGTATAACCATCATTATTTCCAATTATACAATTATTCTCTATAGATAGATTTGTTGATATGCTATTATGTGATAATACAATAGGCATCAAATCAAAATATGTACTTATAGTAGACATATTATTATCTTTTATTGTTACATTGCTAAATTGTGCAGAATACATATATACAGCATTAGCTTTAAAATCAATGAAGGTATTGTTTTCTATGATTATATTTTCAAAGATTCCATCACCATTAGATTTTTCAAAATATACAATGGCTCTACCTTTATTACAAGTATTATTATGAAAATAAATATCATTTACACCATTCCATTTATACACATTTATAAAACAGCCTAAATCTGAAGTATAAGATGAAAAATAATTGTTATATATTTCTGTTCCATTCATCCATCCTGAACTCAATAATATGCAACTCGCAGTACCTCCTACACCACCAGATACTTCGGTAAAATTACAATTCTTCATTGTGAAATTCTGCTCTGCCCTAATTACTTGCATAGCTATACCGAAATCTCCGGAGTCGCAAATGAAAGTGCAATTATCTACAGTTAAATTATATATAGAGTTAAGATAGATTCCTGCATCATATAAACCATTAGTGTTATTGAAAGTACAGTTATAGATAACACTATCTATATACCATGATGTCGATGCTGTAGTATTGCTTCTGTAAATGATTCCACCATCACTTCTGTTGAATGAACAATGAGATATATTTGTATAATTGCTCCAAATCCATATCCCTCTATGTTCCTGTTGACCGAATATTTTAAAACCTGAAAAATTCACATAATCTGATGTGATATTAAAAACATAGTCTCCAACATCCAAATAATTAGTTGTATTAGAGCTACTATTTCCAATTATATCAACACTTTTGTTTATATCTACTTGTTCATTGTAAGTTCCATCATAGACATATATTGTCCAACCATCACTTGCATTATCAACTCCTTCTTGGATAGTTGCAACATGATATGCATTATACCAACTAGGGTCGTTGTCATTATCGACATAGACATCTCCTGCAAATGCATTTATGCTGATAAAGATTATTAATCCTAAAAAGAATAATAATAGTATAACATATTTTTTGTAAATATTCATTTTCATTCTACTCCATCTATTTTTTTAAAAAGGTTTTAAAAAACCTTTGGTTAAAAATAATAAAATGGCATATGCTTTAGATTCGCCTTCCAAAAATTAATATTGCTACTATGAACATCAAGAGCAGGGAAATTACTATAAGATTCGAATTTGGTCACACCATTCTGACCACTTGTAGCACCTGCATTATACCCATCAAAATCCTCAGTTATCTTAGTTCCACCTAGTAATTCCAATAAATCAAAATGAACCACTAGAAACAATGCAACTATAGCCAATACAATTATAATTATCGTTCTTTTCTTCAAAATATCTTTCCCCTACGAGCAAATACTACAAAACCAAAAAGTCCTATTAGTCCAATAAGTCCAAGCAACCACCAGGGGAACTCCTCCTCAACAGGTGGCTCAGGAATATCATAACCCACTGTTATCTGTTTGTTTATCTCTATCTCAGTTCCATGTACACTTATACCTACAAGTGTCACAGTATATGTTCCTTCCTCATTGAACACATGTGTAGGGTTCTGTTGATATGAAAATATTCCTGGTGCTAGTGTCCATTCCCATTCTTCTACAAGTTCAGGATGCGACTGGTCTGTGAACTGTACTGTTTCTCCTGGCTCTGGATACTGTGGAGACCATGTAAAGTCTACTGAAAATGGTTCATCCCGATTAGTAATAATTTGAAATGCAGGTACTTCTTCCAATTCAATTGGATTGTCAAAGGAATCCAACTCATAGAATTTTGCATTTGGACTTGATTCTGCATATACACTTCTTAAAGCAAGTAGAGCAGTAGGCATTTTTATCATAACATACCAAATATCTCCAGGTTGACAAACAACCGAGGTATCATCAAAAATAGTTGCCCACCTGAAATTATACCTATCTCGTAAAAGGTCTTGCAGACTTACTTCTGCTATATTCTCCCATTTAGTTGTATCAGAAGTCATTGTCTTACTAAAACCAAAAAGTGTAATAGGATAATGATGAGATGAATAAGCATGTTGTAAAACATTTAATCCTTGTAATCCACTATATGAAATTTGGTCTGGAACTATAAACTCTATTGCATAAGTTTTGTCCATTTCTAAATTATAATTTTGTTCATAAGGATTACTACAACTATAAGAAATAAAATTATCATCCCAAGTACAATATCCACCCATAGTAAAAGCTATATCTCTTACTAATTCAGAATGCCCATTGCTTTTGATTTTATAACATTCATACTCCTCAAAATGACCTTCACCTCCAGGAAATACTGAATAATAATAATAATCAAATTCTGAATGAAATAATCTTATGGTATTTTCTGCATAAAGCATCACATAAATATAATCAGCCTCAAAATATTCCGCAGATTCCCAACCTGCTCCAAACGTAACATATCCATCCCAGTCATCCCAATTGTATTTACAATAACTTGGTTCTGCATAGCATTCCCACTGATTGTAATCAGATGTAATAGTTTTGCTTATGCCTATCTTACAAGATGGGGCATCTGAAAACTTGACGAGTCTAATGTATCTTATATTATCAAGGTGACTCTGATGTATATCAAGTGCAATACATTCCCCTGGTTGAAGTTCAACATATCCAGGTTCAAGCTGTATTCCTATTTGTTGTGTACCTGGGATGATTTCTAGTAAATCAAAATGCACTACCAGAAATAATGCTACAATAACTAGGACAATAATTAATATAGTTCTTTTCTTCATATATATCATCAGATAATTGTTATTTTTTCTATTTCAAGGCATTGATAATAAAAATCCTCAGTGTAATGCTTCAGATAATGAACTTCTCCTTTAACTCTAACATTGTCACCAACATTCAAAAGTTCATCCATGCTACATTGAGGACTCATATTCTTAGTAAGATAATAAATCTCATTTGTTGCATTCACAACCCAGACCATGCACGTTGGAATATACTGACTTGTAACCGGATAAGGCTCCTGCTCTAGAACACCTTCAATCCCACCTTCTAAATCTATGCATCCTGTTAAAAAAGCTGATGCTGATAATAAAGCTAAAACAGTTAATATCAAAACCTGTTTCTTCATAATCTTTTTACCAGGGAAGTGCCATCTGACAAAAATACATTGTCAGTCCAAAAGCTACAAGAACTGCTATAGCAAGAAACACTAGGAAAAACTTTAGATGCTTCAGCCATGTATAAAGCAAAATGAACAATGCTAACAATAGTATCAGAAATGTCGCCCAGGGAGATGTCAAGGCATCAAGTGCACCCATATCCAACTGAAAATACTGAAGTATCCTAGGGATTATTATACCTGCTGTAATAATAATGCTTGTTATAATTACTCTAATGCTAAATACTACATTCATCTTTTTTTCACCTTAAAAAAATATTTTTAATTCTATATACTTGGAATAATAGGGTCTGGTTGCCCATCTGATTTAAACCAACTGAGAAACTGTTGAAATGGTGACATCTGATAATACCAAGTACCAGGCTGAACCCATAACTCTCCAATAAACCCATCTATACGGTCATGGTACTTCCCAAAGAACGCTATCTCATTACCCCATACATTGTTTACATCAATAATAAATGATGCTTCTGTAGGCTCATTGATGTATTCACCGCAATTTTCTGAGCAGTTCTGGTCGCATACATCTGCTTTTATCGTTGTTTTATCAATTGTAACCCATTCATCTATCTCAGTATTCCAACTATAGAGATATATCTCCTGATTGCAGTAAAGCAGATGCCCCTCTGGGTCTCCAACGCATTCACAGTAAACCCAGGGTGCCACATCAAGCATACCATAAACCTTTAATATTTCACCCCGGAGGAAATAACGAATCCCATCCTGCATATACGGAAAAGTAAAACCATATTTGTAAAGACCATCATATTCACTTCCACGATATACACATTCAGGGCAGATACTTACATCACGGTAATCCCAAGTATAAATATAGTAATCAGGAACAATAACATGAATTATGTCCTCATCAATCATTGTACCATCAGGTTTAAAAAGTTTAGCTGATAATGAATGACTACCAGGAGACATCCTTCCAAGTACCATATTCTCAGAAAACGTCTGCTCACCATCAACTTCAAAAACCCTCATACTGTAACTAAGGTCTCCATGCCAAGCAAGTTGAACCTTGTGTTTACCTTTAATATCATTGGTCTCCATTATCACATGAACATGATGATAGTTATTCCTGTCAGGAATAACATATTTATCTATTGGAGCAGTTATATCAATATATTCACCTGTGGTGTTATTATTGTTGCCATTACCGTTATCTGGTGGTATAGGTGTCTGATTGTTCAGGAAATAACCAGTGACCATGAGGATACCTCCGATTAATACAACTGCAATTATTGCGATTAAAAACTTCCTGCTTTTCATGTTTATCAGAATATCCAGATAAGCATCCCAGACAGCATCAGATAAACAAGTATGGCAAGAACCACTCCCAGTATTATAAGTATCTTCTTATGAAGTGGCGGTATCGGCAGGAACCATCCTGCAAGAGCAACAATAGCAAAAACAATGATGGCTATACCGATAGTCATAAGGTCAATTGTAAAACCAAGTTCCAGTGTCACTTCATCATCTGTTTGCAGATTCACAACAGTAGATGCCCTGCCATATCCTGCTTTCTCAGCAGTAACAGTATAACGACCTTTTGCAATATTTGCAAACTGCACCATGCCATAACTATCAGTCAGTTTTTCATAACCAGAAACATCAAGTGATACAAAAGCATCATAAACAGGTCTGCCCTGGTTGTCTTTGACGAGAACAGTAAGTGTCGCATAATTTACATTCTGCTCATCGAAAATATAGAAAACCCTTTCATATGGTGGACCTGGGAGATGCATGGTATCATATGCCCTGACATCTACATTTAGAAATCCTTCAAGTGTTGGTGTGAAACTTAATGATGCTAAATAATTGTTGCCTGATTTGGTTGCAGTGACATCTGTATCTACAAAATAAGTAGAACCGCCTATATCCTGATAATGTGCCCTGAATTTGAAAAACTCTATATCCCGACCTGTATCATTGTTTGCAACTGCTGATGCTTTTAAATCAACTGTATCACCAACATAATATTTATGGGATACAGGGTCTCCAGAAAGAAATATCACACTTGTAGGACCTGGGATGTCATCAAAACCCCCTTCATATAACACAAATATGTCATCATAAGCCACGTCTGTAATTGAATTCCACAGTTTAAGTTTCCAGATATTGTCAGTTGTTTCATCGAAATCTCCAACCTTTAAATAGAAACTAAAACTTACTCCAGCAAGATTATTTCCTAGTTTAACTGGGAAAGTCCCTACAGAATTCCCACTACCATCATAAACAGTTCTACCATCTGTAACAATATTCCCATTAGCATTATAAAGATATACAAACCAATTCTCTCCTTCTGTACCATCTATACCTGTATCAACTTTGAATGTGACTTCCTGATTTTCCTCAAAATAATCCTCCAAGTTGTAACCAGGAGGGGCAAACGGATTCGGCTGAACCTCAATGCTTCCACCACCAGGATAAACCTCTGCCCAATCCTGAATCAACTTATATTCTTCATTTTTCCCTCCGCAATGGTTATACCCAACCCACATGTCATTATCCCAGATGAAACCCTGTAATACAAGGCGGGTATAAAGATAACCTGTGACTGGTCCTTTAAATTTGAAGTTTATGGAATCAAAATAATGATTGCCCGTTTCCAATGAATACCAAGTTCTGTCACCTGTTCCACATAAACCGCCAAATGCACCTATGCATTCCTGCGGGTCCCAATGTTGCCATCCAAGTAAACCATTTACTTCATAAAGATAATTTGTATCATAACCTCCTGTATCTGATTTTGGAAAAAGTTTAATTGGATTAAACGGGTCATCTGGCTCATATAAATATGCTTCCCAACACCATTTCCCTGTTGCGATTGCACCGTAATATTGGTCTGGCATCGTGTTAAAATATGGTATATAAAGACCGCATCCTGAAATGCTTATAATTTCGCTGTCATCATTAGGCAACCATGATGTTGCATAACGTGATTTTAAAAGTTCTCCTGTTTCACTGAAAGATTCAATAGTTCCGAATGTGCAGGGATTACCAAAGCATTCATGATAAGTCCAAAGCTGAGTTGTGTCATTATAATCATTTGGCTTTACTCCCGATAAGGGGTTTTCTACATAATAGTACCCCAATACAATTAATGCTATCAGCCCGAATATAATTATCGCAGTTCTTTTCTTCATAAAATCTATTCGCCTCCTAAAAATACGCTTACATCTACAATTTTACTCTCTTTCAACTCTTTGGTTGCCCCCCAACCAAAGAAACCGCCTTTCAAATAATAAACATTAATCGTAGCGGTATAGTATCCTTCTTCTACATGCCGGAATGCCACAGTGAAAGGAGTGTTTTCCCCCCATTGGTCAAAACTACCGATGTTCATCCCGGCAGTATAATCCTTATTTCCATATAATTCAATTTCAACATAGCAATTTGGTGTCTCCCAGAACCATTCCATAGGTTTTGTAGTAAAAATAGACTGGTCTATACTTATCTCCGCTCCATAGTAGTTTATCTCCCAGTCATCTTCTTCCAAAGGATGATACACTACTCTGCCTTTCATATCTACACGAAAACCGCCACCCCATATCGTCGCTCCTGACACAACTATAGCCAAAACTGCACCTATTAGAATTAAAAACAAAACTATAGGAATCCATTTCTTCATATTTATCACAAAAATATCATTAATAAAATTATTATAAGCAAAGCAAGGATGATGACAAACAATATCGCCCTTGTCCATTTAGGTAATAATGGGAAACCTGCAATTAATGCTAGTATGAATATTATTATCACTAACCAGATAGTGTTACATAATTCTCCGAATATATCTATAAATGCAAACATCTTTTTATCACATCAGAAAAAAAATAAATCTGAAAAAATTCTGTTTTTTTATTCTATGAAATGCATCCCTTCTTGTTTACGGTGATGCTGACTGTCTTCCATCTCAACAGTTATAATATCCTGACCCCATTCAGTTCTCTTTGCTCTGGCATAACCTACAAGATATTCTTTGTTTTCACGGTATTCAACAGGCTCTACACTTGTCTCCACAATTGCTACTTGTTCCTTCACAGGTTTACCATTGCGGTCTACCCATGTACCGGAACCTCTGACAGAGGTTGTTCCTCCAAATGTTTTCCTCAAAAATGTTTCTGTCTCATTTATACGATTCTGGAATTCTACATCATTTATAGGTCTATCTCCATCTATTGTCGATGGTACATAGAATGATACTTTTATTGAACGTTTGGTTGTTCCAAGACTTTTTGTAGGTGTAGGTCCAGGTCTGCTCTTTCCTGTCTTGTAAACAGTTGTTCCCTTCTCGTATTCTTTCACTGGTTCTAATGCAGGTGTTCTAGGCTTTTCATCTTTAAATATTTCTGGAATAGCTGAATATTCTTGATGTGCAAGTGCCGGGTTTAGATATGTCAACTGAGGTGCAGGTTTCGGCTCTTTCATCTTTGCAAATACTGCTCTGCGTTGCTTATCATCCATGTCCTTAACACGTTTTTTACTCATATTTATCTCCTATAAACTTCTTCATAAACAGAATAAGGAGGAGCCTTCCCGCTGTTTATCAGACTTGAATCTATTGGACATTTTCATCCATCTTTTTAATCTTATTAGCCTCTTTTATAAGTTTCTCCCTATAATCTTTATCAAATTCTCGTTTATAACCCTCATGTGTTTTCAGATAAAACTTGCTCATACGTTTAGTCTTAACCTGAAGTTCGATATTTCTGCCATCTCTGTCACGGATTATAAAATGATGACCATAATAATAACCACCCTTCGGGTTATCATAATAGTTATTTTCTTTGACAATCCTGTTCTTGTATTTAGCCCGGAGTTTCTCAACCCTTCTGTCAAGACTGGGCTTATCAGCTACAATCACACGGACTGCCCCAATATCATTAAGAGTTTTCAGATATTTCCTCCGTAACTTATTAACAGTGGAATGGGAATGTTTCACCCGGTATCTACCTCCTTCCTCCTCAGCTAGTTTCTCAGCAGATTTGCGGTATTCCTCATTATGTTTCTCTATCTTGTTTAATTCTTCAGAAATCAGGACTTCATTTACACGTTGCTTACGATTCTGGTCTAGCGGATAACGGTCATCGACATTAGGAGTGCCATCAAAGTCAAAGTCACCGTAGACATAATCTTTATTTTTAATATCTTTATTTAATTTAGCCATCACGAATTTACGTTGCTTATCTGATTTGAATTTAGACATATTCTATTTTCTCCAAATCAATAAAACCATTCCTGCAAATGCAAACATGAGAATCCATGTCTCATGATGCAGGTCTTCCCATTCCCACCATACACCATAAAAAACATACTGGTGCACAATCAAAACAACTGCGATGATGATAAGGATAAATGGTAGATATTTCCATACATTCATAAGGTAATTGCTCCTGATGCAATCAGATAGATTACAAGTGAAACAAAAATAATGGAACCGAGTAATACAACTGGATGACGAGCTATGGCTCTGCCGATAGTCCCGAAATGAAACAGGAAACTTTTACCTACAAGCACAATACCAATACCCAGCAGTATCGCACCTATCATCCAAACAAGAGGCAGAATCTCAGGAGAATCAAGTGCAATTGATGCAGGGATAAGAACAAGTATATCATCAATCGGTGAAAGTATCAAAGCTCCAATTATGATGAAAATTGTACCTATCCCAATGTGTTTGTAGTTCATAAAAACCAACTAATGTTTTGTTTAGTTTTTTAGACTACTCCATAGAAAGCTATTGCATATCCGATGACTACACCTACTGCGAATATGACAATAGTTTTCACCATTTCATTTTTTATCATATTTTTTTCACCTCAAAATGCTTTTTTCCTCCAAAAAATCCAAGCTACAAATAAAATTAGCAAACCAAGTATTGTAAGACCTGTAGTTCCCAGTTCCCTGTCAAGATACTCGATAGGGTTCCACAGTATGCACCATGCACCAACTGCTAATATCAACCCGACTGTCAATGCTTTAACATGTATCTGCATTATTTTAACCTCTATTGATTAGCTTGTAGCAACCCAAATGATAAAAGCACCATACGTTACAGCAGGACCATCAGAAGTTATAGTAATAGTATCATAACCATATGCTGTCCTGACAGTTGAACCGCTTCCGACAAGAACAGCTTTAATAAGTGTTGCATTAAAAGGATTCTCTGTATTTGTCCAAACAGTCCGATGAGCAGTCCATCCGCCACCTGTTTCTTCAGCATCATCAGAGATATACCAGTCAGTGTTCAAATCCTTATAATAAGCTACTATACTGTTCAAAGTCTCATCATTGGAGGCACATGCTTCCATGTTAAGTGCCCTTACATATGATATGCCTACACCATTGTCCAAATCCTTACCTGCTACTGTTTCAAGCATATCCAATATCTGCATATCTGTATAATCGCAATATACTGCTCCTGGTGGCTGATTCTCATCATCACCGAGAATATTTAACCCTGGTATCCACCCCATAGTGATTGCCAGTAGAAGGAATATTACAATTACTGCTATTGCAACTAAACCTATTATTGTAGTTGGTTTCATATTTTTATCACCTTTTAAGTACAAACATCACAATAAAAAGTATGAAAAAGATTCCAGTTCCCCATCCGCAGAGCATCAAAGGCATACTCATCACAAGAGCAACACTAGGGTTCATATAGACAACTATATAGCATATCGCCCATATAACTGCAAAGATTGCAAAAAGAATACCAAAAAGACGAGCATAAGGAGTCATATCATTATCACCCCATCATCATATTAAGCTCGGTGAAACCCGGTATAATACTCAAATCCACTATCCATGCACTATCCAGACCACTGAAACTCATGAAAATAAAAAATAATGATGTAGCAAAAAGTATCACAAACGGATTGCGAAAAGTCATTGCAACATTACCACGTTGCAAAAACAAAACATAGAAACTAGCAAACATCAAAAATAATCCAAGGAGTCCAAGTATCCCCCATGTAAGACTGATGATACCTGCGACTATCATAGTGATGATAAATATCATGATTATTGCAAACCATTTAGGACTACCTGCAAGAGCAGTCAATGTTCCCGCACCTGCACGTTTACCACCAAATACAAAGAACAAACCTGCTATAATCAGCAAAGCTCCAACTATTAATCCTATGACACCGAAAAGAGCAATCATCAGCACCGTTACTATCAGTAATACTATCCATATTCCCATATTACTACTTATTTTCATATTTTTTTTTCACCTCTAACATCTTTCAATTACAAGTGTACAGTCAATATCTACACTGACAACATATAGCTCGTTTGCCTCAATTGTTGTCAAGCTGTTATGAGGCTCTCCACCCCACCAACTATACCATTCATTTGTTTCAGCATCATAATAGAAAACAACCGGGTTAATCTCAGGAGTGTTAATAGATTCAAAAACATCATCAGGGTCAGGACCGGAACATAACAGTTGTTCAGTTGTAAAACTAATCACAACATTTTCATCCTCAGTTAATTGCCATGTCCAGTCTTCCCCAGGTGCAATGTTAGGGATTACAAAGAAATAGATGATTACTCCAATTATGATTATCATCATTACACTAATTGATATTATACCTAATCTTCTTGCCATGTTTTTCACCTTCTTACTATATATTTTTATCAAATATAAAAAAAATAAATCTCATTTTTTAGATGCTTAACGCACCTAGAATTACTAAATTATAGCAACTATGTATCGCAATAGTTGCAGATAGTCCGCCAAATTTCTTATTTGTTGCAACATATCCAAGTATGATTCCCATTATAAATGCAAAAGCAAGTGCACTCCAGTTGAAAGTCTCCCAGTTTAAATCATACCATAATATCCCATAAGCCCAACTATGCCAAATGGCAAACAGTAATGCTTGTATGAAAATCCCTGTGTAACTAAGCAATATCCCACGAAAAATAACTTCTTCTGCAGTTGCAACTACACATATCTGCAACATGACAGTAACCCAAAAAAGCTCAATTGGGAAACTTGTTGAAGGCTGTAAAACATTTAAAGCAACAAGACCTGCCATAATGCCCCATGTTATAAAAAAGAAGAACACAAAGCTGAATGCTACTTTATTCAATGATTGTTTAAATTCAACCTCTGTTCTTTTATTAGCCCATACGTAGAATGCTAACATCATGATAATGTAGACCATTACAAGGTTTTTATGCGAACTCTCCCAGTTTGGAAAATGTGCCTGTCCGTTCACCCAGAAATATATCGCTATGGCTATAAATGCAAAGATGAAGGGAATACGACCTAACCGTAAGTAAATTGATTTGATAGAATTAGAAAAACTCTGCATCTGCCTCATAATGGTTTACAGCCTAATCATGTTTGTATTTTACCCTTCCGCAATCCACCCTTTCGTGAACTACTAAAGCCAAGTCCACCTATCAATTTTTTAATAAAAATAGTTGTGTTCCAACAGCCCATAAAAAATCTTTTTAATCTGTGAGGTGTTGGAACAAATTTTTTATGTCTTTAGGCTGTTTTAACCATATGTCCAGGTATCTACAAGCAGGAAGTCTACATCATAGATTTCACTCCAGGTTCCACAGGCGTTATAGAATCTAACTTTTACAGTTACAGGGTCGTAAGTGTTTTCGATTCTGCTCATACTGTCCTGTGTAACTGTGAAAGTAAGCGTCAATGTGACGTTTGATGTCATACCTAGTGTACAGCTACCTTCGACATATTCGGTTCCGCTACCAGTCCATATTACCTGTCTGTTTCCACCTGTCTTGGTGAAAAGTTTGTAACTATCGGTACTGGTGTCCACTGCTATCTCTGCATCATATACTTCATAGTATATACTAGCTAGGTCATCATTGTCTGCTCCGAGCCATGCTTCCGGTTCAATGTAGAAAGTCGCTGTCGGGTTAGCCCATGCTGTGCTATTGTCTTCTTGTATAAGCGTATGAGCGGTCTGGTTTGCCCTTGCCGGAACCGTGAATCCATCTTTGGCACTATTCAACACTGTGACTGTTCCTGCACTTGGTGTGATGTCAAAGGTTGCACAATCATATGCTTCATCTACAACTGTTTGTTCTTCTGCGACAAATGGATTTGGTATATATCCACCTGCTATTCCACCGATGAGGATTACAAAAGCTCCACCTATCACTGCTATGATTGGGTTGATTTTTGGGAATTTACCGATTTTTATCACTGGAGATATAAGTAGTATCACTCCGCCTATCATTATAATCCAGGAGATTATTATTGTTGCATCTATCATTTTTTGTTTTCACCTCACAATACTTTTCTTGTTTCGGCTCCCAGGTTGCCATTATTCATTTTTTTTATTCCGCCTGGGTCGTCTTATTTTCATTATAATAAAAGAATTACTTGCGTAAGCCCTAAAAAAAATTATGATATTTTTTTTTACATACAAAACGGTATAATTTTATCTATACCGATTCCTGATTCTTTAGAGAGTTTTAATATAAACTCTTGTTTATCAGTTATATCTTTCAAGAATTTATAATATATCAAGAACAATCTTTTGATAATCAGGTTATTTGAAACTCCGACTTTATGTATAATCCTTTTTTTGCTGTTATTACTTATATATTCAGGGTCTCTTTCTTTAACAAGTGGTAACATATCACCGCATACCGGGCACCATCTCTGAGGTACTATTCCTATATGTGTCGGAAAATAAGTCGTAGAGTCATCAGGGTTTTTAATATAATTAGCTCCGCAGGAACTACATTCATCTTCACAAATCCTTATACTAGAATTGTATTTCATTTTTTGATGGTTTATGCTGATTGAACCCCAAGCTCAATGCATTGGGTGCAGTAGACCGCATATGGTCTATTGTTCCATTCCAATCTGTTTACCATCCCCAAGTGCAAACTAATTGTCTTTTTGTATTCACACCTTCTTTTTAATAGTTTTTAGGGCTATTTAAACATTTTTATATAGTTCTATAGGAGTAGGAGGTTTTTTTGTCATTATTTCTATGGTTTTTTAAAAAGTTTTTAAAACATTTTAAAATTATGTAATAACAGATGGATGTATTACAATTGTTAAATATACAATACTTTTAATTCACTCATAGAAACATTTAAACCATATAACAACTTATGTAATGCTTCAAACTATTGGGCGAGGATTGATTATATGAATAAAATAGAGAACTGCCCGAATAACACTTTTGATTGTGGTGTTATGTGTGGGCTAGGTATAGGTTTTCAATCTGCTGTTAAAATCATTGAAAAATTTAAAGATAAAAATAAGCAAATAGAGATTTTAAGTAGCTTTATAACTGAGATGCATCAGAATCTCAGCAGTAAACATCTTGAACATCTTGATGATAAATATAAATGGAAAACCCTGCTTAATAAATACCTATAAAATTTTATAAATACTCATCAGAGATTGAGCGATTTTTTCTCCTTTTTCTGTAAGTTGATATGGTCCAATCATGCTATATTTATGAGTGGCTTGTTCTATTAGTTTTAAATCCATGAGTTTATTTCTAGAACTATAATATGCATCATTTGATATTTCTAGCATTGCCTGGATTTTAGATGTTAAAAGTGGACCGTCTTTTTTTAATAATAACATTATTCGCAAAATCCCAGTTTTTTCTAAATCCCTCACTTTTTCAAATTCGTGCATTTAACCATCATTAATTAGACAATATAAGATTCTTATCCTATATTGTCGGAAGTTAATATATGTTTTGCAAAAAACAAAATCTTTTTATACAAATACTGTATTCTGATTATCGGAAAACAATGTCAAAAAACAAACTAACACCAATAAACGAAACATTAATTCAACAGGTCATATCAGAAGGTCGAATAACAATACCAACCAGTTATCGGAAATTTCATAAAATAGAGGATGGCGACACCGTTAAAATAATTTTACTTGGTGTCTACAAAAATAATGGAGGGGATGATGAGGATGCACAACCCGATTCCCCCTCCAACTGAACTATCAGAATTCATAGACGGTCTCTGCAAATTAATACACATATCGAGGGAGAAAAACACATAAAAAAAATTACCTGAGAGATAAATGCATCCCATCTCCTTGTTTTTCTCCCTCCACCATTCCCTTAAAAAAAGTGGTCAAATAAAAAAAAATTATAATTTGAGGAGTAGAAAGGAAGATGAAGGTCACAGTAAAAATAGAATTTGACAACCCCTTTGATGCAGGGAATTTTTTACTAAAAAACAAAATACCTGAAGAACAGCAGACACTTCAGCAAAACAATGACAATAATAATGATTCTAATGAAATCTCAATAGTAATAAGAGATAAGGAAAAAAAGACACAGGATGCAAAAGAAGACCTTAAACGACATGGTTTCAATTTTTATAAATATAAAAAGAACAGTAAAATAGAAGACCCTAGGTGGACACAGACATGTACTAAGAGTTTCTGGAATAGTATTAAAGAACAATCTGTTTTTGATGGGCTGGATATTTGGACAAGCGGAGGTGGCGAATGAAGGCTGAAGTGACCTTCAATGTCGCCACAGACTATATACAAACAGGTTTCAATGAGCTTGTAAAAATAGGCTCATATAGATGGATTAATGGAAGATGTATTTGGACATTTCCATTAAAACATATAAAAAAAGCTGAAATTATTTTAGGACATCCAATAGAATTTCCTAGATTTCATCAATTAGAAATCTTAGATGCAAGAATGCCAATGAACTCTGAAAGAGCAGATATACCTGAATTTAAAGGAGATAGCGGTTTTACGGTTTATGATTTAATTGATGAGAAAAAATATGAAATTGTTGAATGGAGAAAAATCGAAAATGAAAATGGCACGATTGAAATCAAAGAACAAAAACATCTAATCGGTAAAGGCATAGTAAATTGTATGCGAGATATATTGGTGAATATAGATGAAAACAGATATAAAGATGGTAAAATAAGCTGTAGAGTTTTAGCTTGTAAAATGATGGAAATGTTACATATTGACCGTTTTCATCGAGAAAGTGGAACTTTTGATTGGGCTAAATTTAATGGTAACAGGAAAGATTACTTTATGTACTATTATTATCCTTTAAAAATACTTCAATCAAAAAACGAAATTATTCATCATAAAACAGGAAAAATTACAAAACTAAATGGAGGGAGAAATGACAAATTACAAGAAATATTCTAAAGATGATTATTATAAAGTAATACAACTAAAAAAGGGAAAAAAATTATCTGAGTATTATCTTATTAAAAAATTATCATCCCATAAAATTGCTAAAATTTTTGATTGCAGTCAATACGCTATATGGTTAAGATTAAAAAAATTCAATATTCCTTTAAGAAGTTCGGGAAGAAAAAAATTAGGAGGTATAGATACATAACTTATTACAAAGAAAAACTGTTGGAAGGGTACAATAAATGGGCTGAAACTCAGAGAGAACCCAGTCTACATGATTATCTGAATTATAAGAATAAATTAATTAAAAATATGGAGCAGTAATTTTTTTGGATACATATACTCACCACCTTCCTCCCAAAAAAACTTAGCGGGTTTAAATCCCGCCATTGCTCCATCATAATAAGATTGATATAAAAATGAATGAAAGTGAGATAAAAAGACGAAAGGCGAAAAAATGAAGGAAATCAAAGACAGAAATAAAAACAGGATGTTCTGCACACATCCGATTCATACAATTAAAACCAGAGGTAAACCTAGGAATCTAACAGAAATTGAATTGCAGGATAGACATTGCTTTGAAAGAAAATGCAGGTATCTGTTTATTGATAAAGATAAAAGAATAACTGGAGTCTGAAAACAATATGAAAAGATGTAACGACTGCGGGAAAATTCTTATGCGGAAAAAAGACCGTATAGCAGGTTCATACAAAATCCAACTCATGAATGTAAATACAAAAAAAACCAGAGAAAAAGAAGTGCATTATTGCAATAAATGTGCAGAAAAAATGCTGATACTCCAGACAAGGGTAATGGCTAAAACATTTGGAATCAACCCTAGTCATATCAGTATGAAAAAAACATTTGAAAAAATGAAAAAAAGTTGAAAATGAAAATGGTAAAAAAAAGATGGTATCAAGGAAGCATTGCTGATAAATATGTCTACTCAAGATTAAGAAAGAAAGGATGGGAAGAAAAAGAAATCGCAAAGATTCCCATCATAGTTTCAATCCTTGCAATTATTATGATTATATTAGGATTTATAATGGAATTGTGATAGAAATGTTTAATAACATCCCAAACGATGAACAATTGACACCCAATACGGGTGAAAACAATTTAGAGGATGGGATGAGTCATGTAAATTGGAATATAGAGAACAGGTTAGAAATACCGATAAAACTTGTTGCAGGACATGCAACTTTTGAAGATATAACAACACATGCTAAAATAAGACAAAGACTGGGAAATAATACAATAAAGAAAAACCTTAGATATGCACGATTCATGGAGACATACAACCCTTACCCAGTTAACCTTATAGAGCCAAGTTTTGAAAACTTCATGCAACATATGGACTACAGGGAGCAGACGGGTGCGACAGAAAGTGCACTCAGACATGAATGGGATAGCATGAAAATGTTCCTTAAAGCATATGGTATGTCTCTTTGGAACTATAAACCACCAAGACGAAATGAACCAAGGCTAAGGATGCTACCGTTTCCTGAACTGGTACACAAATTTTTCCACCATGAATTCTCAACAGATAAATACGAAAATGCATTCTACAGAACACTATTTAAAATCGGCTTTTTAGTCGGATGCAGACCACCAAGTGAACTATCTGCATTCAAAACAAGCGACATCCATATCAACAGTGATTTAACTGGTGGAATCACAGTCACCGAAGTAAAAAAAAGAAACAAACCACATCCAATATTGCCAAATAAACAAATTAACAAAATATTCATAAATTATATAGACCATTGGAGACCAAAAGTAGAGAACCAATACTCAGATGATAAGCTATTCTTATGGAAAAGTGGAAAACCAGTAACAACCCGTTTACTAGGACATAAGCTGAGTGAAAAAGGAAAAATGTTCTATCCATCATATCGCAATTATGATATGAGACATTGGTGTGCAATCGCTAGGCTTATTGAAACCAAAGTCGAAAATGGTAAATTCGATGAACTGGATGTATGCGACTGGCTCGGACATGATGATGTATCAACAACAATGGCATACATCAAATATGCCAAACGATACTATGCTCAAAAACCTTTTAACTGGATGAAGCGGGTGCTTAAATTCTATAAAAATAAAAATATAGAAAAGCAGAACTCGCTGAACCAGGAAAATACGGAAAAACCTTGGTTTCGAGTGGAACTAACAGATAAGGGTACATATGGGGGTACTGGTATCTACATATGCTTACAGAAGGGGTTTAGTTCAGTAAAATCCCGATTTTCGCTATATCGGTATTCTAACCTCTTACTAAAACTTTTCTTTTCTTTTTTTATAAAAATACAAAAATATTGGGGGATGGGATGTAATGTTTAAAGATAAAACCTTCATCGTAGCTAGAGGGGATGCATGTCCTATTTTAGCATCAATCTGTTTGCATATAACAACTTGTATTATTCCCTCTAGCTTCTCCAATATAAGAACTAAGAGTGACTGCCAGGAGGACAATACCCATAAATTTAAATACCTTCACCCTGGATTTAAGGGTAAAATTATTTTTGGGGCAACCCATACTTTACTCCTCTCCTCAAAAGGAATTGATATAATATTCATTTGTCCTCCTGGTATCACACAAAAAAATATGATGGGTAAGGGTTTAATAAATTCTATCATAAATTTGAATTATCCAGGTGTTTACCTAGTTTTACCCTGGAACCTCCTTAGCAAGTTGTGTATTATAAGTCGTGACCTTACCCATCTCCTATCTCAATTTAAGGCTAATATTTTGCGATTATTTTGGTGTAACAAAAATGTTACGCTCTCCTTATTACAATTTAGTGTAACAAAAACGTTACAGTTACACAAAAAAAGAGTGTATAAAATTGTAACACCATTTTCACATCTAATATATAAAGATTACTATTTCGTAACAAAAACGTAACGATTTGTAACAAAAACGTAACACCATCGGTTACTCTATTAGAGTGGAGTCTATCAACAACCGATAGGATTTACTTGCCTTCGGCAAGTTTTTCGTGTTACAATACACACTTTCCGAAAAAGTGTAACGCGTAACAATATCGTTACAAAAAAATAAAAATCTCTCGGAGAAGCATATGAAGAAGAAAAAAATAGCAGAAAAAAGCATTCCGATGCGAATTCCAATTAAATTATTAAAAAAAATTGAGAAACGTGGAAATGGTGATTTTAGAGCCGGATTATTTCACATGGACACAGTATGTGAAGTAGTAGAAAATGACCCTGTAATAATTTTACAAAAAGGACTTGAGAATTATGGGAATCTAATCAAAGCATTTGCATCTGAAAATCATTATCAGCATTATCTCAACAGTAATCTTCCTGCGATGCTTAATAAATTTAATAAAACGGGTTTAGTAGACAACCGTATTTTAAATTCTCGTCTGGAGAAACCTATCTCAAAATTTTTAGAAAATGATAAGGAGGAAAAAAATGACATCCTCCCATCCGATTAAAATCGGGGGTATCCTATATGTATGACAGGAAAAGAAACAAAAACACACATTTAAAACATAACCCTTTCAAGTTTAGTATTAAAAGGTGTTTTCTAAAAATCTTTTCTTTATGTCAACATATAGGAATATCCCACACTTCAATCCAACAAAGTATGATGTTCAAGTTAAGATTGCAAGTGTTAGAACATCAGCCCACTCTAAACACAATATCAACTATCATATCGTCTGGATACCGAAATATCGTAAAATGGTTCAACATGGAAAGGTTGGTGAGATTTTGAAAGAGATTATAGAAGGCAATTGTAAAGACATGCATTTAGAGATGTTAGCATTGGAAATAATGCCAGACCACATTCATTTGTTTGTTGGTGCTAAACCAATTCATAGACCTTATGACATCATTAAGCAGTTGAAAGGTAATACAAGTATTCAACTTCGTAGAGTATTCCCTTATCTAAAGTATCTTGGTTATCAAAAGCATATCAAAAGGTTCAGAAGTCTCTGGGCTCGTGGTTATTACTGTGGTAGTGCTGGTCATGTATCTCAAGATAGTGTTAAGAGATACATTCTTGAGCAGGAAGGCAAAGATGTTTTTGATTACAATATTTATGGTTGTCCTTCTGGTATGGATGTTCGTATAGGTAATTTTACTCAATCTAAATTGGAGGTTAATTAATGGCTAAAAAGAAAAGAACAAAAGCAAGAAGATGTGGAGTCTGTAAACATATAAAATATGGAAAGGTTAACCAAGAAACAGGGGAACAAGAGGATAGTATTTGTACATTGTTCCATCATTATCTTTCACATGATGATGTTCTTTGGGGCGTTGATTGCAATAGTTTTGAAAGGATACCTTATACTTGTGCATCATGTGGTGCTGATATAGTTAAAGGTTGTCGTAAGGCAAATATAATTTCTCCTTTTCGTTATCGTTCTGGAAAACACAAAGGTAAAGTAAAACCTTGTTGTGACACTCCTGATTGGAGATATTGTCCCAATAGAGATTGCGAAGCTATTGATGCAATTATTTGTAAAAATTGTGGTGCTTATTATGGAGAGATTACATGGTAAAAAAAGATTGGGAATATGCTATTTCTAAATTTAGTTATCATGGTTGTCTACTGAATCCTGATAAGCTACCTAAAGATATTAGAGTTGAATACAAAGAAGTATTAAATCAGTTTTTTGAGAGTTTTGCTAAGATAATTAAAATCCATACCGACAATCCAGAAATTAGCGAGAAAGCATATCACGAAGTATTTGGAAAGAAAGGAGGTAAGTAATTTTGTCTCCAATTCCTCCCAACACTAAAGAGTTGGGTATCTTTGGAGGTATTTTATGAAAACGACTGAGCAGACAGGTCTTAATAATTTCATTAAAGAATCCATTGTTGAAGAAAAAAATGTTGAAAAATCACCTTTGGAGATGATAGCGGAGCTTAAAACCAGGAAATATGGACCTAATTGGGGTTATAAGGATGACCCTAGACCGAATCGCAGGAGGCGGATATAATCTTTAGTGATTATTTTTTCTTTTTCAGCCTGTGTGCCATTGGTTTGTTTAGTCTCGGTATCCATATGATTCTAATGGATGAATATGTTGTTATCGGGTTGTTTTTGTTTTTCTTTGCTATTATAATTGCAGTTTGTTTATATATATATTACAATCTTTATTATTTCATTTTTAGTAATTATTATATCTTCAGGAGAAGTAAAAAAGATGAATAAGTTGACAGTTGTTGAGGATAATTTTGAACTGCAAGTAAGCCAATGGGATGAATTTACAGTTGAACTGCTGAAAAGTTATGCTGATTGGAAATACAAAGAATTGAATGGAATTGAAATAGATGTTAAAGATGATGTTAATATTATCAATATTGAATCAGATTTTAAAAAAGATGTTAGCAATTTGATTAAACCATTAGTTGATAATAGAAATAAAGATAAAAAACAGGTTAAAAAAAAGGAATATTTTTCTACGCTTTTTTCCGATAAAGACATTCTTAGTAAATATAACGAGGCTGGAACTATAACTCTTTATAAACCTATTTTTGATTTTATTCTTGAAAACATCCCTAGTAAATTTAAAAAGAATGATTTAAGCGATGCTGTTTTTGAGTTTTATAAAACAAAGAAATGGAAAATAACAAAGGCGACAGCCCAGAATTATAGTTACCGTTATCTTAATTATATGTTGAAGAATTCTTTTGTAGTTGAGACTGAAGATAAATGTTTTAAAATTCTCAGGAAAACAGATGAAAAAGAAGTTGTTGGTAAAACAGAAACCAGTTATCAGAGGGCACCTAATAATACAAGTTTGTTTTTGAACTGGATGAAAGATAAAAAGTTTTTCAAAATCGCTGATTTCTGCATTGAACATCCATCTATTGAAAAAGAGAAAGCTAAGGAGATTGTTTTATATCAGGTTGATAAAGGTAATGTCACTCAGGTTTCAGATTTAACCTTTAGAGTTGATAATATAGTATAAGGTGGTCAGAATATTGAAGAATAATAATAACAATAGGCTATTAGGCTGTGCAGGTTTCGGGTATCTTCTTGGTATATGGTCTAGTATTGGTATTGCTTTGTATTTCAGTGTTGATACTTTGATTGCTCTTGGTATTTTTGGTGGTGCTATCTGTTTCCTGGGTTTTGCTTATTATTGGAGTAAGACAAATAATTATCGTGAAAAAATTAAAGGCGATGAGAAGGCGGATAGCGGAGAGAAGACTTTGCTTGATAAAGCAATGGTTTGGAAGAAATGAGGATTTTTATGAAGGTTTGTATGATGATTAAAAATCAAGCGGGCATGATTGGTCTTTTAACTGTTTATAAGGATAATAAAATACTCTCTGTTGTCTGCTATGATGATTTAACAGTTAAGATTTGTAAACAGTTGAATCTATTATATTTTTATACTATTTATGATAAGGATTTTATTAAAGCTCTTGGCAAATCAGATTTGCTTATAAGTGTACATGGTGATGAGATTGTTTCAGAGGAATTATTGGAACTTCCTAGTATTGGTTGTATTAATGTGCATCCATGTCTTTCTAAATATAAAGGGAATCATCCTATTGAAAGACTTCTTATTAACAAGGATAAAACTGCTAGTGTTGGTTGCCATTGGATGAATAATAAAGTCGATGATGGAAGGATTATTTACGAAGAATTTGTAGATATTCAGAATTGTAATAATATCCAAGAGGTTTATAATTGTCTGTATCCTGTTTATTTCAGTGTCATCAGTAAAAGTTTGTTATCACCTGAGATTAATGGTATCTGGGGTGATATTACTTTTTTTGCCGGAGGGATAATTTGGATATGACTGATGAAAATATAATTATTGAAGAAATTATTAAAAGACTAAAAAAGGTGGAAACAGAAATCGAGTTCATTAGTGCCTATTGCAGACAGTTAGATAGGACTGAGAAATGGCGGGATAAAACCATAGTTCGTAATGAAATGCGTATAGAGGGGATTATGAAAAAGTTTAGACCTGAGCTTTTTGAAGATATTGGGAAGGATAAAATATCAGAGGTCAAGAGGATTGAGTATCATGGATGATGATGTTAAAGACCGTTATGATATAGCTAATGATATTACACATCTTGTAAAATTAAGCATTGAGCCTTTGGAGGAGCTGAAATATCTTTCTGAGACTCTTAAAATTTTGTGGATGCAACATCATACATTGGAGGATATTAAATTCAAACAGAATGGTCTTCCCCCCTTCCACACCTCTCATCTATCTGAAAAGGTTGATGAAAATGGTGTAGATTGGAGGATTTGATGAAAGATGAAATTTAAAGATTTAGAATTTGAAGGAATAGAGCTAATGATTGGTGCCTTACTTGGTTTTGGAATTGGAATATTTCTTGGTGCATATATTTGGATTTAATGATGTAAACTAGAGAATTTGAAAAAAATGGAAAAGAAATGGGAAAAGAAAATGGTTGAATGCAAAAAAAGCGTTAATGTAATGGAACTTGAATGGGATAGTCTTATTATGCTTGATGCATGTAGATATGATACATTTAAAAATAATTATCCTGAGTTTATTAGGGGTAATCTTAAAAAAATTATTAGTCCTGCTTGTGAGACATCTATGTGGGTGAAGGAATGTATTAATCATATATATGATGATGTTGTTCTTGTTAGTAGTCAACCGTTTCTTAGTAAGGTAAAGTTAGATGAGTTTATTGGTTTTAATCCTTTTTTTCATGTTGAACCTGTTTGGGATTACTGCTGGGATGATGAGATAGGAACTGTGCCACCTTGGGATGTTGCAGAAGCTGTGTATGAGATGCGTAAGTTGTATCCTAATAAGCGGATAATGATATGGTTTTTGCAACCCCATTTTCCTTGTATTGGTAAATATCCTTTGAAGAGTTGGGATAAGGTTAATCGTTTTGGTAGTAGCAACATGTTTAAAGTATTTGATAATAGTATTGTGGGTCTTGACTATGCTCGTATGGCGTATGTAGAAAATCTTCGTCTTGTATTGAAAGTTGTTAAGAAATTGTTACGTATTCTTCCTGAGAATGTTATTGTTAGTAGTGACCATGGTGAATGCTTCGGGGAGCAGGGAGTGTTTAGTCATGCTCAAAAATATTGTAGCAATGAATATCTTCATACTGTTCCATTGTTGGAGGTAAAAAAATGAAAGAAATACAAAAGAGTTTATTATTGGTCATGATTCCGTTCTGTAGTTTTTTTTGTCTGGTTACTTTATTAGCTAGTAGCGTTTCTGGTTTTATTACAGGTGTCGTTCTTAGTGTTCTTGTTGTTGGTTTGAATTATATTATTATTGGAGATGATAACTTTGAATTTTAATAATCTTTATTTTAGGTATATGTATTTTGCTCCGTTGTATTTTCTTTTTCCTATTTTGTTTCTTCAAGTTACTCAAGATTTTTTTTGGAGTTGGTTTGTTCTTGCTGTTATGGTCGCTGGTTATTTCTGGAGTTTTGTGTATCTTGGTCTTGTGAGGTGTACTGAGTGAATAAATGTATTTATTGTGGACGAGAAATAGATTCCAATCTGAATAAAGTATGTGAAGTTTGTATTGGTTTTAACGAATGGTAATGGTGTTAATATGAGGAAAATGGTGTAAACTATCGTATAGGAGGAATGAAAAATGATATGCAGAAAGTGTGGTGGTGAAGTTCATAAAAAAGGTGAGACTTATATTCCACTTGGAAAAGTTTGTCATTGTGAATTTCCAGAAATAATAGGATAATGGTGTAAAGCTATGGTAAATGTATATTGTGATGCAACGGATTGTAAATATCATAACGGTGTTAATTGTATTGCCGATTTCATAACAATTAGTATTTCTGGTGAATGTCTTGGATATGAAATAGTACCAAAAGATTAACCTAATGTTTCGTGTAGAAATATAAGAAAGAATATGGTGTTAAAATGAGGATATTAGATGCTACTTGTGGATTCAAAGGGATTTGGTTTCAGAAGAATCATCCTTTTGTTACTTTCATGGATAAACGTAAAGGTAAAATAAATACTATGAATGATGGTAATAATATAAATAAAAACCAAGTTTTTAATATTAAACCAGATGTTGTAAGTGAATGGAAAGATGCACCATTTCCAAATAACTATTTTGATATGATTATTTTTGACCCACCACATATTATAAGAAAAAAAGATAGAAAGATTGGTTGGATTGAAAAAAAATATGGTTATTTTTATGAGGATACATGGAAACATGAATTAAAAATTGGTATTGAAAAATTATTTTATGTTTTAAAACCAAATGGAGTGTTTATTTTAAAATGGTGTGATGTTAATAAACAATTATCGGAGTTGTTAAAATTGTTTCCCTATAAACCGTTGTTTGGTACCGTCAACAATCATAAGACTACTGAACATTGGGTTTGTTTCATAAAATATGATGTAAATTTGAAGTTGGATGAATATAATATTTAATGGTGTTAACTACAGGTAGGTAAAAGAGATATGAGCTTGGCAAAGGAATATTATAATCTTAATGGTCTTAAAGGTAAAATATTTTATAATATTCATGAACTGTTTTATATGTTTGAACATAATTTTTTTCATATGAGGCATCTTAGACC
>Ga0180432_10001724_pt1 | contig 34147 bp, 62 predicted proteins | sample SS_ome_10_FD_132414 | JGI IMG/M metagenome (GOLD analysis project Ga0180432, IMG submission 132414) | Hypersaline lake sediment archaeal communities from the Salton Sea, California, USA - SS_1_MS_2 metaG | ecosystem: Environmental > Aquatic > Non-marine Saline and Alkaline > Hypersaline >... | reverse complement strand
GACTGATCGTGAACCCAATCCACGATGTGTTCGTAGGCCTTGTGTTGATCAGGTGACAGATCGCTAATACTGATGTTCATTGTATGGGTTTATCCTTGGCGGTACATGTCGTTGTAGCGTTCTTCGTCGACTCGTTTTCTACGAGTTCTCGGTTGTTTGGTGAACTTTTCAAGTTGTACAGGATCACCAATGGCAGGCCACTTGCCCGCTGGGTTGCACGTCTCACAGGAGTACAAGATACCGAGGTCTTCCACAGTCATGTCCTGTAGAACTCTCTTTACCGGGATCCCTGACCATCGAGTAGCGGGTCGTCCACAGTATCTACACTTGTGATCTTCTGGTTTCGCCTTTGAGACCATAGTACTTCTCCGGAGACTGTAGCCTACGCAGCCAACAATAGCCGTTGCTCTTCCTGGATCTTCTCCACGATAGGCTCGAGGGGCTCTGCAGGATCCCAATCGTGACAGTTGCCCCAAGCCACACCAAGTTTGGCATCCATCTCCCAAGGCACCTTCATCTTGAACCCAAAAGCTTCTTGCAACGTAGACAAGTCTTCCATGATCTCGATGGTTTTGGGAACAGCGATCAGGGCTTGATCAAACAAAAGCTCCTGGACGACAGCATCATGGACCATGTTGATCAACTTCCAGTTCAGGTTTTCTCGAATGATGTAATCCTGCAGGTTGCAGATTGTGTGGACCACGATGTTACTCGAGCTGCCTTGGATCGGAGAGTTTCTCGATTGCCGCTTGGCGCGGTTACGAACACCTTGAGATTTGTGAGCAAACTCTTCGTGCAAGTGACGACGTCGACCAAACAGATCCACCACGTAACCGTGGCGTTCACCGAAAACTTCGATGTCTGTCAACCAACTATAGGCATGCTTGAACTCTTGCAAGAACTTGGCAGACAGTTCTTCCGCTTCCGATACCGAGCACTTGAGGCGTTGAGCCAAGGCTGGGGCGCCTTGGCCGAAGATGGCCCCAAAGCCGATCCCCTTGGCAGCCTGACGTTGCATGCTGTCTACGTCAGCAAGTGAGCACTTGAACATGATCGAAGCCACCTTACGGTGGATATCACACTCCAGCTCAACCTTTTTCTTCATCTCCGGCGTAGGATGTGCTCGGTAGTCCAGCTGGGCTTCTTTCATCTGCTCGAAGAGCTTGATGAATTGGGTATCGTCAGAAATAGCAGCCCACACCCGGACTTCGGCTTGCTTGACGTCTACCTCGCACACCAGGCTACCTGGAGGTGCAGAGATAAGCGATTTGATCGCTTTTTCATTTTTGGACTTGCCACCAGGTAGCTGTTGTGTATTGGGATTCTTCGATGCGACTCGAGTAGTCACCGTTCTGGTGAACTGCAGCTGCGGCCGTATGCGACCATCCTGCATGTCGGGGTCATTCGCCAGAAAGTCAAGTAGATTCTTCACATAACTTGTAGATAGTTTTCTAAGCTTGACATATTCTCCAACCATGTCGACTGCTTCTACTCCTTGGTGTTCAGAGTAGAAAGCCTTGTCAATGGATGGGATCCCTTTGGGGTACTTGTCAGTCTTTTCGTTTCCGTAGCCAACGGGCTTAAGACCAAGCTCATCGAAAAACAAAGACAAGAGGTGATCCTTCTTGGTCATGGAAAAGAGCCAAGGCGTTCGCTTGAACAGCGGGCGCATCCCCTTGGTTCGACTGTCCTGACCGTTGATCCTCTTGTTGGCTGCCTTGACCTCAGGTAGTGCATACAGCTGCCCTTGAACTTCAGCCATCCTAGACAGGATCGGGCTGCTTTCCGACTGTAGACTGATCAACGTATCCTGATCAATGTACAGACCATTGCGCTCCATGACAGGCACTGCTCGAGCCACTCGACCGTACCAACGGGTGGCGAACCGAATCAGGTTCTCCTTGTAGTCCCCCGCCATTTCCAGAAGCTTATCGATCAACCTGTAGGTGACATAAGCATCCATGCCACCATAGCGAGCTGTGAAATCCAAGCTTGCCGTGTCTAGCTTGCCTTGCCTTCTTTCTAGCATTTCTTGAGTGTAGTGGGTAAATCCCAACAACTCTAAGGCCAGGCCCTTGAGGGAGTAACCACCCGAAGGCCCTTGGGCTCGGTTCTCATCAAGCAGATACATCGCAAACAGGGCACACAAGATCTTAGGTCCAGGCTCATAGAACTCAAGGAACCGCTGCAGGATCCCAACGTCGAACTGGGCATTGAAAGGGACAATGTAGTCGTAGGTAGACTCTTTGGTGGTGAAGATCTCTCGCAGACCTTCTTTGATGTGCTGAATCTCGTGTGGTAGAAATGGCGTCTCGGGATGCTGGTAGGGCACCACCCACCCGGTGTGATCGTCCCACGCGAATTGAACAGTTAGGAGTTTGTTGGGCCCGACTCTATTCAAGCTAGTGGTTTCTGTGTCAAAAGCTACCTTGTCACCGGGGCCCAGCTCGTGGATGATGTGGTTCTTGAGCCAATCGAACTGCTCAATCGTCTTGACAATCTTGTAATCACCTAACCTGCCCAGCTTGTTCTCAATCCCCAGGGCTGCTTCAAGGGCACGCTTTACGTCAGCCATAGCCAGATGTGAAGTGCCCTTCGATCGGTGGTCGTAAGTAGTGAACCATTGAATGTTTCGAGCAAGCTTGGACTGGGCTCGGGCAGCCGATACAGATCCTTTACTCCACAGTAGGTCTTGCTTGTCTGGGTTTAGCATCTGCAAGGCTGCGTTGCCCATGAGCACAATGATTCGGGGCTTAAGTTGCTTGATGTCTGCTCGAACGTACGCCGTACAGAGATTCAACTCTGCCTTGGTAAGCTTGCGCACCTTACCTTCTTCGTCAATGGGAGGACACCTCACCACATTGGAAAAGGCAAAGGTCAGCTTACCCCTACTGATTCTTGATATCTCACGTCTGAACACATTTCCCGATTTGCCTGCGAACGGTAGGTCATAACGATAGTCGATCTTGCTAGGGTGTTCGCCCACGAACAGCACATCGACTGTGCCCTTCTCTTGTGCTTCCGTACTAGGAAACACCACCTCAGTGGGCACATAAGGATTGCTGGTTTGGCAATGTAGGGGACAGTTTTCGCAGCGTGACGGCTTATGAGAGAGCGTGAAATTCGGCATATTATTCCAGTTCTTCTTGTTTGAAGACTTCGGCACAACTCATGGAATCATAAGTACCAGATTCAGTGTCTGCCTTGTACATGAGGCCAGCCGACAAGCCTCCGGTAGCAGCCGACGCCCCACCAGGGACGTACTTCCAATCGCTCTTTACAGCAGATGCAGCAAGACCAAGCACACCTGCTGCCCCTGCTGTCATCTTGGCCCAGAAACCGTAGCTGGACTGTCTGTCCTTGGCAGCGAAACATGCTGCTAACCGACAGCTGGTCTCATCTCGAGCGATCTTGCAATCATGAGCACAGGTATCTGCATCGAAGCATAGAACCGCTTTGGGAACTTCAGGATTGGTTTGGCTTGGGCATCCCGAACATAGGATGGGTAGAACTAGAAGTGCTAGTTTTGGCGTTTGCACCATTCCTCCACAGATTCCCAATTATCTGGGTTCGACCATTCGATACGCAAGTCGCCACCGAACTGGACTTGGATGTACCGATCATCCATGACGTAGCATCGAAACCACGCCTTGATGGTGCGGTTGTCCTTCTTCTGGAGAAGCTCTCCTTTGCGAAACTTTCGCATCAGTCCTCCTTGGAATTGCCACCGAAGGGTAAGTCAGATTCATCCGTAGGTCGAGGATTGAAGGACATACGGATCTTATTAACATCATTACTCTTAGGCCAAATGGCCTCACCTGGCATTGTCTCTTCCTTCGGGGCGTGACCATAAACTGCTTCCCCCTTGAGTACAGCCAAGACATGACTACCAAGCATGTCTGCTACCTTGCACTCCACTGCGTAGTGATCGGCCAACAGTACGCAGTTGGGATGAGCGCCATACATCCTCATGCGATGCCAATCGATACAAGGGTCCTGGATACCCAACCACTTGATCCCGAGGTCATCGGCAGTCTTACCACACGACAGCTCCTTGATGCGAAAATTCAATCCACTGCGTTGGTTGGGGACTGCCACAATGTAGACGGCTCGTCCTTGTCGAGCCAAACGGATCGCTTCGTTCAACATTGTTGTGGTTTTACCGCGCATCGAGTGTACTCCTTTCATTCATTGTCAGGATCAGGGTTGTCTTCCAACCACCGAACAATGATATCTCCGTGACAGGGTCGTGGCTTACAAAAGCAGCCTAACACCATGCCCCGAAGAGCCTGGATGCGCCTTCTAAATTGGTCATCCTTAGCTATTCTGTCAAGGAAGTAAATTTCAAAGCAAGGCAAAGTGTTCCCCGCCTTGGTGTGGGTCTTACCACATACCGAGCACTTCTTGCCTAGGACGATCGGGTTGCCGAAGTACCCATGGTGCCCTCGACCAGCGCGACCAATGTACACGTCGTAGGGGTCTTGCCTGAGGTTGACTACGATCGCCATGGACCTACAACAGTTGCGCCTTGACGGAATCAGACAACTCAGACCCCTCGATGGCGTCTACAAACACGTTTCGATGCTGCCCTGCCAAGGCAACGCGAAGTGCAGGTACTGCAGGACGTCCGATGCCGGTGAGCAAGTCTGCCAAAGTCTCGAGCACTCGGTAGTCCTTGGAGGTACTGTACAATTCCATACCAAGGCAGAGCAAGTCACAAGGCGATTCCTGGGCCAGCCTGAGAAGTTGGATGTTGTAAGCTGTACCTTTCGCCTTGGACAGGTAAGTCAACTGCTCTCGAATGGCTTGGTACTTGCCCAAGTGATCGACAACCTTTCCGTCTGCATCGATTGTTGGAATCTGCCCACTGGAACTGCACGCTCTGACATGTTCCATGAACTCAATAATTACAAATTGTAGTTCTGACGGTGGGTACTCCCGAATGACCATCGACACAACTTCTTCGATGTCAGTCAATTCTGTGGAGATGACCATCCGGTTGATCCCAATAGCGAAGTGCCTAGTCCGGTCCTCCATACAGAAGGTAAGAGTTACGTCATGAAACTTCCTAGCGTCTTTCGTCCACATTGGATCACACCTGGTAAGGCTTGTAGATGGAGTCTAGAACGGCCAGATCGTACTTCGTGATCTGGCCCTTGTTAGCTCCCAAGTTCATGAGCGCAGGGTACTTCGGCTTGATGTGCTCCATACCCAGAAGGTGACCTAACTCGTGAAGAAGCACCGTGGTGTGGTACTCCTCGGTTTGGTCTTCATCTTCTTCATCGACGATAACGATCACGTTGCCCACACAGTAGCCGCCTGCCACCATACTGTACTGGGTCAACAGACGCACCAACGCAGGGTCATCTTTCTTCATGACCCAGATCGAAGGGTGCCCGTCTCGAGCTGTGTCTAGGTCGAAGCGTTGCTTGGCTTCGAAGATCTGGCAGCCGAAAATGATCCTCTTGTCGGTAGCCTTGTACCAAATGTTGATTGCATCCTGCAATCGGTCATTCCAATATTCATCGAACCCATGGCAGTGGAGCATGCAGGGGAAGATCAGGGGATGTCTCTCCAAAGGGTACTCCAAGATCTCGTCGACGTTGATTGGTTTTGGCTCGTAAAGGAATTGAAGGTAGATCAGCATAGCGACGATTCCCACCGTCATTACGCCTAAGCTGATAAGGAACACAGTCTGACCAGCGAAGAACCAGGTAGCAGCTAGGGCCAAAACGGTTGCTATGGCCCCTACCACGGTTGCGATGTCTTTTTGGCGATCTGTCATCTTTACCTCTCCCTGGCTACTTCACGATTGGATTACGTAGATCCTTTACCGGTTGAGGTTGCTTTTCACTTCCTTGTCGTGGAAGACTGAGGCAACAGATTCGTCCTCGGTCTCCAAGTCGATCTTGAGGAGTTTGTCAAGAGGTTCAGTGATCTCAGGCGTCCAGTAGATCTCACCACACGTGCTGCAGGATGGCAGATGAATGTCGCGATTGATGCTGACCTCTACTCCTGGTTGAATGATCCTGGTTCGGGGCTTCATCCCATCCATGTACATCCACAGACTCACATTGCCACCACACTGGCAAGGAATTGATTGGAACTTGCTTTGAGCATCCTTGAGTTGCTCGAGCAAGCGATCTCTTTCCGTGTAGGTGCAGAAGTCCAACAAAAAGCACAGGGACATAGCCGTCAGGTGGATGGCTTCATGTTTGAAAGCATCGAGACCTGTATCCCTGCGTTTGATCGCGTCCCACAAACCATCTAGCTCTTCCTTGATGGAAGCGTAACCTTCGTGGGTTGAGTTGAATTGACCGAATCTGGTCGTCGTACTCTCGACTTCCTTCTGTACCATTCTTAGAGCGTCTTTGATATCCATAAGGCTCCTTTACCAAAGTACTGCTATTTGTCGATATCGAAGTCTTCCGGGGCGCTGGGCTTGTTCAACCAGAGGGAATCTTCCAGGATCCGTTGCATGGAAAAGTGAACCTGGTTCAAGACTTCTCGCTTCTCGTCTTCAGTGAACAGGTGAGGTACGGGACCCTCGACCACGGATCCAGAACCAGCATACTCCGGGTACTGACAGAACCCCAACAGCTTGGAGTTGTGGATGGTCTGACTCGACTCACGCACCATGTCACGCTCGTTCCCACCAATGGTGGTGAACACGCCTCCCCTACTGGGCTTGTATTCCACAACTCGGTTTACGTGTCGCCACCAGCTAGTGGAAGGGTCACCAGGCTTGGATCGATCGTAGATGGCAAGATCCCCACACTTAGGTACCCAGTGACCACTACGTACATCCTCGATAGGCCGCCACACGAACATCTCGCCATTAGATGCCAAAGCGTCGGCAACTACCTCGACGACACCACAATATATCCCATGCGGTTGTAATTCCTCAGGACGTAACACATGGTCGCTTCTGCGACGATCTATAGGCGCCGAAACAAATGCAGAACACCAGTTACTTGCTGTCAATCCCAGAGAAGCGCTGGGATCCTCTCCTCTACGATAGCAAGCGAGAAGCCAGTCCTTGATCAAAGGACCTGTGTTTGAGCCTGGAGGTTGCTCGCTGACTCCTTCAAAACGATACGCAAATTCTACACACCTCTCACCGAGACTTCTCATATTATCATCCTTCGTTGAATCTTACCTTTGATCGAAACTGGCCTCTTCTAGTCGTTGGATGGCTGCCAACAGCTGTCGGGCGGCGCGAGCCAGATCGCGGGCATCCGTCCACAACGGGTCTTTCACAGTACCGTCCTGGCTACAGCTGTTCTGAGTCTTGCCTACCATGTGCTCGAGCGTTTCGAGGTCATCCTTGTTGAAATCCACCCGAATGGCAGCAGCTGTCCGAAGCAAGCGAGCCTTGTCTGTGATCATCACACGTCCCATACAGAAGGAGGCTCGGACGTGTCTCGTGGTGATGGGGGAGGACCTGGAATAGTCTCGTCGACGGGTTCGAAGGACATGAACATAGGCTCACCTGCTTTGGCAGCTTCTTCCGCCGACTCTAGATCGAACAACGTCTCTTGAAGGCTACCAATCGTACGATGCATTCCATCCACACCGTCTTGATTTTGCAACCTTTTGATTTCTTCAAGAGTCTTCTGGATGCCGATGCGCAAAAAGGCGATGAAGTCTTGTCTTGTCTTGGCTCCGATGTGCTCTGCACCCTACTTCTTGACGAACAATGGAATCTTTGAGTAAGGTGTCATGAGGTTCTCCCTGTTGATGTCTTGATCTTAAAATGGATCATGTCGTGATCTTATAGGGTACCACGCTACCATTGGGGTGCATCTTACTGTAGTACCTAAGCTAAGGTCTCCTTTCAGCCCGTCAAGGGTCACCATCAAATACCCGTCAAGTACATCAAACGTTGCATCTACTCTATTGTTTTGACCATACCTAGCACTACATACGGCCTAGACTAGAAAACTTGGAACAAATCCAAACCAGCAGAAAACATGCTGGATTGTGATCAAGGTTTTCTCCGACTCCCTTAAGGGATTTTTGAAGATCGACGAGGGCTGCTTGGAAAGTCTGGACCCTTAGAAATCCTGAAATAGGTGGATCTAGACGGCCACGCTATCAGGGTCGATCAATTGATAGTTACCGGGGATTAGGTACTTCAATTTGGAGCTGACGTACAGATGACACAGGTTGCCGTTCTCGGATGTACAAACCGAGAAGGACCCATCTAAATGGTGGAAGGTCAGGTACGTGGATCCGTCGTTGACCTCACACAGAACTCTGCTTTCTCTTGGGATCTGGTGGAGGTATACGAAAGGTTTGGGACTGGGAGGTGCAGGGTCTCGATAGGGACTCATGGTTGTTCTTTACGTCGTGGTTTTATAAGGTGCCACGCTACCATTGGGTTACTAGCTCGAAATGCATCTTACTGTAGTACCTAAGCTAAGGGATCTTGTCGAACACGTCGGGCAAAGTCTCAACAGTGGCAGGCTTGAATCGAGACATCGTCAAATGACCTCCGATGAGCACAAGCGCAGCAACATCACGTTGGCTGCTTCTGGATTGTTGTCGATCAAGGTGGCGTTACGGCCATGATTGGCTGCAGCTGCCCCCAAAGTGCCCGATCCTGCGAAAGGATCAAGGAGCATGTCCCCTGGGTTGGAGTGGACCTTCACGAAACGATCGATGAGCCCTCGAGGCTTCTGGGTTGGATAACCTACGCGCTCTTTGCCTTGTGTAGGAACTATAGTTTGCCAGTGAACATCTGTGGGTGTCTTGCCTCGAGCGGCTTTCTCCGCACCCACCAATGACGGAGCCATGTAAGAGATCCGATCAATCTCGTCAAAGTTGAACGTGTAGTTGCTGGGATTCTTGACGTACCACAAGATGTTGTCGTGCTTGCACGGCCACTTGTTCTTGGGTCGGCCTCCGTAGTCGTAGGCCCAGATGACTTCATTGACGAAGCATTGCCGGCCGAAGATCTCGTCAAGCATCACCTTGACGTAGTGAACCTCTCGATAATCCAGGTGCAAGAGCAGGGATCCAGTAGGCTTGAGCACCCTGTAAATCTCCTCCAAACGTGGACGCAGGAACCCCAGGTAGTCTTCGAAGTTGTCTCCATAGGACCTACCATGAATGTGCTGGGTCTTACCGGTATTGAAAGGCGGGTCTGTGTAGCACAAGTCTACGCGTTCGTCAGCTAGCCCTTTGAGAGCCAACAAGTTATCGTCACAGATGACAGTGATATCTGAGCTAGGCAGCTCGATAAGCTGCTGCTCTCCTGGGAGTAAGCCTAGCATGATCGTCAGTAACCTCGATCGATGGTCTGTGACCAGTCATGGGTTATGATCACCGCTGGTCCATCCTGGCGTTCGATATTGGTCAGACGTGGAGGCAAGAAGCCGTAAAAGTCTTCTCCCTGCTTCTCTGGCATGAGCACCTTCGACCTTTTTGGCATTTCTTGCAAAAGTTTGATTAGTTCTTCAACTGTCATGGTACTCGGGGTAGGGACCGAACCTACGCCGACCAGGACTGTGAACGATTTTAGGGGTGCACTCCCTTCCATCCTTCTGTTTCCTAACTGATGTTAACCTCAGTTATTCTGCATGCATTCGCAGCTACCCTGATCACTGACCCACCCTATCAGGGCGGCGCTCTAACCAATCTGAGCTACCCGAGTGTGAGTTCCTTGATTCTTTGTGTTTGCCATTCCATGGCTTCCAACGCGTTATCTGCCGTCAGTTCTCCGAAGCGCTCTTCACGCTCGAGGATCGCTTGCTCGCAGGCTTTCCGGTGAGAGATACGCTCAGCTGCCTGCTCAGCGGTATCTGGCTTGGGGCAAACTAGATCGAAGTGCCTCTTACTGTAGTACCTGCGTGCCATGAACTATAAGCTAAGGTCTCCTTTCGGTTTGTCAAGATGTGGACTTGTGAAAAGCCTTTACCAGGGTCAGGATCTGTCTGACCTTGTCCAAGTCGAATTGATCGTTGTCGTCTCGAGCACCGGTCTCCAGGTCGATCCAAGTGTGGGGGTTGTCTATGTCGATCTCTTCCAAGACATGTACAATGTTGGTCTCATTGATCCCGCCAGCGTAGCCCATACGGGCACCTGTTGGAATGTTAGGCCAATTAGCTGGAGAAATACCCAAACCACCCGACACATCGTACAGGATCGACGCTCCGATCTGCTCAGCATCCGTTGCCACCTTGTACAAGTCTCTCAAATTTCGACATTGCAAGATGAAGCCTTCCCTGCCAATGAATACCAATCCGTGGTACTTTCCAGGAACGTACCCGTTGATCTGTACGCGCTCGAAGTCTGGCATCATGACCCACTGGTCTTGACCCAGTAGCGTTTCTCTAGCCGAGCTACCGCACAAGTGTAGGGCAAGGTGGGGAAGGCGAGGAGTACGCAAGCTGGTGATCCACTTGTGGGTGGGGTAGCGAGGCGTACCTCGGCGCTTTTCAGATACCAAGATCCCCCACTCAACGAAGGGGAAGTCTTGGCTGATCTTGATGAGGTCTTCAGGATTGACGGAGTCATCCGCTCCGGTGATGGTTACTCGCAGCATGGTACGATGTCTTTACTGGACTGGTTGCATTCGAGGCAGCAACATTTGATGCCGTTCGCCTTGAGGTTACGTACCCGACGTTGGTGGTCTTTTGGGTTGAACCTGATGGTGATTTTGTCGTTGGATGGATGGCAGCGAAGCCACATTTGGAATGGGCAACGTTTGGTGTTATCATTGGTATTGGTAGGGGCAGTCATGCTCCCCCTTTACCAAGAATCAGTCGTAGCGGACGTGACGGAAGCCTTCAGGTGCCGGACGATCGGCGTGGACCCGAGCGACGGCAGCAAGGCGGGCAGCCTGCTCTTCGCGTGCTTTGAGCTGGACCTGCTCTTCGGTGCGGTTCCGGCAGTAGCTAGCGTTAAGGTGCCTGCGGTACACGTCACGAGCCGAGTACCTGTCCAGGCAATCAGACTTGGCAGCTGTCATGTCATGGTCGCTATAGTGGTTGACTGTGACATGGCCGTCCTCTCGCATGAGGAAAGAGACGTGATTCATAGCCTTGGCGCCTCGCTTGACAGGTCGTGAAAGCACGAACAGGTCACCAGGTTGAGCTTCGGGCTTTTCCCCAACGTTGTCGTCCTCAGGATGAGGAACGCCGTTGCCGTGGTAGGGACATCGGTGCCAGGTGTCGACTTGAGAAAGCGCCCAACCTCTACCTTGGCATCCGCACTTGGAAGCTTCGGGGTGTGCCCAGTAGGCCTGAGAGAAGTTCATGTAGTATTGGGTCAGTTCGCTCATGGGGTTCTCCTTGTCACCTTCAAAGTAAGGCTCCTTCTAGATGAAGCAAGGGCTGAACGAACTTTTATTTGGAGATGTAGCTACTTTTTGGTTTTGTACTCCAGATGAAGAGCTTTGAGCTGTTCCTCATCACCTGAATTCAAAGCCTCCATGATTGTTTCCATTTCCTCTGTAGGCCGAGGAGACTTGGGCTTGACTCGACGCTTTTTTGCCCTTGCCACTTCGGCCTCCCAATTAGCAGCCCCAAGTTCTTCCAACACCTTGTAGAGATTGGAATAAACTGCGTCTGCTCCGGACCAATCAGGTACTTCGGCATTTTTCGATTGTCCAGACTCGTCGGCCAAGATCCGCTTCGCTAGATTCAGGATCTTGCCAGCGATCTTCTTCTTGGATGCGCTCGATAGCTTGGAATGGGTCAACTTCGGCTCCACGTCTTTCGCAGTCTTGTTGATGAACTTGGAAACATATTCGGCCACCTTAGCTGGAGGGCCCGACTTGCCGCGCATCTTGACGGGCAAACTCGACATGAGCTGCTTGGTTTTGACCTTGTCTGCAGGGTCCGACGGGAAGTCTACAGAGATCAGGAGCCGATTGTTCATGGCTTCGGCTCCTTGGTGCGGAAGCTCCTTCGGCAGGTTGATCAGAGTACAGTGGACTGCAGTGGTACCGAAACTGGAATCAACCTCGCAGAAGAAATGCCGATCACCAACATTGACCAGCTTGTCCATCGCAGCCTTGAACTCTTCAGCGGACATGGGCGCCGCAGCTTGCCTTTTCATTTTGCCATCCTCGAGAGTGTGGATTTCTACACTAGAAACTACTTGTTTGCTTCGGAGGCTTACTTCTCCGCTGCCTCATCAGCGTTCATTCTAGCTAGAGCTTCAACGGCCCAGTCCATTCCAGCTGCGGCTTGTAATTCGTACAATCTTCTGGTTTGTTTTCGTATCTGCTCAGTCATTTTTCGCTGCCGTTCATCGTACTCTGCTTCTGTGCAGGCAGACCAATGCATGTGCATCTCCACAGCATCGATCGTAAGTTTGGCTCCGCACTCGGGACACTCCAAGCAGGATCCTTCTCCCATCTCAAAGTAGTCGTCCTCATGCCAAGTGTGCTCGCATTCTGGGCATTCAATCTCAGGGGCTTCTGTCATTTCAGACTATCCTTGCTGGCAATGTTGGCGTTTATGATGGCTTCGGCTACGATGTGCTCAGCTGCCTCGAGCATACCAATACCAGTCGACCATCCAGGGTTGGCATTGATCGAACACCAGTCCTGCAGCTTTTCCTGTTGGTGGTCGGTCAGCTCACCGCTGTAAAACACGCCTACCATCCAAAGGTATTCGCAGGCCTGCCCGCTAATAGCCTCAAGGGCTTCTCGAAGAGGCGAATTGACTCGAAGACGATGTCGTGATCTCATAGGGTGCCACGCTACTATTGTAATTTTTCAACACCACTTGATGACGAACCTAAACATAGTCAGTCTTCATCGACAGACGCAGCAGCATCGTTGATGATGTCCGCACACTCAGATCTAGCTGCCTCGCGCATCTCTGCTGTATCTCCGTAGAGAGCATTCTCACAGGAGTTGACGGTCTCCTGATCTCCTGCTTCGGCTGCTTCTTGCTTCAGTTGGATGATTTGTTCATATGTGGGGATCATGATGTTCATTGTGTGTTCCTTGTGTATCAAAGCTTGTGCAGAGTACAGCTAACAGGATCCGCTTTACGCACGGCAATTCGTGCCAGCGTCTCGACTTGGTCGTTTGTTTTGACTTTACGGACATTTCCGTTTTTCGAAATGCTCTCGATTCCGAAAACAGATACGGCTGTTTCAGTACGGCACACGTTGACCTCATACTTGCCCCCGCGAGATCCAATGACCTCAACCGTGTACCACGTGACGGTTCCAAGACGGCTCTTTTCAGATTTGATGATGGTGGCAGTGTAGGGTGCGGGGTTCATCGTGTGCTCCTTGTGTCTTCCAGTCATCTCACAAGGTGTGTCCGCAAATAGAAGAGTCAAGGTCAGACAACCAAAAACTTTTGGTTTATCTGAGAACGAACCACTGCGATCTACCGTGAAGGCACGTGGCTTCTGTGAATGGATCATCCAACGGGTGGCAGGTAGGAAAGTCGATGCCTTCACTGTGGCTCACCACGGCGAGTTTAGGAAGACCCAAGGAGTAGCTTCCGTAGACTAAGACACGCTTGTCTTTGAGGCGTTGAATACACCTTGCTGCACTGCGTCGAGATTCGAAGACCTGCGCTGCGTACCAGCTGTGCGTGAATACAGCGAAGGTAGGCCCCTGTAGCTCGCCCCATTCACAATCGAATCCATACGCTGAGTAGTACCGAGGCTGTCTGTAAGTGGATCTGAAGTACATGTTATCGTCTGTGACGATCACAGAGGGATCGTAGGCTCGCGATACTGTCATGGCAAGACTACGAAAACGGTCAGGAAGTTGTCTTCAATGTCAGGCTCATCGAGAGGTTCGCACATCTCACACACTTGCTCGAATTGCCGCTCTTTCGCAACATCCAGATCATCTTCAAATAAGACGTGCCCGTTGCCACAAGTGACGTTGCCTCGAAGCTTGAGGTGCCCTCCCCTTTGCAGCTCTTGTAGAAGTTGCAAGGTAGCCAACCCTTGTTGATCCTGTCGAAATTCTGTATCCTTGAACTGATCTTCCACTTCTTTCAAGGTATACAATTTCCGATCCGGGTTGCGTTTGAGCCACTTCAAGATCCTAGTGCGTTGCCTGTCCAACTCTTTGATCGGAACACTGTTTTCCCACGTCTTCTCTTGTAGAGCCCTCACGCTTTCTGGAAGGGGAGGTTCAGATTGACAAGCAGGACACACAGCGAGGTGTCGTTGGCGAGCTGCTTCATGCTGGACAGCACATAACCGTTCTTCCAAGTGCTCACAGTACCGAGCCAACCACCCGTTGGTGTAAGTCACGTCTTCGTTAGGGTGGTTCTTGATCTGATCCTCCACATCGCGAATCGCTCGCTCTGCCTCTCCGATAGGTGTACCATCACGGAGTAGCGTATACAAGAAACTTGCCAATATGTTGTGTGCTGGCAAGGTCACGTTACCGGAGGCTTTTCGAAGCTTGCGATTTCGCTCACAATCGGATGCCTTGGGTAAGGTTGGTGCTTCTGACAGAGTGGCACGACGAGCGTTCATGTCGGGTTCTCCTAGGTCAGTTCAGATCTCCAGAGGGTGGCATTTGCTGTTTTCTCTCTTTTTGGGCTTTCTGAGCAAGGTCGGCTACTGCATCGATCACTTCCTTAATCGAATAAGATCTTCGAAGGATTATCTGCAAAACGATCTCCCGTACGGTTTCGTCTTCGATGGACTTCGCCACATCCAACATTGCCGAGTCTTGAGCCTGCATCAGATCGTGGAATTTCTTGAGCGTAGCGACATCCATACGTTTAGCCTTTCATCCATTCCTGGGTTTCTGGGTTGGTCGATAAGGACCACCGTTTGTGGCACTTCACACAACGAAAGGTTCGTATGCCGTCGTCGTACCTATCTTCACGACGCATGGTGTAACCACACGCACAGATAGCCAAACAGCCAGCAAGAGTAGGCGTGCTCCTAGTGGGGAAGCTCGAGATGACGTCCACCTCTTGCTGCTTCCCCGTTGAAGAAACTACCCCCTGTTCTTCCAAGGCATTCTTGGTGGCCCTAGTTCGACGTAGAAGAACAGCTGCAGCAATACTCCGAAGGTGGGGATCCTCGATAGCCTTCATGGCTTCGATAGCTTCCTTGTCTTGCTGCTCCAAGAGCTTTTTCAGTTGGTCCACGCCCCTCCTCCTTTACCAAGATCAGCTGAGCCAGGTTCTCCGCATCTGTCAAGATCTATTTTGACATCGCTCGCTGACCTCTCGGATACGCTGTCGTACCTTGTCGAGATTCGTTCCATCGTAACGAACCACTTGTGGGTGGTCGACGTCTTCGTTCCATGGCTGAGCCACACAAATTACAAGACCACGGGGTCTTGCTTCCAACCAAGCCTCGAAGTACTCCGGCCAGTCGTCAACCAGAATGGCTCCGTACATCAACGACTTGTCTTGAGTGATGGTGATCGAGGCATCAGGAAGATTCTCCTGTACCCATTCAACCTTCTCCGTCCAGGCAGACGTAGTCGTTGACGGTCCCTTGGTCAAGACATGGATATCGAAGCCTTTACGTTCCATCTCCCTGACGATCTGAAATCCAAGCTCGATACGGGGAAGATTCCTCCAGAAACCTGGCTGCTTTTTGATCAGACTCTTACGTGCCTTGATTGTTCGAGCTACCCGTTCAGCAATGGCAGGTACCGCCTGTTGAAGGGAATTTCCTGCCTCTTCAAACGGAGACTTCAACTCTTCTAGTTTCAGCGACATCGACAAGTTAAAGTCTGCCACGGTTCCGTCGAGGTCAAGCAAGGCCACCTTGTTTGGTTCTCTTGGATTCACTTCTCCTTCTTCTCCTTCTTCTCGATCACGACGGAAGGCTTGGCATTGCCAGCGCGACGTACGATGCCCTTCTCGTAGTCGATCTCCACAGCGTAGGGATAGGCTGTTACCTTTCCCTCGATGTAGACAGGTACCTCTTCCCCATCGACAACACAGCGCACCCACGTGGCGATCGAGTTCTTGGAGGCGAACACTCCATTGGGCTCTGGTTGCTCCACCGCTCCCTCGAGCATGTAGTGCGCAGCGTTGCTTCCAACCCACTTATGAGACAGCTGCAAAGGGTTGGTGAGCGACGTATCGTAGGGAATCGGGTAACCGATGCTTGGGCATTCTCCCTCGATCTTGGACGTGTCACCTCGCCACACTGTATGGGTTGCCACCCGTTCGTTTCGAGCCGTGTAGAGCTGGATCACGATATCCCGCTCCAAGGAAAAATCCAACTTGGGGATTGGTTGTGCGGTTTGGTACTGCATCTGTTGCTGGCGAACTGACTCTTGGTCCCTGGCTTCTGGACTGTTCTCATTTGCGTAGTCGTGACAAGAAGCCACAGCAAACATTGCAATGGCAGCTCCGGTGACACTGAACACGTTTCTGGTGAGGTTTTTCATAATTTTCTTTCTTGTAATTGTTCCGTTGAACTCTCGAATGTAGTTCCTTTACAGGTTCCACCTACCAGGGTACATGTCGGTTGTACCGTCTAGTTCTTTGATCTTGAACAGAAGGTTGTAGATCTCGTCGGCAGCTTCCAGGGCCTTTTCTTTGGCTTGATCAATGTCGTCAGCTTTACCAGAAGCCACAGCGTCTGGTCGATCGTTGGGCATGACAACCCAACCAGAGGGCCATGCTGATAGTCGGAAGTACAAGTAGTCTCGCCACTGCTCGGTTCGATTGTGAGGATGCCAGTCTTGGTTTGGGCAGCAAGGCATGGCCTACTCTCCGGACTTTCGCAGACGTGCGCTTTCTCGAGCGTGCCGCTTGACGAGCACCTTGCGCTGGGCTTCCAAAGAGCGTTGCAGCTCGGTATTGCCGGACTGGTTGGCCTTGGTGATCTCGGTGTCGAGGCGAGCAATGTCTTGCTCCAAGATGATCATGGCCTCCTTGCGAGCTTCTTGGTATTGGGCAGATCGTTCGTTGATCTCCCGCTCGTGACTAACCGAGCATTCCCGCATGTAGAATGCCGTCACCATAAGCAGAATGAATGCTCCAGGTACGGCCACAAGCATGACCCCTGCGTTGAAGATCGTGGATTTGCTGTTGTCCATCAAGTTGTTTCTTTCCAGGCTTTGCAACCATTCTTGCAGGTAAAGGTACCGTCAGGGTTGTGAGTAGCCGTACGCTGCGTTACGGTCCTACCGCATTCTTTACAGATGAAGCCGTACGGTTGGCACCCTACAGGATACGCATAGTCTTCAGACAAGTCGAACAGGGATCTGCACTGGCAGCCGAAGTACTCACGCCAGCACATATTTCGTGCTTTGTCGCACCCACATTCCCCGGTGTTGTGGATCTGTTCATCCTCTGGGGTAGCTCGAGCCTTCCCACACAGAGGACAGGATCCATCGACAGCCTTCGGTATGGTACTTGAAGAGCAGTACGGGTACTGGTCAGGAGGCTCCCAGTCCTGGATCGCACCTACCTTGGTGCCATCGACCATGATGGGAATTCCGTTCACGATCTTGAAGGGTTCTTCATCGAGGGGTCCGTAGTGCTCCTCCACAACTGCAATAGCTTGGTTTCGCTTCTGATCCTCTTCATACAAGGTGCATAGGATGCTATCCGAAGCCTGGGCTGCGTCTCGCAGCTCCATCCATGCTTTCTCTTGATCTGGGTCCAACTTGATGCCCTTGTCGTCGAGAGTCTGCTTGAACTTGTCAAGATGTTCGACCGCTAGGCCTAAACTCTCCACGACGTCTTTGGGATCGTCCTTGTCATGTGCCATAGACTTCTCACAGTTGCTGAACTTCGTTCCACGTAATGTGGGTTGCTCCCCGCTCTTGCAGCTTGATAGCCATCTTGTACAGTTCAGCTGATGTTGACACGTTATCCGTGTTTTTCGTTGCTTCTAGTACTTTCTCGATTGGTGCTTGTTGTGCTTTTGCACGAAAACCAAGCACTTTCAAGAACTCGTGAGCGAACAAGCTAGTCAGCTCTACGTACTCGCTGGGATGAGGTAAACGAATGATACGAGGGTGTGCCATATCATAGTCATCCGTCCACACATCATTTACATTGATTCCACCAAATCTTACCATTACTTTCCTCTCACGACTTTGAGCTGCCGCTAAGGGCGGCCCTAAACTTATTCTCTAGAGAGTCAACGAATTGAACTTCGTCCGCATGCTCTTCTTCGTCCGCATCCAACACCTCTTGGATGGTCGGCATCAACCTTCGATAAGCACCTAAGAAGGCCAACGCATGCTTGACCGCAGCTCGAAGCTCCTTGTTCTCGTCAAGGATAGCCTTAACGTCTGTCAGCAGCTGATCTGCTCGGTCTTGAACCTCTTGTGTGTCTATGTGCGACATGGTGTTACCTCTTCAGCAGCGACAGAAGTGCCCGTTGTGGGAACGAGGTAGAGTAAATCAACATTTGCTTGACATTTTCGACACCTATAGCTTGCTTGAAGATGACGAAGGCAGGATGTGCGACATCTACCCTACCCTGTAGAACGATCTCCGTTGCGAACTCTTCGAGGTCTTGTGCCTCTTCGTCAGTCAAATCGTCGAACAAATGCTGATCGTTGATACGGTAGCTCATGTTGTGGTCTCCTTGCAGCCGTCGTGATCTTTAAGATAGATCTTGTTTCTGGCATGTCAACTGTCGGTTGCTTGTTTTCTCGCTACCTCGAGCAAGATTCCCAAGACAAGGCCAAGGTTGCCGCAGTCGTGGTGCAAGGTGTACGTGTCGGTTGACACGTCCAGATCCAAGCAAATAGTGTAGACGTCCCTTTCCTTGGCTGGTGTTGGATCGCTACCTGCACCTAGCTGGGTTTGGATGTAGTCGCTGATCGTATCCCCGATCAGGTGAGGCTTGATGTTGGTCTCGGGATCAAAAGTGACGCTGTCGTTCTTGATGTCGTACTGGAACTTGATTCGTAGGGGGCTCATGCAGAGCCTTTACATGCAAAGACAGGATCGATCAATCAGGAACTTCGAAAGTTTCAATGGCCTCTCGGTCGGGCAACCAATGCCAGGTGAAGGTTTGGTTCTTATCCTCGCTAACGTAGGGAACCTTGAAAATGACGTGCGTCCGGTTGCTGTACCCTCCAAGTATCCGCAAGTCGACCTCGCCATGCTTGTTTGCGTCCCTGATCACGATCGCAGGAACAACGGCATACTTGCCGTCTCCTTCTTCGTCCACATGCCTGATGTACCCAACAATATCCCCCATCTTGGGAAGTAAAACTTTCCTCATCTTCTAATTCTCCTTATTGTCAATCTTCTAGGATTGACTTAAACCGACTGCAGTAGTCTGCCTCTTCCATAGAATGACTGGTCTTGGTACAAATCCCTGTCGTGGGGTAGGGTTCTTCCTCTTCCCCTTCTTCGAAGGCTGATGGCATGAGACCACTCGGGTTGGGTATGTCCTCGTTGAAGAACTTGCAGTACTTGCAGATGAAAGCCTGTCGGACCCTAGCATCGATCAACTCTCGAGCATGATCCACCAGCAGACGGCAAAACTCTGGATAGTCCAAGTTTTTCCTGGCGTCAGGCTCAATCTTGTCAAGGCGAATCAGCCAATCAGGGATGTCCATGTCTTTTTCTTTCTTGGAGCAAACGGTCGGCACACTTGAGAGCTGACCAACCCCACAGGAACGTACTGGACGGTAGCATGCCGAACCAGCCTACCTCACCCTCCAGGTCGTAGATCTCTTGCAAGATTTCGTCTCGATCGTCTTGTGCCTTGATCATGTCGAGGATCTTCTTCCATCCGGGATGGTACTCAAACAGATCTGGATCGTTCAACTTGTCCTGGGCTTGCCAGAGTGCGTACTCCCAAACCCAATCTCGATGCTCCACACCTGATCCCATACGTGCCCGCTGGTGAGCCGTACCTACACATTGCGTAGCCATCTGGTGGATGGCTTCTCCGATCGGACGATAGGACTGAGACCATACTACAGTGTTGATATCCCCTGTAACGATCAAGTACCCCCGAGGGGTCAAGGATAACTCTATTGCGTACGCAGAGGACCGTGGCCTACCGATCGTCACCAGCCCATGATTTTCGTTTTGGTCGAAGGTGTAGTTGTCTCGAATCTGATGATTGGCGAATGCCTTGGTAGTCATCAACTCGTGATCGATCAGGTATTCATTCTTTGACTGAGCCTTCATGTTGGATCTTTACGTCGTGATCTTGTAAGGTGCCACGCTACCGTTGTTATTACATTGTCACTTCAAAAACCGACTTGACTTGCCCATGAGGCTCGGTGATGCGATACCACTTCAACCAGAGCAGGGCACCTACCTTGACCTTGGGCAGGTCAAGGTAGGACAGCTCTTCCAGCTCGATGATCTCTGTAGTAGGTTCTTCATCTAGGGAATCGTACACCTTGACAATAAGGTGGTCTTCGTGGATCTCATGTACGACTCCCATAGAGATCTGGAGAAGCTCTACTTTGGTTTTCGGCATCACATGTCACATGGATCGAAGTTGAAGGATTAACTCTAGAGAATTCAAATCTTTACACAACTGCCTGACCACAAGACGATCACCACGATCTCTCAGATACTGAATGGCAATCTCTGTGTCTTGGATCATGCCAGTGATTTCAGCTTTGGTCAACTTATCACCATTTTCGAACTTTTCCCAATGCTTCTTCATTAGTGCCTCCTGGTATACAGTAAGATGATCATTTAAATTTAAGTGTCAACTATCTAGAATCACTTTTTCGACCAAGACCTCAGAAAGGATAGCGTGAACCGCTGACCTTGGGTCTGACTCGCGATGGACTTGACGTGGACATAGGCTGCGTTGATCACCTGTAGAGCAGCCACTGCTTTGGGTTGGGAGCACTTTGCCAAGGTGGATCGTGCTTCGACCACCTTACCATCAGGTAAGTGCAACATGATCTGTCCTTGACGGATCGATAGCGACAAGAACTCCCCAGCCGACTCTGCGACGTGACAAGGAGACTTGACCATCCCAGTCATAGCAGGACGGCCGGCAGCTACATTCACTGCAGCCTTCTGTACGTACTTGCGTTGGGTAGCCTTCCAACCAGGAGAAGCATTTTGAATGGATCGACGACAACATCCCATGCTAGAAACTCGGTCAGTAATCAATGCAGGAAGGTTCCAAGTAGTGGTATGCTTCCTTATCGATCGCTGCGTTGACTTGATTAAGGATCTCTTCTGGAACATTGTTCGAAATGACGACGCACTGCTCTGGCTGCGGCACGAACTCTCGACTTGCTTCTGCAGTGGCAATGTCAACGATGCGGTAGATCGGACCCCACCAGGAGATGGCATAGCCTTCTACTGAATCAAACCACGACAGATCTCCAATGGAATCCTGGTTCCTTAGCATTTCATGCATCAAATCAAGTGCCTCTTGAGACACACCAAGACGCTCTTTGGTGTTGGTGAGCACACACCCCATCCTGGTTCTGCCAGTGGGCCACCAACCTTGCTCTATGCCTTCTTCCGGGTTGATGGGGTAGATCACCAGACTGTCTCGATGTGCGAAAATCTTGACTTTCAGGTTCATAGGTATTCTCCTGTTCTGTCAAGATAGCAGGCCTTGACCGTATGGACGCGTACCGCTCAGGATCGCATTGCCACAAGTGATCCTGCCTTCATCTTCGGCTCGAGATGCTACGAACACAAGCACGTCGAAGCCTACATCCTTGAGGGCCTTCTCGTGATGCTTGTAAGCTGCCGTTGATAGAGCATTGCCTGGAGTCGACAGGCCATTATTCATGGCCGCAGAGGTGACGTGCATCGGGGTGAGCTTGCACATGAAGTGCTTTGGATTGAACAACTTGCTAAGCTCAACAGCGTCAATCTCGTAGTCGTCTGTCACCGCGAAGTTCAAAGCAATCTTTCTACCAACGACAGGGTGTTGGTGAAGTATGCTCAAAAACAAGCTCGAGATGTCCTGCAAAGTATGAGCGTTGCCATTGAACATTTTGTTTCGTTGCTTCTCGCAAGTCGAATTGACTGACACTTGCAAACCTGCATCCCCATTAGCAGCTTGTTTGGCAAACATCCACTCCGAAATAAACTCTTTCAACTTCTTGTTGTACCTTGGCATCATGGTAGACACCACAGGGTGGAACTGGAAATTTTCTTGTAATTCTGAACGTAAATAACGAGAAGCAGCCAACACATGAGGGTTCCAAGTAGGTTCGCCCATTCGAGCGAAATGCAAGTTGATTCTTCCCTTAGTGACCTCAGGGTGCAGCTCCATGCAAGTATGCACTTGGCTGAGCATATCCTCCACCGTAGCGTTCCTGCCTGGACCTACCTTTGGAACGTCACAGAAGGTACAACCCATCGAGCACCCATACTGTGTGCTGATCGTGATGACCCATTTGTCCTCGAGAGGGAGCATGACAGCGTGCTCCACCTGGGCTAAGTCTCTCTGGTAGTCCTTCCCCAAGAAGTCAGCCTTGACGTTGTGTTGCCTGCCGTAGTCTCCCAGACTTAGGCACTCGAGCTTGCCGTACTTGCCTTCCATCACCAAGATGTGGCCGGTTGCTACTCGTAATGCTTCCATGATTTGCGCTTTACTTTCCAGGTTTGGTTTCGGTGTTCTCTAAGTAGAACTTTACATACTTATCCAACATTTCGTCGCTCTCTCGCCACTTCTTTCGCCAGAATTCAACGTCTTCCTTCCAGAACAGGTAGCCTTTGAGGTGCCCACGATTGTATCCTGAAAGGTAAGAACCGAAAGCTGTAATTGCAACTATAAGAAGTGTGATTCCGATTTCAAGTAGATCTTCCATCAATGTACCATCACATGGTAGACGGCCAGCATCGCCAGCAGTAAAGCGACCAACAATAAGACTCCCACGAACAGGAACCCATCACCCTTGTCTTGTTCCGCCATGACTTACCTCATCACACTTTTAGCGTCCATTAGGGAACGAAAGGTCCACCAGGCTACTTTGCTACATAAATTCCAGGTACCCTCGCCTTCGATATTACCTTCCCAACGATAGATTCCTGGAGAACAAGGAGCAGACTTCAACAACGCAGACAAAATGTGGTCCGAACCACCGGAAATTAAGGCAAGCCTTTCAATACCCACTCCTACAAACAGTACCATCACCACACCGTCACTTTGTCGTGATCTTGTAAGGTGCCACGCTACCGTTGTTACCACACCGTCACTCGTATGTCGTCACTGTCGACCAACTCTTGTACGGCCTCTACCTTGGCCTCATCGTAGGGGATGATCAGAACAGACCGCGCTCCTAGTTCATCTCCCCAAGGCAGAGTGATCTTGTTGTAGTGAGACAGGTTTTCCAGCTGCATGCAACCGAATACCTTTGAATTGTTTGTTAACACATCCATCCCATGCACCATTCACTTCTAGCACCCTTGTTGCTAAGTATCGGGTTACCTACAGCTTCAACCTCGCGGACCCAGCAAGCTCCTCCGTAACCGTCGAACACCCAAGACAGAACCACATCATCTCGTACATGGGAGGGATCTTGGATCCAATAAGCGTCAATGAACATCTCCTGGAAGTACTTCTGGTCCATATACTTGTAAGCCATGCCCATGGCGGCGTACTTGTCCAGAGCAACTCCTTGAAAACCTAAGTTTCCACCTTTATCTACGAACAGAACTACATACACCTTCATGGATTACTTCCGATCCAGGTCGACACGGGCCGCTTGCGCACGGAGCAAACTGGAGTCATTGAGAAGCTTGGGGCGTTGCTGGACTTCCAAGTCACGCACCACTCCGTAAGCATCTCGCTTGCCCTGTGCAATAGACCCACACTCCTCACACCAGAACACTTCACCAGACATGTGCTTCCATGTATGTGTGCAATGTTTCGTGCGTCTCTCCCTCAGGTGTTTTTGGTAAGAGGCCTCACGCCCTAACCAGTATTCAGCGGATGTCCCGAACACATCTTCCAAGTTTTGGGCGATCCTCTTGTCGATCTCCTTGGTACCTCTTAGCAGGTCGTAGGTCTCTTCAAGTGATATCTGCAGGGCCTCCGCAAGGTGTGTCTCGTGCAAGTAGTGGTCACTGAGAAGATCCTTGATGGTGCTTCCCGGAGGGGAGACTGAATTAGGCTTGTATCGTGTCAGGGGTCCATCCATGTTGGTCCTTTAGGGGAAGGACCAAAGACGGGATCAGGAAAATCGATCTTTTACGATCGTCGGACGAGCCACTTGAACGGGGCGTTGCGGTGGCCTTGAGATCCTCGAAGGGTAGCTTCAGAGGGGACGGAAATCTTACCACTGGTTCGATCTCGCAAGAAGAATTTGACATCTTCCATTTCCATACCTGTACGTCGGAATGCGAGACGTGCATCAGAAGCAGCCTTACGAGGTGCCCATTGCGATTTGCTGACCCAGCACATGTCAGAGTACTTGTCTTGGGCTCCTGTGGAGATTTGTGTAATGATCGGAGAACGATCCATCCTTCGGTATAGTACTTCTAGATCGTATTGTGTGGTGTCAAACCAACTAACACCAGCTCGATCAATCCCTACAGGTTTGATGTAGATCGCTTCTCGAGTACCGCTGACCATCCGATACAGGGCGATTCCTGATGTCTGAGCAGACGCACACAAGTTCATGGCAGCTGTCGCAGAAGTTGCCCATGTCCAAGCACTTGGATTGCTGTGATTGATGAAACACCAGATTTGGTTAGTTGCCGCACCGGTGTTGTGAGTATAGGTTCCTGGAGCAGGAATCTGAGAAAAGTCACTAGACCCCCAGTCCCACACCCACCTATCCGGAGGCATCACGTTTTCACAAGCAAACCCGTTTCTTGGTAAACCGTACATCTTGACTGATGTTCGAGGCAGCCACAGTGCTCGTTCGGCACCTGGAGACCAAGTAGTACCTGAACCAAACCCCATATTCTGATTGCACAGTTCAGCGAACCATGTCTGGAACTGGGTCCAATTCACGTTATTTATGTCTACACTCTTTGCACCGGTCTTGTACTTGTGGCTGCCTTTGAGCATCGAGAAAAACGTATTCATGCCGTAGACCTTGTTGATCCGGGTCATGCTCGTGTCCACGATGTCATAGCAACACGCATAGATCGAATGCTCAAACAAGTTGGGATCGACTGAGTACCGTTGACAGTTAACATCCAAGAACTGGTACAAGTCGGCCAAGGTAGCGAACCGTTGACCCTCCCATCTACCAGTACCACCTGAGGTGGGGTCTTCCCAAATGTCCCAATGGCAACGCATGTATGTGGTAGGGTTTTCGTAGATGTCGTTGAAAAACCTACCTCCCCAGTTTTGAAAAACGCGATTGGCAGCAGGCGTGCCAGCTCTAGTTGCTAGAAGCACGTTACCATACTCAATCCGTTGCTCAGCCGCAGCAGACTCAGGCCAATAGGGAAGCAAACTGTAGATCGTGACACCATCACCGATCTTCATCTTGTTGGTGTCAGTCTCGTAGCACGGCTCTCCGATGGCGGGAGTAGGGTCCGTAGCAGCCCACTGAGCTGCAGTGCCGCGTCTTACCTGAAGTTGAACTGCCATAGGGTAACCTCAGAAGTAGTTAACTTGCAAACTGCTAATTTGGATGTCAGCGTGACGTAGCCAAATCACACAGTAGATACCACCTGTACAGGCAAGGCCTCCGAAGGTACAATTGATCTCATTGCCAGAAGACGATCCTTCCCGAATCCCAGAACCTGCTGCCGCTTGGGTAGCCCCATCATCGAACGTTGCAAAGTTGAAAGGAGCATGCACCCACAACGGGGCTATGTTGGCTGGGGGAGGTCCAGAGTTACCTAGACCTCCCACTCGGTAGACGAATATCTCCAAGTTACCAGCTTGCAGGTCTGCAAGAGCGGATCCCGAAGCGAAAGATCCTGTGAACTGCATCTGGAAGCTTGCTCTCGACAATGAATCGGAAAACTGTCGATTGTACCTAACTGGGGCACCCAAGGCAGAGTAATTTGGGTTGGGTCCACTCAAGGTCGGAGCATACGCTGTCCAATTCGCGTTGGGAGATTGGGGACCATCACTGCGGATCAACGTCGACTGGTTGGGTACTATGAGCTGCCCACCGTAAACCATAGCTTGTCCAGCCACCAAAGAAACAGTGGAATCGAAACTTCCTGAAAAGTCATCGACTGCCCTACGCGCCTCATCGTCGAAACTCTCATAGGTGTCTGTAGAAGTCACACCGTAAGTATCGACCAAGACCAGCGCATCTCCGGTCACAGATACCACTCCTGTGTTCCAAGGATCCTGCCCTGCAGCCTGAACATTCGCAGTTGGACCTGTATACCTATGATTGGATTGTGTGATCTCCCAGTCAGTCTTGCGATAGTCCACACCGTCTACATCATGGTTAGGTGTCCAGTTTGAAAAATGAACGGATCCAGTTCCAAATGGGCTATGCTGAAGTGTAGGTAAACCATACTCGGGTCCTAGCAAAACCAAGTTGGAATCGATGCGAGCGGTATTTCGATTGAGCTGGTCGATACCTGTGACATCCACAGTGAAATCGCTACCGAGTGTGTAGTATTCTAGACCTGATAGATGTTTCGTAACCACAGCTGTAGGCGTCTCAACCAAAGTAGTGGTTCCTGAGATGCTCGGTGTAGTTGCGTTGGTGTCCAGCAGCACGTCATCTTGCTGGTAGATGTATGGTCCAGATCCATCCGTGGTTGAATCTGTGGTGTGGGTGATCCTAACTGAATACCTGCCGCCCAGTCTGCTTGTTGCTAGCAGTATAGCCTCAATGTTGACAAGTACAGCTACTTTGGCTTGGTATCGTTGACTGTCTGCACCGAATGAAGTAACTTGGATTTGAATATTCCCAAAGGACTGAGTCCCGTCCGCAGTAATAGGGGCTACTTCAGATTGCAAGGTGGACCCATCAGCATCGAATACCTCGACTTGGATTGTACTGTCGCCACCGAAGCCTGTGGTAGGTTGTGGGGTCGTGAAGGATACGGACGTATCCAATGTAGCATCTTGGTTAGACCCAGCCCAACCGGCAGTAGAGAAAGGGTTGCCCTCTCCTCCGGAAGGAGCACTGATTCTCGCCAAAGTTCGGCTTATGCTTTCTGCCACCAACTGGGAGCCGTTAGACCCATCTGCAGTGTTCCAATGAGACAGATATCCAGCTGGCGGAATGCGAATCTCCATTCTTCCACCACCAAGGTGTACCGCTTCCACATCAGTTCCCACGAAGTCGAGTTGTGTAGCTACGCCTAAGAGTGTTCCTTGATTGAACACCTCAATGAATCCTGGAACAGGTCCAGACCCCATCCCAATGACGGCTCCTTCGATGCTGCTCTCTATGGCCTCACTCTCACATGTGGAGTATCTGATCAATCCTTTGTCAGCGGATTCCTGCAGCTTAGGAGCAAGATATTCCAGTTCGTTGATCGTGACGTCAAGAATTCGAGTTTGATGAGCCTTGAGGCGAACATACCGTACTGCCGTGGTATATGAAGTGATATTTTCAATGGTGAGCCTCACGGCGTACCTCCATCTATAGGTGAAGACATAACTCCACCAAAGACTTCATCCGGCCGTCCCCCGTCTATATTTCCCGTGGATTGAGCAGAGCTTGCTGTAGTTCCGATGTACACGAAACCGCGAACGTAAGGATCCGTGAAACCGTTGAAGTCTTCAGCAACCATGAGCATCCCCAGGTCGTAATTGAAAACCCAACCTACTGATTTGTTGATCCCTGTACCGGTTGTACCTTCTGTTGTCAGTACTTCTGTACCAGTTACGGCAGGGTCTCCTTCAAACAGACGAGCGGCATAGCCTGTAGAAGGCAGACCATTGGTTCTAGGAATGAAGGCAGGTTTGATCCACCCTTGAATCCAGGTAGTGAAGTCTCCGTAAGTCTCCAAGGCAACCCAAGTGTTGTTGACGCCCGGTACAGGAGTCAGTCTCAAAGCCGTCAAGCTTCTGTCCTCGACGATCCCTGTAAGCGGACCTGTACAATAGGTCTGTGCCTGGGCTAGGTTCGACGCAGGGCAGGCTTTCAGCTCTGTTTCCTGTGTCCAAACCAAAGATCCGGGTAGAACGAATGAAAATGGGGTTGCGGCCTCATACCACTGCAAGCGTCCGTCAGAATCTAGGACACCACCAGCGAGAGCTTTTGCCGCAAGAACTACGCGTTCAAGCTGGGAGTAGCTCATGTTACCTAGGATAATGGCTTGGGAGCCAGCGGCTAGACTTCGTACGGGCCAGCCTTTCGCGGCAGGATTTCGTACGGACCTGCCTTAAATGGCTGGACTTCGTACGGGCCAGCCTGCTCGAGATCAAACTGAAATGTGGAAGGAACGGATCCAATAAAAACCCCGGTCACCTTATGGTGCCAGGGTTTGGTGGCAACTCCTGTGACTGCCAAGCGCTACTGATGTTCTCAGGCTGCCTTGACAATTCCTCGACCCAAGCTGGGCGACAGGCGACCCTTTTGATTACTCAAACGCCACGAGGGATCCTAGAAATTGACAGTATTACACTGTCTTTTAGAGAAGTCAACAAGAAAGATCTCGAACCAGTAGTGGTCGGGTGTACAAACCCAGGCAGGTTTGCTTGGGTACGCCTGGCTGCCGCAAAGAGGAAAGCTCCCCTTCGTGGGAGATCAAACTGTGCAGGTAAGGATCGGAAGCAACCTCTTGCAAGTCGATGTCAAGCTTGGTGCCGTCGGGCAGCTCGAGCCTTCCGTACCTGTACATAAGGCGAATCGTCTGGGAAGGGTCCACGTGAGAAAAGTTGTGCTTGTAGCCTGGGCGCTGGTAGCAGTAGTTCCCCAAGCTAATGGCTGGCCCAGCTGCGCTGCTTGTAGTGTACCACCCGTAGTTGCATGCTCCTGGCTCCCCATCGACATAGGCTTCTTTGAGAAGCTTCTTGGTGATGACCCAATACTTACCCACGCATGCGATCGGAGCCGCTGCATCGACCACATGCGCTTGAGCTAGATCCTTTTCGATTCTCTGGTGAATCAAAGTCACGTTGCTGGTAGCTGCGATCTGGTATTTTGGTGGTCCAGCATTGACCACGGAATTGATCCGAGTTCCAGCTTGGCGCCAGATCAAATCGACCACTTTTGGAGTCAGCAGATAGCAATCCACCATATCAGCGATCTGCTGCAATTCCTTGGCTGTAGCAGGAAGACGTACACTATCATACACTGTACTTACGTCTACCACTTTCCTTCGGTAATTAATCTCAGGGATTCGGTCGAACTTCAAGGCATCGTGCAAGACGTGGACATAAAGTTTTGTACCGTCAAGGACAGAAACGACGGTGGACCAAACCACCTGGGTTTGTACTTGTCGAACCAGCTCTACAGGATCAACAATCACACGGACACCACACGCCCATCACCGAGCACACAAGCCAGTGTGGCTTGCATCAGATCCGGAGCAACACCGAGCGGGTAGGTTACACCTCCCGTGATCAGGTCACTACCAGAGATGTCAAACTCAGTACCAACAGGCATCAACGGATGGTTTTCGAAGCCTAACGGCCCTCTAACAACACGGTACATGGGGGTTTCCTTTCACCATTTAAACTGCTGACATGGAACAAAAAACCCCCTGCTCCTGGGAGAGGGTAGGAGCAGGGGGCAACCCCCAGACACGAGTAAACTAGGCCCGTAACAAGAGCTGGAATTTACCCTAGCCAGAATCAGGAGATTCTAGAATCTCCTCCGCTAGTTCAACCAACATCGCTACGACCTGTACGATATCTTGCAGATCGAACTTACGCCGAACTGGACTGTGTACCCTACGCCTAGCTCCGGTAGGATAGACATCTTGCTTGTTCGGGGTAAACCATGTGGTGTCCTCTTTGGTGATCTCTTGACCACCTCCACCTTCGGTAGCAGGCTCGACATTCTTGTCCTCTTCAGGAATACGTGGACCCTTGCGCTTCTTTTTCTTGCGACGGGTAGGGTCCACGTACCTCGGTATCTGGTCCGAGGTGTCGAAGTTACGTCGCCAAGTCATGACTCTTCTTCGTCATCGTCCATGTCGATGGATGCGATGAACAGCTGCAAACTAGTCACGTAGCGCTTGAGATACCGAATAGCTGCCTTGTCTATAGGGTTGCCTCCATGGGGTTGTCCGTAAGGACTGACAATAGTGGAACCCTTTTCATTGCGAAGCAAGAACACACGTGAACTCGCTACTCCCAACGCTTCGGATGCAATCGAGATACCGTCAATCTTGCCTGCGGCAGCCTTGACAGCAAGCATCCGATCCATCGTACCCAGACGCTCCAAGTTGGCCTTGAGCTTTTGTGCCGACTCACGAACCTTAAGCACATCTGGATGGTCAGAAGTTTGCGGTTTACGGTTATCCTTACTCATGGTGCTGCCCCTTACTTGCCGAATCTGGTCAGGGCCCAGGTGTCTCTCGTCTTGCGGTGGGTCATGTAACTCTGGTCGAGCCAAGCATGACCGTTCTTGCCCCAATGCCTGGACCAGCTATTGCGGCACCAAAAGTGAACCCTACCTGCATTGGTGATCCGATAACCAGTGAGCAACATGGCATGCCGTCCACCATCGTCAGAAGGGAAGCCAAAGGCGTTGTCGTGCTCGCCACGGTAGGCCTTGTACTTTGCACCTACAACAGTACCGAACACAACTGGATTGTTGTTGCGCAAGATCCGAATCACGTCCCGAACGTAAGCGTCATCTTGAGAAGTGACACGCCAATAGCTCATCAACTTGTTCTTGGCCGCGTGCATGTACAGGTAGCGAGGGGGCCGCTTGTGTTTCAGCTTGGAGTCATGTGGGTACATGTACTCCGGAGGCAGCCCAACATGACGCATCACATCCAACGCTTTCCAGATGTAAGCTCCTCCGTCCTTGTGCAAGGTGTCCATCGAAAGACGCACGTTGTTGTGCAAGAACATCCTGGACCACTGCACAACTTGCCCCTGCAAGCCTTGAAGGATCTCAAACCCATCGACGCAGCTGTTGCTTACGCAGGTAGGATCCATCCCTTGACTTGAGATGGGCGTATTCTCAGGAATGAAGTATACTTCTCGAACGTCCTCTACCGGATCGATGATCTTGGCCGCTCGAGGCATGCCTTTGGCATCCCAATAGGATGACGATGGCGGATCTGGTTCCCAGCCACCTGACATAGTGATGACTTTGCGACGAGGAACGATGATTCTTGGGACGACTCTCTTGATTCTTGAGAAAAGTGACATTGATGTGCTCCTTAAATACGCTTGAGGGTCCAGGATGAGCCTTTACCCTCGAGTTTACCATACCTTTTCACCTTGGTAGGCTTCGTAGCCCATACTTCACGAGTGTCGTCCACGTCTGGAACGACCCCACGAAATGCTTCGTTGTACTTCGGCCCAAGTAGATTAAGCGCATCAGCTTTTGACTTGTTCCACGACTTAGGAAGCAAACCTCGTTCTTTCAAAAACGTCACGGCTGTCATTGTCTTGGGTAAGCTCACAGGCCCTACAGGACCGCCAGACAATCGATCTGCCCCATACACATACAAAGACGATTCAGCAAAATCTAGCATGGCTATTATTGCGTCTTCAATAGATGTAGCAAAACTGATCCGTGGAGTGACCATGTCTTCGATGATATACCCATACTGGTCTTCGTAAGGTTCTCGAGGTAGCTTAGGTGTAAGCGATACCGAGGGCCCTAGATCTTTGTGTGTTAGATGTATGTACTTAGGTAATTTACCTTCCCAATTACTTCTATCTACATCTATCGAAGCTAACTTTGCTGCCAGATGGATCAATTTGCTGGCCGCTTTAGCTAAAGGTTGTTGCTGATCTTGGTACTCTCGAAGAGCCTGAAGAACAGACTTGACGGCCTTCTTCTTGTTGGCGTCGGTCCAATACGGCTGTACTTCCTTCCAAGTGGAAGAGAAGTTGATCAGGAACTGAAGTGCTTTCCCTTCGGAACCTTGGACCTTCTTGAGCTTTTCCCAACGCTTGAAGTGTCTCTCAACCTCATCCACGATCTCTTGGGTATAAGCTGCAACCTCTGCAGGATCGTTGTAGTATCCAGCTTTGTCGGCCTTGGCTTCCTCTTGACTGCCCCATCCGCCCTTGGCCTTATCTGCTGCATGAGTGATCTCATGAATCAGAACAGGGTAGATTTGGTATTGGGCAAGGCTTCCAGACTTGGCAGCTTTACGAATCACGTTGGCAGGCAATGACCCGTTCACAAATACCACTACTACTGGTTTGTTATCTTTCTTCGTATAGCCAAAACCACCATGCGGTATTATTTGGTTGTTATCCTCAGGTACGGACTGCATGCGGATGTAGATGGTTTTGGGTGAACCATCAACAGACTCGATCTGGTATGAGTTACCAGCAACCAAAACTTGCTTGCCGAGAGGCTCTTCGCTGGCAGGAACCTTCGTAGCCAACACCTGCTCGAGTTCTTGAGCAAGGGACCGGATCCGGTTCTTGTCAATACGGATAGCTCGGGCTCGGCGTTTCATTGTCTACTCCGTGTAGTTGCAGTCGGTCTCCAGCTGGGCGCAGTCGGTCATCTTCGCCATACATTGCGCCTCAAAGGGAATGTCGGCTGCTTGCACGTCCTTGCACACCTCGGTGAAGGAATGGCAGGTGTCCAGGCTGGGATCATCACACGTGCAAGGCCCACCATCGGTCGTGTCGCACACGTACTCGGTGATGAGTCTACCTGTGATCGGGTCAAGACACTCCAAGTGGGTCAAGTTCTTTTCGGCTGCCGCACACCACTCAGGATCGGTTTCGGGCTTGACCCTCTCCGTGCCACAATGAGCACAGGCAGGAAGCAAAGCCAACAACATGAAAACCAGCACTAAACGCTTCATGATTCATCCCTTTCTACGATCAGACTGCATGTTGCCTGGATAGGCACTTCGACACGAAACGTTGCGGCTTGCATCTCCACAACATCTGCGGGTTTGCTGGGTACTTGCTGGTCAACGGACATGTCCACTGTCCAGAGCATGAGGTGAGTGAGCCCTGGCTCCTCACAAGCTTCCAGCTTGAGCACTCTTCCTGCCTTGACGGATCCAGGGTACATAGGCATGAAAAGTTGCGTCTTCTGATCTATCGTAGCAAAGTCAGGCCGGCCTGAGACTTTGTACCCGTAGCTCTTGACTTGCATTATCCCTGCTCCTTTGCAGGAGACTACTTCTTGTTCGTGGGCTCTGCGAAGCTCATGCCGCCCCACCCAAACAAACCTTCTTTGGTAGATTTGGCAGTATCAACCAGTTGGTTGAGTTCCTCAACCGTGACGCGTGTAGCTACTTCGCCCTCGGGAATTTTCGCCAGTTCTTCGGCGAGCTTGGCTCCATTTTTCTGGATAGATATCAAAGCACGACTGATTTGGAGAGCAAGCTTGTTGAGCGCATCGAACTCCTTGTCGTAGTGCTTCTCTGCGAAGCCCTCTTCATCCGCAGCGATTCGCTGAGCCAAATCCAAGGCTTTCTTTGCAATCTTGGAACGTTGAGGATAGCTTAGCTTTTTCATCTTATTCTCTCTGTCTCAATAACAATCATCGCATTCTTCGAATTCGACCTGTTTGCGGAGTTTAGACAAGGACTTCGAAATAGTTGACGAATCCTCGATCCCAATGCCGATCAACCGTTGCAATACATTCTCCAAAGGTTGACCCATGCAGAAGGCTGCAATGACAAGCTCCTTGAGATGCCCAAAGGAAAAGCCATCCGTAGCTTCGACAAGAGCAGTCATTTGCTCATCATCCAACCCTTCGGAGGCAAGCTTGTGTTCCAGGTAGGCACGTCGCCCCGCTTCGGGCGGATACGCAACCTCGATCTTCCGATCTAACCTGGAAGGGCGCAACACACGCTGAGGTAACCGATCAATGTAGTTGGTTGTAGCCAAATACAGGATATGATCTGCGCTGTCGGTGCCGTCCAGAAGTTGAAGTAGTTGATGCTCGTCTAGCTCGTCAACGTCTTCCATGATGACGAGGCAACGACGATCGGGTTCTACCTCACGAAAGGACTTAAGGCCTTCGTTGATTCTGTATATGGATCCACAAGTGAACACCACGTCTCCGCCTTTGACCAAATCTTCGATGGCGATCTTGATGATGCACGACTTACCACTTCCTGGGGGCCCAAACATGAGAATGGCACGCTTGTGCAAAAAGCCCAAGCGTTGGAAGGCGTCCTTTCGATCCCAGAAATCGACCATCTCTTTGAGAATCTCAGAGTGAACTGGGTCTTCAAACCGCAACAAAGCATCAGTCCTGAGCTTCT